>Ga0190367_1000010_pt1 | contig 169611 bp, 181 predicted proteins | sample 4872181011_MG_FD_171838 | JGI IMG/M metagenome (GOLD analysis project Ga0190367, IMG submission 171838) | Hydrothermal vent microbial mat bacterial communities from Southern Trench, Guaymas Basin, Mexico - 4872-18-10-11_MG | ecosystem: Environmental > Aquatic > Marine > Hydrothermal vents >...
AATAGAGATATATTGCTTCAAGTATTATGTTGTATGGGGTTCGCTGTCTCTGGAATGGCTTGTTGGCTGTCTTGCTCATAAGCTAGAGACAGCGAACCCCCCACAAAACTTTAACTGGACAGTCTCTCTGCATATGAGGGTGCTGACAACTTAATCGTCTCTTGTTACTAATGCTTTTAGTCTTTCTAGTTCAGTGCTTCCAGGTATTGGGCGTGGAGGCTCACCAAAACTCAAGTGCACTCTAGCATAGTTGTAGAAACATGCTCAAGCATAAACTAGCCTGAGAGCAGAGTCTAGAAGCTTGCGAGGCGAAAGAAAATAAGCATTAAAGCCCCTCAACCTATCTTTAACTGTGCATATAAAGCGCTCAACATAACTGCGAACACCACCACGCACAATACTGTGCTTGAGTCTAGCCCAGCGAGCAGCAATAGGATACCATTTAGCGCCATCAGTAATCACGTGTCTTACTCCTCGCTTTTTAAGCATGCTTAGGAAGCTGTAGGCTATGAGGATGTTTCTTGTTTCACTGAGGTATAGGGCTATGAGTATTCTTCGCTCGGGTTCTACTGCAACCCATAGCCACACTCGCCTACCGCCGACATTAACTACTGTCTCGTCTACTACTGCTATGTCGGCTTTTTCTCGGCTGATGTGTTTTATGGCTAGTTTGCTGAATTTATATACCTATTTTCTAATTTTCTAACTGCTTTACGGCTTCTTTTCACGCCTATTGATGCTAGTGTTCTTGCTGTTTGTCTTAGGCTCTGGGTCTGAGAGATAGAGGTATATTGCGTAGAGAACTATTTCTATCGGGGGTCCGCTCTCGAAGCATGAGTGCTGTTCTGCGCATGCCATTATACTAGAGAGCGGACCCCGCCAAAAACCTTAAGTTGTCAGCACCCATATGAGAAAATTAATTGAGTTTTAAAGAAAGCGCAGGAAAACTTATATATACTAAAGTAGCTCATACACTGAGATGAACGATGAAAGGTGAGGGATATGTCAAGTAAGCCATTTTACGTAAAATTTGAAGTACCAGAAGACCTTGCTGAAAAAGCCTATGAAGCCTTAAGATTAGCTAAGGCTAGTGGAGGCAAAATAAAAAAGGGAACTAATGAGACAACAAAAGCTGTAGAGCGAGGATTAGCAAAACTAGTTCTAATAGCTGAGGACGTAGACCCCCCTGAGATAGTAGCACACTTACCACTGCTTTGTGAAGAGAAAAAGATACCTTACATTTACGTTCCTTCTAAGAGAAAGCTAGGAGAAGCTGCTGGCATAGAAGTAGCCGCTGCCTCTGCTTGTATAATAGAGCCTGGAGACGCCGCATCACTAGTAGAGGAAATAGTTCAGAAAATTCAAGAAATAAAGGTTAAATCAGGAAAATAGCGTAACATCTAAATTCATTATTCTTAACTCTTTAGAACAGTCAAATTAATATAACTCGTTTTTTAACTTTATCCGCTATGAGTAGAAGACCTCAGAGAGAACCATATATGGATGCTACACCAGCTGAAGTTATACAAATAATAGGGCGAACAGGTGTCTGCGGAGAAGTTATTCAAGTAAGATGCAGAATCCTCGAAGGAAAAGATAAAGGAAGGGTCTTAACCAGAAACGTAAGAGGACCTGTTAGACTCGGAGATATACTAATGTTAAGAGAGACTGAAAGAGAAGCAAGGAAAATTTCACCGAAGTAAACGTGCCTTCTTTTAGCAATATGCTATAGTAATAGTAGTAGTGTTAGAAGGATAATACTTAGAGAATATTTTCGCCTATCTCTTACGAGTGCTTTTATTTCCTATTTAACGTAATCTATGTAGATGCTAACAAAGACTTTTATCACGACTTTGCTGAAAGCTGTTAAGGAAGTGGCTATAATTGAGAAAAGCGTCAGGCAAGCAGATCAAATAGCATACGGAAGAGAAGAAAGAGAGGAAATAGAAGAGATAACACCCGCTTATATAGCTAAAGTCCTATGGAAAGAGGAAAAAGAGGAAGAACTTCAGCGCCTAAACAAGGACTTCTATGCCAGATGCGCTACGCTCATTAAGAAAATGGAGCACGAAATCGCCAGCAGATCATCTTTCTCCCATTCCAAGAACCTAGTTCTAATCAAATCAAATTTACTCGACTTAATTAAATATAGAACACAAAAAATAATTAAATTAGCTATGGTTTCTCATTTTCCTCAAGATGATTTAATTAACCGAATGACTTGGGAAGAAGAACTCCTCTACATAATTTTATGTAAAATTCTCTCCTCATGGGATCAATTTATTGTAAACGAAATTGTAGGGAGGTAGTATGGAGGTACAGGTATCTGTTGATTTAAGAGGAAAGTTTTTGGATTTCCTAAAAACATTCCAAGAAGATGGAATATTTAAATATAGGAACAGAGTAAAGCAAATGATATTAAATAATTCTATATCCTTAATAATAGATTTCGATGATTTACTGATTTACGATAAAGAGTTAGCTGACGAAATTAAAGAAAATCCTTTGTCAAGTCTTGATGCGGCTAATAAAGCCGTTAAAGATTTTATTGAAGTAGAAGCGTCAGATTATGCTCAAAAACATGAACACTTTAATGCTAGATTTAGAGGGGTCCCGGACATTGTTCCTCTCAGGAGGCTGCGGTCAGAACACCTATTTAAGTTAATTTCAGTCGAGGGCATAGTGACTAAGATAACTCCTGTTAAGCAACTACTATATGAGGCTATATTTAGGTGTGTAGAGTGTGGAGGAGAAGTCAAAGTACTGCAAGTGGGAAGAGGGTTTTCTCAGCCAGCTTTCTGTCCTTACTGCGGGATAGAAGAAGACTTACTAGAAGATTCTATAAAGAAGAAAAGCAAAAGAAGACGTAAGTCTAACTTCGAGCTAGTTTTAGAAAAGTCAAAATATATAGACTGGCAGAAAGCGGTAATACAGGAAAAGCCAGAGGAGCTTCCTCCAGGGCAGCTGCCTCGTTCATTAGAAGTAGTGTTAAAAGAGGACCTTGTTGACACTATAAGACCTGGAGACAGAGTCTCTGTATCAGGAGTTTTAATGGTACAACAGGAGTATTCACTTAAGAAAGATAAGCCTCCTCTATTTCACACGTACTTAGAGGCTAATTATATAGAGGCTTCTGAAAAAGGGTTCTTAGACATTGAAATAACTCCAGAAGATGAAAAGGAAATTCTTAAATTAGCTGAAGATCCGAATATAAGAGAACGTATTATAAAGTCTATAGCTCCCTCAATCTATGGGTATGATTACATAAAGAAAGCAATAGCACTTCAGCTATTTGGAGGAGAACCTAAAGTCCTGCCCGATGGAGTAAAAATAAGAGGAGATATACACATACTTCTCGTAGGCGACCCCGGCACCGCAAAATCTCAGCTCCTTAGATTTGTAGCTCAAGTAGCTCCTAGGGCCGTTTATACCACAGGTAAGGGCTCCACAGCCGCAGGCTTGACAGCTGCTGTTGTGAGAGATAAAACAACTGGAGACTTTTACCTAGAAGCAGGGGCATTAGTTTTAGCTGATAAAGGTATAGCATGTATAGACGAAATAGATAAAATGGATAATAAAGACCGTGTCAGCATGCATGAGGCCATGGAGCAGCAAACAGTTAGCATTGCTAAAGCAGGAATAGTGGCTACACTGAACGCTAGAACAGCTGTACTTGCGGCAGCTAATCCAGCTTTTGGAAGATATTTGCCGCAGAAAACTATTGTCGATAACATAGACCTACCAATAACGATACTTTCCAGATTCGATCTCATATTCGTAATTGTTGATACACCGAATTTAGAGAGAGACAAGGCTCTAACAGAACATGTTCTTAAAATACATAAAGGAGAATTTCCTTCAAAAGATGGCATAATTCCCATAGATCTACTCAAAAAATACATAGCATATGCTAGGAAGAATATACGTGTTCAGCTCAGCGAGAAGGCTATGAAAAAAATAGAAGAATTTTATTTAGAAATGCGCTCTAAGTCCGCGTCTCCAGAAGCCCCTGTTGCAATAACTCCTAGACAACTTGAGGCATTAGTGAGATTGACGGAGGCTCATGCTAGGATGGCATTAAAAAGAGTAGCTACAGCAGAGGATGCCCAAGCAGCAATAGAACTAATGTCATACTTTCTGCATAATGTGGGCTTAGATGTCGAGACGAAACTGCCCGACATAGACATAATATTAACTGGAAAGCCTAGGTCTCAACAGGAAAAACTTGTAAAGCTTATGGAGTTAATAAAGGATATGGAAGCTGCATCTGATGAAAGACTTGTGAGAATAACTGAGCTGCTAGAAGCAGCTAAAGAGGAAGGACTTGAAGAGGACTTCGTTGAGAAGGCTATAAGGCACTGGAAGAGTGAGGGAATTATATATGAGCCTCGACCAGGATATATTAGAAGAGTCAAAGCGTAAGGACCCTACATGAAGATACAAGATTTACCGATACCGGCTGAGGTAAGGGATATTTTATTGGAGGAGGGTATTGATACACTCTATCCTCCTCAAGAACAGGCAGTCAGAGCCGGGGTCCTCGAAGGAGAAAATCTTGTAATGGCGACTCCGACCGCCTCGGGTAAAACTCTCATTGCCGAGATCTCTATGACCAGCAAGATTCTAAGAGAAGGATGCATGGCCTTCTATCTAACTCCGTTAAAGGCTCTTGCCTACGAAAAGTACGAAGAGTTCAAAAAGTTTGAGAAAATAGGCATTAAAGTAGCTATCACGACAGGAGATTTCGATTCATCAGATCCCTGGCTCAGCGAATATGATATTATAGTAGCGACATACGAGAAAGCCGATAGCCTTACCCGTCATAAGCCTGAATGGCTTGACCACGTAAAGGTAGTAGTGCTAGATGAAGTTCACTTATTGCAGGACGGAAAGAGGGGGCCTGTCCTAGAAATGACAGCAGCTAAACTCATAAAAAATAGACCTCAAATAGTAGCGCTTAGTGCTACAATAGGTAATGCTAGAGAAATTGCGGAGTGGCTTAATGCGAAACTTGTAACTAGCACGTGGAGACCAGTTCCACTTAAAGAGGGAGTTTACTACAACGGCGTAGTCTACTTTAATGACGGAAGTGAGCTTAAAATACCTAGTAGAGGAGATGATCTTTCATCGCTGGTTTTTGATTGCTTAGATTCTGGAGGACAGGTACTCGTATTTACCAGCACACGCAATAATACGATAAGGCTTGCTAGAAAGCTGAAGAAAATTTCCTCAAGAGTACTTACCAGCGTCTTACGGAAAGAGCTCAGAAAAATCTCCGAAGAAATAGCTCGAACTCCTCCGCAGACAAAACTGAATAAGGAATTAGCTTCGCTGATAGCTGATGGCTGTGCATTTCATCACGCAGGGCTATCATATAACTTAAGGAGAATTATTGAGAAAAGATTTCGAGATAATCTTATTAAAGTCCTCTGCGCAACAACAACGCTAGCAGCTGGAGTGAATCTGCCGGCAAGACGCGTCATTATACACGATTATAGAAGATACGACCCCTCTGTAGGATATGTTCCTATACCAGTACTGGAGTATAAGCAGATGGCTGGTAGAGCAGGCCGACCTAAATACGATAAGTTAGGAGAAGCCATACTAATCTCTCGTACACTTGATGAGAGAGATTTTCTGCTCCAAGAATACGTCTTCGCAAGCCCCGAGAAGCTCTATTCTAAACTTTCTTCACAAAAGAACCTCAGAGTACATACTCTAGCTCTTATAGCCTCAGGATATGCTTCTTCTGTTAATGAGTTAGAAGAAAACTTTTCTTATACTTTATGTTTTCGCCAGATAGGGGGAAGACTTCTACTTGAGGGAGTTCGTAAAGCATTGGAGTTCCTAATAGATAATAATATGCTAGAAGTACATGATTCCGCTTTGAGAGCTACTCCGTTAGGCAAGAGAATAAGCGACCTATACATAGATCCTCTTACTGCCCTCATTTTACTGAAGTATTTGAAAAGCGAAAAGGAGTTGTCGAGTTATGAATACTTGCTTATAATTTCACTTACCCCTGATATGCAGAAATTATATCTGAGAAGAGGAGAAAAACGAATAATAGAGGCGATGCTGGAGGAATTAGCCCCCACTATAAGCAGGGTTCTTATGAAAGAAATAGCTTTCGACGAGTATGAGTATGAGTTCGCCTTGGCTTCAGCCAAGACCGCACTTCTTCTTTTAGACTGGATAGAAGAAGTCCCGGAAGACACTATAGTGGAGAAATTTGACATAGGTCCAGGAGACCTATACTCAATAGTACAAACTGCTGAGTGGATATGTTATGCCTCCTCCGAAGTATGTAAAATTACTGGAAATCATGTTCATCTACGCAATTTACTGGAACTAAGAAAAAGAGTAAGGCATGGAGTTAAGAAAGAACTTCTCGAGTTAGTTAAGATTAAGGGTATTGGAAGAGTGCGTGCAAGAATACTTTACAATCATGGTTACAAAACGCTAGATGATCTTAAGCAGGCTACTCTTAAAGAATTAACAAGAGTACCTTTAATAGGCTCTGAGCTAGCCAAGAAAATGCTAGCCTACGTGAAGGGAGAAGCAACCGAGCTTGAAGAGACCTCCGAAGTGACTCCTGAACCAAAAGTAGAGACTTTAGATAAATACTTTTGAGAATCTTTAGCTGAAAGTTTATATCTTAGTCTGAATGGGAAATATGTTCTTGATGCTGATGAGGGATTAGTATGCCGCTGACAGACGACATGCTATTGAGGGAATATAAAGGACTTAGCCCAGCTGAGTTTTTCTACAGAAATAAGGAAATAGCAGGCTTCTCTAATCCAACGAGAGCTGTATATCAGACAATAAGAGAACTAGTTGAAAATGCTTTAGACGCTACAGAACTGTATAGAATACTTCCAGATATCAAAATATTAGTGAATCTCCGCAATAACAATGGAGCAGAGTTTGTGGAAATAACTGTAGAAGATAACGGCATAGGTATTCCAAGACATGAAGTCCCTAACGTTTTCGGCAGGGTATTTTACGGCTCAAAATACAAGCTCAGGCAGTCGCGAGGAGTTTTCGGACTAGGAGTAAAGATGGCAGTATTATATGCACAAATAACCACTGGAAAACCCATTTATGTCAGAAGCTCTACACCTTACTCCTGCTCAATTTACGAGTATGAAATACTCATAGACATCACTGCAAATAGACCAATCGTGCTTAATCATAGAATATATAAGAAGAGGAGACGATGGCATGGTACTGTTGTTAAACTAACAATACAGGGAAACTGGTCCTCTGCTAAAAGAAGAGTTGAAGAGTATATTAAGAGAACAGCTATGATAACCCCTTACGCTAATATCTACTTTAAAGCACCAGACTTAGAGATCTCGTTTAAGAGGGTTACAAGAAAACTCCCTTCATTACCTATTGAAAGTAAGCCGCATCCTCATGGAGTTGATTTAGAGATGCTTAAGGCGATGATTTCGCCTCTTGAAGAAAACTTAACTTTGAGGGAATTCCTTATAACTAGATTTGATAGCATAGGAGAAACAACAGCTGATAATTTCTGTAAGTGGGCTGGCTTTTCTCCCTCAATTAAAGTTAAAAAGTTAGATCTAAAAGATTTAACTCTTCTAATGAGTAAAATGAAAGAATATAATAGATGGAGGCGCCCTCGAGGAAGAGCTCTATCCCCTCTGGGCACAGAACTGCTTAAGAAAGGTATAGAAGAAACTCTCCATCCGGAATTCACGACTGCTGTTACAAGAAAGCCTTCATCGTATTCGGGGAATCCATTTATAGTTGAAGTGGCGCTTGCATGGGGAGGAAAAATACCGACTTCAGATAAGCCTATACTGTACCGTTTTGCTAACAAAATACCTTTGCTTTACGACGAAGGAGCCGATGTCAGCAGAAAGATAGTAGACTCTATTGACTGGAGCTACTATAAAGTTAAGTTTCCGGCGCCTCTGGCTATAGTGATACACATATGTTCAACAAAGCTCCCGTTTAAAGGAGTAGGTAAGGAAGCAATAGCTGATGTAGTTGAAATAGAGAGAGAAATAGAAAATGCCATTAAGGAAGCTGCCAGAAGACTACGTGCTCACCTCGTAAGAATTGAAAAAATATATGAATTAAAGAAAAAGAAAATAACTTTCGAGAAATATATTCCTGAAGTCTCAAGAGCTCTCAGTGAAATCTGTAGAGTTAAAGAAGAATATATTAGAGAGAAGCTTCTCACAATTATGAATAGAATTCTTGAGAAGCGGGGTAGTAAAGAGGTGATGATATATGCCCAGGATCCCGGCGCCAAGCGATAAAGAAGTGATTAGCCGACTAGAAAGGCTGGCCACTAAGATACTTAACATGATTGAGAAGAGTGCGCCACCTTACTTAGAGATCCCTGTCAGATCTTTATCAAACACTATATGGGATGAGGAAAAGAAAATTCTCAGACTAGGTCCTCAAAGAGCTACTAGAGAGTTCTTTGATTTAAAAGAATCAAAGAAATTTATGCAAACACTACTAATGCTCAGCTTAATAGTAAAAGCTAGAAGAGAAAACGATTACCCCACAATAAGAGACCTCTACTACATGGGCAAGCACACAATAGTATATAAAGACCACTTGGGCAGAAGATGTACTGAAGAAACTTGGTATGACCAAAGAGAGTCTAACTCTGTAATTCAAGATATTGAAGTGGCTACAGGTCTCTTAAGGGAGCACATGGGAATAATGCACGACGCTAAGGGAAAGATCGTAGGAAATATTGTAGTTAGATCCAAGGGCTACTTAATAGACTGCTCCAGAATGGGTAGCGGCGCGTACGCTATACCCCCTAATCCAGATAGACTAGAGATAGCGAAAGTTGAGGCTGACTATGTTTTATGTGTGGAGAAAGACGCTATATTTGAGCGATTAAACGAGGAAGAATTCTGGCGTAGGGAAAATTGTATTTTAGTTACTGGAAAGGGTCAGCCTGATAGATCTACCAGGAGAATGATTAGAAGACTCTGGGAGGAATTTGGGCTACCAGTCTACATACTAACAGACTGCGACTCTTATGGATTCTATATTTATTCCGTGTATAGGAGCGGGTCTATCTCCCTTAGCTATGAGAGCGAGAGACTAGCCACTCCTGGAGCTAAGTTCATAGGAGTTACTGTAAGCGATATCGAAGAATATAAAATACCTAAAAACTATATAATAGCTGCCACGGATAGAGATCTTAAGCGTGCTCAAGAACTACTTAATTACCCGTGGTTTAAGAGTGAAAAATGGCAGAGAGAACTTAAATTATTCCTGAGGAAAAAGCAGAAAATAGAAATAGAGGCTTTGTCTGGTCATGGTTTTAAGTTCTTATCGCATGTATATTTACCTGAGAAAATAAGCAAGAAGAAGTGGATTGAGTAGACATCAATAAAAGTCACTTATTACTCTTTGATTATTTCCTTCCTTTAGTTTCTTCAATATTTTCTTGACAAGATCTAATCTATAATACTCCCTTACACTTCTCCTTCTAAAATACGCTACTTTTTCTTTAGGATTAGAGATATCTACTATTTCATATATTTTGGCACGCTTCCCTGGCTTATATCCGAGAACTCTACCTATCCTCTGGATCATTTGTCTTTCCTCGCCAGAGCCCTCATATATAATGGCTACTTCTGCATCAGGTACCGTTACACCTTCATCTAAGACCGTTGTGGTAACTAATATCTTAATTAATCCCTTGACAAAATCATTGAAGAATCTCTCTCTTTTATATTTGCTAACCTCACCTGTTATTAAGGCTACTTTGTAGCCTTTCTTAAGGAGCTCAAGATATAACTTTTCAGCTGTATCGAGGTATTGAGTGAATATTATTATTTGCTCATCCTTGTGCTTTTCAATAACTTCTAGTAGTTTTTGTAACTTCTCTTCAGGACCAACGGCGTATATTGTTTTAAATACTTCTATTGGTGCTACTATACGCATTTTTAGAAGAGAGATATAGTCTATGTTAGCTACAAGACCCCCACAAAGCGAGAATATCAGTACTTCATTTTTGTCACGCCTATAGGGGGTCGCTGTGAGTACCATACGGTAGAGAGCATCTATGTTTAATGCTATTTTTCTGAAAGAATCAGCTGGCAGGTGATGCCCTTCATCGAAAACCACGAATTCAAATTTATCTTTAATATCTTCAATATACTTTACTCCACTTGCATATGTTGATATAGTTATTTGAGTTATCTTCTTTATACCCTCTCCTAGGTAACCAATATCATACTCGCGTATTCCAAGGTACTTGATTAAATAGTTTCTCCAAGTAGCTGCTAGCTCTCTAGTTGTTACAAAAATTATTGAAGGTTTTCTTAAATCATATATAGCTTTTAATGCTATAAAAGACTTTCCTCCTCTTGTGAAAATAGCTATTGTTCCGCGCTTTCTTTGAAACCATTTTCTATAAGCTTCTTCCTGATGAGGATAAAGTTTGAAATTGAGTTTCATTGGAATATTTATGTTTTGTTTCTCTTTTATGTTAACTTCATAAGGAATAGATAAATCATTTAAAAAGTCTATTACCCTATGGAAAAGCCCTACTGGCACATAAGCAGATTTCTTGGAAAAATCTACTTTAAGACAAGGAAGCCTTCTTTCTATTAGTTCTGTCCCCAAGTAATTTTTATTTTCATCAAGAATAACTTTTTCTCTATAATATATTAATGTGCAAACTTCCCTGAGCTCTCTTAAAAGAAATTTGTCGAAGTAATTAGTTGTAATACTTATTTTTCCTTGATAGCGAGATATTATACATTTAAGTTGTTTGTTTAAAAGATTTATCTTCTCTTTATCATATAATACATTATAACCTAGATCAATTAATATTTTTATTACTTTATTTACAAAGAATGAACTTCTCAATCTGTATTTATTCTCAGTTAGTTTGAATATGTATTTGTCTATTTTAGCTAAGGCTTCATCTGTGATCATAGTGGTGCTAATTATTACATTGTATCTTCTATCTACATCGATTATTGCGGTTTTCTGTGATTTATATTTTTTAAATATATTCTTTATAAATACTATGTTATCTTCTGCTAAATATACATATTTTCTGAGCTTTATTAATATTTCATTTAGTTCAATATCATTTTTAATATTTTTTAAAGCTTTAATTAGATTAAACTTCCAATACTTATTGTCCGGATCAAAGCTCGCTATATTTCTCACTAAGCTTAGATACTTTGCAAACTCTTCATCAGATAAAGGCCTTTTAGGCTTAAATATTATTTCAGCTTCCTTGATCATCATTACTCAGCATATCCCTGTGATCATCACACTATTGTGTTTATGTAATTAGGGCAATATATATTTTAAGTGCTTGAGCTAGAGATATAGTAGATGATGAAGGAGGTGAATATTGATAGATGATAGATGCTCCCAGTCTGAATAGTTTTTACTACTATATGATGTATAGTCTTAGAGAATATTTCTAAATATAATAGATTTAAATTCTATTATTATATCAAGACTAGGTTAATACTATGTAGTCTACTGTCGAAAATCTTTAACTATAGATATAGAAAAATTTAATAAATCGGAATGTTTATATATTAGTGAAGCACCCTTATTTAAGCGTTCGGTAAGGGTGATTGTATGAGTAGAGAAGAAGTTATTGAAACGGGGGAGTATATCAGGAAATGTCCAGCCTGCGGTAGTGATAAACTCATTTTAGACTATACGCGCGGAGAGCTCATATGTGCTGTCTGCGGTCTGGTAATAACTGATCGTTCAATAGATAGAGGACCTGAGTGGCGAGCATTTACTCCTGAAGAAAGGGAGAGAAGAAGCCGTGTAGGCGCACCTATGACAAGAGTTACTCCCGACAGCCTTGTGACAGTAATTGACTGGAGAGCTAGAGATGCTTCAGGAAGAGAACTTAACTTGAAGAGAAAAATAGAGATACTAAGATTGCGAAAATGGCAAATAAGAGCTAGAAGCCAGTCTTCAATCGAAAGAAACCTTCAGCAGGCTGCACAAGAGTTAGAAAGACTAGCCGCACAACTGGGTCTTCCTAAAACAATTAAAGAGCAGGCCTTAGAAATCTACCGGCGTGCCCTTGAATCAGGCCTTGTAAGAGGACGCTCTATAGAGTCCGTTATGGCAGCATCTATTTACGCTGCCTGCCGTCAGCTAAAAATGCCTAGAACTCTAGATGAAATAGCAAAGTATACAAGGGCAGGACGAAAAGATGTAGCTAGATGCTACAGGCTTCTTCTGAGGGAAGCCACTATAAAGGTTCCTTTACCTGATCCTATAGACTTTGCTCCAAAGATAGGAGAGAGCCTTAAGTTAAGTGCGACAACTATTAGGAAAGCTATAGAAATTTTAAAAGAAGCTAAAAAAATAGGAATTACTGCAGGAAAGGATCCAGCAGGTCTCGCCGCCGCTGCTATCTACGTGGCTTCATTACTTTCAGGTGAAGTAAGAACTCAAAAAGAAGTAGCTCAAGCAGCTCAGGTCACAGAAGTAACAGTACGTAACCGATATAAAGAGTTAGCACGAAAACTCAATATTAAGTTGCCGATGAGATAGTCTCTTCTATCGCTTTTCGCATATTCTCGTAAGTATCGTATATCCCCTCTGGAATAACCTTAGTTTCGGCAAGTACTGCCATAAAATTTGTATCTCCATGCCATCTCGGAACTACGTGTATATGTAAGTGTTCTTCGCCAGCTCCAGCAGCTTTGCCAATATTTATGCCTATATTAAAACCGTCAGGTCTATACGCTTTAAGTACTGCTTTCACTATAAGATTCAGAGTGTTTAGTAAATCTAGTACCTCGTTTTCATTAAGCTCGCCCAAGTAAACTACATGCCGATAAGGCGCGACCAGCGTGTGACCATTGTTATAAGGAAATATATTTAATACAGCATAAGAGTGCTTACCTCTATATATAATGAAATTTTCTTTATCCCTATTTTCTTTAGGTATTTCGCATAAGAAACATTTTCTACCTTCATTCTTTACTAAAGCCTTATATTTCACGTATTTTATTCGCCAAGGAGCCCAGAGATTCTTCATAGGTGATAACTAATCAGCTCTTTTTTATAAGCTTTGTAGTATGAAATCTTTATTAAAGGCTAAGAAGAGTTATCTTGATGATGAAAAGCGCCTTTCGGATCAATGAAGAAAGGGAGTACCACTGACTAAAATACCTTGATGCTGGTTTTAATACCATATCCTCTTTCAGCTACTCCTGATATGGTTACTGGAAGTGTTCCGAGTGCTTCAATATCTTCCGTTAATAGTTTAAGTAAGGCATCTAAGGTAACTCTTGACGTGGAGTAAATTGCCACAAAATTCTTTATGTTAGGATTAACTCTTATATCATAGGGAGTATTCACTGATACGAAAACCGCGTTTTCTCTTTTTCCTAGCCACATTATTACTTCCTTTTGAGCCACACTTCTCTCCGCTTTTTTCGTAAATATTATGCATAGTGTTTCTGTAGTGAATAGCTTCTCGACTAAGTCCTTGCTCTTAATTTTTCCATCATCAATAGGAAAGACGATTATTTCCAAAGTCTTTCTCACATTATGTAATCTTTCAATAAAGTAGCTCATCTTACCTTTAATTTCCATAGGATAAAGTATTAAGCAACGCTTACACGATAACTGTTTTAACCTTTCCCACTTGACTACCGTGATAGATTTTTTAGCTATTTCGAGACTCTCATGATAGGCTAATTTTGTGTCAACCATTTTATATTCTGGCTTAAATGACTTTATTTTAGACTTAAGCTCTGCGATCCTCTTCTTTTTAATAATAGCTTTTTTATAAAAATTGCTATCTTTAAGAGCATTGTCAATAGCGTTATAAGCCTCTTCTTGTAGTCTCCGAGTATGACATATTAGGACAAGATCCGCTCCGCTTTCAAGTGCTTTAACTGATGCCTGAGCTATATCGTATCTTTCAGCAACAGCTTTCATTTCTAAATCATCGGTTATAACTACTCCATTAAAACTAAGAAATCCTCTCAAGAAGCCGTTGATAACTTTTTCTGAAAGAGACGCTGGTTTGAGACCTTCATCTATTGCTGGAACCGCTAAATGTCCTACCATTATCATTGGACAGCCAGCTTTCACAGCCTTTATAAATGGAAAGACTTCTACTCGGAGAAGCCTTTCATAGCTATGAGGGATCACTGGAAGATCATAGTGAGAATCTACCGAAGTATCACCATGTCCTGGAAAATGCTTAGCTACAGGAATTACACCGGAGTCGAGTAGCCCTTTGATAAAGTTTTCACCAAATATAGCCACTTTTTCAGGGTCTTCTCCAAAGGACCTAGAGCCTATTATCGGATTTTCTGGGTTGACGTTTACGTCAAGAACTGGCGCTAGGTCGATGTTTATTCCAAGGAGTCTAAGTTCTCTCCCTATAATACTTGCTGCTTTGTACGCAACCTTAGGATCCCCGGTTGCTCCTAAACCCATGTGACTTATTATAGGTGTAATAAAATCAATTCGTGAGACGTCACCTCCCTCTTCGTCAATAGCTATGAGTGGATCACTTAAAATAAAATTCAATTCATGAATAAGCCTAGTAAGTCCCTCTCTATTCTCAACATTACGTTTAAATAGTATTATTCCTGCTGGTTTAACATCCTCCAGAAAGCCTCTCAAACTACGAGAAATATGTGTTCCTTGGAATCCTACCATCATAAAATCTCCTGCACAAATTCTACTTGACATCCGGGATATAACTTAATTAGAAAATAAAACTATTGTGGTAGCCCGGCCGGGATTCGAACCCGGGATCTGGGGGTCCAGAGCCCCCCATGCTTGACCGCTACACCACCGGGCTGGGTTAAAGTATTTCGATAAAGATATTTAAGCTTATTGCCTATATCATTATGACATTGATGATGAGTACTCTCCAGCCTGACTGAATGACAAGGGATCAACCATCTGAATTTTTCTAAATTAAGACAATCCAACTACTGAATGACTGGATGCTTGACGCCTATGAAAACTTAAACAATTTATATCTTAAAGCAATATAATACATACGAAGTGATTAAGTATGAAGAAAATTATTCACGTATACTGTCCTGCTTGCAAGTCTAGGGTTCCCGTAGAAGTAGATGAAAACATCTTACTTTCAGCCAAAAACAGTCCTCTTGGAATGACTGGTGTAGTAGACATACACCGAGACCATGCTCTTATAATATATATTGATGCTCACGGACACGAAAGAGGCTCTAGAGTATATAGCTTAATAACACCGTTAGAAACAGGAAAAACTTTCACAATCCCCCTTAAGTACATGACATCTTTAAACAATATAAAAGCATTCAAACTAGTTCTAAAAGATAGAGATCTAGTCATTGAGGGCTACAAAGAACAAATACATGTGATGATAAAGGGCGTTCTAAATAAAGTGGAGTTAGAAATGGCGTTTTCTAAACTATCAAATAATATTTATGAATGGTTCAATATAATGCTTAAAAGTATAGATGAAACCAAAGATAAAATAAAAATAGAAACTCTATATAAAGCTTTACAGTTCTTAGACTATTTCCTAAATTATCCTCCCTCAGAATCATACAAAGATTTTCTAGCGCTCATACTATCGTCAATGAGCGTTACATATAAAGTAGATGACCGCGCTGTAAAATACTATGCTTTAATTAGAAATATTATTGAAAAAATGTATCCTCATTCTAGCATAGATGAGATAATTAAAATGCAGGGCAAGCCACTCTACGAGATAATGAGATATAAGGACTCTCTTTCAGTTAGAGAACTAATAGAATATTTACTAGCTCTTGAAAAAAGAGAAGTTATAAAATTTGAGGAGATAACATGACTATTCTCTCAGGAAGTTTAGCTAGAGAGTATAACAGATTAACTCCTATCATATTTTCATGTCTTCCAAAGCTAAGAAACAAATTACTTAAGGTAGATATAGATTTTAAGGAAAAAGATAGTATTCTAAAAGTAACTGAAAAACTTCTTTCAAGGCACATATTTACCCCTATAGTTAAGTCCTCGTGGGAAGAAAAACTTGAAAAAGCTTTAGAAACTGTAGTAGATGATCTTATCTCAATCGTAGAAGACTTTGAAAGAGAAGAAATGGGCTGTGTAAGAATGCTGCTGGAATTCCTCATGGAATCCTCCCTATATGCAGAGACTGTAAGAGAAATAGGTAGGAAAATCAAAATACCTGAAATAGGTTCAATATTGGAGTTAAATAGTGGAACAGGAAGAAGCTCCCTAGAGCTCGCTAAGATTTCAAAAAGAAAAGTAATAGGAATAGAAGCTGATGAAAAATGCATTGAAATAGCACGAGACTACTTGAAAACAGAAAAAGTAAATAATGTAGTTTTTATTCACGGAGATCCTCTTAGAGCAGGAAGATACATAAGTGAACCAATATTTGCTATAGTTTTTATTTCACCAGTTACATGGCTTTATGACATAGAAACACTAATTTCCAAAGCCTATACGCTATTAGAGTTCGGAGGAGTAATTTATGGAAGTTATCCTTTAAGAGAACGCCCAGACTCCCCAAATATTATAGAGCCTTTTCTTAAACTATTTGGCGGAGTAACTCCGCCCGATAAAAATAGGTTAAAGTGGCTCTTTGACAGAGAAGGTTATCATAAACCCTCTATTCAGAAAGCAGGGCCGCTGTACTTCTTTAAGGCTAGCAAGGTTTGAAGAAGTAGATAATGTTATATAATTACTGACAAGGATAAATAGGGTCTCCGTAGAAAGGTGGGCTCTATGTACCAAGAGCTAAAAGTAATCGACATACATACCCACATAGGTAGCGTAAAATCCTGGTCACCCCTTTTAAAAGGCTTTATAAGAGTAGGTCTTAAAGAGCTTTTAGAATACATAGATGAGGAAAACCTCTCTGCTACCTGGCTACTACCCCTTCCTGGAAAAATAGAAGCTGATATTAACATTATTTCGACAAATGAAGTAATCAAAATATGTAAAAAATATCCGTGTAGATTGATACCATTCTGCTCTATAGATCCTAGAGTCCCTAAAGCCTCTGAACTTTTAAAAGATTTTAAGAAGAGAGGCTGTAAAGGCCTAGGAGAATTCAAGGTAAAATTACCGGTAGATAACCCATTATCCATAGAACTTTTTGAGAAAGCAGGAGAATTAGAGATGCCCGTCATAATCCACATGGATAACAAATTTAACCCAGATATAGTTAAGCTAAAATACGTACTTGAGAAATGCCCTCACACCGTGTTTATTCTGCATGGCCCCGGATGGTGGAAGCACATATCAGCAGAGGCTCCTGATAAGGAAGACTACCCTACAGGAAAAGTAGTACCCGGAGGTTTGGTTGAAAAACTACTTTTAAAATACTCCAATCTATATGCCGACCTATCAGCTAGATCCGGTTTAAACGCGATAACCAGGGATCCAGCTTACTCTAAGGAGTTCTTGGAAAAGTTCTCAAATAGAGTACTTTTCGGAACAGACTTCCCGTGTCTTGATATCGATGCTACACAATTCGGAGTAAACAAAAAACATTTAAATGCATTGATATCCCTTAACCTAAGTAAAAAAGCCTTAAAGAATATTTTATACGAAAATGCTTTAAACCTTATAGCTTTCTAATTTTTTAATTATCGAAACACACTCTTTAACAACTTCATCTATTGTTCGCGCAGCATTTACTGTCACTAAAATGCCTTTATTTTTATAATATTGAACTATCGGTCTAAATTGCTCCTCATATATTTTGAGCCTGTTCCTAACTATCTCTGGTTTGTCGTCTTCTCTTTGATATAGCTCCCCACCACAGATATCACATACTCCCTCTTTTCTAGGAGGCTTATACTTAATGTGATATATTGCACCACACTTTCTACATATTCTCCTTCCACTCACCCTATCTATGATAACTTCTAAAGGAGCCACGAAGTTAAACACTAAGTCTATTTTTGTTATCTTATCGAGCTCCTCTGCTTGTCTAAGCGTTCTCGGATAACCGTCTAAGATAAATCCTTTAGCGCAGTCTGACTCTGATAATCTTCTCCTAACTACCTCTACTACTATATCGTCAGGTACTAACTCTCCTTTCTCTACATAGCTTCTAACTCTTTTTCCCAAGTCCGTGTTTTTCTTTATCTCTTCCCTGAAAATATCACCGGTAGATATGTGAGGTATATTCAGCCTCTTAGAAAGCTCTTTTGCGTAAGACCCTTTGCCTATTCCTGGAGGACCTAACATTACTATTTTCATGTAATCCTCTTTTCCCTCGATAAATAGAATTTATATCTTACTTTTAGCAAATTACTCTAAGCATTTTTCCTCCAGCATTCTATCATAATATTTTCTCCCAATTTCTACAATTTTCCCACAATAATCACACTTATACTTAACTCTAGTCTCATCTATATAAGTGAGCTTTTTTAATGGTCGACCACAGTAACAGACGAATCCTCTAAGTCTAGCAGGATTCCCATATACGAGCCCGTGAGGAGGAACATCTTTTGTGACAACTGCCCCAGCTCCTATCATCGCATACTCTCCTATGACAACTCCACAGACAATCGTAGCATTTGCCCCTATACTAGCCCCTCTTTTAACTATAGTTTTGATAACTTTCCAATCTCTACTAAAGGATCGAGGATAAAGATCGTTTGTAAAAACTACATAGGGGCCGACGAAAACATCATCCTCAAGAATTACTCCTCTGTAGACAGAAACACCGTTCTGTATCTTGACATTATTTCCTATGACAGCACCTACGTCAATATAACAGTCCTTTCCTATGTTACAGTTTTTGCCTATTTTTGCTCCACTTCTTACATGAACAAAATGCCATATGCGTGTTCCTTCACCTATTTCAGCTCCATCCTCTACTACAGCTGTTGGGTGAATAAAGACATTCTTGTCCTTATTCATATGTTTATCACCCACGGCCTGCCTGATCCGACATAAACGCATCCTTTGGGAGGTTTTTTCCAGTCCTTAATTATATTATGGGCATCTATAATTGCTACCTTCTTCGACTCCGTTGTTTGCATAATTTCTCTTAGAGTTAAATTTGAGTATATCGTGTGATTAGTAGCTATTACTACTATGTTTCTTGACTTTAGCGCCTCATGAAGATTCTGTGTAAGAGAAATATTCATGTCTAAGAGAATTCTATCATAGGCTACATACGGGTCATGAACTATCACGTCGCAATTTCGTATAGAGTTTAGTAGACAGTTTATTATCGAGTATGTTGGTGACAGCCTTGTATCATCTATGTCGCCTCTAAAAGCAAGTCCTAAGATAGCTACTCTAGCTTTACTTAAACCAAGGATCTCTGTAGCTTTTACACAGAGATTAGAGATATGCTTAGGCTGTCGGAGATTTACGCTTCTAGAAAGAGTGACTAATTCTAAGGGTTCTCCTACCTCTTCTGCAGCTTTCTTAATGAATAATGGATAGACAGGAATGCAAGCTCCACCGACTCCCGCTCCTGGTTTGTGAAGATGACAAAATGGTTGGCTGTTAGCAAGTTTTCTAACCTCATTATAGTCTACTCCCAGCGCTGAACACAATCTAGCGAGCTCATTTGCTAATGCAATATTGACGTCCCTGTATACTCCCTCAAACAGCTTTTCTAATTCAGCAACTATAGGATCGCTTGCTTCAAGAACGCCTTTCTTACACACGACTTCATACAATGCCTTAAGTGCTCTAGTGCTTTTAGGCCCCACTCCGCTAATTATCTTAGGGTATCTCTCTTCTATATCGCGTACTCCCCTTCCAATATATATCCTCTCAGGACTATAGCCTAAGCCGAAGTCATCCTCCATTTTTAGCCCAGACATTTCTTCAATAATTTTTCCGATGAAAAGGGTTGTTCCTGGAGGAACAGATGACTCGACCACCACTAAGTCTCCTCGAGTAATTCCCTTGGAAATTACTTCAGCAACACTTCTTATCGCAGATAAATCAGGAGCCCCGTCCTTTAGGTACACGGGAACAGTTACTATTTTTACGTCACTTTCCTTAGCCGCAGCTATACCATCGAGTGTTGCTAAGAACTTTCCTTCTGAAATCCCTCTCTTTATAGCCTCCTCTATTTCCGGTTCGACAAATTTATGCTGAAGATTCATTATCTCATTTACCTTAGATGCGTCTACGTCTACTCCTATCACTTTAGCTCCTGCCCGTAACCATACTGCAGCTAAAGTTAAACCTACGTAACCTAAACCGTATATCGAAAATACTAGGTCATTACTTTTAATTAACTTCTTGGTAGAAAAATTATCTAGAAAAAGTATCCCGATACGTCCCATAAGTTTATTCCTCTACTTTGATCGCGTTTACTGGACATTGAGCTTCGCATGCTTTACATCCTACGCAGGCATCCGGGTTTACTACTTTAGCTTTACCTTCTGAAAGCTCATAGACGCCTACTGGACATACTGAAACACATGTACCGCATCCTATGCACTTCTCTTCATCTACTACTGGCTTTGGCATATTTTCACAAGTAGATAAACAGGGAGATTTATAAAATTATTTAATCTTAAGTCATTTAGCAGTATTACAGCATGTCTTCTATATCTAGTACCCTTTCTTCCATTGTAGAAAGCACTTTTTTAAGTCTAATTACCTCTTGTTCTACTTTGTCGACCATTTCTTTTACTTCGGATTTTCTTGTCGGGTAATGGCTTAGGATACTAAATACTTCTTCGTATAGCTCCTCCATTTTATCGAAATCACTGCTCAATTTAACTACAATACTCCTTACTCTAGGCTCGATTTTAGCTAAATAAAGTGCTTTATTTCTAGCTTCACTTAAGATTTTTTTACAATCTCTTTGAAGTCCCTGCACCTGGACTTTAAATGCCCTTCTGCTAACTTTTCTCTCGCTTAATGCCCTAGTTAAACCCTCCGTTCTATTTATGATATCTGCTATGTGAGCTAAAGCTTCTTCCAAGTCTGCTAAAGCCGTTTTCCGCTCATCAAAGACAGCAGTCTTCCTCTCCACTTTAGTGGCCCTTAAATAAACAAAGCCTGCACAAGTTAATAGTCCTATAATTGCGGCTAATGCTATTAGAGGAGCATATACTTGAAGAATATTTGTGCTAAACTTTAACTTCAGATCAAGTCCCTCCTCTAAGACCTCTGATATAGGTACAATCTTATTACGATATATTGCTGTATTCCCTTTAAGAATTGTCTCTGGACTGGGTTCTATTTGTTCAAGAGACCCCTTAATTTCTACTTTAACTCTACTCTTAACTACATAAAGGCCGTTAGAACTAAAAGCCCTCGGTACTACATAGTAACCATTACTCTTTCGGAGAGGAACTTGATATATTACTGTCAAAATAAGCTTTTCTCCGCTTCCTAAAGTATACCTAAACCCCACATCTAACTTCACTAGGTCGGTCTGATTCTCTACTCTGTAGTACCCTTGTTTGGCTCCTTCGAAGTATTCGCCGAGGACTCCTCTCACCTTTAAAACCTTAGCTCCTGCTGGTAAACTAATTGAAATACCTCTTTCTTCCTTCGGTCCCACATTGGCTAAAGTATATGTGTCCTCTATAGTGGCTTTACTGTAGTCTTGAATGCTTATCACTCTTCTTAACTCGTAGCAGACAATCCAGAAAGTGCGCTCATATGAAAAGCTCGTATTTAACAGAATATTTGTTCCCGCCTTTAGTAATCCATAACTCTTCTTCGCTACGCTGTCCGTAATATTGAATCCCTCAGGAGGGGTAATGGTAGTTGCTTCAGGATAATGAATATATACTTCTGTCATTGCTGGCATTTCCTTTGGAGCAAGAACTGCTGGAATTACTGTCACAACATATTTTTCTCTGAAGAAATAAACTCCAGCTATAGCTATGTATAGTTTAGCTTTCCTACAGTTAGAGAAAGACAGCGTTATTGTATCGTTACTTATACTGCTAATTTCTCCTTGTCCTCCACTAACTATCAATTTAGTGTAATTTATGTAGTGTCCCCATCCTCTTGGAAGAACTAAAGTCATTTTTCCTGAGTAAGACTCATTGAATTCTAAACTATCTACGATTATTACGTATCCTCCTCGTAAGTAGATATCTTTTTTGATTTTTACAGTATTGTTCTCTTGACATGTACTTAAATTCCATGTTAAGACAATTATGAGCAGTGATATTATTAGTAGTCTTAAAGGTGCTCGCATAACTATCACTAGGCTTCTAACAGAACTAAATATATATTTTCTTGCCAAATTATACATGCTTTAAAATGAAAGTCTATGTGGAGACTTATGGATGCTGGCTAAATAAGGCTGATAGTGAAGTAATTAAGACTATATTAGTGGAGAGAGGCGCAACTATAGTAAGCAATCCTGTAGACGCTAATATCATAATCATAAACACTTGTGCTGTAAGGGAAGATACCGAAAGAAAAATTCTCAGAAGATTACGCATGCTCTGTAAAAAGACTACAGCAAGAATCGTAGTTGCTGGATGTCTTGCTAAAGCAAGACCAGCAACAATAACGGACATATGTCCTAGGGCATCTTTAGTAGAGCCTAATGCTATCGAGAAGATCTCTGAAGTCTTAGATTCAGCAAGTAGAGAAATACTTATAGGGAGTTATCGGCGTGAATTTAACGTTCTTCCCGAGCCTCGCGGGATAACTTATTTATTACCTATAGAAGTAGGGTGTGTAGGTGCTTGCACTTATTGCATTATGCCTTACACGAGGGGGCGTGTCACTAGCTGTCCTCCAGAAAAAGTGATCTCAACTATTAAAACTGCCGTTAAAGCTGGGTGCAAGAATATACACTTAACCGCCCAAGATGCTGCTGCCTATGGCTTAGACTTAAACTACAGTTTACCTAAACTTCTCAAGCGGATTTTGAGTGAAGTTCAGGGAGATTACTGGCTTAAAATAAGCATGATGGAACCTTCTACAACTGCCAAAATAGTCAACGAATTAGTGGAAGTAATGAGAGATTCTAGAATATATAAGTATATCCACATACCAGTTCAGTCTGGAGATGATAGAGTCTTAAAATTAATGAACAGAAGATATAATATTAGAGAGTTTAAATTGTTAATATCAAAGTTTGTAAAATCTCTAGAGGATGTAACTTTTGCTACGGATATCATTGTAGGCTTCCCTGGCGAAGACGATACAGCATTTAAAAACACCTGTCTTCTAATTAAAGAATTGAAGCCTGACAAGGTTCATGTAGCAAGGTACACCATTAGGCCTTTCACATTAGCTCCAGGATTACCTCAAGTTTCTGAACCCATTAAGAAACACCGAAGTAAAACTCTTGTAGAAATAGTTGACAAAGTATCTTTAGAGCGAAACCTCCGCTATTTAGGCAAGGAGGTGCAAGTCTTAATTACTGATAAGGGCAAAGAAGGAACATTACTTGGAAGAACCTTAACATTCAAGCCTGTAGTTATCAAAAACGCGAAGGCGAATATTGGAGAAAAGATTTTGGTTAAGATCCACTATATAAATTCTTATTATCTAATAGGAAAACCAGTCTAAGTCTAATTACGCTGCCTGATCTCTTCGAGCTTCTGTAGAGCATTCTTTAGGTCCTCGTCGCTGATCTTCTTAAATACGGGCTTAGGCTTCTTTATTTGCTGTCCAGCTTTTGGTAAAATATAAGCTTCACCCCAGTCACGAGTGACGCCCTCATATCCTAGCATGTTCCATATTTTTTGGGCGCTTGTCGGGATAAAGGGATATAGAGTGACCGCAAGTACTTTAACTATATAGGCGGCAACATACATAACTTGTGCAGCCTTATCTCTATTAGTTTTAATCAAGTCCCAAGGAGCTCGCTCATTTAAGTACCTATTGCCTTCAGCTGCGATAGAGACTATAGTTATTAGTGACTCCCTTATCTTAAAGTCATCTAGAAGCTTCTCTGTCTTCTGTACCATACCCTTTACTTTATTTACCTCTTTTTCGTCTTCTTCAAAAAGATTATTTACTTTAGGTATTTTCGAGCCGAAATTTTTGTATATAAAAGTTAGCGTTCTGTGAATGAAATTGCCAATGGTGTCGTTTAAGTGAGAATTTACGCTCTCTTTAAAAGCTTCCCATGTAAAGTTAAAGTCTTTATTTTCAGGTCTATTGATTAATAGAGAGAATCTCCAGTAATCTACAGGAAATAGCTCTAATGCTTCATCAATCCATATTCCTACCCTTCTACTCTTAGAAAACTTCTCCCCTCTGAATAACAAATATTCTGTTGAAGATACGGTCCAAGGAAGAACATAGTTCTCTCCAGAAGCAATTAATAAAGCAGGGAAAATTATAGTATGGAAGGGTATGTTATCTTTTCCTATGAAATAGACACTTTTGGTATCCTCATTTAGCCAGAATTCTTTCCACCTGTTTTCCTCACCTCTCCTATTGAAGAACTCTATTGTAGCAGTTATGTAGCCTAGAACAGCTTCCATCCACACATATATGGTTTTTCCTTCTGACCCAGGAAACGGGGCTGGAATACCCCATTTATTATCTCTAGTTATCGCTCTAGGTTTAAGTCCTTCTCTAAGCATAGCCAGGCTCATGTTTCTTGCATTAGGCGGCAGTTTCTCATTATTTTCTACGTATTTATATAATTCATTGGCTAATTTTGGTAAGTCAAAGAACCAGTGCTTTGTTCTCTTAATTATAGGTTTTCCTCCACAGATATTGCATCTAGGATTGATTAGCCTTGTTGGCTCTAATAGTCTCCCGCAACTATCGCATTGATCTCCTCTAGCTCCTTTATAGTGGCAGTACGGACATTCCCCTTCAATAAACCTATCGGGTAGAAACATTTGACATTGAGAACAAAACGGCATCTCTATCTCTTTTTCGTAAATATATCCTCTTTCATATAGCTTTAAGTAAAATCTTCTTACGAAGTCTACGTGTATTGGGTTTTCTGTTCGAGAATAATTATCAAAGGAGATATTCCAGCGCTCGAAAAGCTTTTTTACTAACTGATGATACTTGTCAGTAAGCTCTTTAGGACTTATTTTGAGCTTAATAGCCTCTACTTCTATAGGAGTCCCGTGTTCATCTGATCCACTGACGAAAACTACTTCTTCTCCTTTTAATCTTAAATATCTCGCAATGACATCTGCAGACAGTACGCTACCTATTAGTGTCCCAAGGTGAGGTACTGCATTAATGTATGGCCAGGCAGCACATATGAGCCACTTTGACACCTTCTTCTCCCCCAAGAAAAACTACTATTATTCATTTAAACTTTTCTGTATATTACTATCAGTAATTAAGTTCCAGCCCTCCACGAACTTAAGTATTTCTTTTGTTCCTCGGTCAGTTTATCTATTGTGATTCCCATTGCTTCGAGCTTTAGTTCAGCAACTCTCATATCAAGCTCGTTGGGCAATTTATATACTTTAGGCTTCAATTTCGCTCCTTCCTTAATCAAATATTCTACTGCTAAGGCCTGATTAGAGAAACTCATGTCCATGACCTCGCTTGGGTGACCTTCTGCCGCGACAAGATTTACTAGCCTCCCTTCGCAGAGCAGGTATATTTTTCTTCCGTTTACTAATTCGTATTCTTCCACATTTTCTTTAATTCTTCTTTTCTTAACAGAGAGTTCTTCTAAGTCTTTAAGAGAAATCTCTACGTTAAAGTGCCCTGCGTTAGCTAGGATAGCTCCATCTTTCATCTTTATTATGTGTTCTCCTCTAATAACGTTGATATTACCAGTAGCTGTTATGAAAATATCCCCTATTTCAGCTGCCTTGTCGAGAGAGGTTACTGTGAATCCATCAAATATTGCCTCAAGAGCTCTAATGGGATTAACTTCTGTTACTACTACATATGCGCCCAGCCCCCTAGCTCTTAGAGCTATACCTCTTCCACACCAACCATAACCACATACTACTACAGTTTTTCCCGCTATCAATACATTTGTAGCCCTCAAGATCCCATCAAGAGTACTTTGTCCTGTGCCGTATCGGTTATCAAACAGGTATTTTGTGTAAGATTCGTTGACAGCAATAATAGGGTATAAAAGTACTCCATCTCTTTCCATAGCTTTTAGTCTATTGACTCCTGTAGTAGTTTCTTCAGTACCGCCCTTGATATTTTTAACTAAGGTCTCTGCATTAACTCCTTTACAGACCTTTAATGCTATTTCGGCATCCTTTTCCTTTACTTTCCAGTATATTTTATGTATGGTCGTAATCAAATCAGCTCCATCATCCATTGTAATAGCAGGTTTCTTAGCTATGACTCTGCCTATTGCCATGTAATATTCCTCGAAGTTCATTCCACGCCAGGCATAGACACCTACGCCTTCGTTAGCTAATGCTGCAGCCACTTCGTCTTGTGTCGAAAGAGGATTACATGGAACCAAATATACTTCAGCTCCACCAGCTACCAATGTTCTAACGAGAACTGCTGTCTCTTTTGTCACATGAAGTGACGCCCCTATCTTAATACCGTGTAGGGGCTTTTCTTTTTTAAATCGCTGCCTAATCCTAAGAAGTACCGGCATGTGTCTTTCAGCCCAGTAAATCATTTCCTCTCCTTTCTTCCATAACTTAATATCCTTAACTAGATACTCCATAAGACCACGGTAGTACATGTGGTGCTTTCATAAATAGTTTCCTAAAAACTTAAAACATCTCTACGAGATTATCTACTGGTGAAAGTGTGGAGTTTAAAGAGAAAGTAACCATCGGTGTTATAGGAGGCTCAGGGCTCTACGACCCCGACTTCTTCACTGAGACTAAGGAAATTAAAGTACATACACCTTACGGTCTTCCTTCAGATAACATTATTGTAGGCAAAATTGACGATAGATGGATAGCATTCCTACCTCGACACGGAAGAGGGCACAAGATACCTCCTCACAGAATTAATTATAGAGCAAATATCTGGGCTTTGCACTCGCTGGGAGTAGAAAGAATAATAGCTGTCTCTGCATGCGGCAGTCTCAGAAAAGACTATGAGCCGGGAGATTTTGTTCTACCTGATCAATTTGTAGATATGACTAAAAACAGAGTATACTCCTTCTACGACGGGCCTAAAGTAGCTCATATTCAGATAGGATTGGCGCCTTTCTGTCCGGAGTTAAGAGAAATAATTAAGTCGGCTGCCGAAAAGCTGGGAATAAAAGTGCATCCTAAGGGAACATACATCTGCATTGAAGGCCCGCGCTTCTCCACTAAAGCCGAGTCTTGGATATGGAAAGAAGTATTTAAGTGCGATATTATAGGAATGACACTCGTACCGGAAATAAACTTAGCTAGAGAACTTGGAATGTGCTACGCTACAATAGCTTTAGTTACAGACTATGACATATGGTTTGGCCACGTTGTTGACGCTAAAATGGTTGTAGAGGTTATGAAAAAGAATATAGAAAACGCTAAAAGGTTGCTATATGAAATTCTACCTAAAATCCCTAAAGAGCGTAAGTGCACATGCATTAAAGTACTTGAAACAGCATTCCTCTAAATATTTTATTTGATTTTAATCAGTTCACCTCCTTCTCTTCATCTACTCCGTGAGGAGACCCTCATCACAGCGATTTATAAAACAATATAAATCAGTCTCTTATAAGTTTCACGCAGTGCACGGTAGAGGGCATCACTACGTTCCGTGGAAAGATATTAGTGGTTGGAAATGTATACGCTGCGGTCAGTGCTGCAGAGAATATATAGTATCATTATCATATTACGAAGCCTTAATTTTAGCACTTAAACATAATGCACCTATTATAAAAATGAAAAATAAATACTACTTAATGCCTAGAGCTGATGGTAGCTGCCCCTTTTTGACAAAGATAGGTTCTGTAGCTTATTGCAGAATATATTATGAAAGACCTACTGTCTGCAAACTTTACCCCTTCTACGTCAGTAATCGTCCAGTTTACGGTAAAGCGTCACGAGCTGAAATAATAAAAGATGGAGAAACATATTATGTTTATGTGGATAAGGTCTGTCGCGGTGTAAATAGATCAAAGAATATTGAAGAGGTCGTCCGTTACTATATAGAGCTATGGAAAAGATATACTAAGACTACTTAGAAACTTCTTTCTTGAAAAAAGTTCTCTTAGTAAAGACTAAAACTATGATCATAACTATAGTGCTTGTAGACCCTACTACTATAGCATAAAACGTCTCCCTAGAGAAGGTAACACCATTTACTTCAAAAAATACATCAAGGATTATGACGTGCTTCTGAGGAGGTACTGTTATCTTATAAATCTGCCTTAAGTCCTTGTAAGATACTTTGATTATATACGTGCCATAAGGTAATGGTCCTATAATCGCTTTTCCATAAGCGTCTGTTATGTAAGTCTCTGAAGTATTCACACATCTTATTTTAACATTCTTTAACGCTTGATTATTAGACCCTTTAGCCGTTATTTCTAAAAAGGCAGTGTTAGTCCTTAATAAAAACTTATAAGACCATCTGGTAACCTCTATTTTACCATTATATACTTCCTTAGAATCGTAGTATACTTTTATAGGATATTTTCCTAAAGGCACCCTAGTAAAAACTACGCTTCCGTTCTTTGAAGTGATGTTAGTGAATGTTTTGTTATTGACTATTATTTTAACTGTAGCGTTAGGAATGACATTCTTCCCTAAATCATCATAAATTACAATCTCTATATCATATACTTGACATACAATGTTGATAGAAGAATCAGATATAACTTCAATAGTCTTATTAGCCACTATTGTTCTCATGTATTGTACAACTATTATATAGCTCGATGGTAGGAGCTCTAGAGTAACTGTAGGTCCGCTAAATACTCCTTCATACTTCCCTTCAAGTCCGAGAACTATTATCGTAGTATTTGATATAAGTCTTCCATAAATATCTTTAGTTATTATTTTTACATATGGTTTTCTGACAGTAAAAGATTTAGTAGCTACTACTTCATCATCTACTATAACATCTATTTTCCATTGACCTATTTTAGAGGATATATCTAATGTAAAGTCCTTGCTGACAACTATTGGTATATATGCGAAAGCTTTACAGAAAACATCTATTATATTTCCCTGGCTTAAAGGAACAACTATTACTACATAAAATTTAGGTACTCTATTTACTGAAAAGTTTAATAATGGATTAACTATGAACGATAGCTCAAAGACCTTTAATTTTGATGGAGCAAAGCATTGAATGGAAACGTTCACCTGTGATGATATATTATATAAAACAACAATGGCAGTAAAGCTTCTTTGTGAAACAATAAATTCTTCTTTTTCATCAAGAGGAACAACCTCTCCTTTACTGAAGGTGTATCTGCTACATAAAGTTAATGTAACTCTAGGTTTTTCACGGATTTGGGGTTTAGAAGTAAAGCAAACTAAATAATTCAAGGTAATGATCAATAGTATTATTGACAGTAATGCTTTCTTTCTAGTGTTTATCAACATTTACTAATACCCCCTTTTCCTCGACTCTAACTGCTTTTACCCAAGTAGCTCCAGCTCTTTTAAGCTCTTTTTGAACAGAATCAATAGTATCAGGTGTTACTAAAGCAAGTATCATGCCTCCTCCGCCTGCACCTGTTATTTTCGCTCCTAGTGCTCCTGCCTTTCTTGCAGCAAAGACTAATTCCTCTATTTTTTCCGTGGATAAGCCTAGGGAGTATAACATACCATGTGAAATATTCATAAGCTCTCCTACTGCTAGTATGTTTCCCTCTCTAAGAGCCTTTGCTAATTCTATGCTTAAATGCCCTGCTGCGTGATAAAAGGGTACAAATACTTCTTCATATTTCTGTCTCAGTTTTCTAACTTTTTCAACAAGTATTTTAGTCTCCTCCCTACTACCGCTATCTGCTAAAATGAATATTAGTGATTCATAATTAATATCTTCTAGCTTTATGAAACCCTCTGTCTTCCTAAAAACAATTACTCCGCCGTAAGTAGACACAGTATTATCTATACCACTGGGTTTTCCGTGAGTAATTTTTTCTGCCTCGTAAGCTAATTGAGAAACTTTATCTAAATCTAATTCCGCGTTCAGAATCCTTAAAATAGCTGCCGCGAAAGCTGTTGCTGTAGCTGCTGATGAGCCTAAACCCGATTTAGCTGGAATATCTGAGAAAATCGATATGTCCATAGAGGGGAGTTCGCCGTATTCCTTACAAACATCTAGTAGTATTTTGATAAATGGCTTAAATATAGCGTTGACCTTTATTCTTTCATTATATAAATCATCTTTTTTAATAATTTCTCCTTTATTAAAGTTCACTGCACGTATTCTAATTATATTGTCATCAATTACTCGAGCATTAACCTTTGCGTAAAGTGACACTGCTGCAGCTACTCCAGGCTCATTTTCGACTACAAAGTGTTCGCCAGTTATGATCACTTTTCCGGGGGCTTTAGCTTCAACTTGCATTCTATTACTATTACTCGTAGCTTATAAATTAAATCTACCTTAACCTAAATACGTCGAGCGTATTACTGTAAATGACTGCAGCTAAATCTTCAATAGGCATCCTCTTGATACTGGCAATTTTACTTAAAGAATAAACCACATTTAGCGGCTCGTTTCGACTATAGCCAAAGGGATGTAAATAAGGTGCATCAGATTCCAACAAGATCTTTTCTATAGGTAGTAAAGAGACAAGCCTTTGTTTTGTGTTAGATTTACATACTGATGGAGGTATTGAGAAAAAGAAATTCTTTTCTTTAATTAAATCCTTTACTAAGTCCAGTGACCCGCTATACGCGTGAAAAATTACTGGTATACTGGTGGACATAGCTTTAAGTATTCTATATGCCACCTTTTCCGCTCTACGTATATGAAGAATCAAGGGTAATGCTAGCTCATCCGCTATTCTAAGCCACTTCCTGAAATTTTCTATTTGAATACTTCTAAGCACGTGATCTCTTACTAAACTGAAGTCTAAACCTACTTCTCCTACACCGACCAGACTCTGGCTCATACTTAATATTTTTTCCATAATTTCGTCTATCTCTTTATAATCAAAAATTCCGGGCCAGCACCCTATAGTTACTTCTACCATATTTCTATAATTGTTTTTTATACGTAGAGCCTCTTCTATCTCATAATATCTAAGAGTTGAAGTTATCACTTTTACTACCCCGCTGTCTACCGCCTTTCTTAGTACTAAGTCTAGATCACTAGCGAAAAGCTCATGCGTTAAATGAGCATGAACATCTACTATCTTAATACTCATAGTAATCCTCGTAATAGTCCTCTGAAGATGAACTCTCTTCTATAATGAATACTTCGGTTTCTGAGTAAAATCTACTATACACTATCCATAAAGCTGCTATACCTACTGCTATTAAAATGATGACTATGATTATTACTTCAAATAAATTTAATGGATAGCCTAATATTTCTACAAAAACATTTTCCATTTTTATTGTTATTGAAGAAATATTGAGTACTGAATATTTACGTTTAATAGAAAATCTCTTATATTTCACAGATAAAATTAACGTTACTCCAGGAACTTTAGGTACAAGCTTTAGCACGATGGGAGTACTTGCGTTAATGGAGTATTTATCTAAAACTGTATTACGATATACTACCTCTATGTTTGCTTGAATAGGGCTTATTCGTTTCCCCCAGTAGTTTACTACATCTATCGTTAAGCTAGTTAGCGGTAGTTCAATAGGTAACGTTTGAGAAGACTCAGTTAGACTAACTTTGCTGCTCGTCAATAACATTTGAGAAGTCTCTCCAAGGTAATACACTTTAATATAGTACTCTCCTGCTGGGAGCCATGAGTATGTGATTATTTTTTTAGTAGGATATGTTTCCTGATAAAGAATATTATTTTTCATTAAAATTATTTTTATTCTATTTAAATATTCTATATCAATATTTTTTAATAATACACTTAGATTAAATATTCTACATTTTATTACTTCTTCTGTATCGCTAGTTAAAATAATTTTTGACCAAGCAACTTGAGACCCTCTCCAATATACCTCAATCTCGTAAGTCCCGGGAGGCAAATAATCGAGAATAAGAAAATTGGCTGAGCACTGATCTTCAAAAAACATTTTGTCTTCATACTTTATGATTATTTTAGCTCCTGAAGGAACTCTTTGACCTTCGTAAGTCATAAAGCGAAGTTTTAGTGAGTATAGCTCTATGTAGACCTTTTCATTACTACTCTTAAATATTTTATCAAATGTGTATTTCATTTCTCCTTTTCTAACTAATATTTTAAGTTTTTCATACAATGGAATATTGCTTAATACTAGTTTACCCTCACTATCGGTCACTTCACTCCATAGAACCTCATTATTCCATGCAATTTCGACACTTGCGTAAGGTATTCCTCTCCCTTTACTATCACATATTTTAAGTTCTAGCTCTTTTGCTAATGGTATAGGTAACTCAATTAAATCATCAGCTGAAATTTTAACTGATAGTGACTTAAGAAGATGATTTCTATAGACTATTTTAGCTTCATAGGTTCCTACAGGTAATAATTTCTGAAGATAGAAAATCTTACTTGATTGATTTAACAATAAGGCTACTTCCTCATAATTTTTTACTACTAATTTCATTGATATTAGTTTCAATACTTCTAAAGGAATTTCTTCCTTATTAAAGTAGTATAGCTTAATGTATGTAAACATTCTAGCATTACATATTATAGGATAAACCTCTACGTTTCCTGTAATATTTATTGTCTCATTTAGTATGGGTAGTTCCTCTCCTTTATAAAAAATTTTAATTTTATATTGCTCGTTTATTGGCAAAAACATACTATGTTCTATATAGCGGAAACCATTTATATCTATGTAATATTCCGTTAATTCCTTTTTATCTAGAGTTTTTACTATTATATTTACTTTAGTAACATTACATCTTATATGGAGTGTTATATTATTCATTATATTTATTTTTTCAATGTATATTATCTTATCTTGTATAGGTATTATTGAAAATATTTTTAATGTATAGTTTCCTGTTGATAAATTATAAAAGGTGTGACTCCCTGTAGTTACTTCGGCCTTTATTTCCAAAGAGCTGTTTTCTAGCACTATTTTTAGCGGGAAGCCTGTAAGGGTATTATTATGAATATCGTATAAATAGATTGTAAGTGTATAACTACTCTGAGAAATTACCTTAGGTACTTTGATTATTAGTGCTGTAACAAGTATAAGTAATACTGTTGAGGTATATGACCTCTTCATCCGAACCACTTAAAAGCATAATACTTTACTTCTTGAGTAAGAGTATCTTTTACTGCTATTACAAATTTCTTTCTTACAGAGTGAGATAGTCTCCCTGCACGAACTATTTCTATGGGGTCTATTTTAGTATTTTTGGTTAAAACTTGTACTAGAAAAGGCGCGTGATCTATTCCAGGACCATATTTGTATACAGCGTAAGTGGCCCCAAATTTCATTCCAGACTTAACTACATACCCCCTATTTCTTAAATCTTCGTAGACCGTGTATAGCTCGTCAAATAACTCGATATACTTTCTGGCTATTTCTACAAAATCGCTAGGAGGTACTTCCTTATTCTCTGGAGTATATATTTTGATGCGCCCTCTTTTCATTAAATATAATGCTTCGATAAGTGATAACTCGAGAGGGCTTTCTATTTTGTCGCATAAAGATAAGTCTTTCACTTTGGGCATATAAGTGAATTTTCCGTAGAAACCTTCTTTGTATAACTGGCGCGCTAAGTCTACATCCAGCACCACTACCTTACAGCCAATTAGATAAGCTCTATTCTCCATACCCTATATTAGCTAAATGCTTTTCACTAGTATATCTTTCGCTTTAGCTTTGAGAACTTAAATTTAAATATGATTCCTGCTAATATCAACGTGTCTGAGCGTAAAGAGAAGAGGCTTAGATTGAGGAGAAAAGGTGAAGTATCGAGGGGAGTGGCTAAGATTAGCCCCAAAGCCGCGCAGTACTTAAATATTAAGGATACTTTAGAGGTAGTAATAGCGGGTAAGAAGAGATACTACTTTAAAGTATTAGTTTCAGAAGACGTGCCGGAAAATGAGGTATGGTGCAATGAAGAAGAGCTGAGAGAATATGGTATAGCAGATAAATCTATAGCTACGTGCAGAGCCCCACTTAAGGAAAAAGAATGATAAGGTATATAAGCCGCTATCGATTTCAAACACGACAATCTTATGCTTAATGGTGTAGAGAAATGGTGATGAGTAGAAGAGATTTAGAGATATCCGCTATACCGACTTCCATTGCTCAACAAAAGCTCGTAGATCTTCTTTCCGAGGCATCTCATAAAATAACTTTAATGTTCAGGGATCTAGAATTACTCTTAAACAAAGCTGAACCCGAGGAAAAAGTCTTAGAAAAGCTTAGAAGAAATAAAAATGATATAGAAGAGCTAAAAAAGGAAATATTCTCTTATATATCACGTGTCGCTGTCTCTCTATCGTATAAAGATGAGTGGATCAGACTCGCCTCAAAAATATCAAACATAGCCGATAAAATCATGGGAATTATGTACAGATTCGAGCAAATGAGGAGAAGAGAATGGGGGCTACCCACTATAATTATTGAAAATATGAAAAACTTTGCAGAAACCCTAGAAGAAATGTCTCAAAGCCTTTACAAAGCTTTTATTAATATAAATACTGAGCCTAGTCATACGCTTGATTACTGCGAGAAAATAGAGGAGCTAGAAAGAAAACTTGATGAGAGATACCGAGACCTGCTCTTCATGATTGTAGAAAGCAGCTTAGACACTAACGCTATTATAATAGCAAAAGATATTGCAGATATGCTTGAAGAACTATCTGACAACATATTCTATACTACTGACGACCTAAGGATCTTAGTCTCTGGGCTAATCTAATATTTGTAGCCTTTTTAATTCGAAAAGGCATATAGCCAGCATAGCGATAGGACTTAATCCGGGTCTCTCTACAAATGGAAGAGAATAAGCTTCCCCGTACTCGATTTCCCTTAGAGAAAATCCTGGCTCAGAGCCAGGAAACATTAGTATAACACTTTTCTGACCTTTCACAAGTTTCAAAATATCATTAAAATCTATTGCTGGAGTATTATGCTCACTTCTTGTGATAAATATCAGTTTTTCAGGTTCAAGCAGTTCAACTACATCAGGTATGTCGGCTACGACGATCATATTTCTACCACTCTTAAATACTACTTTTTGAGCCTCCGGTACTCCACTCTGAGCCGCAGCTCCCATAGCCTTTGATATTACTACAGTAGAACAACCCATCGCTATAGCTGTTCGTACGAAATCCACTAGTCTTTGTACAGAGAATACTCCGTGAATACCGACAATAGGCAATATCACTTGCTTATTTGCTATCATCTGAATGTGATATACCTTCTCTATTATAAGTTTTCTAGCCTCTTCAAAATCTCTCTAGCTATAACTCTTGCTAATGGTACTGGAACAGCCTCTCCAACTTGATTATACTGCGAATCCCTACCTCCATAAAATATATGGTAGTCCGGAAAACCCATAAGCCTGGCCTGCTCCCTAACTGTCAGAATTCTATCTTTAAATGGATGAATGAATCTTGAGGACCCCATGACCGTGGGTGCAGGCCTATATGGATGAAGTTTAATAAAATTCCTGTATACCCGTCCCTCAGCACCGTAGTATATTACAAGAGCCTGCCCCCACTTCAATTTAGATATCTTACGTTGTTTTTTAGCCGACAATGGAACATATACATGATTAGGTATTTCTGCCACAGCTCCAGGCTCTGGAAGATCCCCTATGGCGTCCATCACTGTCACCTTTCTTTTCTCTTTAGCAGGCTTTATCTTGACATTAGAAATAAATATTCGTCTCCTGAGAGACGGGTTTCCGTAGTCTTCCGCTCGAAGTATATTGAAATATATCTCTTTATAACCTACGCGGGCAAATTCTTTCTTTAAAGCTTGTTTTAGATCTCCTTCAACTATACTAGGGACATTTTCCATAACAAATATCTTAGGTTTCAGTTCTCCAACTATTCTTATGAAATGCAGGGTTAACTGACCTAATGGATCTACATATAGCCTATCTATAGGATTTGACATTCTCTGAGGGTTCGTCTTTGTAAAAGCCTCGCAAGGCGGTCCTCCTATTACAATATCAGGACTATACCCTAGCTCGTGTATTATATCTCGTCCAGTTATCTCCTTTATATCTAACTCCAGCACTAAAGCCTCTCTAAAGTTCTTCGAATAAGTCTCTACTACCTGAGGAGAATTATCAATACCCAGCACTACCTCAAAGCCCTCCATTTCAAATCCTCTAGAAAAGCCCCCAGCTCCACAGAATAAGTCTATCACGGTATACATTCTCTCATAAAGAAAACTTTGACTTAGCTATATACTCTGTGGCGCCGGCGGTGGGATTTGAACCCACGACCACCCGGTTAACAGCCGGGTGCTCTACCAGGCTAAGCTACGCCGGCAAGAATGTTTAGCTATGGAAGTTATATAAGTTTTCTGCCTTAACAGCTAATGAGCTAGAAAATGAGGAAGTCATGCTTTTAATGAAGAAAAGTTTATTATTATCGATATAAATTATAACCGGGGCCGTAGCCTAGCCAGGAATGGCGACCGGAATTATTCCGGCCAGAGTCCGGCTCCAGGACGTTCGTGAAGATACCGGAAGGTCGTGGGTTCAAATCCCACCGGCCCCACCACTTTTAATATAATCGATTGTTACAATTAAATATTAAGGCGAAATATGAGAGAAAATAATCAGCCGGAAATTGTTGTAGACATCGATGGAGACTGCTGCTTAGTTAGAAATATAGAGGTTGTACCTCTATTAAGGAATAAAGGTATAGGAATAGATTATGGCGGCAAATATCTACTCCATATAGCTGAACTACTTTATCTTCTTGAGAACAAAAAATTCAATATTAAGATTAGGAACACTAAACTACAAGATCTACTATTATTATTTAAACATAGATTTCACGCTCAGTTATGGGATCTGTATGTAGTGTATAGGGATCTCAGAAAAAGAGGATTTATTCCAAGAATTGTAAGAGAAGCTCCTCATCCCACTATATTATTTTCTAAAGGTAAGGAAAGTGAGATTAAATATTCGGTATTTATTTTATCTGAAGGGAGACCGGTACCGATAAATCACTTAATTAATCTAATAGAAAAGGCTATGAGAAATAAAAGAATACCAATATTTGCTATAGTTGATAAAGATGGCAATATATCATACTATGAAGCAATTAAAGCCTTATAAAATTTGATAGAAAGTGAAGATATTCTAGTAAAGGCTTATATTTAGCATCATATTTTAGCTTCTCCGATAATTTATACCTAATAGGTTTCTGGGAGTAAACTTCAATGAAACCAATACTCTTTAAGCTCTCAAGTCTTTCCGACAGTATAGAATAATTTAAGCTGAGTCTTTTCATCAATTGATATCTTGTCAGGGGTTTTCCTGATCTATAAAGTAAAATTAGTATTTTCATAGTAGTTTTTGAGAGAAGTAGATTCTCTATACCTGATTTAATCACAATTCCACAAATATTTTATAGTTAATTAAGCTTACTTGAGAGTATACTGAAACTTTTTTCTACTTTCCTATAGTAAATCCTTACCTATAATAAATATAAGGTAAAAATCTCCTAAAATAATGATGCTAAATAAATGTTCAAAGTGCAATGGTAAACTAATAGAAACTTCAGATGGCGAGATAGTATGTAGTCAGTGTGGAGTAGTATATGGTTATAAGTACTGGAATGATTCTATATTCATAGAGGATAGAAACATATCGACTAGAGTAATATCCTCTGATGCAGAAGACGGCTCATTTATATCGAGTGCCTCAAAGGACACTTATAAGCGCCCGGTAAGCCTCACGTATAGGAAGCTTAAGGAATATCATATCCACATAAAGTACGGTAATAGGTCAACTCACCTCAGGGTATTTAAAGAACTGAACGCAGTGGCCTATCAACTAGGCCTTCCTAATTATGTGATAAATGAAGCTAAAAGATTGTATATGTATCTTTGCCAGAACGTAGTTCCGAGCCTTGGAAGAAAAAGACCTTTCTATCATAGAATAGCAGCTGCGTGCCTCATATGTGCGGCTAAAAAATATGGATATAATATAAATAAAATACTTAAGCTTTATGCTAAACGTGGCCATAAAATAACATTAAGCAATGTTTGGGAAATATTAAGTTTATTAAATAAAAAAGGACTATATACAACTTACCCAAATATAAAAGATTATACATTAAAGTTCTTAAACATAGCATTAAATAACCTGAATTTATCTATTGATGAAAGAAGAGAAAGTATCAGACTATGTAATATAGTATTACGTAAGTTGGACTCCAGATGTATACAAGGAAAAAGTCCTCGAGTACTAGCTGCTACTATCGTCTATTATGCGATTTCACAGGCTATGAGAACTCGTATGATGAAGCTTAGCGTAAAAACCATAGCGAAGATACTTGATGTGAATGATAGTAGTATAAGAAAACGCTTGCCTACAATTATAGCGGCTTTAGAAAAGTAACATGAGTAAAGAACTTTACTTAAAAGCGTATACCTTCTCAATAACAGATAACAATAATTGTTTACTTGTTAAACCTAGTAAAGATCTAAATAAAATTTTGCTTTTATCAAAATATATAAGTGATCTAAGAAGATATTTATTATTTAATAGACATAAAATAAGCATAGATCCTACAGCTCTAGAGGAGCTCTCTGAAGTGTTCTCCATAATACCGCAAAAAGGCTTTCTCGCAAATGATGATTATGAAACATCATTAGCTATTATTAACAATTGGCTACCCGAAATAAGAAGAAATAATAAAGAGCTATACAAAATTCTTGCCAAAATTACTAAATTAATAAAAGTATTAAATAATATATCGATATGCAAAGATATTGATATTTATTTATCATCATTATTGTTAGAGAAGAAATCACTGCATAATACAGCTAGTTATATAAGTAAAGTAGCTGATTGCTATAGAGTAGGTCCTTACATAATTAATATACTTCATGACCTCCTCTCTGAGAGAATCTACTTAGTTAAGCCCATAGTCCTCCATGACAATATAAGCATATTGTTTGTAAAAAATATACAGAAGCATTTTAGTGAAATCATTCCAGCCAACGTGTTTGTTAACAAAACTGACTTATTAATAGACTATATAAAAAGGCTTTGTAAAAAATTCTTTCAAATAGATTTTATAGATTTAAATATCAAACTCAACGATTATATAAATGATCTTAGTGAATACTTAAGCTATCGAATATTAGGCTTACACAAATTAATGCCTTTATTGATGGATCGCTATGTCCAGGAAATATATTTAGATGGTGCAGACACATTCGTTTATTTAGATCACCTTAAGTATGGCAGATGTACTACAAACATTAAGCTATCACGTAGAGACGCAGAGTATTTAATTACACGCCTCAAAATAGAGACAGGTGACATAATTGATGAAAATAACCCCTCTCTTAAGGCTGAATTAATAACAAAGAAGTTCTCTGTGAGAATCAGCATTGACATAAGTCCTCTTGCTGTAGACGGTGTAGTAATAGACATAAGGCGGCATAATCCATCTTTATGCACGCTTCATGAGTTAGTTAAAATGAACATGCTCTCCAGTTATTTAGCAAATTACTTAAAACTTTGCATGAAGTATAGGCCTAATTTAATGATTGTAGGAGAGCCAGGATCAGGAAAAACCACTCTGTTAAATGCTTTAGATAGAGAAGTACCTAGCTTTTTTCGAAAAATATACCTTGAAGATGTTGTTGAAAGTATAAGAGTTTTAAATAAAACTCATCAAGCGAGATATAAAGTGTATCCAATAGATAGTGCAAAATACAAAGGGAAGGAGCTTGAGGTAACAAAGCTTCTTCACAGACACCCTGATTACATAATACTAGGAGAGATTCAGTCAAAAGATCAATTTAGAGCAGTTTTTCTTGCCTTATCAGCTGGCTTGAAATGTGCCTTCACGTGTCACTCCGACTCGCTCATAAAGCTTCTTAGAAGAGTAATTGAAAACTATGGGATAAGTAGAAACTTACTTTCATTGATAGATATAATAATTTTCACGAAAAAATCTTATAATAGTCATCAAATACTAAGATATATTGATAAAGTATACGAAACTTCGCATTATAAGAGCAAAGCATTCATCAAGATTTATGATAGAAATATTTCAGAGAAATTACTCGTATATCCAACACCATTCCTCAATAAAGTAAATGGTGAAAAAGAATATGTCAACAATTATTGATGCTATAAAAATAACTCTAGTAATCTCATTATTTAAGATAAATTTAAGCATTTATAAAGATAAAAAGGTAGCTTTAATATTATTATCTAATATATTACATAAAATATACAATTCTAATGTAAATCTTGAAGCAATAGCTGATAACTCTTTATCTAATATCATTAAGACACTCTCTGACACTTTAGTAAGATCTCATTATCTCAAGAATCTTGTGAAAAACTTAACTCTAAAGAAAGATTTATCAGCTGATATGTTATTTTCCCTTTTAGAAAGAAATATTGAAAAAGCACTGGAGGAATACGAAGACCGCCTCACCATACTTTTAGCACTTGCATATTTAAGTTATTTACCAATTACAATACTTATAGTGCTACAAACAGCACCAATAACTATAAGATTCTTGCAAATAGCATTATTTATAGTATTTTTAACCCTTATAGCTAGCATGTTAAGCAGGAGATTACTATGACAATTCTCAAACGATTAATATGCATATTAATGATATTTTTAGCCCTAACTTGCTGCACTATTGCATATATCAATATAAGAACTATTTTCTTGTTTCTAGCTGATGTGGCGCTTTTTTATATTCTTAGCAAGAAAATGAATAGGCCTCTTGTTATCGACAAAGAACTTGCTATGCTAGAAGATTTTGCAGATTTTATTCAACATATAGAAGTAAATATGAATAAAAACATAAATTTAGAACTTATATTCTTAAGGTATTTAACTGAAACTAATAGAGAAAATTACTTAGACAACGTAATATGCAATTTTGTGAAATATATTAACATATTAGATTTCAGAGAAAATATTTCATTAAATTTCTGTGTAGAAGTTTTAGTCTATTATTCTATTTTAACACTATATGAAATATATAAGAAGAGTTTTGATGAAGCTAGGAAATTTATTTATGAATTAAAAATAAATTTGAATTTATTTAAAAAGTATCTAAAATTTATTAGTGTAAAAGCCAACGTAATTTATTTTCGCTCAAAAATATTGACTGTACTCATATCATTTACAAATGCGGCTATTACTATGCTGCCTATGATTCTTAGGAAATATTTACTTATGGAAAATTTTCTACTATTCATTCCATATCCTTTCATTATATATCTATTTTTAAATAAAATAGATGATAACGGCGCTTTTTACTGCTCGATCTTATCTATGGTAGTTTACTTTCTTTCACTAAAGATTTTGTTTATAGTAATGTCTTGGTTAACACAGCCTCTGCTAACATTTTAAGATAGTGTTATATTTTGTTTACTCAAGTAAATTTCATGTCCTCTGCTTTATACATAGGGCGATTTCAGCCATTTCACAAGGGTCATTTATTAGCCGTGAAATGGATACTTGGTCGTGAAGAAAGATTAATCATAGGCGTAGGAAGTAGTCAGTACTCGCATTCATTACGCAACCCCTTTACCTTAGGTGAGAGAGTTTACATGATATGGCAGACGCTAATTGAGGAGGGAGTATACGAGAAATGTGTAATAGTACCTATTCCTGACACAGACTCTAAACATGCTTTTTGGGTAAGAGTAGTTAAGTACTGCTCCCCTCCTTTTAGTAAAGTATACTCAAATGATCCCTTGACAACGTTACTTTTTGAAGAAGAAAATATACCTGTAGATCCTATACCGTTTTTTAATAGAGAAAAATACGAAGGAACATATATCAGAAAACTAATAGCTGAAGGAAATCCTTTATGGGAAGACCTAGTCCCAAGTGCTGTAAGGAGAATAATAAAAGAAATAGGAGGAGACAAGAGAATAAAGAAACTTTATAGCCTTCAAAAGATTATTAAATAATTACTCTACTATAATATTTTCTACGGGAAACCCCATTTCGACTAGAATGTTTTTGACTTTTTCTCTATGATCTCCCTGAAGTTCTATTCTGCCATTTTTAGCTGTTCCTCCACAGGCTAGTCTAGATTTAAGCTTAGTCGCAAGAGAAGATAAATCAAAGTCTTTCTCATCAATACCCTCGACTATAGTCACTTCTCTTCTGCCTTTTCTCCGCTCCAGTCGTATTCTGATCTGCTGCTCCTCTTTCGATATCGCTTCGCATACACACAGGTCTTTAGGTAACCCGCATATAGGGCATATCTCGCTCATTTTCTTCCCGGAGCCATTTTCATATACTGCCTATTAAGTAATAAGCTTTACTCTAATCCTGCTCTTCAGTTCTATAAAATATTCAGTAATAACTTTGAGGTAAAGTAGGATATTACAAAATTAATTAAGGGAATTTTAGTTAAAGAAATCATAGAAAACTACTTAAGTCATCTGCTCTAAGTTATATTAAGCCTTATGGTCATCTTAGAGCTTCACTTGAAATCTTTGTTAAGTTTTATTCAAGCTTTTAAAATATAATTAAGATATTGTTATGTTGGATAGCGATGTAATCATTAGATACTACTACCGATGAATGAAGTTCTCGTAAAACCTTTTATATTACCTCCTCTACTCTAACTTCGTGTCTGAACTCTCATGGAAAAGGTATAAGTGTATGAAATGTGGAAAAACTTTCGACCAAGAAGAAATGAGTATTCTTCCAGGAGTTCACTGTCCATACTGTGGCTATAAGATAATAATGAAAGTCAGACCGCCTATAGTGAAAAGAGTAAAGGCTTCTTCTACTGCTTTAGAAACTCCTGAAGAAAGTTAGTTTTTAGCACTAAAGTACGTCATTACCTCCATAATGATCTTAGCAGCAGCAGAGGAAGTTATTTCTGAAGGATCATAAGGTGGAGAAACTTCAACTAAATCAAATCCTCTGAAAATCTCTTTATACTCAGATATGTTGTAAAGTAAGTCAAGTAAAGTCGATACAGTTATTCCCTCGGGCTCTGGCGTTGAGACTCCGGGAGCTTGTGAAGGATCTATAACATCCATGTCTATTGATAAATAGCAATACTTTTGAGAAGATAACCATTCTAAGATATTTTTTAACGAATCCGCGGGATTCTTTTTGATTGATAGAGCTGATATAAAGTTTATTTTATGGCCTCTCGCATACTCGTACTCCTCTTTACAGAAAGCACGAACTCCTACCAAGAGAACAGCCTCTGGTCCTAGATATTCACATATTCTGCGAGAAACTGTGGCGTGAGTCCATGGATTACCATACGGATACTCTTGTCTTAAATCCATATGAGCGTCAAATATAATTACTCCTGTACTCTTGTCCAGAGCTTTTATGCAAGCATAGGATACTGTATGCTCTCCTCCTATTACAAATACTCTAGCCTTAGAATACTCCCTCTTTATCTCTGATAAAACTCTCTCTAGCCGATTTAAATAATCTTCAATACTTGAATAGGTTGGTATCAGGTCACCCAAGTCTGCTACCTTAATATCTTCAAAGTCTTTAAGCTTCCTCAAACTAAAAGACTCTATTTCAAGCGACGCCCACCTAATCGCAAATGGCCCAAATCTAGTGCCAGGTCTTCTTGAGACAGTTGAATCGTAAGGGCAACCTACTATCAGATACTCTGCCTCTTGAGGCTCTTGAACTTTACCATAAAAATATACATTAGGTTTTCTCAAGTATAGTTCAATTAGACTCATGTATACTTTAAAGTATCAAGCTTAAAATAGTATACCATGGGCAAAACATGTAGAAGATCTACATAAACGCATCTTCTGCAGCTTAACAATCTGACACATTTTAAAGCACTTGAATTAACCACTACATAAAGTATTTATAAACTCTGACTAATTTATCAAGTGGTCAAGATGACGAAGGCAGATAAATACGAGAAGCTTGTAGAGCTCGCTAAACGCAGAGGGTTCTTCTGGCAGTCTTACGAAATTTATGGCGGAGTTAGCGGATTTATAGACTTAGGTCCTCTAGGAACTCTGCTGCTACAAAATATTATGAATAAATGGAGAGAATACTTCGTCCTGAAGCACCAAGACTTTATAGTAGAAATTACAACCCCTATCATTAGTCCAGAAAAAGTATTCATTGCTTCAGGTCATGTAGAACACTTCACAGACTATATAACTCAGTGCAAGAAGTGTCAGAGAAAATTTAGAGCAGATCATTTAATAGAAGAAAACCTAGGCATAAATGCTGAGGGCCTCAACGAAAGCGAACTCGATAAAATAATACGTGAAAACAACTTAAGATGCCCTGAATGCGGAGGAGAACTATCCTCTGTAGCTAAATTCAATTTACTCTTTAAAACCACCATAGGACCCTACAGTTACGACATAGGTTATGCGAGACCTGAAGCCGCTCAAGGAATGTTCCTTACATTTAAGAGAATATATGAAATCAGCGGTAGAAAACTACCTCTCGGAATTGCTCAAATAGGAAGAGTTATGAGAAATGAAATCTCACCTAGGCAGGGACCTATAAGACTTAGAGAATTTACTATCATGGAAATCGAGCTATTCTTCGATCCCAAATATCCACAATGCCACTTGCTCCCAGAAGTCCTAGACAGAGAAGTAAGGGTAATTCCTTTCAGTGAAGAAAAAGCCACACCATTGGAACAGCGGATAATAACGATAACAGTTAGAGAAGCATTAGACAAGAAATATATATTAAATGAGTGGCTGGCATACTTTATGGCTATAAGCGTAGATTTCGTAAAGTCGCTTGGAATCCCCTTCGAAAAACAGATTTTCATAGAGAAAGGACCAAGCGAAAGAGCCCACTATGCGGAACAAACATTTGACCAACTAGTCTATCTTGAGAGATGGGGCTGGGTAGAAGTATCCGGTCATTCGTATAGAACCAACTATGACCTAAGGAGACACATGGAATATAGTAAAGAAGATCTTAGAGCATATAGGAAACTCGAAACTCCCCGTACTGTTAAGAAGCTTCAAGTCGTTAGCAAGGATATTCCACCGAAAATCATGCATAAGCTACTCTTAATGCCTCCTGAAGAAGTAGAAAAGAGTCTCCATGAAAGAGGATTTGTTGAGGTGGACGGCTATAAAATATCTAAAGACTCAATAAAAATCATTGTTGAGAAAAAGTACTATGAGCGCTTCATACCTCACGTGAGCGAGCCATCATTTGGTGCTGAAAGACTACTCTATGCTACTTTAGAGTATGCTTATAGAGAAGAAGACGGAAGAATAGTGCTCTCACTTCCAAGAGACATTGCACCAATAAAAGTTGCTGTTCTACCTCTAGTTAAGAGAGAAAAGCTGCCTGAAATTGCCCGACAAATATACATCATGCTCATGAAAGAAAAATTCACTGTAGTCTACGACGAGGAGGGCAGCATAGGTAGAAGGTATGCTAAATACGATGAAATAGGAGTTCCATTTGCCATAACAGTAGATTCTCAAACACTTAAGGATAACACGGTTACTATAAGAGATAGAGATACTCGAAAACAGATAAGAGTTCCAATAAACGCCCTTCCAGACGTTCTAAGGAGAATCATTCAAACCAATACTTTTGCGTACTCTAACAGCTAGTCCCCATTTATAGGAAAAAATTTCTAACGGACTTAATACTAGTCTCCCTACAGCGAGAAGATTATCGTCTTCATCTACTACCAAAACCTCATCTCCTGCACGAAGATTTTTATCGACATCAACTACATGTTTTGCAAAGACACTCTTACCCTCTGCGATAAATCTCGCTACATCATTTCTAACTACAACTCTTAAAGCTGGCGGAGGAACAGCTTCTTTTACTAGCTGTGCGCCTTTAATACTGAATAACAACATAAAATCAGACGCTCTTAAAACAGCAATTAAACAGTCTCTCAAATAAATATAACGTATCCTCCCGGTAGATGCCCTAGAGATGAAAATATCATTTCCTCTAGAAAAAAGAATATCCCCTACTCCATGTCCATATTGATAGTTAGCAATAGCCCTTATCTTAATCAAATCCAATACACTAACTTTTTCTCGCTTCATTATCCTTAAATACTCTTTAACCTAAAGATAAGTATTGTCTGCTCAATTAGAAAAACACTTTAATAAGAAATAAAAAGGTTCTAGGAGATATATCTTTGTGATAACTACTTGCGAGCTTTGCGGCAGAGAGATAAAAGGAACACCTTACTCCATAACTATAGATAGAGTCAAAGTAATTGTATGTAAAAAATGCGCGAGCAGATACAGAGACGCTCAGCCATTATCCAAAACGACTCGCAGACAGAGTATCCATATACCAAAACCTCAGAGGAGAAGCATTCCTAAAGACTTAAAATTCACTGTAGTCGAAGACTATGCTCAAATCATTAAAGAAGCCAGAGAAATGATGGGGTTAACTCGAGAAGTCTTAGCTAAAATGGTAGGTGAAAAAGAATCGGTAATAAAAAAGATAGAAGAAGGAAGACTCATTCCTCCAATAGAGCTAGCCAGAAAGCTTGAGAGAGTATTAAAGGTAAATCTAGTTGTTGAAGAAGACTTAGAGCTAGAGACATACACATATGAAACCCCTAGGCACTCGTATGAATTAACTCTAGGAGATATTGTAGAAATAAAGAAACCTAAAAAGTAGCCCAAAGATAATGAAAGTCGTAGTACTTAGATATGGTCATAGACCTAAAAGAGATAAAAGAGTAAGCACTCACGTGGCTTTAGTTGCACGAGCATTCGGCGCTAGCGGAATAATATTCTCTGATACAGTTGACCCAAAGATTAAAGAAACTATAAATAAGGTCGTGAAAACATGGGGGGGAGAATTTTTCATAGAAATGGGCAGGCCTTGGAGGGAAGTTATATCGACATGGAAAGCTCAGGGAGGAATAGTAGTCCACCTAACTATGTACGGGGAAAACATAGAGGCTAGTGACATTCTTGAACGAATAAAAAGAGAAAATAAAGACATTTTAGTAATCGTTGGGTCACAAAAAGTCCCTAAAGAATTCTACTACATTGCAGACTACAATGTAGCTATAGGAAATCAACCCCATAGTGAAGTAGCAGCACTTGCTGTATTCCTATATAAACTCTTTGAAGGAAAATGTCTACTGAAAGAATATAAGGCAGCTAAACTAAAGATAATACCGCAGAAACGAGGAAAAAGGGTAATCGAGGTGATGAAAAACGTACATAAATGCTCTGAGACGCAAACTACTACTTGAATACGCTAGCGACATCAGCGGTCCATTAGCAGCTAAAGTACTTGCTGTAATTATTGAGAGAGGAGAAGCCACGGATGAAGAAATAGCTTCAATACTTAAGGTAGATAATCCAAATGAAGTCCGCAAAATTTTAATAAAGTTACATGAAGCAGATATCCTTACATATAGAAGAGAAAGAGATGAAAACATAGGTTGGTATACATATTACTGGAGATTAAAAGATGAGAATATAGTAAATGTCCTTACGCGAAGAATAAAAGCAGTTATAAGGGTTTTAGAAAGAAAGATGAGCTACGAGCAAAACAATAACTTTTACGTCTGTCTACAATGTCTAAGAAGATTCACTATAGAAGAAGCATATGACTTAGATTTCACGTGCCCTGAGTGCGGAGCAATACTCTTCGAAGACAACAATGAGGAACTAATAAATGTGCTCTCTATGCTCATAAAAAATATAAAAATTAAACTTAAGTCCATTTCTCAGACACCAATACCTGCTCAATAGTTGTTACCCAAATGAACTCCTTAATTAATGCGTTTTACCATACGTTATGAAATATTCAGATATTACCTAAGACTACATAGTTAGAAAGATTTGGTGAAGGTGGGCCCGCCGGGATTCGAACCCGGGATCACCGCCTCGTAAGGGCGGCATCCTAACCCCTAGACTACGGGCCCAGAGGATAAATTGAGTTGAAATAAATAAGCTTTTCGAGAATATGCTCATGCTACTATGATTATTTATTAAGATCTATATAACTACGGTATTCATCAAGTGTGAATAGTCTTGTATAATCTCGGGATAAGTTTTTAAAATCTGCAGAATAACCTTTAATGTGCTCGGCTCATCAAATAGTCTGGCTTCAGTGCTCATATTGACTACAGGCTTTTGGCTAGTATTATACTTGATACTTTACAGGCATAGCGAGTATCTGAGAAAAAGAGGTATAGAAATATTCCCGCTAGGACTTTTTTATCGTACATCTAAACTTAATCATCTAATGTATAAAATAGCGTCAAAGCATGAGAAATTATGGCATATAGTGTTTGATGTAGCATCTATAATGGGATTCATATTGATGGGATTTATAGTATATTTTCTTCATGTAAACTTATATTCATTTATTTACAGACCTTCAAAAGCACAGGAAATGATCCTTTTAATACCAGGAGTAACTATAGGCTGGCCTCTTTTACCTTACTTAGTGTTATCTATTGTAATAGCTTTTGTTGTACACGAAATTGCTCATGGAATAGCTGCTGCTAGTGAAAAAGTGCCCATTATTTCTTCAGGATTTGCCGTAATCCTGTTTTTGGTAGCTGGTTTTGTCGAAGTGGATGAAAATAAGCTTAAAGTATTATCGCTACGCAGTAAGACAAGAATTTTATCTGCAGGATCTTTCGCTAATTTGGTAATCGCGTTAGTAGCTCTGTTGCTGCTGTCTGTAGTACTATGGTATCAGAAACCATGTGGTGTTTACGTGATAAGAACTATTAAGGGATATCCCGCTGAGGGTGTTATTATGCCAGGAGATGTTATAGTTAAAATAAATAATGTAAAAATTTCTACGATAACTGATCTGTCTAGAGTACTTTCAAAATACAAGCCTGGTGATAAAATAGTAGTCACTTTACTTAGAGACGGCCTCATCAAAAATGTTTCTATAATTTTAGGACATAGAGGAGATAAGGCTTTCATGGGGATAGAAATAACACAGTATTACTTAAATCCAATGCCTATAGAAATTCCATTAGCTTTAGAATGGATATTTACAGTTAACGCCAGCGTAGCTGCTCTTAATATGCTTCCTATAGTTGTATTTGACGGAGATAGGATCATAGGCTCTCTTTTAGAAAAATATGTGAAGAGCTATGTTCATAAAAGAGCTCTAAGATTGATCCTATCAATATATTTTCTGGCTTTACTGGGAGCAAACATAGTATTATCTATGGGGCGATTATTATGAGGGATAGAATTATAGGCCTTACCATCTCCATGACTATAACTCTACTAATCTTAATATTATCTCAAATGCTGCCTTTAGAGAAATACCTTTCAACATACTCATTCTATCTAGGTTACCTTGAAAGATTTTCATGGTATCCTTTCTGGAGACTAGCAGTATTTTCATTTCTTTACTGGCTTTTCTCAGTGCTACTTTTCTCGGCAGAAGACGAAAAAACATTCTTCCCCCTAATATTCTCCTCTATCCTCTTTACTGCCTCACATTACCTACTACTACTTAACTCAGGGATTTTATGGAAAGCTACCTTTTATCCATTTATCTTTAGTTACAGGAATTTGCTGTATCTAGACTGGGGACAGATCTCGCTAGCCACACTTTTTGCATGCATTTTTTTAAAAATTAAAAAGCGTCTTAAAATTAAAGAGTAAAGTTACTTCAAAAACTTTTCTTCGTAGGTCTTTAAGTATTTCGCGGACTCTCTTACATCACTGAAAAGCTTCTGCACTCTCACTATATCTTCTTTTTCTACTACTTCCCTCCCTTCCTGCCTTGCAGCAATATTTGCTGGAGTTAATAGTTGAACTGCGTATCTTAAGCTCCGCTCTACTCCTATCTCTGTAAGCATATTCAGCGCCTCTTCTGATAACTCCACATTCTCCTCAGCTGCTCTTATCTTTATTATTTCTCTTATTTCTTCACGAGAATATATCTTTGTTTCAATTATAAGTAGGCGGTCAAGTAAGTCTAATGGAATACCGTGTGGAGCAACTATATCTGTTCCACGTATTCTAGTAAAACCTCTATTGCTAGCCAGTATGATTATTGGAGCTAGTTCGCTCTCTAAAGCTCTTGAAAGAAAACTGAACGCCTCTATGTCCAGCATGTGAACATCGTCTATGAAGAGCACTCCAGGCAGAATCTCTGCTCTCCCCTCATCTATAAGCTTCTTTACCTGCTCATCTACATGAGCTCTTACGTCAGGAGGGATTTCCTTTTCTTCTCCTCCACCAAATATCAGAGAAATAATACTTGTTCTCCTAGCATTGTATATGTCTAAATCATGTAGTGTGACTGTATGTACAAACTCTCTTTCTTTGAGTATTTTTCCTTCAGGCAGAGGTACCTGTCTATATGTCGATATATCATACTTAGCGCCTCCCTCTCCTCTACCCACTACAGTCACTCTCCCTGTTTCAGCATCAATCCATATAACATCTCCTACTCTAACTCCCTTACTAAGAAGCTCGTATGTTATGTCCTGATCCACATCAAATGTCCGCTCTTCATCTTTAGTTTTAAGCCTTATTTTAGCTCCTACAGGTATCTGAGCGTAAGGATTGTAAGGATGTCTGTCAGTTTTAATTTCAAGTTCCGTCACTAGTCCTTCGTATATTTTCCTAAATTCATGTATTCTAACTCCTATAGCTTTTCTCATAGCTTGCATTAATACCTCTGTTTTCTTAATTTCACTAGAGTATATCTCAGCTCCACTGATTGCTACGAAAGGAGTATCTTCGCCCAGCTCCTTAGCTATCGCTACAGCTATAGCAGTTTTCCCTGTTCCAGGAGGCCCTGCCAGTAAGACAGCTCTGCCAGCCATCTTACCGCTCTTAATCATCTCGACTATGATACCAGCTGCTTCTCTAGCAGGTATCTGACCTACAAGCCCGTCTGCTATGGGCAGGGCTCTTCCTTTATCATTTAACCCTAGCCCCTTAATATGGCTATGAGCCCCTACTCGTTCAAAACGTCTATACTTTTTAACTTCCATCAAATGTTTACTATACTGGCGTCTTAAAATAGATACCGCCTATATTTTTTATATACTTTCATAACATATGATTTACTTTCTGAAAACGTCTACTTAATTAAACTACTTTAACAAATTATAACAAATAGTAACTCTACTCTACGTCCGTACTTCGTGACTTACATTTAGCTCTTAATAAAAAATAAATATTAAGTACCGAAGAAATAATAGCATGCAAATACTACTCTTAGTGACGTTTATAGCATTAGTAAACTATATAATTAGCTATAACTTATGGGTTTATACTGATACATTCTATAATGCTTTAATTTTAATGTTTATAATACTATTTATAGAATTACTCTTTTCTTCGATCTTAATAGCACTTGTCATTGAATACGTTAAGGAAGAAGAATTATTTATCAAGACTTCCTTCAGAAAATGCGTAGCTAAAGTAGCCCCGAGGTTTCTAGATTACTTAGTGATAGGCTTTGTTGGGTCAATAGCACTATTTACAGTACTACTTTCACCACTATACTTTTTAGGGCTTGTTTCAAATGTGATCTCAGGCTATAGCAGCTTTGACGCAATATATGAGGGCGCTAAGCGTTTTCATAGAGACTTCGGAAAGTACTTTATTCGAATAGTACCAGATGTTATACTAGCACTTCTCATAATGATACTTTTCGCTTATGCCTCACTTTACTCAAGTAATTCATTTAGCCCTAAAATCCTCTTTTCAACAGGAACATTTCTTTCATGGCTACTTTTCTCTAAAACAGCAATAAAAACGAGCAGAGAGTATTTGTATCATGGACTAAAAATATGCGTGTATTGTAGTAAAGAAATACCGATAGCATCTAAGGAATGTAGGTGGTGTAAAGCTAAGTTAAAATAAATAGACCTATTCTTATTCTTGGTGCTCTAATGTCTTGGACAGCTATTGAAAAACTTAAAGAAAGGGCTAGGCTGGGAGGAGGCCCTGAGGCTATAAAAAAGCAACACGCTAAGGGAAAACTAACTGCTAGAGAAAGGCTTGACCTGCTTTTAGACGAAGATAGCTTCATAGAGCTTTCTATGTTAGCTCTTTCAAGGTGTACGGAATTTGGCATGGCTGAAAAAAGAGTCCCGGGAGACGGTGTAGTAGTGGGCTTGGGAGAAATAAATGGGAGGAAAGTCGCCGTATATGCCCAAGACTTTACTGTAATAGGAGGAAGCGTAGGGGAAATGCACGCTATGAAAATTGTACAGCTATACGACTTAGCGCTTAAGTTAGGAATTCCAGTAATAGGCTTAAATGACTCAGGTGGCGCCAGAATTCAAGAAGGAGTAGACTCCTTAAAAGGATACGGAGAAATATTTTACAGAAATGTGTTAGCCTCAGGAGTTATCCCACAAATAGTCTCTATAATGGGTCCTTGTGCTGGAGGAGCCGTCTATTCCCCAGCTTTAGCAGACTTCATAATAATGACTAAAAAAAGCTTCATGTTCATAACAGGTCCCCGTGTAGTCAAAGCCGCTACAGGCGAAGAAGTCACTTTTGAAGAACTGGGCGGCGCTGATATCCATACATCAGTGAGCGGAGTTGCGCACCTACTAGCAGAAGACGACGAAGATGCTATTTCATTAATAAAGACTCTTTTAAGCTATCTTCCATCAAATAACATGGAAGACCCTCCTATAGAACCCACTGAAGATGATCCTGAGAGGGAGGACTACGAGCTAGATAATATAGTTCCTCAAGATCCTCGTGAGCCCTATGATATGTATGAGATAATAAATAGAGTAGTAGACAGAGATACCTTCTTTGAAATTCATGGAAATTTCGCTAAAAACGCTATAGTAGGTTTTGCTAGACTAAATGGAAGAACTGTAGGGATAGTTGCGAATCAACCACTAATCTACGCAGGTTGTCTGGACATAAACTCCTCTGACAAAATAGCTAGATTCATACTATTCTGCGACTCATTCAACATCCCAATAATAACGTTTGTGGACACGCCGGGCTTTCTCCCTGGGATAGATCAGGAGCATGGAGGAGTAATAAGACATGGAGCAAAAATAATATACGCGTACTCTTTAGCTACAGTTCCTAAAATAACAGTCATTGTAAGAAAGGCCTATGGAGGAGCATATATTGCAATGTCGAGTAAGCACTTGAGAGCAGATGTCGTCGTAGCATGGCCTACTGCTGAAATAGCAGTAATGGGTCCTGAAGCCGCAGTAGAAATAATCTATAAGAGAGAACTAGCAAAAGCAGAAAATCCGCAAGAAATGCTACTAAAGTTTACTAAAGAATATAGAGAAAAAATAACTACACCAGCTGTAGCAGCCTTCAGAGGATATATCGATGACATAATACCTCCTCACACTACTCGACCATTCCTGATAAAAACACTAGAAATGCTCCTCACAAAAAGACCTTACATAAAGCTTCCTAAGAAGCACGGCATCCCGCCTATGTGAGATATGAATACGAGAAAAACAGTATTTATTATATATTTGAAAAGAGAAATAGAGTATTGGAGAATACTTTCAAAGATATATTTAAACTTAGATAAGTATGAAAAGATATGTCATCGTTTTAAAAAATAATTCTGAAAGGATAGCCTTAATAGTAGAATTAAAGAAGATTTCTCATATAAGCTATAGAAATGTTAATTTATCTACTCAATTTAAGAAAAAATACGATAAATTATTAATATTAACTTCACCTATTTCCGGTAGAATAAGTGCTTTAAATATCTCAGAAGAGAAGATAGTCTATCCCGGTGAAACACTAGTTGTAATCGAAAGTATGAAAACACATATTCCTGTAAAATCTCCCGTTAAAGCGAAAATAACAAAAATACATGTTAAAGAGAGAAGTATGGTTAGACGAGGAGAAAAAATTTTAACTATGGAAATCATTCCTTGACATCTCTACTAAAAAGCTTTATTTCTATGCTTGAATATTTTAATCCATGGGAAGACGTAGATCGCCGTTAACTATAGCTAGAGCAAAGGAAATTTATAGGCAATTATTAGAACTCGGAGAGACTTCCACACCAATATTATTCCAGAGAATTTCTGAAAAAAATCCTCGCATAACATACTCAATACTTTATCAAATACTAAGATTCTTAAAATCTAAAGGACTAGTTGAGCAAAGGGCTAGAGGTAGAATAAGTTACTGGAAAGTAATCAGAGTACTAGATGAAAACCAGTTAGATCAGGTATTACGCAAGTAACTCTGGTGCAAGTGTTAAAGCTTATAAAGAAGAAAGAGAGAATAGTGTTGGGCCCGTAGCTCAGCCAGGATAGAGCGGCGGCCTCCTAACAACGGGGGCTAGCCGTAGGTCCCGGGTTCAAATCCCGGCGGGCCCGCCAATTTAGCTATATTATATGAAGGAGAACATTTTTCTTTCTAGCTGATTCTTTGACCTCTGAGCTTTCTAAAGAGCCTACTTTTCCGGAATCCATTAATATCGCTAATGCACCTAATACAAACCCTATTAACCCCTGTACATATGCTATAAGCAATCTTAAAATTTCTCTTCTAGCTTTAAGTAGTGATTCACTAGAGAAACTTCTTAAAGCATCGTCGGCTCCCTGTAAATAGAAGAGCGCCTGCTCATAATCTCTTATAATATCGCTGACAGTTTCCTTAACAGTATTGTCTATTATATTAAACAGTATATAAGTTCTAGAGACTTCAGTTAATTTAGAATAAAGCTTAAATCCTATGTTTATTGCATTGTCTATATCGTCTGAAGACACCGCTTCATTAAACTCTAGGTGAAGTTCCTTAATCTCCTCAATGATAGTCTTTAATTTGTCCATACACCTTTCTCATATCTTCATTAATATTTAACCATTATGAAGCACTTCATGAAGTATTATCTACGAATATATGAAAACCTTCCGTGATTTGTGTACCAGCTACTGAGCTATCTCCATTTTATATCTACTGAAGAAAGAAAATAGAAATTAAAATATAAAAGGAAAAACTATTTAGTAGGAACAGTGCTCAGTTACCCCAGAATTCTTCATTATTCTGTCGGCATGACTATCATCATTGCTCTTCATGCTATCTCCTTTACGGGTTTTTTATATATGAAGTACTTATATATTCTTCCTCTCTTGACTGCTTTAGCATTAAAAACTTCTATAAGAACTTTAGTTATTATTCTATACACAGCCTTTGAACGAAAAGCTTTTATACCTCGCCTTTCGAGTTTTTTGGCAACATCCCTTGTTTTCACGCAGACGACATTTCCTTTATTCTGGTCGATTATCTCTTTTACTATATCGATAACTATTCTCTCTAGGGCAATACTCATATTGAACCCACAGCCCTTTTATTCACTGATTACCCTTCCTTCAACTGATTTTATAAGCTTTACCTAAAAGTAAAAAAGCAGTTTCGGAGCTGTTTTGCATATTTATAGATTTCAGTTATTTTCATCTTTTTTTATTCCAATAATACTTGATTATTTATCTTAAAATTAATAAAAGTTATTATAATTATTTGGCCAGAGATCAGCTGGTAGCCAAACACATCATTAAGTCTAGTCAGTTAAGGCCAGGACTCATCAGCCAAGTTTATTTAACTCCACCTAAAAATATACTTTAATGTCTTTAGAGTTAAGAGGCTTTATACTCAAAAAGAAAAGACTGGGGTTAAAGAGGGTAGAAGACCGCGTAGGCTCCTATGATTTACTTAACCCTCCTTCTAGAAAAAATTTGGCTAGTGAAGATGCTTTAGATTTTATAGGTCCTGCTGAAAATAAAATACCATTAAGCTATTTCATCAAATCTACTATTACGCGATTTAGAGCAGGTTTCTACTTAATAGTATTTTCTAAAGCTTTCTCACAATACACCATGAGCCAGCCAGGCAATGTTACTTATAGGTATATTATTCTGAAAAATCCATTGAATAATTCTCTTGAGTATATATCTGCTCAAGAATATTTGAGAAAAATCGAATGTAAAGAAATAAAACCTCTGAACCCCCTTGATATTTTAGCAGTTAAGGCATTATTAGCAGGAATATACCCGAAAAGCTGGGAGGAATTTCTAAAATAGTTTAAAGGCTTGTCACCAAAAATATCATTGAGGTCGGGGTTCTTAAATGTTTCTAGTGAAGAGCTCTTTTACAAAAATGCCGAATTCATGATAGAGATATCATCAATTCTGCTCTATGTTTCATTTTTACTGAAAACATATTTTTATTGCTGCATTTTAGTCTACGTTATTTTCTGTATAAAGACTCTGTTCTTTTCATCTAAGTACCATGCTATTTTGTCTCCTGGTTTTATGTCGAGAATTTCTCTAACGTCTTTAGGAACTGTTACCTGGTATTTGCTAGTTACCTTAGAGACATGTATCAGCTTCATATGTAAGGATTTTCCAGAAAACCTTATATATCTTACACTTACATTTCTTACTAGTAAGGAAAGTAAGGTGAGATAATGAAATACTCTGAAATAATGTATCATACAGGTGTAATAACAGGACTAAAACAGGCAGAAACAGTACTTCTTGAAGTAATAAGACAAGTAGAAAAATGCACTCAAAATAAAGAAACATTAGAAGCACTTAAAATCGTAAAGGACCTAACTCAAGAATACATTAAAATGATTCAACACGATCACATACTAGAATTATCAAAACTACCAAAAGAAATCATAGACGAACTAAGAAAAGATACATTAAATATCAGCTCTCTTCTATCTCAAAATCCTCAGGCCAGAAGTGACCTCGATAAATAGGTCGGTTTTTGATTTTTTCAAGTATTTTTTCTACAAGAATTTTAGTGAGTGTTAGAAGTCTCCGTTCTTGAGGAGTAAGCTTCTTTGGATCTATTTTTTGAAGATCATCTACTAAACTACGTTTTTCTTCTTGATAACCTTCAATCTCTAATTCTTCATTACTAGTTGTTTCACCAATTATATACCTCTCTATTTCTGAATAAGCATTAGGACTCATGTCTCGTTCTTTAATGAGTCTTTTTAAGACTTGTATTTTCCTATGATATTTTTCAAAGTTAGGAAATAGTGCTGAGACATATTCCTCAGTTATTCCTACTAAATGATTTACTTCCTCTTCAAATTCCAGCATATCATAGGTTCTACTGACATATGCTTTTAAATGAAGAAGAATTATATAGAGTTTTATTAAATTAACTTCTCTATCAAATCTGTTTAAGTGCATAGCTAAGTCTAAAGTAGCCTTTATCTCTTTTGCAGAAACTATTTCGAGAGCCTTTTTGAGTAGTTGATAAACCTCTATTTCTTCGCAAATAGCTCTACCTTTCTCGGTTAAGACATAGCCTTTATCTGTTTTAGTGAGAATACCTTCTTCTTGAAGCTTTTTAAGAGCTAATGAAAGTCCTTGTGTACTGAACTTTATTTCCTTTAAGAGATCGCTAAATCTTTTTGGTTCTTTACATGCTAGAATAAGCTTCAATTGTTTTTTGCCGAATCTCTCCATGCCTATCTAGTCTACTATACTAGATAAGCTTATATATAACTTTATACTCTAGTCTAGTGGACTAGAGAATATGGTGAAGCCTGTTGAATATGGGTATAAGACTGTGCTAGTAAGAGAAGAACTATTAAAAAGAGTAAAGAAAATCGTAGAAGCAAGAATAGGATACAGAAGCATGTCAGAGTTTATTAATGAAGCAATAAGAATACGCTTAGAGCAAATCGAATCAAATCAAATTAAAAGAATTAATGACATAGTATATAAAATAGCTAAGAGTGATAGAAAATGACTTATAGTTCTACTAAGAACCAAGATATTTGTAGAGATATATTTTATAGAAAAAATTTTGTTAACAGTTTACAGTTTGTTAACAGAACATCAATTTTTTCGAATAATTCTAGTGAGTGTTCAGAGTGTGGCGAGAATCTAAGAAAAAGTCATGTTGTTTCAGAAGTCTGCAGAAATGATGATAACTCTGATGATAGAGTACATGAAATTCTTAGAGATATCGGCAGTCTCGACTTCATACTAGAAGATACAGATGTTATAGGTATTAGAATTCCAACTCTATATAAGGCGTTATATAAAACAAAAATTAGCAGTAGTAAAAGGAAAAGAGAGTTATTCAAAATAATGGTATGTAAGTTAATTGAAGAATTAAGCAATATTGAAGTCAATAGGAAAATAGATATTAATGTTAATTTGAATGTAAATGTTAAAAGCGATACTGTGAATAGTCAGAAAGATTTCAGCACTACAATAAAGGAGCTTAAGATAAAGATAAAGGATTTAAAGCATATTAATAAGAATTTAAGAGAGGAGAATAAAATTCTTAGGCAGAAAATAAAGATATTAGAAGAGGAAAAGAAGAGAGAAGTAGCAGCCTTATCTGAGAGATATAAAAGAATTAAAGCAGAGTTAAAGAAATTAGCTGCAGAACTCTCAGTTATGAGAGGATATGAATTAAGGCAAATTTATTCAAAAGTAATGAAAATTCTTAAAGAATATTAACGCTTATACAATTAGTTATGCTTCTCGGCTAGAGGAATAAAGGAATATTAGTTAGTATACTTCTCTATATTACTTTAATGAAGATTTTAATGAAGAGGAAGAAAAGGTTCTCATTAAGGGGAATATATAGTTTCTTTACTGGAATATAGAACTATATAGCCTATGTAAATTACTATTTCATATATATTATTATATAGGATATTTGTTGTGGTCTAAGATTCCTGTTTATTATCTGATGTTTTCTGCTCATTATCCTATTGAAGCAGTTTTACTATCAAGCAGAAATAGACATCAACTTAATGTAGAACTACAACTATAAATTAACTAATATACTATTATACTATCCTCTAGTAGAGGTAGACTGAAACTAAACTGTCGAAATTGATGGTGCTCCAGGCTGCCTGACTGCTGCAGGTCCTGCAGCAGATCCTGTCATCAAGTCTTATATAGCTTAAAAGTAGACTGAAAGTATTCTCTGAGAAATTAGACAGTTGTCGAAAATAAAGAAAATCAAATTACAGGTTTCTGGCTAGTTTTTTGAGAGACTTTATTACTGCTTTCAGTTCATTAAGATCTCTTATTCCTAGCTCTAACACTATTTCTCTGATTAATTGCTTCTTTAGATCCTCTCTTAGCTGCATGTCTCTCTCAAGCTGCTTTCTCCTCTCTTCTTCATCAAGGATAAATCCACATCTTAGACAGAATCTGCTTAGAGGAGGATTTCTTTCTCCGCAATTTGGACATATTATAGTATTTTCTCTAGCTTCTGTTTTTTCATCTTTTATTTGATATATTTTGAGCAGCTTTTCTTCTACATCACTGCCCACGATATGAGCATATACATCAATCATTTCTCTTGATCTCAGTCCTAAAAGCAGCATTAGCTCTTTTTCGCTTAATCCTTTCTTATAGAGTTCAGTAGCACGATAATGTCGTATTGCGTGGAAAGGTCTTCGAGGAACTTTTATTCCTGCTCTTTTTGCTGAGAGCTTTAAGTATCTTAAATACGTGTTGTAGTCTCTCTTGAAAAGCAGCTCATTTTTATCTTTTATTCCGTTTACTTCAATATACTTTTTGAGCATTGCAGCATACTTGATTACATAGACTACTCTGCTTTCGCTCTTCGATTCTCTTATCAGTATTTTCGCATAATTCTCTGAGAAAACTATGTCTTTTAGTCTGACATTGAGTATTTCTCTTATTCTAGCTCCTGTTTCCTCGAGAAGAGCTATTATCATCTTTATTTCAAAGTTCACTGCATTTTCGATAAGTTTTCGAATTTCTTCTGAAGTATAGAAGTCTATTGTCTTAACGTACTCTGATATCTTCTTTTTCCTCTTCTTAAGCAGAGTAGAGGACCTTATTTCCCTGTATTTTTCTTCTCTAGTGACTTCATGAAGATAGTCGAGCAAGTGCTTTACTGCTAACTTAAATAATTCAATCTTTTTCCACTTGTAGTTAGCCATGTAGTCTTCTATTACTGCTAAATCTACATCTTCGACTCTAATTCCTTTATTTTGAAGATATATGAAGAAATGCTTAAGCTCAAAAAGATATCTAAATATAGTGTTATGTCTACACTCTCTTATCTCTAGATACCTCATTATTTTCCTTAAGTATTGTTTATAGTGTGGGCTTAAACCAGAGTTTTCTACTAGGCTTTCGAAGTTCTTGTTTAAAGAAACTCTCTTCACATTATATTGTTTCAAAGGGTATTTAGGGTTCATCACAATTTAGATCATAGAGGTCGGGGCTCATCATCTCTCAGAGCGGATCTCTTTAATCACCTACTATATGAGAGAACAGTTAGACTTATAGTTTTTGGTTTAACAGTTCTCTTGATGCAAAAGTATGCTATAATAAGGTGTAGGCGCTGCGGAAATTACATGTGTGTTTTATACCCTTTTGTAAAAGTTAGATGCAGGTACTGTGGACATAAGCTATCCTATGGGAGAGTAAGGGTACTTTCACTTTTCTCTTCACATAAGTCTGCGTTAGAATACCTTAATCAGCTAAGATTATCCTCTAACAATGTGCGTTCCCGTCTCTCCCAGTAGAGCTTTCAGAGCTTTACCAAGCTTTGTAATTATGGCTCTTTCTCCGCTAGCCTCGACAAACTCTATTGAAGCCACTACCTTAGGTAGCATTGAGCCGGGAGCAAAGTGCCCCTCACTAATGTATCTCCGAGCTTCTGAAACTGTCATTGAATCTATCCACTGCTGATTTGGCTTACCGTAGTTTAAGGCGACTTTCTCCACATCAGTTAGTATTAAAAGAATATCCGCCTTAATATCGACGGCTATTTTAGCAGAAGTCAAATCCTTATCTATTACTGCTTCGACTCCTTTAAGTTTACCATCTTTAAATATAAGTGGAATACCTCCTCCGCCACAAGCTATAACTATAGTTTTGTCTCTCTCTACTAGATCTCTGATAATAGGGGCTTCAAGTATCTTCAGCGGTCTGGGGGACGGAACAACTCTGCGCCAGCCTCCTCTTGGATCAGGCTTTAAAGCCCACTTCTTTTCCTTAAGTATTCTCATAGCCTCCTCTTCTGTGTAGTAAAGTCCTATTGGTTTACTCGGATTCTTGAACGCCGGATCTTTATCATCAACAATAACATGAGTTACTATAGTTACGACAGTATAATCAGCTGCTCCTCTTTTAATTAGCTCATTCAAAATAGCTACTGTAAGAATATAGCCTATTAGTCCTTGACTCATTGCTCCACATGCATCAAGTGCCATGGGGGGAACTTTATCTGCTACTAACTCTTGTTGAAGATATATGTTTCCTACCTGTGGGCCATTACCATGAGTCACCACAATTTTATAATTTTTTAACGCTAAGTCTACTATTTCTTTAGCTGTCACTTCGGCATTTTTAAATTGATTCTCTAAGGTTCCTTTCTCACCTTTTCTCAGTAAAGCATTTCCTCCCAAAGCAATGACTAGTCTTTTCACAGATATGAATATTTTATTTATATATAAAAGTACTATTGACTTAAGTAAAAGTTTATCTCCATTACGACGTGTATCAGCATTAACCAAGCTTCAACTATTAGAACTCCTACTCCAACTTTCTTCAAATACATCACTTCTGCTTTCTTCATGAAAAAGCATTTTCCAAAAAACGCTAGTACACTCAAACCTAAGATGAGAATAGTAGAAACCAATAAGAAACCTATTACAAACATTATAGACCCATTAATGCTGGTAAGCGAGAGAGCTTTAATTATAGCAATTGATTGAACGGGACATACTCTTAAGGTAGACCATATACCTATATTCAAACAAGCGATTTTCCCTGCACTAGCACCCTTCAGAATCCAGAAAGCTATAAGTAGAAGAATTACTGCAGATATCCCCTCGATAATAATACTTAATGGCTTACTTACAAAAGATCCTCCCACTAGAACAAAGACAACAAATATTAAGCTAATAGCTAGGATTCTCCCTATTATAAAGTAAAAAGTCGTTTTTAAAAAAATTCTAATACCAGACATCGATAATAACGTAACTGCTACAGCTAGAGTCCCGCATACCGGGAGACATATTAGGGTGTATGCTAACCCGAATATTATTCCGTCTATGAGAGCGTACACTAAATTACCTCTTTACAGAACTTAATAAACCTCCTATCCATTATTATAAATTTTCTCGAGAAAATAAGACTGAATTTAAAGAAAATATTTAAAAGTAGGTGAGTTACCTAATTGTGAGTAGAAGTAGACTTTATGTTAAGTCAGCAATGAAAGAAATAGCGCTATTTATAATGAAAGCTCTAGAACTTATAGATGATAGGCAAGTAGAGAAAATGATAGATATTCTTGCTGAAGCCTACGAGAAATCTAAAAAAATACTAGTAATAGGTGCAGGACGATCAGGGCTTGTTGGAAGAGCGTTTGCTATGAGGTTAATGCATCTTGGGTTTAACGTGTATGTACTTGGAGAAACGATAACTCCAAGCATAGGTAAAGAAGATATCGTTATAGCAATCTCGGGTTCGGGTTCTACGAAGCTTATAGTGACTGCAGCTGAAACAGCTAAAAGTGTGGGAGCAAAAGTAATAGCTATTACGACGTATCCGGAATCTCCTCTAGGAAAAATAGCAGATCACATAGTATTTGTTCCAGGACGTACTAAGGTAGCTAAAGAGAAAGATTACTTTGCTAGACAGATATTAGGAATTCATGAACCATTAGCTCCCTTAGGAACTCTCTTCGAAGACACTGTTATGGCGTTACTTGACGGCGTTATTGTAGAGTTAATGTTTCGTTTAGGTAAAGAGGAAGAGAATTTAAAGAGGCAGCACGCTAATATCGAGTAAGCGGTCTAAATTTCCACATATCTTTGTTCTGTATTATATCACAGAGTATTTCCCTAGCTCGGCTCTCTGGTAATTCTAAGAAAAGCCTCCCAATATGCTTACATAGCTGCTTTACTACTAAAACTCTACTCCAGTCTGGGCAATCGTGTAATATTGATTTATCGGCAATGTCTATTATTATCGAGTAGTCTTTTACCCTAGCCACTATCTTCTTTTCTCCTAGCTCAAGTATCTTTACTTCGGTTTTCTTTATTTCATTCATCCTATTGTATCTAGCTCTATCCATTAAGCACCCGAGAAGCTCACGTACGTTAAGCGCGTGTATGAGTATAGGCTTAACCTCCCTTATAGGCTTCCTTACTCCTAGCTCCCTTTTAGTAAAGTACTCGTCTATTTTTCTTAAAAAGTACTCTTGGTTACGCCTAGCTACACCTAATAGTACGAGCATCTGGAGAGCATTATGAACAGCATATCCGTAGAAGTGATTATTGAAAAGCCCGTATATAACTTCGACCTTATCTACTAACTCGAGTATCTTCGGCACCCATTCTTTAAGCTCATCCAGCGAGTAATGGTAGTTATACCAGGGTGCTTTCCCTCGACCATGCCATCTTATATAACAAAAATCAGACGTAACCACTGTGTGAGAAGGCAGTAAGGGTTCATCTACAATCACGTAAGCCGCATTATGTTTTTCCAGAACCTTATAGGCTTTTTCTGTTAGCAAGCTAGGATGCCTAAACTCCACTGCTAATCGAATATCTTCCGCTGACACCTCTTTAAGAAATTTAGAGAGATTGATCAGTTCATTTATAGTAAAAGAGGGAGGAAGCTGTATGACTAAGCATCCTAGTTTACCTGACTCCTTTAAGGGCTCTAATACTTTACAGAACTTAATGAACTCTCTTACAGCACCTCTCCTTGGATTTAATTTACATTTATGAGTAATCTCTTTTGGTACTTTAGCTGTAAAAATAAATCCTCTAGGAGTTACTGACGCCCAGTACTTAACCACTTCGGGCTTAGGGGTGGAATAAAAAGTAGAATCTATTTCAACGAGATTAAATACTTGTGAATACTTCTTTAACTTACTTTCACGTTCTTCATAAAGTACTCCTATCCAGTCATCATAACTATAGCCTGAAGTCCCTATTCTTATCTTCCTGCTAACCTGATTAAACATTTTTATCAATATAAGTGACTGTTACCCACTATAAAGTATAGCTCTAACTAACTGAGGGGAAATCCTATAAAAGTAAAATGAGACGAAGTTTGAGTAGAGCTCCGAGATCTTGGGAACTAGGACATTCAGTTAAGCCTCTTGAAGCCTAATAAATGAAACTGTCTGAAGTAGCTGTTATTAAAACGTATTGAAAATATCAACATATTCTGAGAGTCTTGGGAGTTTATCTTTCCTGTTCACGAAGATCAGAATTAATCCTGTCTTTAAGCAATCTTTAAGTTTACTTAAAGTGATAAAAGCGCCTCAATGGAATTGTTCGATGGCTAGCTTCTAATAAAATTGAAAGTAGAGCTAGAAACTGGCTCAAGATCTAGATACTGACCTATTGAGAGCATTATGCGTAAAAAATATATTTTCGAGATACTCAACCACAGTGATTTTTATGGCTAAGCTCAGTACTACAGAGAAGCTCCTTCTCTACACAGTATCATTATTTAAGAAAGGAGTTGATGAAGAATCCTTAGAAAAATTCTTAGCCCGCTTGAGAAAACGAGGCATTATAACCAATGAAATAGACCTTCTAGATATTAATGGAACATATGTAATGGGTCCTAAAACACTAAATGCTATTAAGAAACTTGTAGAGAGAGGTTTACTAGCATACGGCTATGTGACTGCAAACTATATTAAGCCTTTTACAAAGATACTTGTTTTATCTAAGAAAGGGAAGATTTATTTAAAGAAAATTGAAAACACTATTTCAGAAGAAAAAAGAAAAACTATTCTTTCAGTTTTTGAAGAATTTTTTGGGACCTATAGTGAATGATGAGCGCGTCCTTCGCCGATTGGTGAAGAAGAGCATTCCAGCTGACTATACGCTAAATCCATATTCTCTATTCATAATCTCTTGCGCAGTCTTCAGTAACTTAAGTTTCTTAATAGATATTCTGTAGGCTTCTTCTTCTCCACATATAGATTTAAGTCCTCTAAAACCGCAGTCAGGTTTTATAAAACCTATGTTTTCTATGCCTATTATATTGGCTGCTTTCTTAATTAGTGCTACGGTTTCTTCTATGTTCTCTACTCTAGTATTTTTTGATGATATGCATCCGAAAGATATTTTTTTGTCGTATTTTTCTAGAGTTTGTTTATCAAATATTTCGATATTGGCTGGAGTATCTTTGAACTCGTGATCAAGTACTTTAAAGTCTGTCATGAGCAAGGTATCTCTCAGAAGAGGTGATAATACTCCACAGACATGTATACCTCTTATGCTAGCATTACACCTACTTATAGTAGCATTTAATGTTTCTATAATAAATTCCTGTGATAGTCCATAGAGTATTTTTCTTCTGCCCACAATAACAGAGAGTATAGGCTCATCTATATTAACCCACACCGCTCCCGCTTCAGCAAAATATTTACATATATTAGACATAGTCTCCGCTAGTGCATTAATTACGTCTGGCTCAGTCAGAGCCGTCTTCCTTAGCCCTACTGCATTTTCTTTTCCTGAAACTACTATACGTGAAGCTAAAGTAAAGGGCCCAGTAACACAGGCTCTTATGCCCTTAATAGTCTTCTTATTTTTGAAATAATTCAGCGTCAGTAATAGGTCGTCCACGGCTATGGGTTCATCTAATACCCTTAGGCTCTTCGACTTTAGAATATACTCGTTGTCTTTAGTCACTAAACTCGGATTCTTTAGCGAAATTGGTTGAAGAAACTGGAAAATAAAGTCTTTTAACTGAGGATAACATGGATAATCTATGGGTATTTTTTCTACATCTCTGAGTATTCTTAGAATGTTGTCTTTTGAGTAGCTTAGAGGAAAACTTCCGACATAGGTAGTGAGTATCATAAGTCTTTTTCCCAAAAGTCTTTTAAATAGTGTGCGCTTAGCATTTTTGGTAGCTGTTATGGGTGTATGCGATATTTGTCTCAATTCAGTAAATACTCTCTACGTGTGCCCCCTCTGCGGTAGGAAAGTCTGCGAACTGGATTTTGATAAGGAAAAGGATGTATGCGCCTGTTGTGCGGATACCTTATGCAGGATATGCGGAAAAAACCTTTCTATAGCTCTTTGTGAAAATTGTGAAAGGCAAATATGTGAGGACTGCGCAATAGAAGTTTCTGAGCATATCTATTTCTGCAAAGAATGTTTCCAATCTAGCAGAAAATATAAATTGTCTCAGAGCGAATAATAGAGAGAATGATAAAACTACCATTCTTTAAGAAGAAAAAGAAGCCTGAAAAGACGCCTTTGCAGCCCAGTAAGGAAATAATCCTTAAAAGTAAGCCTATACGAAATCCTCTCGTAGAGTGGAAAAAATATGAAAGTGGCGAAATAGCTCTTATAGTCAAAATGAAAGATACTTGGATGACCAAGCTTTTTAAAGTAAGTAAACAGAGAAAAATAATCTTAGATACTGTCGGAAGTTTTGTATGGGAGCTATGCGATGGAAATCATACAATAGAAGACATAATTAACGAACTATGTAAGAAATATAAGCTCAGACCTAGAGAAGCTGAAGTCTCGCTAATAACGTATCTAAATATGCTTGCTCAAAGAAGACTAGTAGCGTTTATTATACCTAAGCAAGCTAAAACCTAAGTGAGGTACTTTACGAGTTCATCTTCAAAAATTACTTGAGACCAGTCTATCTTTCCCGGCCTATACTTCTCCGGATTATTAAGTGCGTTAACTACTTCATTTAATGCTTCTTCAATCTCTCTGTCTGATGTATTTATTTCGACTACTTTATCTTCACTAAAAATACTTACAGCTTCTGCCGTACATAGACCCATAACCTCACATTGAATATTTGCTTTAATCTTACTGAGAGGATAGTGTCTCTCCTTAAGCCTTTTTAGCAACAGTTTAGGGTGCAGTCTGAGAACGACCACAATATCTACTAGATCGCTATCAATAACCGAGAGTATGTGTGTATCTATTACTATTTTTTTAGACTGCTTTCTTAGAATGCTTTTCCTTAGAATTCTTCTGACTCTGTCTTCGTCTATTATCCAGCTCAGAAGCTCTCTATCGTAGTTTAAAACGAGTCTGTATTTTAGTACCAGTTCTCTCAAACTGATATATTCTGCCTGTAGTCTTTTAGCTAAAATTTTAGAAATAGTTGTCTTTCCTACTCCAGGAGTTCCAGTTACTACTATAATTCTAGGAAAAGACTTTCTCAACACTTATCCCTATTCCTGGCTGATCAGACAGCTTTATAACTCCTTTTTCATATCTCAATTTAGGTTCTGATGGATCATTCTTCAGCATTAGAGGAGAATCTAGGTCGTAGTAAACTATATTCTTCGTAGACATAGCTAAGTGCGCTGCAGCAGCTATCGAAAGAGAAGATTCATTCATACAGCCTATCATACATTTTATTCCAGCCGCTTCTGCTACGTGAGCAATTTTAATAGCCTCTTTTATTCCCCCGCATTTCATCAACTTGATGTTTATTAGATCAACGGCATCCATTCTTATTAAATTCAAAGCATCTCTTGAAGTCAATACAGACTCATCAGCCGTTATAGGAACACCTACCCTATCTTTAACAAATTTAAGTCCTGAATAATCCCATGCTGGGACAGGTTGCTCTACGAATTCTATTTCATAGCGTTCCATCCGCTTAATTAGTTTTACAGCTGTCTTGGGACTCCACGCTTGATTCGCGTCGACTCTCAATTCTATATCATAACCTACACTCTCTCTTATTCTCTTAACAATATCTAGATCTGTTTGAGGATTCACTCCCACTTTAATTTTAAGTTTCTTAAAGCCCCTTTCTACAAAGTTTTGTGCTTCTTTACACATTTCATCAATATTTTTTATACCTATTGTGTAATCGGATTCAACTACATTAACCTGCCCGCCCAAAGCCTTGTAGAGCGGCTGACTGAGAGCTTTAGCCCAAGCGTCATGAAGTGCTATGTCCAGAGCTGCTTTTGCTGCAGTATTTCCTTTAATATTTTTGTATAGACTTTCAATAACTCTATTAATATTAAATATACTTTCTCCTACAATTTGTTCCGCTACTATTTTTAGGAAAGAAATTATTGTTTCGTAAACCTCTCCTGTAACTCTCCTAGACCCGCAGGCTTCTCCAAAACCTTCGGTTCCATCTTCTAATGTAACTTTAACATATATGTTATTGCTAGCTTCAGACACCCCGTAGGCTATTCTAAAAGGCTGAATATTCTCTAAACGATATACTGCCCACTTTAAATCAACTATCTTCATTTTAACCCAGACTATTTACAGGCGTAATCTATTAAATTTATGGACCTTAACTGCTGGCTATTATTTGTTAAATATATACTGAGTTAAACGCGATATCTATTTTGAGTCAGGAGAGATAAAAGAACTAAGTTATAGAGAATTAGTAATAAAATAGATAAGGACAATATCTAAGGGCTAAATGATGAAAGAAGAAAAAGTTATTCAATGGAAGATAAAGGCCGTCACCATTACCCGAGGCCCTAAGCCAGCTGCCTATTTAGCTATTTTATATTCTTCGAAAAAAGAACATTCTATGGAGTTCTTGGATAAACTAGTGAACATGATTCCATGTCTTAAAACTCTATTAAAATCATTAATAGCTAACGAGATCGTATTCTTGGACAAAGACAAAGTTTTCATAAAAGATTTAGCAAGATTCGTTTATAAAGCCTTAGATGAGGGCTGTCCTCTTGAAGAAGTAGTGGAGATGCTTACGTGGAAGGAGTTCGAAGAACTCTGCTCACAAGTAATAAGTCAGTACTCATATGAGGTCTTAAGAAATTTTAGATTTAAAATTCATGGAAAGCGACATGAAGTAGATATCGTTGGAATAAAGAGTAACATAATTTTAAGTGTAGACTGTAAACAGTGGTTTAGGCTAAGCGGAGGAATTTCAAAAGCTGCACTTAAACACTGGGAGAGAACTACGAGACTAGCTGACTACTTTAAGTACAAGGGATACAAGTTTAATCATGTTTTTCCTATACTTATCGTTTACAAGGATTTAAGCACTAAAGTACTCTATAGAACTTTTATAGTTCCTTTTCATAAGCTGAAAAAATTTCTAGAAGAAATAGATGTTTACTATGTTACTCTTTAAGCTCTTCGTAAATTATATATATAATTGCAGCAATAGCTATCAGTACTAATATCTGACTCAGCTTTACTCTAAGAATTATTTTAGAATATCCCGGTCCTGTTGTCACTATGTTTTCTTTATAACCGACAAAGGATGCTAAAATATAACCATCTTTAATAACAAAAACTGTAGGTGTTGCTGAAATTCTGTAAACTTCAGCTAAATTTGATGTATCTCCAACTACGTACCACGTTATATTAAATCTTTCCATATAATTTAAGAGCTTATCTCGAGTATCGATATTAGGTCTTACATCTATTGAAATTATGACTACATTGTCGTAACGTGAGAGATTGTGCAGTAGCGGAATAAGGTCTTCACATCCATGACAGCCTATGTAGAAAAATTCAAGGATAATTATTTTGTTTTTAAAGGTTCTTAAACTTAGAACTCTACCTTCTACATCAATTACTTTAAACTGAGGAGCAGGGATTCTCCTATTCAGGATTTCACTCTTTAGGGAGTGTTCTTTAAGAGTATTAATTACGTCTTTAATCGATGTAAGCATAATGTTTTCTTTATTTCTTTTTTCTTCTTCTAGATATAGGCTTACTTTCATTACTTCAGGTACTTTAATAACTTTTACTTCCTTCTTATATCCTTCTGCAAATACTTCTAGCTTATATAGGCCTGGCTTTAGCTCTACAACAGTAGCTCCTTCAATATCATCTGAATATACAGTAAGCCCACTTTCATTAAAGATTTTAATAGACACTTTAGGTGGTATTATTGCCTCTATTATTAGGGGATATTTCTCAGATATAAGTACTTGAAGTTCTATGTTACATGGAAGTATTTCAACAGCTATCTCTTTGCTCCAACTATACTTGGGAACTACTATTTTAAATATTCCTTTATCTTCTTTTTTCAATACCCAAGATATTAATCCCTCGTCACTTGTCCTTAATCTTGAGTATAGCTGATAATGCCCTTCTGAAATTTTTCTATACAATATAACTTCAGAATTTCTTAAAGGTTTACCATAAAGATCTACTAGTCTTACCTCCACTTTTTCTAAATCTGCTTCGGAAGACTTCTTTTTTACGATTTTATTAAGATTTATAGTTAAAGACATATTGGCACTCAACGAAATTTTTTCTACAGTTTCACCATATCCTTCCTTCTCTACTTGAATTAAGTAATCTCCCTTAGGTAATGTTAAGGTAGTACTACTCTTTTCTTTAAGTACTATTTTCGTTAACAAAGACATATCTGAAGCATTGTAAATTACTAGGATAGTATTCTTTAAAGGACTGCCTTTATCATCTTTTATATCTATTTTTAGTAAATATTTTCTCTCAGTTTTAATTTTAAAGAAATATACTAGATTAGTTTTAGCTACAATAAATGTGTTTGAATCTATCCATAAGCAATAATCAACTTGATACCCGTCGTTAAATTTGTATTCCCATAGTTTCCTCCCATCAATGTCATATAAAGTAGCTCTATCACTATTAGCTGCAATAAGTCTACCATCCTTAGCTCCATCAAGCTTAAAGGGCTGTGAATCTGAAAACTCGAATCTCCATAGCCTACTCCCAGTATTCTTGTCGATAGCTCCTAAAGCCTGACCTTTACTTGTTATAGAAGAATATATTATTGCTTCATCTATCTCAACAGCATCATAGTATTTTTCAGTTGGATCATCTTTGGAAAAAGCCCATTTCAAATCGCCTTTATAGTCAATAAATATTGTTTGCCATTTATGTCTAGAATACTTATTCTCTACGCTTATTAGTACTCCTTCTGAAAGAGCCTTATACCAGCTCTTACCATACTTAGATGCATCTCTATTAGTTATCTTCTCGCCCGTAGTAGATTTCACTATTTCGATAAAATCGCTCCACTCTCTACATATCCTACATAAGGTATCTGTGCCATGTATAACTAGATACTCTCCATTAGGGGAAAACTGGCATGAATATACGTCTACATAGACTCCAACTTTGAGCCGTGTATGCCAAAGCTCTCTACCCAATATTAAAGAGTATACCTGAATCATTCTACCAGTCCTAGTAGCCCCCTCAGCAGAAAAAGCGCCCATGTAGCATATCACTAATTTATCGCCTTCACATATAATGTCTATTGGTGTAGTAGCCTGTGGTGGCCGCGTAATAGACGCTAAGCTTCTTTCAATATCTAAGTTTAGCGGATCTAATATGACTACTTTACTATTGTTTCTCGTGATAGACACTAAGGCTCTTAAGAGAGAAGAGTAAGCGAAGAATGGTCTATAGGGATTCACTACTTTTAGTAAGCCTTCACTATTAAATATATAAACTATATATCTTCCAAGCTTTCTCACAGTTATATAAACAAAGCCGAACTCAGGCGCTTTTATTACTTTGTATACAACTCCCTCAAGAGAATATCTATTAACAGATACTTTCAAAGACTCACTTCTGCGAATTTTTTGAGACTCTGAAAGCACGGGTAGCTGCACTGATAAAAGTATTAGAACTAAGAAATACACTGTAGGCAATGTTCGCTTAAACATCACTATTTCTGCTTTGTATAGATATATATTATTTTTCTTCTGATAGTAAAATATCATGAGGTTATTACTTAGAAAACACCTAAAGTGATTCTGAGAAAACTTCGCGGAATCGGCTTGAACTTAAGTAGACCCTATTCGGAGCTCCCTTTAATTAATTTTAAACTAGTTTAGTGACTTTACTCCTCAGCTCGCCCGTCTATGCTCATGGTTCACACACCAACACGGTCATCATCGGCTTACCGCTACTCTTTTTCCGTTAAAAATATCTACTATAGATAGATATAAAGATAGGTGCTATAATTGGGTGTACTCGGATTTATTAAAGACGATCAAGTCGATGAGAATAAATTAATTCAGGAATTAGGGAAAGTAGGATTAGTTGTTAGTAGTCGAAGAGAGATAAAATTAAAGACCTGTAAGAACTGGAAAAATGCAGTAATTTTTGAAATCTTAGGACCAACAGAAGGATTAGCAAAATTTTTTGCATCTAAATACAATGTACCTTTCTTCGAAGGTCCAGTAATTTTAGGAGAAGTTAGTGCAAAGCTTTGGAGCGAAGCTGTCAGAATTCATTATCCTTCTGGAGAGAGTGAATTAATAGAGTTATTTGTTTGTGACTCTTTTTTAGATGTCAAAATACCTACAGCTAATGTAGAAGGGCTTTCGGGACACATGGTTATAGGCGCTAAAAGATATTCGTTGCCGCTGTCGAAAGAAGACTTAAGGGAGATAGCGAGTCTCGGAGGAGCTTTAGATAAAGTAGTTAGAGCTGCTGAAATTTATGGTAGTAAAGTAGTTGACATATCACTTCTTCGTAAAGCCGAGGAAGAGGTAAAGGAAGGTGTTGACTATGAAGCAGGATATGTTATTATCATGAAAGGTAATAGAATAAGTACTGTCCCCTTAGACGAATATTACACCTATATTATCAGGACGGGACTGCTTGATAAGGCTTGTAGAATTTTCAAAGAAGCTCCTGATTACTGGAAAACTAAGCTAAAATCTATCATAGAGGAGGAAATAAAGAGATTAAAAGAGATTAAACATGATACAAAGGATTTAGAAGAACTCCTAAAAACTCTTAACTAAGGGAAATGCGATATCTATCTCTTAACTCCTGCTTCTTTCCTTCGTTCCAGCCCTGTACCTCCTGGTAGTATCCAGTAATTCTGCTGTACCAGCTGATATCCCCTGATCCGCATCGTGGACATTTTTCAAAGAGCCCCCCTGAGGTGAAGTCGCATACTCTACATACTGTCAGATCTTTAGTGTAGCTCCAGTATCCTATCCATGAGTCAAGAGCTATTCTCCTGTTAAGCTTGAAAATCGCTTCGGGGTCTGGATTCGCCTCGCCCAACCATATGTGGAATATATTTCCTCCAGATAATATTGGGAAGAACTTCTGCTCTATTTTCATACGTTTAAGTAAAGGTATCTTAGCAGAAACATTTACGTGAGTTCCGTTCGTGTAGTATATGGGCAAATCTCTTGTATACTTAATCCTAGACAAAGCTGTCTTGATATCTCCTTTGACGTATCTTACGGCCTGGTCTCTATAGTGAATTAGATCACAGACAGCCAGCCTCTGTGCACAGCTTTCCGCCGGCGTCCTAGCTATAGCGAATTTCCTCCCTGTATCTTCCTCGAATTCACGCTTAATCCTCTCCATTTCAACAATAACTCTTAGAGCAAATCTCAGAGCTTCACTATGCTCGTGAAGCTGGTATCCTACATGACACTGCACCATTTCATTAACTCCCACTACTCCTATTGTGAGAACTAAGTCATCTAAATTGACTAGCGGATACTTACTACCCTTAGGCTTCTGTGAAGCAAATGGTATTAATCCCGCTTCGTATTGTCTTTTCATAACTTCATACTTATAAAGCAGAACATCTCTAGCTATCTCCATGGTCTTTCTTAATACCTCGAATAGTTTATCATCATCTCCCCTAGCCTTGTACGCTAATCTCGGCATGTTTATTGTAACTACTTGCAATCCTCCCATTGCAAAGTGCGCTCCATCAATAAAATTCACTTTATCCCAAAACATATCGCTATCAGGTCCTTCGGAGAAAGAGTACGCGCAACACTGATAGCACGATACTCCGTCCTCTCCTCCTCTATAAGACGGAATGACGTTATCATAGTAAGTCGACCCAAACTTCGCACTTAATTCCGCTGCTTTATGCATCACCTTCTCATATTCGTCGTTAGTCCAGTAACTTCTGCGCTGAACCACTTCTGGTTTAGGAAAGTTAAACATTTTGCCACGATAATCTCCCTTAATATATTCCTCTAACAGAGCTAACGCGAAAGCCTTTACCTCGTCCTCCAGATCCCCGTAGGTTAAGTTTTTCCATACTTTACCTGCATACACAACAGGAGCCTCTCTCCAAACCTTGGGAACACCAGCTTCTATTTGTATTGAACTGAATACGGGCTGCCCTCCTCTCGCAACGTAGGCTTGCATCATTTCGTAGAGAAACATCTGGGCTAGCTGCCTTATCCTTCTTCTACTGAGCCCTTGAAGATAGGGCGCCATAAACACAGTGAAGTTGAAGAATCCTTGTCCTCCTGAAAAATTCACTTGAGCACTGCCTAGAACCTTAGCTGCATGAAGAATAGCCACCTCTGGATGTTTAGCAGGCCCTGCTACTGCAGTATGAGTACCTGTACCATCAGGCATTAACCCATAATAAAAGAAGAAGCGTAGGTCATGGTCCTGACAAAATGGTCTGGTGAAGAAATATTCTAAATCGTGTATATGAATATCTCCTCTTAAATGAGCGTCAGCCATGTAGGGAGGCATCATTAAGAGGTAAGCCTCTTTGCACATCCTATCTGCCTTTTTCTTATGAAAGGTCTCAGGGTTTAGCTGTAAGTTAGCGTTCTCCTTGGCCTCAAATCCACTACCTTTATCGATCTCATAAACTTCGAAAAGCGGGCATCCCACCCTAGTGTATACATTACGATAAATATCATAGCCGCGTTCAAGTAGCTTTACGCATACTAGCTCTCTGATCAAAGGCCCGCTAAGAAACTTAAGTTTCATTCTGCGAATCTCGTTCTCTACTTCTTTTGCAATAAACTCTGCCTCTTCTCTGCTCATAGGCTCTACTCCAAACAGTATTTTCGCGAGCTTGGTCTCTCTAAGAAGGCTTTGAACAATATATTCCCTGTCAAAAGGTATCATTACTCCATCAGACCTCCTTACATATAGCTGGTTTTCATTCGACTTATCTTTAAGAACTGCTTTAATTTTCATAGACATAAGCCTTACACCTATTCTTTGGATTTAGTATCAGAGCTATATATAGCTATCGAATGCATTTCTCTCTAACTCAAATTTTCTTGATATAAAAATTCGTCAACGGCTTCTCTCAGCTTCTCTTCTTTTAATGCATCATTTTCGTACAGTACTCTATCACCTATTTTAACCACTGGCACCGAAAGTGCATCAAGCATTAATAAATCTGTTAGAGCATCAGGATCTTCTTTTATATCTCTCTCAATAACTACTTCTTCATATCGAATACCCTTTTCAGCTAATATTTTCTTTAGGAGAGCTTTTACTTTAGGACAGTTTACGCATGTTTTTGATTTAAAAAACTCTATTTTCAGCTTCATATGCATCAGAAGTTGTTTTACAATTCGAATTAATTAGAGAGACATTCAATATCACAAATATATACGTGAATATTCCCTAAGTATTTCCAATAGGTATTCCATACCCTAGTTAGCTAGTTATCCGCCAAGTCCTCTCAACATTGATAGGATCATTGCTAGTAGGAAGAAAGCTATTACTATCAGACTTACTTTTTTAACAAACTCTGCCTCCTTCTTCTGCTTTATATCTATAGCTTCACATTTGCTACTGCAGTAGTCCTGATCCGGTGATATTACCTTCCCACATACCTTACAGTGCTTATGAGGAGGTATCTTACTCTTTGACATTAATATCCCCGGAAAATATTTTACTTCCCCTGTATTATACTTTACACCCAGGATTTTAGGGACAAATATGGTATTTAATTTACTTCATCCGGAGTTGAGAAAAGTACTGAAAAAATACGGGTATATTAAACCTACTAAAGTTCAGCTAGCGTCAATACCGCTAATTCTAAAGGGACTTAATACTCTGATTATTGCTCCAACAGGTTCTGGTAAAACAGAAGCAGCACTTCTCCCAGTATACTCTATGATACTACAAAACAGAAATAGTGGAATTCAAGCTCTCTATGTAACTCCTCTAAGAGCTTTAAACAGAGATATCTTTAGAAGAATGGAAAGAATAGCTAGCGAAGTAGGAATAAGCATAGCTATTCGTCACGGTGATACTACAAAATCTGAAAGAAGAAAAATCTCCGCTAAGCCTCCCTTAATCCTAATAACTACTCCTGAAACACTACAATTTCTTCTCGTGGGCAAAAAACTCAGACTAGCTTTAAGAAATTTAAAATGGATCATCGTAGATGAACTACATGAAGTAATAGACGACAAGAGAGGAGTCCAGCTCTCCTTAGCCTTAGAGAGACTAGAAGAGATCTCTCGATATAGGATACAGCGTATAGGACTTTCAGCAACCATAGGAAACGTTAATTTAGCCAAAAAGATTCTTGGAGGCCCTCAGCCAGTTTACGACATAATTGTCGAGGAAGCTAAGAGACTAGATATTAAAGTTCTATATCCAGTTCCTTCAAACATAGATGAAGAACTATCTAATAAGACAGGACTATCTCCAGAGGCCGTTGCCAGAGCCAGGTACATAATAGAAACTCTTAACAGAAAGAGAGGTATTTTGATATTTACTAATACTAGGGATCTTGTCGAAAGACTGGCATCGCGTATTAAACTTTTAGACCCGTCGATTCCTCTTTTCGTACATCACGGCTCGCTTTCCCGAGAAGAGAGAATTTCTGTAGAAACCGGTTTTAAGGAAGGAAAAATAAAGGCGATCATATGCACCTCTTCTCTTGAATTAGGCGTAGATATAGGACACATAGACTTAGTCATACAGTACATGTCTCCTAGACAAGCCATTAAGCTAGCTCAAAGAGTGGGAAGAGCAGGTCACAGAATAGGGAAAGTGTCGAGAGGAATTATAGTGGCTATTGATGAAGATGACTTAATGGAATCCTTAGTTCTGTCTAGGAGAGCTACTAAAGGAAATTATGAAGCCATTTTAATTCCAGACAAACCCTATGATGTACTAGCTCACCAGATAATAGGTATGCTTATAGAATACAAAGAAATAAGCTTATATAATCTATACAGAGTAATATCAAGGTCACATTACTACCGAGGCCTCACATTAAATGAACTCATAGAGCTTGTCACTTTTCTGCAGGAGCTAGGGTATCTAATATTACTTGACCACAAATACTTAAAGGGAAGAAAAGGAATCTATAAGTACTATTTTGAACACGCATCTACTATACCAGACGTCAAGCGATTTAAAGTACATGATGTAGTTTCAAATAAATATATAGGTGAACTTGACGAAGAATACGTCGCTAGCTTCTGTGAGGAAGACTATGACTTCATCTTAGCTGGTAGAGTCTGGAAAATAGAGTTCATAGACGAAGCAGCCGGGGTTATTGAAGTATTTCCCTCAGAAAATCCTCTTGCAGCAGTGCCTTCCTGGATAGGAGAAATGGTTCCCGTGGCTTTTAAAACTGCTCGTGAAGTAGGATCATTAAGGAGGAGACTAGCTGAGTACATTCTCTCATCAAACGAAAGAATAAAAAGTAATATAATTAGAGAGTATAACCTTAGTGAGGATCTTTTTAAGAAATTAGTAAACTTTATTCGCAAACAGATAAATGAAGGTCACCCAGTCCCTGATGACCGCACAGTATACATCGAGTATAGCAAGGACACAGCAGTAATTCATGGATGCTTCGGGTCAAGAATAAATAATACATTAGCTTTACTTATTGCAGAGTACTTATCTAAGAAAAGAGGACTTTCTGTAAAATACTACAGCGACCCCTATAGAATACTAATATACTCTCCTAGAGGACTTAATATAAACGATATTCTCGAAGTATTTTCTTTAAAGAGAAATAATATAAGAGACTTAATTCTAAGCGGAGCAAAAAGGAGCCCGGCATACAGAATTAAATTTATTCATGTAGCAAGGAGATTCGGTATATTGGAGAAGGAAGTCTCGCTTAAATTGCTACGAAAGCTTATAGAGATTTACGATAATACTCCGTTAAGTAAAGAAGCATTAAAAGAAGTTTTAATGTCTAAGTTTGACCTAACTGGCACACTGAACATTATAAACTTAATAAAGTGTGGAAAAATTAATGTAACATACAGATTTATAGAAAAAGAATTCTCTCCTCTAGCTAACGCTATTATTAAGTCTTATGCCAGATACGAGCACTCTTATGAGCTAGTGCCAACATCGCTCATAGTGAACATAGTTCGAGACCGCCTACTTAATAAAACTATAGGCATATTATGTATGCACTGCCTTAACTGGTCTACTTCACTTAAAGTAAAAAATCTGCCTGATAGCATTGAATGCCCTCTCTGCAAATCATCTGTAATGACTATAGTCCCAAGAGAGATAAGCAAGGCTATCAGCGTGTTGAAAAAGTTCAAAAGTAGAAAAAAGCTATCACCTGAAGAAAAAGATCTACTTAATTACTTGCAAAAATCAGCTCTTCTTTACTTATCATATGGAAGAAAAGCGGCATTAGTGTTGGCTGGAAGAGGAATAGGTGTTGCTACCGCTACTAAAATCTTATCATCTGCTAGAGACGAGAGAGACTTGATTTTAAAAGTCATAGAGGCAGAAAAAAGATTTATTAAGACAAGGATTTTCTGGGATAAAAAGCTGGACTGATCTCAATTCCTCCTCAATGATAGGATTTAAATAACTCTTCTCTAATCTCTGCTGGGAGAAAGTTATGAATTACCGAAGGAGCACATCTATACTTATCAGCATAATTACACTAGTAGCTATAGCGTTTGTCTCAGCCTACTTTCCTCAGTATTACTTCTACCTGATCATCGTATACCTCGTAGTAATGTTTGCTGTAACTATGATATTTACTGGAAAACAGACTGGAAAAACCATAAAGGACCTCGAGTATATCTTAGGTGGAGAAAAGCTACTAGAAGTAAGCTCAGCTAGAATAATTAAATTAAGAGAAAGAGATAAGATTTTTTTAAAGAAAGAAGCTGGCTCGGAATGGATCATGGCGCTAGCATTCTTTTTACCTTTAGTAATTTTATTCGTAATACTAATAATTCCAGGGCTAAAGGAAACGTTAATGGCTTATATAATTGGTATTGTTCAGAAGTACGTACATGATGAGACATTCTCTAAATTCGTGGGATTTCTCGTATTCTTCTCATCGTTTATAATTGTGTCGTATATTCCATATAAAATAACCCACAGATACTACCAGAGTAGAGGCCGCCCCTATTACTTAATTCCAACACACTATGTTCTTACAGATAGAGGCCTGATCATAAATAGAACAACTCCGCTAAAATTTCCACTAAAGGCTAAAGCTATAAAATCTCAAGGTTCAAGAAAACTCGTTGACATAATCGGAGTAAAGGGAATTCCATCATTTGTAAGAGGACAGGAGATAGTAGTTAGGCTATATTGTGATGAGCCAAAAAAGCTAGCTGAACTGCTGAGAAAATACTCAAAAATAGAGAGCTCAGCCAAAAAGCGAAGCTAGGCCCTCTGCTATTTCTTCTTCGGAGGCTTCTTCCTTCTTTTCCTTTTCCTCCTCCTTTTTCTCCTCAGCAGCAGGTGCGGCAGTTGGCGCAGCCGTAGCTACAGCTGCTGGCGCAGCAACAGGTACAGCAGCCGACTTAATAGCTTCTTCTATATCTATCTCTTTTAATGCAGCTACAAGTGCTTTAAGTCGTACTTCATCTACCGAAACTCCTACAGCCTCTAAGACTTTTTTCACATTTTCTTCTGTTATCGGTTTCTTTGCATAGTGTAGTAGCAAGGATGCATACACATATTCCATTATTTAACCCCTCTCTACAACACTAATAGTAGCTTAAAAATTTATCTTTCTAAGGATCTTATTAATTTTACGATAAGCGGTAAGGGATCCTCGAGTTCTCTAAGAAGACTTAAGTACTTCTCTCTTTCTCTAGTCTGTTTTTCAACGAAATGCCGTACCTCATTAAGTGTTTCTCTGTCCAGCTGTATAAAATGCCTTAGAGGGAAACCTCTTCTCTGAAGATACTCTTCCACTTCATAGTGTCGAGGGAAGAGAGTAATTGAAGGCGTCCCCACAAGTGCTGCTTCATGAGCTAATGTGCCGCCACCAGTTATAACTGCCAGGGCATAATAGGATAAAACCAGAGAATCCACAGCCTTCTCCAAGACTCTAGCTCTAGGGAATGTTTCTCGAATTAACTTTTCTTGATCAGAATATCGGGGCATAAAGACAAAGTTTTCTTCGTCAAAGATGCCTCTTAGCATAGTGGCAACTCTCAACACTGGAGACAGGATCTTCCACGAATAATATGCGGCTTTAGCCTCTTCCATTCTAAATACCAAGTACTCTCCTGCTTTCAAACCTATTTCCTTTATTTCATTTATTTTAGGAGGAATCTCTCTTATCCATATTTTTTCAAAAACGCCGTCAAAAGTTCTCACTTTGCTTAAGTCACTTACTGCGAAGGCAAGTTTTTCCGGATCAATACACTTTGGAATCACTATAAAGTTAGCACAAGGCAGGGTCAAAAGAGACACATGATAAGCATGAGGAGTATCTGTCAAAACTATGATCGGTATACCTAAACCAAAAGCCACTCTCACTGCTTCAGGCGAAGGATACGATATAAGACACTTGATTTTATACTCTCTTTCAATAATATACTTCGCTAAATCGAGAGTTCTTCCGGCACTCGCTAAGAGTTTTCCTTCAAGGCTTTTACCTCCGTGACCCCCCAGTGCTATGTAGGGCACATTAAACCTTTCTAAAACTTTTAAAGTATAATCATATTTTCTTGCAGTTATAAGAAACGGGTAACTCCTTGACAAAGCTCTGTAAATTTCAACAGCTATTCTCGCCTGCTTAGGCGTCAACACATCAACCCACAAATATTCATTCACATACACTCCTCCTGAGCAGATACTTATAAAGAGTTACCCTTACTATAATCATAGTATGAATAAGAACAGTCTGCAACCACTCATATGGAAGGACGGCACAGTTCTTATATTAAACCAGACATTGCTTCCAGATGAATTAGAGTATATAGAAACCACAGATCCTCAGAGAGTCGCCAAAGCTATAAAGACTATGGAGGTAAGAGGAGCCCCAGCAATTGGTGTGGCGGCAGCCCTTGGAGTAGCTTTAGCCGCATATCACAGTAAGGCCTCAAGTGTAGAAAGCCTCAGAAAAGAGCTACTTTCAGCATGCGAAACTCTCTGGAGAACTAGACCAACTGCTAGGAACTTATTCTGGGCGATTGAAAGAATGAAAAACATAATTAATAAAGAATACTCGTCCACACAAGACCTCAAAGATGCTATAATTAAGGAAGCACTAAAGATACTTGAAGAAGATATAGAAACAAATAGAAGACTAGGAAAAATAGGCTCTAAGTTGCTTGAAGACGGAGATACTGTACTGACTCACTGTAATGCAGGCGCCCTAGCTACGGCTGGCTACGGCACTGCACTAGGAGTAATAAGAGCCGCAATAGAGTCCGGTAAACATATTAAAGTAGTAGCTACTGAAACTCGACCTCTCCTCCAAGGAGCTAGACTTACTTGTTTCGAGCTTATGTACGATGGAATAGATGTCACACTTATTACAGATAATATGGTTGGCTATGTAATAAGTAAAGGATTAGTCGACAAAATAATAGTAGGTGCTGACAGAATATTAAAAGATGGACATGTAATAAATAAAATAGGCACTTATACCATAGCCTGCGTTGCACATACACACAAAGTTCCCTTCTACGTTGCTGCACCATTATCCACTTTTGATTTAAAGTCAAAGGTAGAAGAAGTAATAATAGAGAATAGAGATCCTAGTGAAGTAACCACTATTAGAGGAGTTAAAATAGCCCCCAAAGGAATTAAAGTCCTAAATCCTGCCTTTGACATAACACCTCCCGATAAAGTCTCAGCTATTATCACAGAAAAGGGAATTGCTTATCCTCCATATGAAGAAAGTATAAAGAAGCTCTTTGAAACACTATGAAAAAAGACAAAGGAGCTAAGTGGGAAAGAGAATTAGCGCAGATACTATGGGATAAGGGTTTCGCCTGTATTAGAGGTCCTGCCAGCGGTGCTAGAGTACAAAAGAGATTCTGCCCCGACCTCGTAGCACTGAAAAATGGTTGTATTTTTATTTTTGAAATAAAATATAGAAAGTCTAGAGAACCTATCTACATAGAGAAAGACAAAATCAATAAACTTCTTGATTTTGCTGAGAGAGCTGGAGGATATGCATTTATAGCTATTAGGATAAGAAGTGAAAAGAAGTGGAGATTCGTGAAAGCCGAGGAACTAGACGAAACTCCTGAAAGCTTCAAAATCTCTCCGGAAAAAATAGAGAGAGCATACAGCATCAGAGATCTATGTGCAATAGCAGACAAAACCCCTCCCTTACTTTTCTTTAGTAACTTTCCTTAAGCCGAATAATATTTCATGTAAGTACTCCAGACGCTCAGAATCTATTCTCGCCTCCTCAAGAAGCCCTCTTAAGAATTTATCGAGGACTATCATTGAGAACTCTTCACCGTAGTAAATTCTACCAGTATATTGCGTTGAATATACCAATATATCTCTCTTTGGCCACTTCAGTACAACAGCTCCACTTGTGCCTAGTACTATGCCCCTTATCTCATTTCTATCTCTGCAGTAGTGCACATCTATACTGACCAGTCTCTTATTCGATGTCTCAAAGAGAGTAAATATGCCTGCATCGCTCGCTTCAGCAGCTACTACGGTATTCTCTATAGGCTCTTCAACAGTCTTGCTGAGTAAATCAATAAGTACATAGAGGAAGCTGTATAGAGAATCTAGAACAGACTTTCTATCATATACTTTTAGCCTGCTTGTCACAGACACCGAGAGTACTTCCCCTAGTGTATCTTTCCTAGCGAGACTAACGAGTTCTCTGAAACACTCGTCGTATAGAAGAACATTAACTGCGTAAAGATTATCGGCGCTGCCTATAGCTTTTTTTAAGCCATTCATATCATCGGCTATAGGACCATCTATCAGCACCGGTATGTTCCTCTCTAGTGCTTGTAAAGCACAAGCCCTATCTTTCCGGTCTGTCGATACTACCACAAGAGAGTTCACTTCATCAAAAAGACTCTCAAGTTCTTCATGTACACTTACCTTACCTAGTCCTCTTTCGACATATTTTGATACTCTGATATAGTCTTCCTTAAGTACGTGAACACTAGACACGTCAGAATGCTCTAAGAGGCTCTTTAAGAAAGAGACTGCCGGGAATCTTTTGGCTGAAATAAGTCCTACTTTACACCTCCTCATGTTTTCACCTTTCGTAAAGGTAAGCTTACGGGCTCACGACTCAGTGATGACTTCAATGCAGCCAGCGACAGCTCAAGAGCCTTATACGCATCTACAAGCGATACCATAGGTTCTTTGTCTTTAAGAATGCACTCCGCGAAATGAGCTATTTCAAGTTCGTATCCTACCAAATGCCCTGGCTTAATGAGCTCTATAGATCTCTCAGTGTAGAGAAACAGAGGATTAGAATCTACGCTGTTGTACTCTAGATATCCTTCGCTCCCGTAGACTTCTATATGCATTGTGAAGAGCCAAGTCTTAGGCATAGCCCAGCCTCCTTCAACATGAGCAATCACACCGTTTTCAAAAAATATCTTCGCGACTCCATAGTCGGATGGTCTTACGAATGCCCACACTGGCTTTGGTGTTATCCTAGCTACGACCTTCTTTGCTTCGGCGTCTACAAGCCACCTAATATAGTCGAAGTCATGTATCAATAGATCTGCAAAAAATGACCCGCTTTTTTCGGGGTCTTTAAACCAGGCATTAGAACCCCACGTAGGAAAAGTGCTCGATCTCATAGCCCTTACAGAAATTATTTCCCCTAGAGCTCCTCTTGAAACCTCGCTTTTTATCTTTGAGTACACAGGAAAGAATCGCAGACAGTGGGCGACCATAACTTTAGTCCTAGCCTTTTCTGCCGTTTTCATTATCTCGTAGGCTTCTTCCAGGCTAGTCGCTAGGGGCTTTTCTAGCAGAACGTGTTTTTCTCGTTTTAATGATTCAATACATACTTCTTTATGCATGAATGTGGGTAAGCATATGTCTACTACATCTACGTCGTTGCGAGAAACTACCTCTCTCCACGAAGAAGATGCTTCCGCTCCATATTTTTTAGCTAATATTTCTGCTTTCTCTTTTGTCCTAGAGTAAATAACCTTGATTTTTGCTCCTGGAACCTTAGTCCACGATAAAGCATGAACCCCTCCCATGTAGCCTGCGCCTAAAATCGCTAAATTGAGCTCGCTCACGGTATCTACTTTTAAACTTCGTATTTAAGGATAGCCTTAGATTCACCGCAAAACAGTAGCTCCGCATTATTGCAAATGTTTTATGTCCATTATGTCATTAACTGCATTCTCTATAAGGATTTGTAAACGATCTACTTAATCAACTACTGTAATGTTAAATAAATTTAATTTAAATTAATATCTATTGTTAAGTTCACCAATAAAGCATAAGATATAGTTCAGAGTTACTCTCGATAGCCTTAAAAGCATCAGACTTATGTTTTCTATCGGTATACCATATGAGTGACGAGGTCTTGTCGAAGCTGCTGAAGGGTGAAATTAGGCTACATGAGCTAGACAAGTTGCTGTGTGATTCGAATAAGGCAACAGACTATAGAAGAAGGTTTCTCGAAAAGAAGATCTCTGTTCAGCTAGAAAATATCGGTAAATATTCAGTCGATTTCAATGAAGTAGTTGGCAGAAACTGCGAAAACACAATAGGTGTTGCACAGATTCCAATAGGCATAGCGGGACCCCTGATGGTTGAAGGAGAGTACGCTAAAGGAGAGTACTTCATTCCACTTGCGACTACAGAAGGAGCGCTGGTAGCCTCCGTTAACCGTGGATGTAAAGCAATAACTCTTTCTGGAGGAGCAAAAGTAAGAGTAATAGAAGATAAAATGACGCGGGCTCCTCTTTTCGTGCTACCCTCTATAGCTGATGCAGTAGATTTTGTGAAATGGGTGAAAGAGCACCTTAGTGATATTAAGGCGGAAGCCGAGAAGACTACAAGACACGGCAAGTTAGTAGATATAGAACCCTTTATTGCCGGAAACAATGTCTGGCTGAGATTTAAATTTACGACAGGAGACGCTATGGGAATGAATATGGTCACAATAGCTACTACTCGTGCAGCAGAATTCATTGAGGAAAACTATCCTCAGGCGAAGTGTATAGCTATCAGTGGCAATATGTGTGTAGATAAGAAACCATGTGCTGTAAATTTTCTCTTAGGAAGAGGAAAAACTGTAGTAGCTGAAGCCGAGATTAGGAAAGAGATAGTTGAAAAAACACTTCGCACTACAGCCGAAGAAATTCACGAAGTTAATGTTAGAAAAAATCTCCTAGGATCAGCAAGGGCATTCTCTCTGGGATTTAATGCACATTTCGCTAATATAATAGCTGCTATTTTCATAGCTACGGGACAGGACTGTGCACAGATAGTAGAGAGCTCTATGGGAATTACATGGACTGAAGTGAGAGATGGTAATCTCTACATCAGCGTTACTCTCTCGTCTCTTGAAGTAGGGACAGTGGGAGGAGGCACTAGACTTCCGACGCAAAGAGAGGCCTTAAGAATACTCGGTTGCGAAGGTTCAGGAGACCCTCCTGGATCGAATGCTCTCAAATTAGCAGAAATAATAGCTGCCGCTGTACTCGCCGGTGAACTTAATCTTCTAGCAGTTTTAGCTTCAAGAACTCTAGCTAAAGCCCATATAAAACTTGGTCGAAAAGGCAAGAATTCGTGATAAGCATGCTAAAAGTAATAGCAGATGATAGGGAGGAAGGGAAGGGAGTAATAGAGGCTTTGCGACGACTTAAAGTAGAAGTAGAAGTTAAAAGACTGCCTGTAGGTGACTATTTAGTTTCTGATGAAATAGTTATTGAAAGAAAAACAGCAAATGATCTAATAAACTCTATAATAGACAAGAGACTGTTTAAGCAAATAACATATATGAGGAGATATTACAGTAGCCCAATATTTGTATTAGAAGGAGATTTAGACAGCGTTCTTGAAGTTCGATTAGTCAAAAAACAGCAGGTGCTGGGAGCCTTAGCCTCATTAGCTCTCATGGGTGTGCCCATCGTGTATACAAAAAACCCTGACGAAACAGGCTACGTAATATATTCTATGCTGAAAAAAGTAAACGCTAGAAGCAAAGCCGCGTCTAGCACGCTTCCTATTAAAACAAAACACATCAAAATTTATAAAACAATCAAAGACGCTCAAATAGGTCTCTTAACAGCACTGCCAGGTATAGGTCCCTCTCTCGCTAACCGAATACTTAGTGTCTTCGGTTGTCCAAGAAAATTCTTCACAGCTCATCCTTGCGAACTTAGAAAAGCTGGTTTAGGTCCTCAGAGAGTCAAAAAAATAGTAGAAGTCTTAGATACCAAATACCCCGGAATAGACACATTTCTAGAAGAGAGTGAAAATAGCTGACATACTACATAAAGACTTATTACCTTCTCTGAGCATTTCTACTTTGTATGGAAAAAATAACAATAGTAGAAGAAGAGCAAATCCCATCTAATGCTATATTAATTAATTGCTTACCTGACGTAGGATTAGTCGGAGCAATAGCTTCATCTTACCTTGTGGAAAAGTTAGAGATGAATTACTCAGGCTACTTGGATTCCATATTATTTCCGCCAATAATAGTTTTACATAAAGAACGCCCACTTTCTCCGGTGAGAATATATACTAAAGGAGACTTAGTAGTAGTTCTCTCAGAGATTCCTCTGCCGCTCGATGCCTTAAGACATTTAGCTACTAAAATAGTAAAATGGGCTGAAGAAAAATCCGTTAAAACCGTAATAACCTTCGGAGGAATTCCAGTACCCAATAGAATAGACATAGAAAAGCCAAAAGTATATGGAATAGGAGCAACAGAAGAAGACAGAGAGTTTCTAAGGAAAAATAACGTAAAGTTACTCAAAGAAGGCTTTATGGCGGGATATTATGCTCTCTTACTTAAAGAAAGAATGAAGAAGAAAGGATCCTGCATAGCTCTGCTAGCAGAATCCCACTTGCAGTATCCTGATCCAGGTGCTGCTGTATCAGTACTTGAAGTCTTCAGTAAGATATATGATGTGAAAGTAGATCTAGGACCTCTAATAGAACAAAGCGAAGAATATAGAATAAAGTTAAAAGAATTAATGAAAAGGACTCTTGAGACTTTTAGGCATGCTCAAAAATCCTATGAGTACACCCCACCCTTAACTTATGTATAAGAGGGGGAGAATATGTCATATGAGTTCTTTGAGGCTATAAGAAGACTGAAAAAAGAAGTAGACGAATTTATGGATTATCTCGAAAGAAGATTTACTGAAGAAATAATGGGTGACCATGCAGTCGAATGCATCGAGCCGCTTGCAGAGATAAGAGAGTATCCGGATAAATACGTAGTTATAATCGACTTACCCTGCGTCAGAAGAAGAGAAGACATTAACGTAAAGCTGACGGAAGATACTATTATCATAGAAGCGCAAATGTACAGAAAGGTAGAGATCTACGACTTAATGTCTAATGTCAAAAGAACAGAATTCTCTAGCTACAGAAAAAGTATACGCTTACCTCAGCCAATAGACCCTAAAAAGGCTACTGCTACCTTTAAGAAAGGCATGTTAATATTAATGCTACCAAAGAAAAGCTACGGGCATGAAATAAGAGTAGAATAGATACATACCAAAGAAAATACCGATTGTAAGACGACTCAAAATTTACAATAATATTTATTTACGCAAAGTAGCTGGTCGGCCCTGCGCGGGCTAATCACCGTTCATCCCTTTCGAGCCTCGTCATCCCGTTTATCAAGACGAGGACTACTAAAAATTATTTTACCCTCTCTAATATTAACTATTCTTATGATCCTGTGAAACGGAATATACTTCACACCACTCTCTGTTCTTATCTCAAATCCTCTATGATACACCTTTATTAGATTCTTTAAAGAGACTATCTCTCTATCATCCGGTGCACCACGTGAAAGAAAGATTACTACGTAGTCTTCAGGTCTTTCCCTAGGATCCCAAATAACTTTATTAAAAAAGTCCCTGAGCCTAAATACCACATATTTATAAAATACACATGTTATTTATTTGTTAGTGAAAGTACTTGAGATAATAATTCCGCGAAGAGAATATAAGGCTATTAAAGAAATATTGGAGGAAGCTAGATGCTTAAAAAGAATAAGCGCTTCTATAGAGGCTTCGAGTGAAGTAGGACTTGATACTCTTAGACTCCAGTATGCTATTCACTGCGATCCTCTAACCGTAAAAGAAATTCTTGAAAAACTTAGTGTAGTACTCAGAGGAAAACTTGGCTATTATTTAGTATACGATACTAACAGCTATGCTTCAGCATATATTTCTAAGAAATATATCAACATTATACCTTCAGTCTGCATTTACTGCGGTTCTCCAATGAATCCTAACGATATAGTATGCAAAAAATGCGGAAAGAAGTATCCTTTCCTATGCCCAAACTGTGGATCTAAAATGACCTTAGCGAAGCAGTGTCCTGTATGTGGGCTAAGACTTTAGGAAGATAACTTTTCTCCTATAGATTGTTTCTAAGATTATTCTGATTTTTCTTCTCTTAGCCCTCCTGAAAGCTCGTTTACTGAGCATTATTGCTATGCTTTTGTCCCTAATATCTATTTTTGACGAAGTCACGTTTTCTTTAAGAAGATAATTGATAGCGAATATAAGATCATCTTCAACGACTTTAGGTAGGTGATTATAGCACTTCAGAGAACAGGAAGTACACATATTTTTCAGATAACACAGTCCTGCACAAGGTATAATTTCACCAGTAATGCACTTAAAGCTAATAGTATTGGCACAGCAGGCTGTTTTTACGACTATTAATCCCTTCTCTCTAGCTATTTTTAGAAACTCCTCTTTAAGGTCTCTAAGCGCAAGAGATACCTGCTCGTGATTCTTTAGAGCTCTCTTGACGCGCCGCTTTATTTCTATAGTATTTAATCCAAGCTTCTCAAATCTTTCAATGATATTTGCTGTCACACGAAAACCTCCCACTACAACCCCTAAAGCCCCGTGTCTTTTAGCTTCGTTTACAGTTTCTTCAAAGTCCTCTGCGGAGAGAACACCTGGTATGAGAGGTCTATAGAAGACAAAAACAGGTAGACCTCTCTTAGAGAGATTTCTGATAGTTTTAAGTCTATTCAAGGGAGGAGAAGCCCTAGGTTCTAGCTTTTTATAAAGCCCTTCCCTCAAAGTTAGGAGAGTCACTAAGACACTGAGCGGCTTTAAACCAGTAACTTTTTTCAATACTCCAGCCGTATGTTCATCAATAAAGCTTTTTGTTGATATCTGCATAGGGTTTCCTAAGAACTTGGCTGTAGCTGAAATATATTCAATAGTCTTACTTGTTATCTCCTTAGTCAAGAAAGGTTCAGTTATACTGCCGTAAGCTAAATACGTCCCATATTTTCCTGGAACAAAGAACCTATTTGATATAATTGCATACACTATCTCTTCACCAGACAGCCCATACGGCTTAGCTCGTCTGTAATCAAACCCCATATCTTGTATGTAACAGTAGACACATGCATTTGTACACCCTAGTGCCGAGTGCACTGTGAGACCGCATGGTCTCGGCTGTCGTCGGGCATGCCAGTCGCTCCTCGCCCTAACCTTAGATTCTTTTGACAATATATTATTTAGTTTTCTAAGTATATTTTCCCTTAAGAATACGTATTCTCTGAAAGAAAACTTCATTTAAGTCACTCTATTTCATCAATTCTCCCTCCAAGTCTCTTTAGCTTATCTCTTATACGAAGATACTCTTTATCTAAGATCTCAGCCTCTTCTTCTATAGTTATATCTTTCTTTCTTTTTCTGCTACGTAGTGTTATTGTGCACTCTCCAGTGCTGGGGTTAAGTGCGTGTACTGCACATTGAGCAAACATACACCTATATCCCTGACAGATATCGTCTGCAAACGTACACCATACTATTGTTCTTCCTGTCCTGGGATTTCTTCTATATTCTGTAGCTCTTCTTTGACACCTAAAGTAGGGGCAGAGGGGTGTACATTTCTTCACAAAGCTCACCTAAGCAAAGCTCTTTAAAAATAAGAAAGTTATTCACGTTTAATCACCGTAGCTATAAGAGGCGCGACACTTACTACGCTCACAGGACTCCACACAGTATCCGTTCCTATAACATCAAATACTCCCGTGGAGTATATTTTAGCTAGAGCATCCTCTACCAGTAGAGGGTGTGTACAGGCTACTATGATTCTTCTGGCTCTCTCTCGCTTTAGTACTTTTATAGCCTCCACCATTGTGCCTCCAGTACTTATTATATCATCAACTATCAACACGTCTCTACCACTTACATTAATTTCGCAGGGTCTTATAACTACCTCTCTTTCAGTAATTCTCTTTTTCTCCAGAACATCGTAATCACAGCCAAGAACCTCGGCTGCCTTTCTGGCCCATTCATATGCCTCCGCGTCAGGTCCTATGACGACGGGGTTCTCCAGAGAGTAATTATTTTTTACATAATCAGCTAGTAGAGGCATTGCTGAGAGATCCTCAACAGGTATCTTTATTATCTGCGAAAATTCGGTTTCTTTCACTCTATGTCTATGACAATCTATGGTGTAAAGCTTGTCTGTCCCTACAAACTCTATTAGCCGGCTTACTGTTTTTATGCTTAAGGCTTCTCCAGGCTTGAATCTCTGATCTTGTCTAGCGTAGGCAAAGTAGGGAATTATTCCTATAACTTTCTCTGCTCCGAGATCTTTTAGTGTCTCGACTAGAAGAAAGTATTCCATTAAGTATTCGTCTGGCTTATGCCCCATAGACTGCACTACGAATACCTGCTCTCCCTCGACTTCTCCAAGCAATCTCACGTACTTCTCGTTATCTGGAAACTTCTTTGTTTCTACAGGAACATACCTCACATTAGCTAGTGTAGCGGCTTTTAGAGCTAATGCTCTTGCAGAAGACCCCGCCACCACTATTTTACTCAAGATCTCACCTTTTTCGCTAAGTCTGATAGTCCTTTCTCTCTTAAAAACTCTACGACTTCAGAAAGTTTCGGAGAACTTCTAGCACCCCTTCTAGAAACCTTTATTCCAGCTACAGCATTGGCAAAAATTAGTCTTTCCCAAGGTTCTAAACCCATTTTAACAGCTGCCATATAGCCCGCGTCAAAAGCGTCTCCTGCTCCCGTAACATCTACTACACGTACATTAAATGCCTCGGCCTCTACTCTCCGGCCACTCAGTATTAGAGCAGACCCTCTAGCTCCTCTCTTTAATATTATCTGGACCCTCGGATTTATTTTAAGTAGATCACTAATTTGTGCTCCCTTCAGCAGGTACTCTAGCTCTAACTCGTTTAGAAACAAGTAGTCTGTGTAAGCTATTATAGAACTAAGCTCTCCTAACCCTCTTCTAGCAATAGTTGATCCAGGGTCATATGACGTCGTGGCCTTGGAGAGAGATTTAGCCATAGAAAAAGCCCTTAAAGCTATCTCTGGCTTACCTCCACTTACATGAACATGCTCTATTTCCCTGAAAACTTCATCGTATAAGTCGTTTGCAGAGAGAAGTTTATTGGCTCCTCTATAGGCTATCATTCTTTTCCCACCCTCAGTTAATATAATGAAAACTCTTCCAGTAGCTACATAGTCTACTACTTTTATATACCTAGTATCGACATGCTCTTTATTAAATTCATTTAACAGAAACTTTCCTTCTAAGTCGTTTCCGATGCAACAGAGTATTCTCGAAGACATTCCTAGCCTAGCTAGAGCTACTGCTACATTTGACGCTGATCCTCCCGGCTCGACGTAGAAGTTTACTGCCTCTACTTCCTCGTCTTCCCTCGGCATTCTTTTAACTACAAAGAAGTAATCTATGTTGGCATTTCCTATACTAAGAAACATAAGCTATTTACGAAGTGAAACTAATTAGTTTGCTGCTTTTAAGCAGCGTGCATAATTCCTTTACGCTATATACTACCGCTGATGCTCCTAAAGACCTTAAGACCTCTTCCCTCTCTAATCCCGTCAGTACTCCGATAACCTTAATTTTCAAGCTCTTTGAGGCTATAATATCTGCTCTGTAGTCCGCCACCACTAATGCTTCACTAGGCTCCAACATAAAATCATTTAGTACTTTTTTAAAGAGTAAAATTTTATTTGTAACATGATCTTTGAAGGGGATCCTCGCAGCCGTATAAGTTGCGTCAACATATTGAATAAGACTAACTTTAGCAAGCTCATACATTACTTCGGCGACCGGTACTCTTCTTCCTGTGACGACAACAATGCTGAGAAACATTCTCTTTAAATATCTCAGACAGTCTTCTGCACCGTCTATTAGTTCAACTTCACCGATTAATTCACTATATTTTTCCAAAAATATTTCCCAGAACTCTCTCCTATACGGTCTCGGAATATAACGATCTAATGTATCACGAGCGTAGTTTACTATAAAATCCTTCCAAGTAATCTCCTTTAAGTTAAAATCTTTTAATGTAATGTTGAATACTCTGTAAAACCTTGAGAGGGTATTCACTAGAGTTTGATCTAGGTCAAAAATGAAGCACTTTATCACAATTTAGTGAGCTATCACTTAAATATGAATTTACCTACCAGTATATAGAGAAAGTGAGTGATGAAATTAAACAGTTGGTTAAAGCAAGGAAGGCTATTGAGAAAAAAATAGAGGAACTAAAAGCTGAATTAGAGACATTTCAGCTGTTACTAAGATTAATCGATCAAGCACTAAGCGAGAAGAGCTTTAAGACGGCAGCTGAGCTTGTTAGAACTGAGGTCTCAGTTGAAGAAAACCCCCTCAAGGAGCTTTACATTAAGAGAGAGGGAAGAGACTTAGGTAAGATAGTGGTGTATAAAGATAGAGTAGAGCTACAGCCTTTCATATCTTTTAAGCCTACCGACAGTCCGTTTAATTCGTTCTTCATTAGACGAATACTTAGAGGTATGCAGAGAGAAGACGAGAGAGCTTTAGATAAAGGTAAGCTTTCAATAGACGATATAATGAGGTATGAGATAGAAGAAAGTGAAGACGGATTTGTGAGGAAAATTATAGTATACAACTACAGAACCGAGTCTAGGCTACGCGAAATAAGAAATACTTTTAGGTGGACTCTCGAAAAACTGGCTAGGGAGCGCTACTAAGTGGAGGTCTTGCGCTGAGATCTATACATCTCTATCAGCTCTTTAACTGTTGTAGCCTGTTCAGGTTTCTTATCAAACCTATACCTTCCAGTGAATCTGGGAAATCTTATAGCTAGTCCAGCTCCACTCTTTATAGCACCGTAGGCACATGTATGAAGCGGGCTTAGCGTTATTTCTGCACCCATTATCTCGAGAACTACTGCTGGCGTAAACCATACGTCAGCTTCTATTTTAGAGTCTACTCTAGGGTGGCGGTGAGGTATCTTATACTGGTCAAGAAGCTCAGGCAACTTTTCTAGATCTTCGTCCGTGAAGCCACTTCCTACTTTACACACTGTTCTAAAGACATCAGCCTCGGGATCGTATGCAGCCATTAAGAGCGCTCCATACGTTCCAGCTCTCTTTCCCCTGCCATAAAACGCTCCGACAACCACTAGATCTACTGTATCTGTCATCTCATAACGATAATCTCTTTTGAACTTTATCCATAGCCAGCCTCGGGCACCCATCTGGTATATAGAATCATCTCTAAGAGACTTACACATTATCCCTTCACAGCCCTCAGATATAGCCTGCTCAAAGAATTCTTCCAATTCACTTACACTTTTTATATGCCTCGATTCCGCTAGTCTTATTTTATCGCTCTCTTCTACTATTTTCTTTAAGTACTCCTTTCTCACAGGATATGGCTTCAAAGTGAGATCCTCGCCGTTTACATAAAGACAGTCGAAGAGAAATAAGGCTATTGGGTATTTCTTCATAGCCTCCTCCACATCATATTTACGTCTTCTGTGCATGAGCTCTTGAAATGGAAGCATTTCTCCTGAATTGGGATCTATGGCGACACATTCTCCTTCAACTATAGCTTCTTCAGCTTTTATGTAAGCCCTTATGAGCTCACACGCGTCGGGGTAGTGGTGTGTGATATTTTCTAGTCTTCTGCTGAAAAGCACTACTTTATCGCCTTTCTTGTGTGCCTGAATTCTCTCTCCATCATATTTGTACTCTGCGATACACTCACCTCCTAGCTTCTCTAGTATTTCCTGGGGATTACTTAATCTTTCTGCTAGCATTGGTTGAACAGGGATACCTATAGTGATTTTTATCTTCTTGACTCCCTGAAGACCCCCCGTCGCTAAAACCTTAGCAATGTAACCTAAGTCCGGGTGTACGTTGTAAGCCCTTTCAATGATTTCTCTGTTCACTTTAGATCCTGTGAATGAAATTGCTAAGGCGTCTAATATTGTCATATCCGCTATACCTAACCTAAGCCTGCCAGTGACTGTTCTTAAGAGATATTTCGCCTCTTTAGGAGAAGCATCCCTTAGAAGACTAGCTAGAAGGTTTATTTTAGCATCTTGAGACCCCTCGCCCTTAGCTTTAGCTATTTTATCTAAAGTCAAGTAAACTCTAGTTACAGTAAGTTCCCTCCTGGTCTCAGAAACTCCAAAGTAGTCAAGTATACTTGAAGTCTTTTTTTGTGAAAGTATCTGCTCTGCTGTTAGCCCTATATCACCTGTCTTTTTAAAGACTCTCTCTATCTCCTTTACAGACAAACCTGATACTATTGCTATAGCACGCATAGTCAGCTTTTCCGCTACACCAAGCTCTATCCCCATGAAATCTGGGTAGAGTTTGCCCTGAGTAAGATAGATTACCTTATCTATTACCTCTGGGGGTGTAGATTTAAAAAGCTCCACAAGATAAGCCGTCATAGCAGTACGCTTTGTGGTCTTCTCTATTTTCTCGTAAAAGTCTGCTAAAATAGAGTACTTCATACCCCCTATTTGCTTATTCCTCTTACTGTTATATATTGGTATCTTCTGCTTCACTTGAAATATAAGAAATAATATATCAGAGACTCCCAGAGCTGATATTACGAACTTTACCTCCGTGTTATCACAGTATCTCAACTTTAGTGCCTATGACTTGCCCCGGCAGAGGCTTTCTGAAACGAGCGATAACTTTCCCCTTTTTGCCGTGAGCTCTTATGATTTTACCTATAATTCTTTTATTGCTATTAAGCGTTAAGATTACTTTTCTTCCTATTAAACGACAAGCCTCGTTAAAGCTGTTTACTCCTTTAATTACAAGTATTGCCTGATTAGGATATTGTCTTTTGAGACCTCGTCTTATAGAGATTACTGCCCCTTTCATAGCCTTATTTTTAAACTAGGAGGGACTTTATTAGAGTTTCTGATGATAGAGAGCCTAATAGCTTATGTGAGCCTTAGCACTAGAGTGCTAATGAAATCCGTCATATCCTACCTCTATGCCGTCTAATTCTTAATTTAACTCCATAGTACCGCAGAAGCTCTACTAAATCTATTAGCCGCGGATACTCTCCCTCAACTATTACAGTACCATCTAAGATAAAGAGGGGGAGCTTTCTTGCGTCTATAAAAAGATACCTTATTTTCCCACGCCCTCCATAGACTTCCCTTAAGTATTCCAAATACTCTTTAAAGCTGAGGCAGTGTGTTACGATGATCTTTACTTTCGCTCGTAAGATATGTTTTAGCTTATAGTACTTCGCTATTATCCGCTCATCTACATCAACTGGCAGTATTACTATCAGTTCATGCATCTAAAATCAATGTCTATCACCTATATATCAGCTTTAATGCTGAAGATAAGTAAAGTAAAATATAGGCCTCAATATTATCTCTCCGGCATGAAAGATATAATAGTGTTTGTTGGTCCCGCAGGGAGCGGCAAGTCCACTTTAACAGCTAGTTTTGGTAATTGGTTAGAAAAGGAAACAGTGTTTACTGTTAATTATGTAAACCTAGACCCGGGCTGTGAGTACACTCCATACACTCCTAACTTCGATGTTAGGTGCATGGTTTCAACAAGAGAAATTATGAAAAGGGAGAAACTAGGTCCTAACGGAGCCTACCTCCGGAGCATGGACGAAATTTATAGGAAAAGACACGAAATAGTCTCATCAGTTAATAAGCTCTCTGGAAACTTCATCCTCGTAGATACTCCTGGCCAAATGGAGATCTTCATATTTAAGGAGACTGGTCCCGCGCTAATAGAATTATTCAAAGAAATAGGCAGAGTAGTCGCAGTAGTAGTATTCGACCCTACTTTAGCAAGCGATGCTTCCGGTTATATAGTACTTAACTTGCTAGGCATAGTAGTTCAGCTTAGACTCAAAGTCGAAAGCCTATTCGTGATAAACAAGTCAGACCTCTTAGAGAGAAAAGATTCTATAGAACTAGATGCCTTAGAGGAACTCATTAAAAGAGAACCTCTAGGACTTATGAGCGACTTAGCTCTCTCATGCGTAGATCTCGTGAGAAAGCTAAGTCGTGCATCAAGAATAGTTTTCGTTTCAGCACTTAGGCAGTTCGGTTTAGACCAGCTTTATGACTTACTTCACGAAGTGTGGTGTACCTGCGGAGATTTAACTTGAAGGAAGAAGTTTTCGTTCAATTACTCTCCCTTCAGGCTCTAATTCATAGAAGATCTGCGCTGTAAATCTATAGACCTTTGTATCAGAGTCTAGCCATGAATCAGGAGGTAGACCAGCTTTTGTACAAGCATAGTTTAGAAATGTCTCAACATCCCATTCATGCTCTACGGGAACTTGAGGCAAGAGTAATCCGCGAAATATCCCCTTTTCAACTAACAGACCATCTCTTCCGATTTTTATTACCTTCAGGTATTCAAGAGGATGATTCACTTTAATTAATTCTAAGGGGGAGAGCACACTTACCTCAAACACTACTCGATTGAGTTCTCCGAGGGTAAGTGGAGGAAAGCGTGGATCTTGAGCTGCAGCTATCGCAGCATTTATTGTTGCTTCTGCTAGAGGATATACGGGTTCTGGGTACCCTATACACCCTCTTAGCTTTCTTTGCCATATCCCCTGCTCATCTATTTCTATTTTCTCAATAGTAACGAAGACGCCTCTTTTTTCTTTTAGTTTATCTGAGATATTAGGTGGACACTCTATTATTCTCCCCTTTTCAAGATATTCTCTGACAGCTTTTCTAGATAACCGGACAAGGAACTCGCCTTCCTCTAAAGATAGATCCCCCATACTATTCACCCCTCGATATTTTTTCTCTTACGGTTTTTAAAATCTTATTCATAGAGACATAATGAGATCCTGTCCAGTACACTCCTCCACAGAGATCACAGACCCAAAAGACTTTCTGATGCATTAAGACAGAGGGAGGCAGCCGTTCAATGAATTCACTTTTTTCCTCTACTCTGAGAACAGAATTACATTTAGGACATCTGGTTCTACTTAAGTCGATCTTAAGCTCTAGTCTGGTCTCTACTGCTACTCGATAAAGCTTCTCTTCTATTTTAGTGCCTTTTACATAGACGCACTTTAATCCTCTCTTTAAAGCTTCTTCAAAAAGTCCCTTGTCTTTAGTCAGTATTACTCTTTGCTCTTTTTCAGCAAGCTGAAGTAAAGCTGTATCTTCTATTGTCTGATCATACACTACATCATAGCCCATTACTCTAAGCCATTTAGCTAAGTCTCCTAGCATAGCGTCTGCTGCGAATCTTAGATCCTCTGCAGTAGCTCGTGGCATAAGTCTCTTACCATGTCTGCTACACTAATTACACATACTTCACCTCTATATAGGACTAAGGGTGAAAAGGTTTCTGAAAGCCCTCGTGGCAACTTTTCTGGCTCCAGTCTTTTATATATAAATGAACAAGTATAGCTCAGTATATCCTCAGGGCCATCTGCTATCAAAGCCAAGACATCAAAGCAGTCTACTACCCCCAGTATATTACCCTTTCTATAAACTAAAAAGCATAAGAGCTCTCTCTCTACAGCTCTTCTCAGAACCCCCTTTACTGTAGTATTTACAGCTATGAGCGGTTGTGTGCTTTTAAACGCATTTGAACTTACTAATCTTTTTAAATATTTTGCTGCCTGCTGAACAAAGACAAGGGGACTTGTTGAGGCAATAGGAGCTTCTCCTCTAGACAAAACACATACCTCTGATAAACCCTGATTTTTCCAATACTCTAGTAAGTCTCTAACTTTGCTATTTTCTCTAAGGCAAGGAACTTCTCTTTTACTATAGTCTAGAACTTTTTGCGAAAGAACTTTTGCTGAGTGAATTACGATAATTTTCATAAGCTCATATATGTTTATACTGCCGAGAACCCTTCTTCCTTTTTCATCCGATACTATCATGTGATCTACTCTTTTTCGGGACATTCTTCGCGCCAGCTCTCTAAGCGTCTCGCTATATTTTATGACTGGTGGAGGTTTGAGAGAAACTGTAACCAAACTCTCCTCTAGAAACACAGTAGAATAATTAATTTACAGCTTATATTTCTCTCGCGACTAAGGCTAAATACTTTCGGTGTTCTTTTAGATGCTTATATATATCCTCATGCAAAGTGTAAGTGGGATACATGACAGAGCACGAAATCACCGATATAAGAGGTGTCGGAAAGGCGACCGCCCAGAAGTTAAAGGAGGCAGGCTTTACTACAGTAGAGTCCATAGCTGTTACTCCCGCCAGAGTGCTAGCTGAGGTACTCGGAATAAGCGAGGAGAGAGCCGCGAGAATAGCTCAGGCAGCTAGAGAACTTCTTGGTATTAGGTTTATTACTGCTGAGGAGTATTGGGATAAGAGGCAGAATGTACAGTATATTTCTACTGGCTGTAAAGCATTAGATGATTTGCTTGGAGGCGGGATAGAGACTCAGGCTGTAACAGAGTTTGTAGGCGAGTTTGGTGCTGGTAAGACTCAGCTTTGTCATCAGCTTTGTGTTATGGTGCAGTTGCCTCTAGAGAAAGGAGGCTTAAATGCTAAAGCAGTATACATAGACACAGAAGGCACATTCAGACCAGAAAGAATCATACAAATAGCAGAATACAGAGAACTAGACCCGAGACAAGCACTAAGAAACATAATATACGCAAGAGCATATAGTAGCGACCACCAAATGCTTCTAGTAGACGAACTAAAGGAGATAGTGCCTCGCGAGAACATTAAACTGATTGTTGTAGACAGCCTGATAAGTCATTTTCGTTCAGAGTATCCTGGTAGGGAGAATTTGGCTGTTAGGCAGCAGAAGTTGAATAGACATGTACACCAATTAATCAAACTAGCAGACGTATACAACCTAGCAGTAGTAGTAACAAACCAAGTTCTAGCGAATCCCGAGGCGTTTTTCGGAGACTCTACAAGACCTGCTGGAGGACACGTAGTAGCACATGGTTGCACCTACAGAATATGGCTGAGAAAAAGTAAAGATGGGAGAAGAATAGCAAAAATATTCGACTCGCCTAAACACCCCGAGTCAGAGGCAGTTTTCATGATAACAGAAGCTGGCATCGTTGATATATAGTCGTTTACGGCTATACTCATGTGTCGGAAAGACTCTCGGTTCTGAAGAAGCTTCTTGGTATTAGGTTTATTACTGCTGAGGAGTATTGGGATAAGAGGCAGAATGTACAGTATATTTCTACTGGCTGTAAAGCATTAGATGATTTGCTTGGAGGCGGGATAGAGACTCAGGCTGTAACAGAGTTTGTAGGCGAGTTTGGTGCTGGTAAGACTCAGCTTTGTCATCAGCTTTGTGTTATGGTGCAGTTGCCTCTAGAGAAAGGAGGCTTAAATGCTAAAGCAGTATACATAGACACAGAAGGCACATTCAGACCAGAAAGAATCATACAAATAGCAGAATACAGAGAACTAGACCCGAGACAAGCACTAAGAAACATAATATACGCAAGAGCATATAGCTTAAACGAAGTTCTTGTATCTATTCGAGAAGTATTCTGCAGAGACTATAGACTAATCCTAGTACCCTCTTTAGAAACACTAATTATTCGGGAGCTTAGCCTAGGGGTCGGTGGTATTAAGCTTTTATCGAAGATAGCTAAAATAGTGCTTGATTTAGCTTTCATATCCTCTACAAGAGACACGGCTAGCATTATTTTCTCTTCACCCAATAAACCTCCCTCGCTGGAGGAGTATTTAGCTAGGGTCGTTCACAGAAGAATATTTTTTAGGAGAAAGGAGGACCTGGTAGTCTTTCAGGACGAAGTGGGGAGAAAAGCTTACTGTCAGCTTGAGGGACTCCAATAAAGAATACTATAGACTATGCACCACATTGTTAGCCATAAGCCTAAGTACTCGCTGAAACCTACGCTCCAGGATTTCTCTATATTAGCCGCCTTCTTCTTGAGTACTCTATGTAAAACGTAGTACACGATAGCTGATAGCATAAAGCCGCTTACGAGATTCAAAGCGAGTACTCCACAGATAACTCCCACTATTACGCCCGCTAGTATTCTTGAAAAGTAAAGTTTATCGTATTCCTCCATCAAACTATACTAAGAACCTGTCTATTTAAGGGTGTTTCTGCAAATGAAGAGGGAAATGAATGTCCTAGATATAGCCGCATTCGTGGCAGAGGCGGGAAGGCTTGTAAGAGGAGCGAGAATATCTAACATCTACCACCTAGACAAAGTTTTTTTACTGAAGCTCAGAGCTAGAGGATCTACATTCTTTATTTTAGTTAAAGTAGGTAGCTTTATCACCATTACTGAAAAAGATATCGCCGAAAAGACAGAACCTTCTCTTTTCTGCAGGCTCCTAAGAAAACACCTGAGAGGAGGCATAGTCGAGGACTTGAAACAACCAGTAGAGGATAGAGTCTTAGAGCTCTTAGTGAGCGTGAGGGGCTCCAAAAAAAGTCTAGTGTTTGAATTTATGCGCGGCGGCAACATTATCTTAGTAGATGACACTAGAAGAGTCCTAGCGGCCTATAAGTACGTCGAGTATAGAGACCACAAAGTGAAAGCAGGCGCTCAATACTCGTATCCGCCGATGAGAGGTAAATGCCCTACATCCCCTTTGGAAGAGTATTTAGAGGTATTTTCTTCCTCGGAATTTAGCACTGTGAAAACCTTAGCGCTTCTCTTTAATCTATCAGGTGAGCTGGCAGAGGAAGTCTGCAAAAGAGCTGGAGTAGACAAGAAAATAAAAGCGAGAGAACTCTCCTCAGAAGAAGTCTTAAAGATCCACACTGTAGTTAATCAGCTTTTCAGCAGCGTGAGACAAGGCTCCCTGAGCCCTCGAATCTACTTTAAGGCCGGGGGAAAATATTCATTTTCACCTATCCCTATGCTTATCTACGAGAATTTAACGACAAGAGAGTACTCTGAGTTCTCTAAGCTTCTCTACGAATATTTCAAAGATAGTGTAGTAGAAACTTTATCAGAGTCTAAGCTTAAGAGAATAAATGAGACTAAAAGGAGACTGGAGGCTTCAATAAAGCAGGTGGAGAAAGCAATAAGAGAAAATAGAAAGAAAGCCGAGAGAATAGAAGCTATAGCTAAGACTCTTCTCTCACAGATCCATCTGCTATCAAAGGCATTAGCCGGAGAAGAAGTTGACTTACCTGTGTCAATTAAGATAAGTGGGCGTAAAATCGTAGTATGTGGCATAGTGGAAGCTACTCTGCCTACAACTTCAGGAAAAATTGTTGAGAAAATTTTTGAGAGAGCTAAGGAGTACAAGAGAAAAGCTCAAGTAGCTGAGGAAAGGCTTTTAGAGCTAAAGCAACGTTTAAAAGAACTCGAAAACCAGAGAAAAATACTCATAAAGAAAACGGAGTCTACTTTAAAGAAACCTAGCAGAAAGACCATGTGGTACGAGCAATTTCTATGGTTCTTCACTTCTGAGAACTTCTTAGTTATTGGAGGAAAAACAGCCTCCCAAAACGAAGTCTTAGTCAGAAAATACCTGCAAAAGGGAGACTTATTCTTCCACGCCGACATACATGGAGCCCCAGTAGTAATCCTTAAAAATGGGGAAAAGGCAGGAGAAGCCTCCATAAGAGAAGCAGCAGAGTTCGCCGCATCTTATTCAAGAGCCTGGACCATGGGCTTCTCTTCCATAGAAGTATACTACGTTAAAGCAGATCAGGTTTCTAAGACACCTCCCTCTGGCGAGTACTTATCGAAAGGAGCTTTCATGGTTAGAGGCAAGAGAAACTACCTCAAAGTAGAACTAAAGATTGCTATAGGCGTAGACAAAAACACTCTATCACTTATCGCAGGCCCTGTCTCAGCAATAGCTCCAAGAGCACACTGCTATGTGATAATAGTCCCCGGAAGACTCGACAAAAACCTCATCACGAAAAAACTTAAGAAATTCTTCGAAGAATCTACTGGTCAAAAATTTGATTTAAACAATATATTAAAAATGATTCCGGGAAACTCTAGTATTATAAGGAAAATATTAGAGAAGAGGTAAAAAATAGTTAAAAAATTTAAATTTATATATTTACTTACTTATTTAGATGGCTTTACTAGTGCTTTAGCTAAGCGCTTCTTTCTCCAGACGCTGTATTCGTGCATTATTAGGAACAGTGCTATTATGATGAAGACTATGAGTAGTATGAATCCGAAGAACTCTGGTAACGTCATTGGCCAGCCTGCTAGCTGTATAAAGACGTCTATCTGTACCGGTACTTCAGTTAGCTCTTTGCCTTTCACAGTAGCTGACTTAGTTATCTTCTTTCCACCGTATTCTACTGTAATATCATAGCTGCCCTCAGGTAGCTCTACTTCTAGTACTCCTCCCTTAGCAGTAGCGCTTAGTACACCAGCAATGGTGACTGTCGCATCTAGTGGCTGTCCACGAGCACCAGTTGTCTTGACTACTAGCTTGCCTATCTTCTCGCAGGTTACCTTTGGTGACTTATAGTTTACTGTTGTTGACCAATCTACCGATACTTTCTTCCACTCTACTACTTTGAGTGTTACTTCTCCTCCAGGTACATTCTGTACAGTTATGGACCCAGTCTCATCTAATGTTCCTGTTATTTCACCAGTACCTGGAATAGTTATTGCTACTTTAGCACCAGCTAGTGGTGTACCCCATGGTGTTACTACTGTTATTGTGAAGTCGTATACTTCACATCTGATGTCTACCTCCTTGTATGGATAGCCCTCTAGTCCAGCTTCGACGTCTACTATCTGTCTTGCTACCTCAATGCCCTTATACTTCACTACTATCAGATATCTGCCAATTGGACACTGTGATACAGCAGATTCTAGTGTGAAGGTTCCTGGTACGCTTACTCTAGTGTCCTTGTTTTCTAATACTTCTACATAGCTCTTCTCCTTAGCCTCGTGCTTAGTTACTGCTGTGTCTGGCCAAGTTACTTCTACTACTGCTCCAGTTAGTGGTGTCTTTCCATCAGCCTTGTAGAGGTTAAGTCTTAGGATATATACATAAGCCTCAATGGACACAGTCGTTACGTTTACAGTGCTCATGTCTACGACCCATCCGCCGTGTATGAAACTGTTGTATATCCTTATGGAGTTGGGTATCTTTCCTGTGTAGTAGAGGAACCAGCTGTCCTTCCAGTATACTTCAATTATGTATGTTGAGTTGTCTACTAATAGAACAGCCTTTCCATCCTCATTAGTTATGTCGAAGATAGCTGGAGCATTAGTGCCCATTCTGATAGCGAAAACTGTCATACTAGGTAGCTCCTTCTTGTTGCCTATGTCTCTTAGGTCTATTAATATAGCTTTCCATGTGAACTCTATAGGTTCTGCGCCGCAGTTATGCTTGTTCTCAAACTCTAGTGATAATCCTAGATAAGCTTCTAGACAGAACTTGTCAGCTAGCTCTGTTGGAAGTCCTTTCTCCTTTAGCATGGCTGCTATATCGTGTCTCACCTCTATCGTATACATGAATCCACCAGCTGTCTTTGTATAAGCCCATACTGGTAGAGTGGCTCCTTCTACTATCTTCTTGACCGTGCCCCATGGAGTGCTTACAGTCTCAGTTGTTGGCTCGAACTTGATTGGCTCAGTAGTCTCCTTAGTGCCTTCAGCTACTACTAGTCCGTCAGCCTTCACTACTACCCTCTGATGAGCCACTGGTGTCTTCTCACCGCATACGTCGTAGCCGTATACTTGTACAGCGAAGCACTCTAGACAAGCAACAGCTACCCTCTTGTCGACACCACACCAAGTTGGACCAGCGCAGAGTGTGTAAGTTACCTCCTTGTACTTGGTTACTTCGACACAGCCCTCAGGCTCACATACTTCTTCAGTGTATGGCTCTAATACTGTTACAGTTCTGCATTCTTCGTTAATCTTGCTTATGTTCCATGGCGGGAAGTAGTTTGCTGGATCGGTTATTACATCAGCTCCGTCCTTAATGGTTACCCACTTGTTGTTGTCGCAGTCATAGTACTCGTTTACTAATATCTCGTAGTCATCTGGTATTCCTGGGGTTATTCCCCCTACAGCGTAGACTTCTACTTTATCAATTTCGTTTCCAAAGCTTATTCCGTTATAGTGCTTCTGTGCTTTATATCTTGGTAGCCATACTGGTACTAGTATTGTCACATAGCCTTTAAGATCTACGTCTGTCTCCTCTATTGTGTACCAAGTGTCGTAGGAACTCCACGTTGATTCAGCGTCATCACAGAGGTCGCCGTAGTTGGTGGGCCACGCAGTGAATTCATTGTCAAGTACAGACGTGAAGTTAACTTTAATTCTTAATCCTGGTACTAAGTATGGTTCGTGGTCTGGTGTTAGTCCGCACCACTCTTTAGCATAAGACTTAGTGAATGTCCATATTCTGAATGGTATTACCCAAGTCTTTAGCTCTATTACTGGATATTCGCCTACACTTACACCCTTCATTGTGAGTATTGGGTGATATAGCCAGTCGTATGTAGTCTCATAGTCGTACTCATATACTACGTCAATGGCGTCTATCCATTCGGCTGTTTCTATGAGAGCTGGTACTAGTCTGTATGTCTCGTTGAATATGTATGTTACATCTTTGTCTGGTCTTGGAAGCAGGAATGTGTAGTTGTATACTAGGACACCTCCGTAGAATACTTTGATTGTATATCTAGCGCCTGCTACGAAGAGGTGTGGATGAGCTGGATCCCACTGAGCTGAAGTTATTAGGAACTTTGCTTCAGGAGTATCGGTTGCTACTGTCCAGTCTAGTCCTAGTCTCTTCAGGTATGGTCTAGCGTAGCTAACATTCATTATTCTGAAGTCTACTGTTATTTCAGCTGGTACTGTCGGAGCACATGTCGGACAAGCTGGTGAAGGGCCTGTAGTACACTCCCTAGGCTCTTTCTGCCAGGTAGTGTCACAGATAATTACTGTTACGTTGTACCATTTTCCATCAGCTGACTTGAAGCTCTCTAGTACTTCATCAGTGCATGTTTCGGCCTGTAGGTAGAAGCTGTAGATCCATACATGTTTTTGCTCAGTGTATGTACACTCTTCTACAGGGATAGTTATGGTCTCTTCGTAAACCAGTATGTTGTCATCGAACATGCCTTCACGTCTTGTGTACGGTGTCTGGTTTGTATAGACCTGTAGTGTTACTTCTACTCCAACTGGTACTTTTTCGAATACTACCCATCCTGTACAGTTGCTTCTAGCCCACTCTATGTAGTCACATCCATAAACTAGTGAAGCGTTAAGACCCTCTATTGCTAAGTAGCCTCCGTCTACTAGACCTGTTGTTGGATCTGTTCCGACAAAACCTTCTTTACCTGGTATTGGGTTCCATGAAAGGAGTTGGAAGGCTATGTTTCTTACTGGGAACTTGAATACTTCGGCCTCTAGTATGTTGTCTGTTACATTTAGTAGTTTACCGTCTACTGGCTCTAACCACTTACACTTCCAGTAGAGCTTGAGTTTATATGTGCCAGCTGGCAGCTTCGGTATAAAGATGGTGCCGTCTTCAGGTATTGTATGTACTTCAGCTACCTTTACGTCATCCTCGGTGTAGATCTCTAGCTTAGCGTCTGCATAGTCGTTGGAGGATAGTGGTTCGTCGCATAGGCTTAGTAGTTTAATCTTAACTTCATATACTTTGGCTATTATTGTGTATACTTTGTGGCACTGCTCTTCGCGCTCTGCGGGAGTTGTCGGGAACTTTACTACTATAGTTGAGTTATCAGGATTAGTCACGTCTACAAATTCAGCTCCATGAGTAGCTTTGAAGTATACTTTGATTTCATATGTTGCAGAGGACTCTCCATAAGGTACTATTAAGTAGCCGTAAGGCCATAGAGCCGCCACTGGAGCAGGCGATGGCCAAGCCCAGGAGGGAGGTAGTATGACATATCCAATGTAGTCTCCAGCTGCTGCTGTTGTTGTTTCAAGTTCACCCCATGGTCCTTTAATTACTACCTTTACTTCAATACCTCCGAATTGATCGTTTACTAGTGGCTGAGCAATGGGTTCAGAGTCTACTATTTTAATTGCTACTGGTACGAGCGAGGTTATAATATCAACGCTGTATTCTATTTTATCACAGTTCTTCGGATACCATATTTCATCGACAAATATCGGTATTCTTACTCCTCCTCCAATATTTTCTACTATTACCTCTACTGTATAGTTCTTTCCATATACTGTTTCGACGTCTGGTACCCAGAAGTACCAGCTTCCGTGATATTCATATCCGTAGTTAGCAAGTGGTACTGTGCAGTTCATTGTCTGTGCAGATCTAACTGTTATGTCCTCGTATTGAAGCGCTACCTTAATTAGAGTTGTACCCCACTCAATAATAGGCTCTAGACAAGCATCGTAAAGTGTCATGTTAATCATTGCCGTGTATGCAACATCTATTATCTCTACATCGTATTCAAAAACTATTTCTCTTGCATCACTTGACACTATGTAATCGTTTGTAGTAGTGAATGGATCAGAGTCAGCTGGTGGAGTTGCTGGAGGATCGAAAGTATCTGTTAACACTAAATCATTTATGTAAATGTCTGGCTCATAGTACTCTACAAAGACCCAGTCGCTTATATATACTGGTGTGCCGTGGTGAGTTGGCTCCCAGCCTAGCCACCATGGGTTAGCAGTTGTCGCCAGATATGATACAAATTCAATGAAGTCTTTCGCTACTAAGATGTGACCCCAGCTCCAGTAAACTTCTTTATATAGTGTTGTATTGTATAGTGTCTTTATATGGCACATATCAGCCTCTAGCTCCACTATTGTATCAGATATGTTGAAGTAATCGGTATACCCGCTTGAATCCACAGAGTCCTCAAATATGAGAGTTCCTTCAGCATCAGGGAAGTATATTTTAACTACTGCAGCATCTACAGCTCCAGTGTTCGGATCAGGGAAGTATATTGGCAGCTGTGTACAGTTATCTAGTACTCTGAACTTAAGGTTCCAATAGTGGTAGCACACAATTATGCCGTTACCTTCTGTGCCCCATGGAGTGGGAAATGTGATGCCACTGCCGTTAAAGTAGGCTGTCAACTTATATGCTGGAACACCCATTGGGTAAGAATCATAGGTCCAGTTTAGTAAGAAATAGTATGTTTTTCCTCCTATTTCTTCTACTAAGAGTATTGTGAAGTTGTATAGACCTGAAGAAGTGTCGCTTATAGGTAAGTTGAGAGGTACTTCAATGTAACCGTCACAGTCTGTCTGAACTCTAGTGAAGAGTAGTAGACACTCGGTTTCGTTTGCAGCTGACATGTTCCATAGAATTAGTAGTACTTCTCTGCATCTAAGAGGATTACCTAGCTGATCCACTAATCTAAGCTTGAGGCCCTTCCACTGAGTAGGAGACGCCTTAACTGTAGGTATATAGGCTATGAGTGGAGCTATTAGGAGAGCTGCTACTAGGGCGCTAATTAATATTTTATTTATGTGTCTACTCATATGCTATCTCACCTAAGAGGAGCTGGGGTTTAAAGGATAGGAGAATATATAAACTTATGTTCATTCGAATTTTTGGAACTCTATGATGAGTACAAAAAAGCCTGCTACAAACCATTACGAATACTGTGCTGTGTGTTTTGACGTTGATGGAGTATTAACTAAAATTGATAGTATATGGAGATTTTTACATAAAAGATTTGGTACTTTACAAGAGGCACAGATAAATGCTAGTTTATTCAAGAAAGGTCTTATATCATATGAAAAATGGGCTGTATTAGATGCTACGCTGTGGAGAGGTAAGACTAAGTCCGTTATACGTACTTTTTTGAAAGAAATTCCTTTAAGAGAGTATGCTATTGATATTTTGAAATACCTTAAAAGGAGGAATATTAAGCTTATAGCGATATCAGCTGGGCTGGATATAGTTATTAGGGAGATAGAGAGGCGTTCCAAAGTTAAGTTCGACTCTGTGTACACTAATAAGCTCGTTTTTAAAGAGGGTGTCCTGACGGGAGATGTAGTAGTACATGTTGAATACTATAATAAAGATAGGGCCTTGCTAAGCGCGTGTAAAGAATTAGGCATTAATCCTAGAGAGGTTGTTTCCATTGGAGATAGTGAAGTTGACGTGCCTATGTTTAGAGTCTCAGGGCTCGCTGTAGCATTTAATCCTAAGTCAAGGGACGTTCTTTCAGCTGCTGACTTGGTCATGTATTCAGAGACCTTAAAGCCTCTCTTAGACTTATTTTCTCTTCTTTTTTAATTTTCTCTTCTTTCTCTTTCTTCTCCTTACTAGCTTTTTCTTTTTAGGCTGGGGTACCTCTCCAAGCTCTTCTTTAGAGACTCCAAGATATTGGTATACTTGAACTTCTAGTTGCTTTAAGGAATTTATATTGATTGGCTCTAAAAAATCTATTCTAATTTTTGTCCTAGCCTTCGTTACTTTAATATTTTCTAGCCCAGCTTCTCCCTTAGCAAGAGCAATTGCGTATATTAGATCACTTAATTGCTCGAAGTGTTCCTGGCATAGGCTGTAGTGTTTTCCGTGTAATTCGATAACTATAGTCCCTGTTTTTTTACATCCACTAATGTCACACATTCAGCTTAGCTTATATCCTATCTCTCTTAAGAACTTTCTTCTTTTTTGAACATCTTCAGTGGTCTCTATTCCCTTAGTCTTATAGCCATCCACTACTCCCAGCACTCCTTTACCTTGGTTCGTCTCACAGACTATGACCTGTACTGGGTTCGCTGTAGCGCAGAATATCCGCGTTACTTCTGGAACCATTTTTATGGCGTTTAGCACGTTTATGGGCCAAGCGTTCTTCATTAGTATAACAAACACGTGTCCTGCTGAGAGCTTTCTGGCGTTTTCAATGGCTATCTTCTTGAGCTCTTCATCGTTACCCTCAGATCTTATTAGACAAGGCCCTGAGCTTTCACAGAAGGCGATACCGAAGCGTATCTGCGGCACACTGTTTACTAAAGCTTCATAGAGATCTTCTACAGTTTTAATAAAGTGAGCCATTCCGAGGATTATGTTGCATCCTGCAGGAATACTCATTTCTACAACTTCTATTTTAACACCCTCCATAGTTACTCACCTCGCTAAATTATTAACTAGGATCTCAGTAATTATAGTTAATTACATCTATTAATGAGGAGAGGTCCATGTCACTCGAAATAAAGCAAGTAATTGTTGTCAGAACAGATATTAAAATGAGTCGAGGTAAAATAGCTGCGCAGGTCGCGCATGCAGCTGTAATCGCATCTGAAAAAGCCAGAGCTGATCACTCTGAATGGTGGAGAGAATGGTTTTATGGCTTCCAGAAGAAAATTGTTTTAGAGGTACGCAGTGAAAATGAGCTTCTTGAAATATACCGTAAAGCTAAAGAAAGCGGACTACCTGTAGCCTTAGTCAGAGACAAGGGATTAACAGAAATTCCTCCCAACACTCTTACAGCAGTTGCAATAGGTCCCGCTCCCTCAGAGAAAATAGATAAAATAACAGGTAGCCTTAAACTGCTAAAGTAATATGCCCACGGAAACATTTTCTAACTTAGATAAATATCTAGGTCTTAATTACTACATAACATCTCCTAAATCAATTGGAGGTAGAATTAGAGCTAAAGTCGAAGACTTTATAGTAGAGGAAGTCAGCGCAGACCGACTTAGAGCATCTCCTAACGCTACTCCATCAGACGGTATCGGGGAATACTTGTGGTTCATACTAGAGAAAAGAAATCTTGACATGATCACTGCCATAGAGATTATTTCAAGACAACTGAATATACCTCGCAATCATTTCTTTTACGCAGGAATAAAAGACGCTAGAGCGATTACACGGCAGTTCGTATCTACTTTCACTAGCTATGAACATACTTTAAAAATGTTCCAGCATAATAAAATAAAATTGTATGCTTTCTTTAGGAGGCCGTTTAAGCTTAGACCCGGTCTTCTTTATGGAAACTGGTTCAAAATAAAAATAAGTGATTTAGAAATCTTTTACGAAAAAGCCTTAAAAATAGTCAGTGAACTCGTTAGAGAGATAGAGACACTTGGCGGTGTTCCCGCATATTATGGGTACCAGAGATTCGGGACCATTCGCCCAAATACTCACATAGTTGGAAAGTATATTATTAAGGGATTATTTGAAGAAGCTGTTTGGGAATATATTGCTAGACCCTATCTGCGTGAAAGATTTTACGATACGCGTAGAGAAGCCTGGAAAAGAAGAGACCCTGAGTTTGTTCTTAAAGAGTATCCGAAGAGCCTTCACCACGAACGATTAATGGCAGAACATCTTTGTAAGAATCCGAGAGACTATGTAGGAGCTTTAAGACGGTTGCCTCTGACCCTACGTAAAATGTTTATTCAAGCCTATCAATCATACCTCTTCAACAAGTTGGTAAGCAAAAGAATCGAACACGGTCTCTCGCTGGTGTTTCCACAGATAGGAGACTATGTAGGACTTATCGATAGCAGAGGAATAGTATCGAGTGTCGTAAAGGTTAGCAAGATAAATATAGCAGAAGTCGAGAGACTCATAAGAGAGAGAAAAGCAGTCCTTGTGGGAAATATTTTCGGGTACGGTACAAGACTAGCGGGAGGATACCCTGGACAACTCGAAAGAGAAATTCTTGAGGAAGAAAACCTAAAGTTAGAGTACTTTAAGATAAAAAGTATGCCTGAGATCTCCTCTAAAGGCAGATACAGACATCTATCTTTCAGAGTCGAAGACTTTAAGGTAACAGAGGCTTGCGAAAACTACGTAACAGTAGAATTCATTCTTAAGAAAGGAAACTACGCTACAGTATTCTTGAGGGAAATAATGAAACCCACTGACGTAGTTGCTTCAGGCTATTAGCCAGCTAAGGAGATAACCTTATAGTAGTGTGCTCAAGGTATGTGCAGTATGTCGGAATACGTTCTTATAAGCAAAGAACTTCTTGAGAAAGTAATTAAATATGCTCTTACACATTGCTATGAACGTTGTCCTTCAGAGCGAGATGCAGAAACATGCGTCCTACTATTTGAGTTGATAGAGAAATTGAACTTAGCTTTACAGCTCCCCTGTATATACGATTACGGGGGTTTTAGTGAGAAAATATTTAGGGACATAATAAAGGATATCGAGCATCGCCGCGGAAAAAAGCTTAATGAAATAATAAAGGACTTTAAAACCGAAGGCTTTAGAACTCTTAAAGACCAGGAGGACTATATAGATGGAGTGTTTGCCATGCAGGTAGTGGAAGTATATAAGAAGATAAAGACAAGTAAAAAACTAAGATTTAAAGTGGTGCATAATAGATGTTAACAGTATTTATTATTGGTCCAGCGGGCAGCGGTAAAAGCACACTAACGGCTGCTTTCTCTAAGTGGTTAGAGGCAAACGATATGCCATCTGTGATAGTTAATTTAGACCCGGCAGTTGAACGCCTGCCCTATAGACCAGATGTAGATGTCAGAGATTATATTACTGCTAAGGAATTGATACTGGATCATGGTCTCGGACCTAACGGAGCCATTATAGCTGCTGTAGATATCTTAGCGACAGAAATGCTCCCCCAGATTAAGGAAGATATTCGCAGTTATAGAGCAGGATATGTACTAATAGATACTCCTGGACAAATGGAAATTTTTGCCTTTAGGACTGTAGGTACTTTTATTATAAATGAGCTATCTGAAGAAAGAAGTGCTGTGCTCTTTCTCATAGATTCCGTTTTTACACTCTCGCCAACGACCTTTGTTTCATCACTTCTGCTCTCGGCATCTGTCTTCTACAGATTTGGCAAGCCTCAAATAATGGTTTTAACTAAAAGTGACTTATTGGAAAAAAGTGATCTTGAAAAAGCTACTTTATGGATTTCCTCACCAGAAGCACTCTTAACGGAGTTAAGTCGAGAGAAGACCTGTTCCCGTACGTTTCACGAGAAGATATGTGATGTTATAAAAGACATAATAGAGTCTTTTGAATTGGTACCGGTATCTTCTGTCACAAGCGAAGGGCTAGAAAAACTGTATACATTACTTCAGCAGATATACGTGGGCGGAGAGGACTATGTTGTATTACCTTAACAGGCCTAATTCTTTCCTCCTATCAATTATGTCAGTTACTTCAGGACCTGTGCTTATCAGGGAAACTGGTCTATTGAGCTCATTCTCTATTTCTTCAACAAATCTTCTAATGTTAGGAGACAACTTCTCGTAATCCCTGATACTCCGGCACGTAGGATCTAAGGAATCTACTCGAGTTAGCGCTATTTGAGTAGCACTATTCAACATTACTGCCCTCTTAGCTAACTCAAAATTAAATAGTGCAACCCTCCTAGGCCTTCCTGTAACAGTACCGTACTCTACTAAACCTCTCTCAGCTACTTCTTCAGGTGAAAGCTCTCCCTCAAGCGGCCCTGCGCCCACTCGTGTAACATATGCCTTTAACACTAAAACTACTTCATCTACGTCCTTAGGCCCAACTCCAGCTTCACTACAGACAGCAGAAGCCGTGGTATCTCGGCTAGTAACGTAAGGGTACGTCCCGTGATAAAGCGAAAGAAAAGTTCCCTGAGTACCTTCGATAAGTACAGGCAAGCCTTTATTCAATGCACTATGAACTATTTCAGGGACATCTACTATAAAGTCTCTAAGTTCTTCTAAGTCCTTTGCTAGCCGAGCAATTCTCATAACTCTGTCTCTTACAGCTGCTCCAACTCCCTGCTTAGTGCTACCTATTTTCTTGGACAGATATTCGCTTCGCTGTTCTTCATCTACGTGTCTAGGCTCTATGATGCTGCAGTGCTTATCTACTCCTATTCGCTCTTTTACAGCGAAGCCAGATAGAACAGATAATTCTCTCCAGAAGACATCTGTTCTCAAGTTTGCTCCTGGAGCGATGAGCAGTCTCGCTTTGAGATTGACGAAGGCTGATGGAATTATTCTCAATTTGTACTCCTTACCCATGTAGACTACTGTGTGTCCTGCATTAACTGACCCAGTCCTTACAGCTACTCTAACGTCGTCGGCTAGCGATAAGTAGGCACAAATCTTGCCTTTACCTTCGTCTCCAAAAAATCCTCCAATAACGACAGTTAACATTACTTTACTACCTTAGTCAGCTTAGTAGGCTTATCGGGGTCTAATCCTCTAGCTATACTTGTATGATATGATAATAATTGAACCGCCTTTACTACATATAGTGGAGCGTATATCTCTTCAGCTATAGGCAAAGGTATCGTGATCTCAGCGAAATCTACGCTCACCTCCTTGTCGTGGACCACTACTATTGGGGGATTGTATGCCTTAAGCTTTTTAACTACTTTTTCTGCTCTCTCCTTAGCTATTTTACTTTGTAAAATCATTATTACTGGGGTGCTCTCATCTACAAGCTGCACTGGTCCATGTAAGAATTCTCTAAGCGCAAATGCCTCTGCGTGAATACATGCGGCTTCTTTGAATTTAAGTCCTGCCTCAAGGGCTATGGGGTAGCAACTTCCAGTGCCAAGAATATAGATATCACTGGCATCCTTTAATTTCTCGTCTATCTCCTCAGCACTTTTATCTAGCTCAGGCAATATTTTCTCGAGATCTTTTGCTACGTCGGCGAGCTTATCGATTTTACTAGACAGTTCCTCCCTTATGCCGGCTGAGACCATCAGCGCGGAAGCTATTTGCACATCAAAGGTTTTTGTAGCTGTTACAGCTTTCTCCTCTCCAGCTCTTGTAACAAGAGAGAAATCTGAGATTTTCGTCAAAGTGCTTCCAGGGGTGTTTGTAATGCCGTATACCTTGGCTTTCTCTCTATTTAGCTTATTTATTGCTTCTATGATGTCTCCGCTCTCTCCAGATTGGCTAAATGCTACTACAGCGTATCTCTCAGGCTCTGGATTCCACAGTATATATTCTGATGCAGGAATAGCTACGCTGTTTACTTTACTTAAACGGCTCAAAAAGTACTGGAGTATTAAGCTCGCGTGGAAGCTAGTACCACTTCCAATTATGTGTATTGCTTTGAAAGCCTGCTTTTCTATATCTTCTGCTATTCTTTTTGCATTTTCCTTCTCACTCTCAAGGGTTTTCACGATGGCTTTAGGGCCTTCGTATATCTCTTTATACATTAATTGACCTTTCCTTGTCACGGTAAAATGTCAGCCTAGTACTCTTATAAACTTAGCTTCATAACAAAATAGTGAAGTGCCTTCAAGCTAAAGGTATAAACTTTAGCTAGAGTAAATGAGTAGGAACCAGTATAGATATGCCATTTAACTACTATGATTAACTACATTATCCTTGTGATTTACTTCAATGTGCTTTTACTTTTTCTTAACTTATTTAAGAAAACAGCCCCCCCGTTGTTCACGTACATCGACATTAGTACCGGACACCCTTTACCTCCGTTAAAACAATACTGCTCTAACTTACCTTTACGCCGCCTCCACTCCTCTGGAGATACTAGCACACATCGCTTACCGTCAATAGTTTGCTGGAAGTAGACGCATCCGCTTGCCACGTAGGGTTGTATATTCCACTAAGAATAAAAAACTATTCTTCTGGAAAAGAGCAAATAACATCTGTTGAATATTTCGTCTATGCTGCTTCATCCATAAGTCTCACTCGCAGATAGGAGTACTTTTTATTAAACTATTGTCCTTTTATAACTCCTAGATGCCAGCTAATCTCCCAGCTGAGGCTAAAGCTAAATGGAGGAAATATCTTGAAGCCAGAACACCAGAAGAAAAATTGAAAGCCTTACAAGAGTTTCTCTCAGCCGTTCCTAGACATAAGGGTACAGAGAAACTTGTGTCACAAATCAGACACAAAATAGCAGTGCTCAGAAGAGAAATAGAAGAGAAGAAAAGAAAAAGAAAGGGGAGAGGACCCAGATTCTTTATTGAAAAAGAAGGAGATGTACAGATAATACTGGTGGGCTTAGCTAATAGCGGTAAAAGCTCGCTTCTAGCTATTCTTACAAACGCAAAAACAGAGATTTCTAACATGCCATATACTACTAAGAAGCCTGTGCCAGGAATGTTTGTGTACAAGGGCATATATTTCCAGTTAGTGGATACGCCGTCTCTTATCGGAGAAAGCATAAAAGACACCGCAATTGACAGACAAGTAGCGACGATGATTAGGAATGCTGATGGAGTCATAATAGTGCTAGATGCTTTACAGGACCCTTTACGCCAGCTTGCCTTAATAGAGAAAAAGCTGAGAAATATGAATATAGTAGTAAGACCCCCTAAGGGGTACGTTAAGATAAAAAGAAGAAGAACTGGGGGAATTGTTGTTGTAGGAAAGCTTAAAGGGGCTACAGGTGATGATGTTGCAAAGCTTCTTAGAAGCTATGGAATATATCATGCATTAGTCAGAATTGTAGGTGAGGCTGATTTGGATTCCATAGAGGAGGCTATCTTCGGCAACATAACGTACAAACCATCTATTATATTAATAAACAAATCTGAGTGTCTATCACATAATGATAGAAAAATGCTACAGAGCAGCATACAGAAACATTATCCTCTAGCCTTTATTTCATGTGTGAGGAATGAAATTAATGTAGAGTATATCTTCAATAAGCTAATGGAAATACTAGACTTAAATAGAATATACTTGAAAGAGCCAGGAAAGCCTCCATCTCCGAGACCTCTAGTTGTGAAAGGAGAGATTAAGGTTTCTGATTTAGCTAGAATAATACCTTCACTGGCGAACAGGGAAATCAGGTATGCGAAGGTGTGGAGTAGGCGTCTACCTTTTAGTCCACAGAAAGTAGGTCTAGACTTTGTGTTAAGGGATGGCGATACTGTTGAAATACATTAGCAGAAGTCAGCTAAGGGTTTTCGATCATCTATCACTCCTTACGAGGCTCATCATTAGAGTGCTGTAGTAGCCCACCGAGGTCTTAGTCCGAGAGACTTCAATATAAGTCTTAGTCCTTGAGAGGAAATTCTACCGTCTTCGCCGACAACTTCATCTCTCAATGGCCATATGAGCCGCCCCTTGTATAATCCGCTTGGATTTGACAAATAGAAAATCTGGATCGCTAGTATTAGTAGGTTTAGTTGCCTAGCAGTGTAGTTCTGCTCTAGAGCCCTAAGCTCTTTCTCGGTTATCGATATCCTTTTAAGCAAAGATGCCCTTAAACTATCCCTATCTTCTTCGTCCATTAAGTCAAGGACTTCATCAAGTGTCAAATCATGTTCCTTTAGAAAGTCTTTAAGCGCCTCTCTTAATGTAATGTACATACTTCCTTTAATTCAGCAGCAGTCTCCTTAATATATTTGTCAGGGAAGTTTATAGGGAAGATGAAAACTCCTACAAGAACTACGCTACTAGTAGCAAGCCTTTCTGTAATTCTATCAGCTATTATAGCATTAGTTATAGAGAAAAAGCCTCTTGCAGCAGTATCTGTGCCTGCATTGGCAATTTCATTAGCTGCTATTCTAGCATTCATCTTATTTGAGATACTGAAGTCTCCACGTGGACGGGAAAACGCCGTAGTTTTATGTGGATATTTTGCAGCAGCTTTATCTTCGCTGACATTATTTTTATTTAGGCTGAGTATAATTCATGGACTCATACTTCTTGTCGCATATTTTTCACTAGCCTTCCTTTTACTGAGCTTTTTTGAAGATATATGGTTTGATATATTTGATTTAAATTTCCCTATATACCACCTCTTGAGGGTAAAAATTAAAAATAAGTACTACTTAGCTGGGCTCACGTTAGGATTTATTACTTCTATTGTATTTTATATTAAATTCTCGCCTCCTATAGTCTACTTAAGTTACTTTTCGATGGTTCTCTTCTCCTTAACGCTAGTCTTAAGTCCAGTATCTTACATTTTTAGCACATTTATTTACGCTCTTCTCATTAATGTCGTTGCAATACTTACTAATGAGCTCCCTACAGGTGTTATTAGTTTTCAAGAGTCTTTAGTAGCTATAGGTATTGTCGCGTTAGCTGAAGTTTTTCTAGTGCTTTTTAAAGAGGGTATAGATCCAGAAATCATTCGTCCTAAGATAAGCTACTCATCGCTCCTCGTATTTCTACTATTTATATTTATTTTTACTATATTTCTTAGAAATATTATCGAAATAAATATAACATTCTTCTATATACTATTTTTCATGATTTTAGCCTCTATAGGGGTTACTAGAGCACATGGAGAGGGGACGCTATTATTCCTCACTCCACCACTTGAGAGAGGCATGGAGAGCCTCATGTTACTCACATTAGTGCTACTGTTTCCACTACCCTCAATTCTTTTTGAAGGACTAAGACCAAAAGCTTTAGAGAAGAAGAGACCTCGTGCTAAATATCTGGCGTTTATCGCAGGAATTTCAGCTATATTTGCGTCTGGAATAAAGGTAATTGAGACTGGTGCTTATCCACTAATGTCAGCAATACAGGTTAAGTTAGAGATCTCCGGTCTAAGGACAGCATATATTTTCCTAGTGCTACTTTCTGTAGAGGTACTCAGGACACTTATTCCCATTATACCTTTAACACCTTACGCTGTTGTCTACGGAATATACGTCAGCTCTAACTTAGTTCTTTTAGTATTTACAGCTCTAGCCGCTTTAGTTAAGTATTTCTTATTAAAAACTAGCATGAGACTATACTCGCATATTATTAAACCAGCGGTAGCAGGTGCTGTTCACGGATTGTCCATAGCAATCTTTCTATCTTTACTGTTTTAGCGTCTTATAGCTCAGCTATTAGATAACTAAGGATCATTTATATCATGGATCGAAAAATTTATAGAGAAAGGACTACCTACTTCTCGGATATTATGCAGCCTCCTAAAGCTAAAGTAAAAGTACCCCTATTAATAAGATTTGGAAAACTCCCGCCAAAGCCATATAAAGTTGGCAGAGGTTTCTCAGTAGGTGAAATAAAGGCTGTAGGACTCAGCATTAAGGAGGCCAGACTATTAGGACTATATGTCGATGAACAAAGAGACACTGTACACGAAGAAAATATAGCTGCTCTGAAAGAATGGCTTGAAAAAATAAGGAAAGGAGAGATTTCAGTAGAAGACATCTCACCTACACTACCTAAGAGAATTCTAGTCAAAAGGAAAAAAGGCAGAGTGTTTAGAGGATTAACCTGCGCCGGAAGACGAATGAGAGGGCTTCTCAGCGTAAAGCTAAAGGAAACTCACAAATACAAATGGAAGAAGAAGTCTAAGGAAAGAAAACTGAAGAAGAGGCACGAAGCACAAAGAAGTAAAGGAGGACATTAAAAGGAAACTACTCCTCTTCTGCGTAGCTCTTCTAACTGCGCTCTAAGTCTCTCTCTCACTATTTTCGATCCACATTCATAGCAGTACGCCTTTCCTTCTATAACAGCGCTAGCAGGTTTACCACATATTGAACAGTGGATTTTACGTGAGCCGCGCTCACTAAACACACCACCTTCATCACTCTTCATGGCGTGTCACCTTCTATCAACGCGCGGCTCTAGTTATATTTAGCGAGCCCTCAGATATTAGCTTTCGGCTGATATATACATGAAATGCTTCACTAGCATATATGCAGCTACTCTTACCATTAAGCTAAGACATCGCTATTCGAATAGAAAAGTTGAAATATAGGACATTAAAGTAGATAAAGGAGACTCATGACCACGAGACCTCATGGAGATTTACCATTAAGACTTTTATTTAAAATAGTAAATAATACTATCTTAGTGAAATTAAAGGACGGTAGCGAATATATAGGGCAACTGGTTAGGTGCGATCCTTGTATGAATCTATATCTCATTGACACCAAAGAGGTTGACGAAGAAAAACATGAGCCTATAGCTAATCTCGGAAAAGTACTCATTAGAGGCAGTAATATACTTTTCATAGTGACAGACATTAATAAAATGTTCTTAGAGTCAGGAAAGTAGAATTATTACTGAGAGTAATAATCAAGTACTTACTATAGCAAAAGATTTATAAAAAGTACTTGAAATCACTACTGGGGATCAAATGGCTATAGCAGTAGAGTTCCTTCAGCAATTACCAGTAGCTCGTAGAGAAATAGAATTTGTTGAGCGAAAAGGCTTAGGACACCCTGACTACATCGCTGACTCTGTAGCAGAGGCTGTTAGCAGAGAACTATGTAAAGTTTATAAAGACCGCTTTGGAGCTATACTCCATCATAATGTTGATAAAGTTTTAGTAGTAGGTGGTCAAGCTAAACCAGTTTTCGGTGGTGGAGAAGTAACGCACCCGATATATATCCTTGTTTCTGGTAGAGCCACGGGAACAGTAAAACGTAATGGTAGAGAAGAAATAATACCTCTCGGAGCTATAGCCGTGAGAGCGACTAAAACATGGCTCCGTAATAACTTCAGATTTCTAGATCCAGAAGTCCACGTAATAGTTGATTATAGGATCGGAAGAGGCTCTGTTGACTTGGTGTCAATATATGAAGAGGGTTTAGGAAGAGTTCCTAACGCTAACGACACCTCGCTGGGAGTAGCATTTGCTCCTTTTACACCTACTGAAAAACTAGTATTTGAAACTGAACGCTTGTTAAACTCAAAGGAGTTTAAAAAGAAACTACCAGAGGTAGGTGAGGACATCAAAGTGATGGCATTAAGAAAAGGAAATAAAGTACATCTCACAATAGCAGCTGCAATTATTTCAAGCTTAACTCCTGATGCTGACCATTATTTATCGGTTAAAGAAGAAATCCGAGAGAGAATCCTCGATTTTGCTTCAAAAATAGTTAACTATGACGTAACTGTAGATGTAAACACTGCTGATAGACCTGATAATCCAAAAACCTACTATCTAGTTGTAACAGGAACTTCTGCTGAGCACGGAGATGATGGGATGACAGGGCGCGGAAATAGAGTAAATGGATTGATAACTCCTATGAGGCCTATGTCTATTGAAGCTACAGCAGGGAAAAATCCTGTGAGCCATGTGGGTAAAGTATACAATGTTTTAGCACATCTCATAGCGACTAAGATCGCTGAGGAGGTTAAAGATATTGAGGAAGTCTATGTTAAAATATTAAGCCAAATAGGTAAGCCTATAGATAACCCGCTGATGCTTCATATATCAATAGTACCTAGCTTAGGAGCAGCTTCACTAGGTAACATTAGAAAGGAAGCAGAGAGCATAGCTGAGGAGTATTTAAGGAATGTTACAAAGATAACTGATATGATACTCTCAGACGAAGTTACTCTTTATTGAGGAGAATCTTAATTCTTTCTTTGCGATATTCATCTAAGATTTCTTCAATTTTCTTTTCGATTATTAAGTCCCTTAAATTCTCTAGTTCTTTAAGTCCTTGCTCTTTAATACTGTCATAGGTGTCTCGAGGCAGTACTACGAATCTATCAGAGAGATATAGGACGCTTACTTTTAAGGAAACTACTGCGAGGTTATTCTCAGCGAATTTAAATTTGTCGTCCCTATTAACGTTACTGCAGGTGAGGACTAGCCGTGCTCCTCTGTCTTTTAGCTTCTTCAAGGCTCTATTATCAACAAACGACAGATTATCTACGAAAATAGATTCACTCGAAAACTCTTCCATCTCTGATAACGCACTTAGTGACAGTACTTTAATTCTAGGTATGGCCACTGCTTTGCGTGCTGCTAAATCTAGGGCCATTCCCTTCCAATACTCCAATTTTTTCTTCAAAAGTTCTATTTCCCTTTCCTTTTCTCTTAACTGAAGATTCGCCTTGTTAAGCCTCATTTGTAAAGTGTAGAAAGTACGATCTTTCATAATTTCTTTAAAATATTGAGTTCTCATAAAATCTATTGTCTGAATTATTTCCTCTTTCTCAGATATCAATTTATTGACTTGCTCTTTTAGTTTTAGATTTTCTAATTCTAGTTCATTTATTCTATTGATATAATTCGATATCTTTTCTAGAAGCTTAGTCTGTTCTGATGCTGGCTGTGCAGGCACTTTTTCACTGCACTTTACTTTACTTGAGTAAACTCTTTCAATATATTGCTGGACCGCTTCTTTTATTGTCTTACCTTTTACTACTAAAGCTTTTATCTGCGATAGAGGTACTTTAAATGGAAGTTCTTTTACGTAATCTTCTACTTGCTTAAATTTGGGTAAGTAGTGTTGATAAGCTTTAATTGCTGCAGCTAGGGCATCCCTTTCATGACTGTTAGATACCTTTATGTTTAGCCGATTTCTCTCTAAGTATCCTTGCACTATTTCTCTTTTTTCTTCTATTGTTAAGTTTCTCTCTGGCAAATAAAGTACTGCACTAAGAGCACTTGCTATCTTTTTAACAAAGTTAGGCGCCTTAGCTACATCTGTTGTTATTACTACTGGCTTACCGTAATTGCTCACAAACTCTATTACAGCGCTACGGCTCAGCTCACGTCCACTCTTTATGCTAAGTATACTGCCGCTAAAATCTATTACCGCTATTCCCGTAGTTATGCCAGGATCTATACCAACTATTATGTGTCGAGCTGACTCCCTCAACTTCCTATAGTACTCTACCTTGTCTCCACTAAGAGAACGAAAGAGAAGTTCAGATTTAACTATAGGCTCTATTATCACCTGAACATCATGCCCCTTCTTAGGCCTGATTAAACCATAGAGCTTTTCTCTCGATGCATAGACAATAAATAGGCTCCACTCAAGTCCAGAATCACTTTTTCTAAAGAAAATATCGTAGTCTAAGCCATTTTTCTCTAGTTTTTCTTTAATCTCTCTTGTTACCCTGAGAATAAGTCCTCGGATATTCCGCTGATAGCGTGCTTGACTCATGCCTCCTGATCCTAGACTCCTGCCTCTACTGACTACTATTCTAGTCTCGTTTTCAAAAATTTCTACTATAGACCCCACATTCATTAAAGCTAGCCTTGCACAGATTTCAGCTGTTCTTATCGGTGATAATTTACTTTCACTTTCTACTAAACCATATTTCTTTGCCAGAACTTCTAAGGGATAATCTTCGCCATCAATTCTTGTTACTTGAATAATCTTAGTTCCCAGAGGTAATTTCTTAGCAAATTTTATTAAAGCCTTTCTATTCACAGCAAGTTCATAGATATTATCAACAGCTATAAAATCTGGCTTATATCTTTTAATTAATGAGTAAAGTCCTATTATTCCTATATCATTTTTCTTCTCAATTACTTTGCCTCCCTTGAGCACTACTGCTGAGTACCTTGGCTCTGACTCTGGAGCACAGCCCGGCATCAGATCTAAACCCATTATCACGTTCTTATCTGCCAGCGAACTCAAGGTCTCTGCCTATAATTCATTTAGTGAGATTTAAAGGTTAGAGTAGTTCAAAAATTAGAACATTATCTCTGTTTAAGAAGCTCTTTTAAGACCGCTTCACAGTCTAATACTACTCTGTATTTTCTCCTAAAAAACTTAGCTATGTTCTCAACATCTCTCTTAAGAAGCATGGGTGCGCTTGGATGATAACGTGGTACCCATTGAGGCCAGTCTATTATCAAAATTTTTTCTTCTTCAGTGATCATTATATTGTATTCGCTGAGGTCTCCGTGGACTATTTCGACATCTAACCATAATTTTCTTATATTTTCTAAAATAGTGTTTAAAACTCTCTCAGGGTCTTCTAATGGAGGAGCTTCCTTTAGCAAAGTGCCGTTAATAACTGATGTTACTACTACGTGTCTATTATGAGAAATTGGTCTTGGACAGCTTATGCCCTTTGGAAAGGACATGACTAAGGCCTCGAACTCTTTTGTCGCCGCAAGTCTTGATTGGTATAACCAAGAGATATGCTTCCTATCGCCGACGAATGTTCTGTATCGTCGAGTTTGCCTGAAGCTTGTTCTTCCAATGCGATGAAACTTTACGGCAACTCTTTCCTCAGAATAAGTTAGCCCTTCGTAAACATCTGCTTCTTTTCCTATCCCAAGAGGTCTCAGCGCTATAGCCATGAGCACTTGCTGCTTCCTAAGAGCTTTAAGAGCTAAGTAGTCGTATCCATTGTATGTAAGTATATAGCCTACATAAGGTACGCTAGTTCTCTTAACAAGTTTAAAGGATCTAATGTACTTTAATCTACTTAATACAAATTCTTCAGTAAAGCCCGTAAAGTTCGATATGAAACGCACAGGCACGTATTCATGTTTACTCATGCCGTGCTCTATTGCCATCAGTATTCTATGGTCTTTATCAGTTAGGTTCTTTAAGGCATTTAGCACATATTTCATATTCATTCTCTTCAGATAGTAATCTATGCTAGAAATTAAATATTTGATGACTCATAACTGATAGCTTTATTTTCTCACGTGGCATTATAGTACATGCCCGAAGAGAGGAAGTTTATATTCATAACAGGGGGTGTATTAAGTTCTGTTGGTAAGGGAATAGTAGCTTCGTCTATTGGACTAATTTTAAAGAAAAGAGGATTCAATGTGACGATGATTAAAGTAGACCCTTACATAAATGTTGATGCTGGCACAATGAATCCTTACATGCATGGAGAAGTTTTCGTAACTGAAGATGGAGGAGAAACAGACTTAGACTTAGGACACTACGAGAGGTTTCTCGATATCTCATTAACTAAAGACCACAACATAACAACTGGTCAAGTTTACCTATCTGTAATTATGAAAGAAAGAAAAGGAGAATATTTAGGTAAGTGTGTTCAAATAATTCCACATATCACTGATGAGATCAAAAATAGAATACGTACAGTCGGGGAGCGGAGTGGAGCTGAAGTAGTGATCGTTGAAATAGGAGGTACCGTAGGGGACATAGAAGGACTTCCCTTCCTTGAGGCAATAAGGCAAATGAGGTTAGAGGAGGGATTTGACAATACTCTCTTCATTCATGTCGCTCTAGTCCCAATACTATCCGTTACTAAGGAACAGAAAACAAAGCCCCTTCAGCACAGTGTTAATGAGCTCAGAAGGATAGGTATACAGCCAGATATAATAGTGGCTAGGTGCGACGAGCCTTTAGAAGAAGAGGCCCGAAGAAAAATAGCTCTCTTCGGAAATGTACCGGTCTCAGCTGTATTTACCTCATATACGGTACTCACTGTATATGAGGTCCCACTGATCTTAGATAAACAAGGAGTAGGAGACTTCATATGTAAGAGATTAAAACTAAAGCCTAAAGCTAGGCCAGACTGGACCCCCTGGAAAAAGTTTATTCAATCCCTTAAGCAGCCCACTCACATAGTCAATGTGGCTATGTGCGGAAAATACACTAAGCTCAAGGACTCGTACATAAGCATAATAGAAGCATTAAATCATGCTGGAGCAAAGCTTGAAACTAAAGTTAACTTAGTGTGGATAGATGCCGAAAAACTTGAAAAACAAAACAGAGAAAGTGAAAAACTGAGATCTAAGCTTAAGCAATGTGACGGTATTCTAGCACTTCCAGGGTTCGGTGCGAGAGGCGCTGAAGGTAAAATAGAGGCTATACGGATTGCTAGAGAGAACGATGTACCGTTCCTGGGTATATGCTTTGGTATGCAATTAGCTGTCGTAGAGTATGCTAGACATGTAGCAGGATTGAAGAAAGCCAATAGTACTGAAATAGATCCTAAGACCCCTCATCCCGTAATAGATCTTCTTCCTGAACAACTTGAAATAAGAGAAAAAGGAGGAACTATGAGGCTCGGTGCCCAAGCGTCGGTACTCGTGAAGAACAGTTTAGCGTATACTCTTTACGGAGAACAAGTAATATTTGAAAGACATAGACATAGATATGAAGTAAATCCATCCTACTGGAAAATACTTCAGGAAAAAGGTCTTTTCTTCTCAGGATGGAGTGTAGATAAGCGAAGAGTTGAGTTCATAGAACTCCCTGACCACTACTTCTTCTTAGGAACACAGGCACATCCAGAATATAAAAGCCGCCCGCTTAAACCAAGTCCTGTGTTCCTAGGATTTATTAAGGCATGTATCTTTAAGTCTAAAGGCAAGTCGTCACCTTTTAGAAAGCAAACTCAGCGCTCGAAGGCCGCATCACCAGTCAGCTGCGAGCATGCTTCAGCACTCATTACTTCTATCAAACACTCATATTAAATATTTCTCCAGGCCCTCAGAAAAATCTATTACAGTAACTTCTTTCCTCGCAGGAAAAGCTACGTTGATTATTCTCACTCCTCTTAGCCATGCTTCTACTTTAACAGATCTATGAGCATGCCCGTGTATCACTATTTTAGGTCTAGTGTTCAAAATTATCTTTTCTAGTCGCCTAGACCCAAGCATAGGCCATACTCTCTTATCCTCTCCCACTAATGTAGCGTATGTCGGGGAGTAGTGCGTTAAGAGTATTTTCTTATAATTTTTAGGAACTGCTCTAAGAAGACTCTCTATTTTTTTAATTCGAGCTAAGTATATCTCCCTTATGTTAGGTATGTTTCGCTGTTGCCACCAGGTGGGTCTGTCTAGCACACCCCTCGACCCTACTATTGCCACTTTGATGTCACTAGTTTCATAAAAGTATGTCTCGTCATCTAACCAAATGACATCGTTGAACTCTCTTTTAATATCATTTTTTACGCTATCATATTCTTCATTTCCATAGATACCGATTATTCTTGACTTAAAGGTTTTTTTGATTGCATTTATGACAGGTCTCATGAAGCTCACAGCTCCTTTATCTATGATATCTCCTGCTAGCAGTACTAGCGCTATATCATGATATTTTCTTATTTTTAAAGATTCCACGAACTCTCTTAGATATTTAGGAGAATGTATGTCGCTGACTGCAGCTATTTTCATAATCCTCGTGTATTCTCCGCTGTTTAAGTTAATTAATATACCTATTTGTGCTATGTTTATGAATGCTTTAGAGTATGTATCGGGCAATGAGTAAAACATAGCTGAGGTTAGAAATATAAGTCTTGAGTAAAAATAAAAGTTGAGAATGTCATCTGTATGTCCTGGGCTATATAGAGATAATAAAGGGAACTTCATATGCAATTTTAGGAAAACTCTCGTTGACCCGGTCGCCTACCCCTGCTTAGGTAATTACTTTGACTGCCCTATTTTCATAGAATATCAGGCGAAGAAACGTTTAGAAAGAGAGGCCCCCCCATCAAAGCCAGTAGAGGAAGAAAAAAGAGTACCTAAAGTATCTCGAATAGACTATACGACAAACATTGTCCAGTCACTTACGGGTCTCGAGGAGGATTTAAAGAAATTAAATGTGTATTGGTCAGCTTATGAAAAAGCTGCTCAACAAGTACTTAAAAAGTGGATGTATCTTCGAGATAATGCTCTCAAAGAGCTCACTCGAATCGAAGGACTCATAGGAGGTTATCTCTCAGAAATCAGAGAAATAGGAGTTAAATTGAAGCTAGAGCTAATAGACAAAGAAACAGCTGAAAACCTAGTTAAACACTTGGAGTCTAAAATAGAAGATCTTAGAAACAAGCACAGGGAGATATCATCTAAATTAGAAAATATTCAAAAGTTAATAGAGCCTCATGAAAAGAGAATTATGATGTATTATATCAAAGTAAATATACCAAAATTGAAAGAAGAATTACAAAAATTAGAAGAATTATATAAATCAGGAAAAATATCTAAAGAATATTATGATAAAATAAGAAAAATAATAGAATATCACATTAAATCACTTGAGAAACATATATAGGATGATTTATATGAAAGAAGTAGAGGAATTAGAAGTATTAAAAAAGAAATATGATGAAGCGTTTAGAAAGCTTGACGAAGATTTAGGTAAAGCTGAGAAAATGTGGAGCGAATATTGCGCCTTTATTGAAAAAATAAACGATTTTTGGATTAGAAAATCAAAAGAGATAGAAGCAGAAATAAATTCCCTAAAGGGAATAATTGAATTCTATAATAATATGAAAATAGAGACAGCCATAAACAGTAGTATAGGAATTATTTCAGAAGAAGAAGCTACTAAGCGAATAGAAGTACTAGACAAAGAAATAAGTAATATAAAATCAGTTATAGACTATCTTAGCTTAAAATTAAGCAAATACAATGATGCTATTAGAAAACATCTAAGCAGAGTAGGTAAGATAAAGATAGCTAGAAAAGAAGATCTAATTAAAAAACTTAAAATGCTTGAAGAAATGAAGAAGAGAGGAGAGATAGATGAAATAACATATATTAAGCTAAGAAGTGAAATAGAAAGTCTACTGAAGCTTTAGAAAATTCCGTAGCTCCTCCTTCACAATACGGTAAATCATAGCACCATCAAGCTTTCCTCTATATTTCTTCATTACAAGTCCCATGAGCATCTTATCCGCCCGCTCACCTCTCTCTTTAACTTCATCAGACAGCTTATCTATTAGTGCACGTACATACGCCCTAACCTCTTCAGCAGATACTTTTTCTAGCTTAAGTTCTCTCAGGGCGTCGGCTATCGTCGCTGAAGGATTCCTCGCTATAAACTCGAGTACTAAAGGAATACTTTCTTTTGCTAATTTTCCTTCACTTACCTTAGCGAAAAGCTCGTCTAAGTGTTCATCAGTTATATTTTCTACAGGAACTCCTTCTCTTTGAAGACTCTTCATAGTGTTTTCTATAGTAGAGGCGACTAGTGTAGGCGAGACACTTGAATATTTTTGGACAATTTTCTCGAATAAATCTAGCCGATATGAAAGAAGAATTTTTCGAGCAAGTTCCTCGCTTAAACCAAGTTTACTGACAAATTTTTGGTACTTTACTTCAGGCGGCTCAGGTAGTTCTTTTTCCAGTTTCTTTAGTAAATCATCTGTAACTCTAACAGGTCTAATGTCTGTCTCTGGATACATTCTGGCGGCTCCAGGTCTAGGTCTGCTGTAGTGAGTTGTTCCATCGAGATTCGCTCCCCTAGTTTCCGCTGGTATTTTTATTGGCAATAGTCTAGCTCTTTCGACGACCGCTTTCAACGCTTTACGAGCCCTTTCCTCATCCTCAGCTATGATTACGAAAGCATCCCTACTAGGATCTCCTCCTAGCTTAGCGAAGACAGCACTTACTTCGTCTTCAGAGATACCGTACTTAGGTAACTCATCTGAGTGAAAAAGACCCCTTACTCCTCCCCAGACCTTGGCGTAGTCAGCTAGCTCCGTTCCCACTCTTCTGCCGGGCTGTATTTCTCTCCCTAAAATCCCCTTAAATCCGGGCAGAAGTACTGCCAGAACCTTTTCTCCGCGTTTAATAACATTCCTAAGTATCTTACACTTAGTTCCGCGGAATATTTCTGTTACATCCACTATATCTCCTTTAATCTTGTCTGGAGTCACTCCTCTCCGTTGAAGCTCCTTCATAACATCCAGTAGTGCTAGCTGTCTCTTAGCCTCGTATTCAACAACCTTAGATATCAGCTCGAGGTACTGGACACCCTTTATTTCAACGAGTCCGCCTCCTCGAATAGATATATTCAAGTCCTGTCTAATCGTTCCGAGACCTCTTTTTACTTTACCTACTACTCTAAGAAGTTGCCCTATCTTCGCGGCGACCAACTCAGCTTCTTTAGGAGATTCTATTACTGGTGCTGTCGCTATTTCTATTAAAGGAATACCTAGTCTATCTAATTTGTATACTATTTCCCTATCTGTTTCAGATATTTTTCTAGCAGCATCTTCTTCGAGACAAATAGTTTGAATCGGGATTTTCTTGCCTTCTACTTCAATAAAGCCGCCTAAAGCTATTAGCGCGGTTCGCTGAAAGCCTGTTGTATTCGATCCATCGATTACTATTTTTCTCATTACATGTATCTCGTCAACAGGCTTAGCCTTTAGTGCTAAAGCTATTTTTAAAGCTACTTCTAAAGCCTCTTTGTTTAAGTTGTGTGGAGGTTCCTCATCCATCTCTACGAGACAAGAACACTTTGAGGGAGCCTCATATACATACTCTTTTCCTTTAGCCTCCTCCAGTAGAGCTGCTTTATCGACTTCTCCTAGCTCACTGCGAGTTGCTCTCAGCCTTCGCCTAATAATGGCTTCTCCTGGCTCTTTGACTAAAAGGGTTGGGCAACTACAGAAAAGCTTCTCTTTAGTATCAAGCATTTGATGAAACTCTATACCTACTTTAAGACCTATCTCTTTGAACATACCTATCACGCAGATATTAAGCCTAATCTATTGTTGATCTCATATACGAAATTAGTTAGCATAAGCTCTCTAACTCTTTCAATATCCCTTGTCTGAGCTAGTGTCCACATAAGCTTGACTAGAGCGGTTTCCGGTGTCATATCTTCACACGGTATTACACCCGCTTTAATTAACTCAACCCCTCTCCTGTATACATTTAGGTTCACTCTACCCCATATGCACTGGCTCGTGACAAGAACAGGTACTCCCTCGGCTACAGCCTCTTCTATGCTCTTTACCATGTAGTAGGGCACATGACCTAGCCCTGTAGCCTCTAAGACTATGCCGTGAAACTTTTTCTCCAGCGCCCACTCTATTATTTCCTTCGAACAGCCGGGATGAACTTTTACGAGAAGTACTCTGCTATCAAACTCAGGCTTAAATACTATTTCCTCTGCATCTTCTTCACGCCTAATATACTTATTGGTAAGAGTTACAAGCCTCATGTTTTCTACTTTTGCTATAGGCCTGTCATTTACACTTTTGAAAGCATCTCTCCTGCTTGTGTGAAGTTTCCGCGCTTTCACACCTCTATGGACGTAGCAGTAGGTGTCGCTGCTCTCGCCGTGCATAACTATGACAGATTCTCCGAAAGGAGCCTTTTTAGCTGTAATGACTGCTGAGAGAAGATTCAAGAAAGCGTCAGAGGATGGTCTATCAGGAGATCTTTGAGCCCCAACGAAAACTATTGGGCCCGGTGTTTTCCTAACAGCAAAAGCCAGCGCTGCGGCAGAGTAATGCATAGTATCAGTTCCGTGTGTCAGTATTACGGCTTTAGCCCCGCTCTTAAACTCCTCATAAACCGCCTTAGCCATCATTTTCCAGCGATCAGGAGTCATGTCTTCGCTTAAGATATTAAAAAGTGGTCTTGCCTTTATTTTAGCTATATCTCTTATTTCAGGCACCATTTCATATAAATCCTTTGCAGAGAAAGATGGATAGACTGCTCCCGTTAAGTAATCTACCTTGGATGAAATAGTTCCACCTGTATTGATTACAGTAATTTCCCCTTCCCTTAAATGTTCTTTAATCTCTTCTATTATCCTCTTTTCACTTTTGCTGACGAGTCTTATTCGAGTTTCTCCGCTAAAATATATACCAATATTATATCCATTATCAAGCTTTATTACGATACACCGCGGATCCCCGTAGAAAGGTCTAGGCATAAGTAAACCTTCGTAAACAACTCCATCTTTCTCAACACGTATTCTGTCGTAAATATCTATACCTAGCTTTTCTAGTACCTCTACTATTTCTGTAGAATACCCTCCATATTCTTCCATCGCTAAGACTAATCTTAGAGAAGGATTTATATATTAATTTACTCTTCTTATCCTATGCCCAGTCACGGAAGCTTGACTAAAGCTGGAAAAGTAAGAAATGCCACACCGAAGATACCTCCAAAGCCTAAGAAAAACCTAATACCACGTAGACGGAACTCTCGAAATTATAGGAGAAGAATACTCTATGCACCTCTTTCAGGTAGACGCTAGCTTAATTAGTTAAATATATTTATTTTAGTTATTAAAATATTTTAGGTGATGAGATGAAATGTTACATTGTCGAAGACATTATTGGAGTATTAGCTATAGATGACAAAGGTAGCATTATAGAAAAAGTAGTATATGATAGGAGTAGACTAGATGATATAGTACAAAAACTACTTCTACTTGAGAAAGGTGAAGTGACGGAAGAGTTACAATTATTATGTGAGAAACTGAGTTCGAAAGGTGTTAAGGAAATTGTACTTGAAGACGAGACTCTCGCCCGGAACCTAGCTAAGCTCTTCCCTGGATTATCTATCTCAGCTGAAACACCAAGTAAAGGTGGACTAAAGTATAGAAGTGCGAAAAAAAATCTTCTGAAGAATATAGGAATAGACTACGAAGACTACCTCTCTTTGCTATATGAAATATCAGTTAAATTAACGAAGAGTAAAGTTAAAGAAGAAGCTGAGAAAAGAGACCTTTTCATAGCACAAGCAATATCAGCTATTGACGAAACCGACAAAACGATTAATCTCTATGCATCTAGGCTACGCGAGTGGTATGGTCTGCACTTCCCAGAGTTAGATGAAGTAATACGAGAACATGAGACTTATATTAAAATAATCAAGGAAATAGGCGCTAGAGCCGATATAACTAAAGAAAAACTTGCTGCTCTAGGCATACCTTCCGGCAAAGCGGCTAGAATAGAGAAATTAGCTAAAGAGAGCATGGGAGCAGATATTACGGAATTTGACTTAAATGCCATACAAGGTCTCGCAGGCATAGCTTTAGATCTTTACAATTTAAGAAGAAAGCTGGCGGAATACGTCGATGAGGCAATGAAGGAAGTAGCACCTAACATAAGAGCCTTAGTAGGTTCTCTCCTAGGCGCTAGACTAATTGCCTTAGCTGGAGGATTAAGGAAATTGGCAATGTTACCTGCTAGCACAATACAGGTTTTAGGTGCAGAAAAAGCTCTATTTAGAGCTCTTAGAACAGGAGGAAAGCCTCCTAAGCACGGCGTAATATTTCAGTACCCTGACATCTTCAGAAGCCCGCGATGGCAGAGAGGCAAGATAGCTAGAGCCTTAGCCGCTAAGCTAGCCATTGCTGCTAGAATAGATGCTTTTACTGGTGAATACAAAGCTGATATGTTAAAAGAAGAATTGAGAAAAAGAATAGAGGAAATAAAAACTCTTTATGCTAGACCTCCTCCTCGTAAAGAAGAAAAACCTAAGAGGAGGAGGCCTCCTAGAAGAAGAAGGAGAAGGAGGTGATGCTTATGAGTGTAGAGGTAAAACCTCATGAAAGATTCGCAGGAGTATACTGGATACTATTTGAAGATGGTACAAAAAAGCTGGCTACAAAGAGTCTAGCGCCGGGACATAAAGTTTATGGAGAACAGTTGATAACTATCGAGGGAGAGGAATACCGCGTGTGGAATCCTTATAGGAGCAAGCTAGCAGCCGCTATTATAAAGGGATTAGAAGTAATGCCTATCAAAGAGGGAGCCAAGGTACTCTATCTAGGCGCAGCCTCAGGAACTACAGCTAGCCATGTTTCCGACATAGTGGGCGAGGAAGGAATAGTGTATTGCGTAGAATTCTCTCCAAGAGTAATGCGAGAACTTATAGAGAAGTGTTCTAGCTACCGTAAAAACATGATTCCAATATTAGCAGACGCCCGATTCCCTAACTTGTACAGAATGTACGTTGAAGAAGTCGACGTAGTGTATGCTGATATAGCTCAGCCTTTCCAAAGTAAAATTCTAGCAGATAATGCCGACTTCTTCCTTAAAAAAGGCGGCTGGGCCCTTCAAGCAATAAAAGCCATGAGTATTGATGTAACAAGAGAGCCCTCAGAGACGTATAAAGAGGAGATAAGCCACCTAGAAAAAAGAGAGTTTGAAATAAGAGATGTAGTTCACTTAGAGCCTTACGATATAGCTCATGCATTTGTTGTTGCAAAGAGGTAGTCTCCAAACACTATGCCTGGAAAAACCAGGCTGTTAATCGAAACTCTGACAGAAGAACTCAAGGACAGAGACTTCACAGTGGAGATACTAAAGACTTCTTCTAAAAAGTACTGTTCAGACATACTAGCACTTAAATCAGCCAGAGATAGCCGAATAATGGTCTCACTTAAATGCGTAATCGACATCAATGAGTGCACGAAGAAAAATGTTGGTGAGCTTAAAAAGTTCTGTATATCTACAGACTCCACTCCTCTCATAGTAGGCTTAACTTCACGTAGAGAAGAGCTTCTTTCAGGAGTAGTGTATAAGCGCTTTGGAGTATACGCTGTTCACGTATCGACATTTATAGATGCACTAAAGGGAATAAAACCGGTAGCCTTTACAGAAAGAGGAGGACTATATGTAAGTATTAACGGAAAGAACCTCAAGGAGGCTCGCCTCAGGAAGGGATATTCTTTAGGAGAACTAGCTATTAGGCTAGGTGTAAGCCGTAAAGCGATTTATGACTATGAAAGAGAGAAAATGAACGCAACACTAGATGTAGCATCTAAATTAGGGAGCATTTTAGAAGAAAACATAGTAAAGCCAATAAATATATTTGAGTGGAAAAGAGAAAAAATAACTGAAAATAAGTTGCCTAGAAAATCGCTGCTCAGGGGATTATATTATAATATAAAGAAACTCGGATATAATGTTTTCTGTTTCTCAAGGATGCCATTTGATATGATAGCATTTAAAGAGAAAGACGATAAAAAGATACTAATAAAAGTCGTTGAAAAGAATATTAAAATAGAGGAAGCTCTAGAGGAGATAGAGCTTTCACGCAAAGTCGCAGAAATAACATCATCTAACATAGTGCTAGTCTCAGATAGAGACACCAAAAAATTAGTGCGAGATGAAGTAGGCGATGACATAGATATACTAAATAATAGCAACATTAAAGATGAAATTGTTTGAAAATAGTTTAATTGACTTTTTAGAAGAAATCTTAAAATTTCCGTTGACTACTGTTACTGAGGAAAAGACTAAAGTAGTAGTACCCGACTTAAGCAAGTATAAAAGAGGAGATTACGTCGATCCTTCCTGGGCACCTGTCTTCTACAATCCTGTAATGAAAATGTGCCGCGACTTAAGTGTAGCTGCCATACTAGCTTACAGTAAGTCCTATAGCCCTAGCAGCTCTGTCAGTGTTTGCGAACCTCTTTGTGCAACAGGGGTACGTGGAATAAGGTATGTTACTGAAACTAATGTAGTTGAGTATCTTCTTTTAAACGATATTGATGAAAGAGCAGCCTTAATAGCAGTCGCAAATACTCTCCTAAACTCTATTGATGACTTAGCCGATGTCTTTAACCTAGATGCTAACATTCTATTAGCGCTCTCCAGGAAATTCACCAGATTTAACGTCGTAGACATAGACCCCTTCGGATCACCAGAGCCCTTTATAGGCTCTGCTCTTAAAGCTATTACTCACAAAGGTTTACTATGCTTGACAGCGACAGACTTAGCTCCTCTTACGGGAGCGCATAGAGCTGCGTGTCTACGGAGATACTTTTCAGTAACAGCTAAAACAGACTGCGGATTCGAAATAGCATCACGTATCCTCTACTATGGTGTCATAAAACATGCTGCTCCCTTAAATATGGGAGTAAAGCCTTTGCTCACCTTTAAGGGTAGACATTATATCAGATGTTTCTTACAAATATTTAAATCGAGAAAAGCTGCCGATGAAACTATCAGTAGAATAGGCTATGCTCTCTACTGCAGTAAATGCGGTTACAGAGAACTTTCAAGAAACACCACTACCTTGAAGTGCAGAGAGTGCGGAGGACAATTAGAGAAGATAGGACCTTTATGGATAGGAAAAATATTTGACACAGCTTTTTGTGATGAAGTACTGAATGAGATTAAGTGCTTGGGTTTAAGCAAGTCTCTCACTATGAAGCTAGAAACTATTCTCTCTGAAAGTGATATCAATAAACTCTATTATACAACTGAAAATATTTCTCGAGTAATTAAGATGAATGAAATTTCGCCGAGAGTAGTCGTAAACGAGTTAATTAAAAGAGGATTTAAAGCGTCATTAACGCACTTCGACTTTAAGGGTTTCAGAACAAATGCCTCTTACAATACTTTACTTAAGTTTATTAAGGACCTCTCTTCACTGCTCCATGAAATTTCCTGACAAGCCCCAGTTTTTGAGGAAAGTAACGCGGTCTCTACGCACTTTAAGGCTATGTACCCCCATTTAGCTGAGTTAAGAGGTTCCCTTCTATACTTTACACACTCTAGGAAATGCTGGTCTTCTACGTAGAGGGGCTCGTTTTCAGCTCCGAGCATCAGTTCTCGCGTGATTATATCTTTTGATCTATATGCTTGAATTACTTCCTGAAATGTACCTAAAGCGATATGCTGCATAAGTCCTTTCTCGACTTGATAACGCTGGAGGATATAGTCTAGCTCTATTATGCTTTCCTTAGTCTGTATTAAAAGCATTCTTTTCTTAAATGTAGACCCTGACCGCCAGCTAGCTCGGGCTATGTGTATTATTCCATCTTCATACTCAAATATTGCCGAGATATCACTCTCATATAATTCATTCTCCTGTATAGCTCGTGCCACTACCTTTCTAGGAACTCTCTCGAGCAGAAAGACAACCACATCGATATCGTGCGTGAGAAGGTCATGAGCTACACCTAGGTTCAGAGTATATCCTCCCGGAGGACCAGGGCCTATGCGCTGAGTTAGAATAGAGACTACACGGTCATTTGCGTTCAATACTTTGTCTCTGAGATAGTCTCTAACTGCCAAGACCGCTGAGTTAAAACGCTCTACATGCCCTACGGCCAGTATTCTCCCTTCCTCTTTAGATATCTTAATTAAATCAAGAGCCTCCTTGCAGGTAGCGGCTAGAGGCTTCTCCACGAGAACATCGGCCTTTTTTAGTATAAGAGAAGAAACTTCGTAGTGATAGAGAGTAGGGACTGAGACCACTGCGCAGTCTAGGTCCTCCTTGCTAATCATGTCTTCTGCGTCGTAGTATATTTTATCAGCATTATACATTTTAGATATTTTATCTGCGACCTTTTTATTTACATCACAGACAATTAATTCGCTACACAGGTTTTTCTCTCGTAGTTTAGAAAAGACTCTTACGTGGTTTTTACCCCATCTACCTGTACCTACCACAGCTACTTTTAGTCCCTCCCTGGCCATTGTGATTCTAAAGGTTACAAGCTAATAAGCTTTATATCAAAGTTAAAGTTAAGAAACCTGCCTCATTTTAAATATGTGAAACGAAGAAAAAGAGTGCTATTAATTGCAGGGCTCCCGGGCTCTGGAAAAAGCGTGTTCTCCAAAGTCGCCCAACAGATGTCAATTCCAGTAGTATCTCTGGGAGATATTGTCAGAGAAGAGGCCTTAAAAAGAAAGCTCGACCTTACGTCTGAGAATCTAGGTAAAATAGCTATCGAGCTTAGGGAAAGATACGGCAAAGAGGTTATGGCGAAGCGAAGTATAGTAAGAATCCTATACAACGAATCTCCTCTCGTTGTCGTAGACGGAGTACGCAGCTTAGAAGAAGTGTACTATTTCAAGAAGTTTTTTGAAGTATACATCATTGCGATACACGCGTCCCCGCGTACACGATACTCTCGTCTAAAAGCTAGAGGAAGACCTGACGACCCCTCTTCGTGGGAAGAGTTCTCTACAAGAGATTTAAGAGAGCTCTCGCTGGGCATAGGAAATGTAATAGCTTTAGCAGACTACATGATAGTGAATGAGAATATACCGTTAAGAGAGTATGAAGAAATATGTAGAAAAATTTTATTGAAAACAATGAGAGAGATATGCTATGAGAGTCGAGGTTAGGAGTGAAGTACGTTTAACAGAAAACGAGCACAAGGTTAAACGAGCCATATTAAACTTCTTTAAACCAGATGTCGTAGAAGTAATTGATGAGGACTATAGGAAGATCATTATATGTAGAGCAGAGGGATACAGGTCTCTGCTTAAACTCTACGACGCCTTAAGGAAGCAGCGCATACTTGATGCTGCTCGCTCACACTTAAAGAAAGGAGTTATTGGAAATACTGTAGTATTCCACATACACAAGCAAGCTGCCTATGTTGGAAAAATATCATTCTGCACAATACCTGATAAGGAAAGCCCACTTGGAGCGATAACTTTCGTGATTTCCTGCAGCGATGTAGAAAGACTTATTGACTGGTTAACTCCGATGACTATCGATGGGACGCCGTTCTATAAAGTTGATCCACCTGAGGACCCTTAAACATCACGTTCTATTTCATCCATGTCGTTAGGTAATATAGTTTCTGGAAAAATAGCTGAAGCCTCTACAAGAAGCTTTGAGGCATTTGAGTAGCGAGCACTGATATGAAAGAGTACGAGCTCCTTAACTCGAGCTTCCTTAGCTACTAAAGCCGCTTCAGCCGCTGTCGAGTGACCAGTAGCACGAGCCTTTTCATTAAGCTCACATGAAAACGTTGCATCGTGAATCAGTATATCAGCACCGCGCGCTAACTCTACTATAGCTCTACAAGGCCTTGTATCTCCTGTGTACACTATCTTAAACTTACTTTTAATTTTCAACAGCTGGTACATTGGAACCCTCTTACCGCACGCTTCAATAAACCCTACCTCTCCTCTAATAATCCTCCTATAAAGCTCTGGACTCATTTTCAAACCAAGTTCAGCTATTACATCATCTCTAATTTTCCTGTAATACTCCTTAATAGTAATAAGATAAGCATAATTCTTTATCGTGTGCTCAGCTTCTACAGCAGAGATTTTATATGTCTTATCCTCGTATATTACATCATAGTGTTTCTTATCTAATTCAATTACATCGATCTTATACTTTAGGGCGCAGGGCACTAAGCTAAGTACACTTTCAACGAAATCTTTCAGCCCTCTGGGCCCTATAATTACTAAGCTTTCACTCCTACCCATAAAAGCATATGTCTGAAGAATTCCTGGAAGCCCTAGTACGTGATCCCCATGCATATGAGTCACTAATATGGTCTTTACTTTATTTAAACCGAGCCCAGCTTCGAAGATCCTATACTGACATCCTTCTCCACAGTCAAGTAGTATAGCTGTGTTCAAGTACTTTACAGCGATAGCTGGTAAAGCCCGTTTTTTAGAAGGAATACTGCCACCTGTTCCGAGGAAAATTAGTCTAACTTTACTCATGCTTCATCCCGACAAGCAGTCTTCTACATAAGTTGTTATGGACAGGAATTAAGTATATACCTTTAATTTTAATGCCTATCTTACAAGCTAACTCCCTGAGATCTTCGGAGGAAAGGGTTGAAAGGAAACATATGTATCGATTCTTTTTAAGAGACGTCAGCGCCAACTCAAATAGCTTAAGTACTATGTCTCGATGACTACGTCCTTTAAGTGAGGAAAGTCTTCCATAAGGAGGGTCTGTTACAATAGCATCTACTGTCTCCTCTACTCTCAAGGGGAAAAGAAATGTGTCTGCTCTAATCACGTGGGAGTCACAGTATAGTCCGTAATGCTTTAGATTCTTTACACAACCATAACACATTTTAGACGCGATATCTATTCCAATGCACTGGCAGCCTAGTATAGCAGCTTCTATTAATATGCTTCCACTTCCAACAAAAGGATCTAGGACTACCATACTCTCTCTTACTCTCGCTAAGTTAACCATAGCTCTGGCAATCACTGGGTGTAATGTACATGGATGAAAGAAAGGCCTATACTTAGCTTTACGCGAAAAAAGCTCGCTCCTAATAGACTCACATATCCCGATACCTATTGAAAGACAATTTCCGTAGGCTATACACTGCACAATTACATCAGGTCTTCTCAAGTTAACTTTAGTACCAGTCTTCTCCTTAACGACTCTACCTATTTCTCTCTCTAAGTATATTTTAGATAGGTTGCTATTGAATACCAATGCTCTTACAGCAAATGATGATTTTCCTCGAAGATGCTTTGATAAGATACTTAGATCTAAACCTCTCATTTCCGCTTCCCTAGTACTCTGGATCTTAGTTGTAGCTAATTCAAGTACGGCCATCTTCATGAAAGCTAAACGCTTTAAAATCTTTTTTAAGTAATTTAAATCTTTGACCCTGGTTGCGACTTTAATGACCCTCTTATTAACAATTTTCATCTCAGAGTCTATGTTATAGGCTTCAAATATAGCTTTTAACTCGTCTAAGCCTATTTGAGGAAAATCTCCTGAGAGAATCACTATAATTCTTGCTAGCATTTGCCTGTAAGAAAATTACTTAGGATACAAAATCTTTTCGATCTTCTTTACCAGAATATAAGACAAAACTACTACTAGACACGACATGCTAAACCAATACAGCACTAATAACATAGAGCCCCTCCCCATAGAAAAATAACAGGCCTCCAAAATCACTTGTCTGAGCACAGGAAATAAAAGTACTAGAGACAGCACTGAAGGCACCTGTCTAGTTTTTCTTATGATTTGTTCTATAGAGTATCCAGCTGAGATTACGAGTCCTGAAAGAACTACTACATCAAGCATCATAACGTAGCTTCCAAAGGTATATGTAAGGAAGCTAATTAGGGCACTCGCTGAGAGCTCATTTAATCCTAGCTGAGCTAGGACATATATTGAAGTCAAAAATAGAACTATAGATGAGAGTATAGCTAGAGTAAAAGATATTGGGTAATTGGAGTAGCTAGTCTTAATTCTCTCTGGAATATTAAAGCCTTTCATAAAGAGTAGTACTCCTAAGATTAGCATTAATGCGGAGGATATGTACTCGAGAAGACCTGTTAAAGATAGTATAACGTAGACCACCATGAATATTCCTGGAATGCCTAGAGAGTATTTCTTATACTTTGGCTCCTCTACTAGCTTCTTAGCGTACTTAGTCAGTAAGACGAAAGACTCCTCAACTCCTCTAGATTGTCTCACTACTATTCGTTTGACAGAAAGAACAGGTAACTTTGACTGAATGATGGGTATTACCTGCTCGTCTGTGGGCCCGTCGGAAATAAGAACTACTCCATCTGCCTTAAATTTCTCAAGAACTTTAGTCAGCTCCGAGAGAATTTTGATATCAGCTTCTATTCCCTCTTGAGGTAGGCCGGCGACGACCGCGATTTCACATCGCTGCCTCCCAAACGTAGATACTAGATTGTCGTATGTCTGTACTGCTGCGAAAAGAGCATTAGCGTCTGAGTCGTCTGGCACTTTTATAGCGAAGTCTATTGCCGCCTTGAGGACGTTGTCTCTGCCTACAATAGGAGTCTTTAGCCTAGTCACCTGCCCTATGTCGTCGTCTCTGTCCACACAGAGTACAAGTAACTTTTTTGCTGCCTTAAAGTTCTCAGACATTACAGCCTCAGCTTAAGATAGTTGATCCTTAAAATAAATCTTTAACTTACTTGCTGATTAGCGAAGAGGGACTTCCCCTAATTCTACGAGTATCTTGAACTCTTCGAAAGTTATCCTCTCTCCTCTCTTAATTTTCTCTTTTATGTGAACTGCCTTTTTCTCAAGCTCTTTTCTTCTGTCAGCAATAGTCTTAGCTATTATTTGAGCCTTCCTAAGCAACTGCTCTTTCTCTATCTCTTTGAGAAGTTCTTTTCTTTTAGTAAGCATTTGTATTAGCTGCTGATGTTTCTCGTCAGCGCGCTTCTTTGTTTCGTCACGCGTCCTTCTTAAATCGTCTATTATATTTCTTATGTTACTGATTTCATTTTTGAGAGCTCCTATGTTCTCTCTCATCTCGTTTCTTTTCTTGTAAAGTTCGCTTAACTTAGATAAAATTTCCTCATACTCGGTCCTAATTTTCTCAAGCTCTGCTTCTATATCATTCAGTCTGTCCTGCAGTCTCTTATACTTCTCTATAACAGCTATTTGCTCTAAAAGCTCGTTTATCTTATTGACATATATTTTCTCCTCTTCTGAAGAAAGCGACTTAGTCTGATACTCCCACTCTAAAGCCTCTAGCTTTGATCTGAGCTCTCTCTCATTCTTCTCGTCAATGTTTCTCACCTTAGCTCTCAGCTTTCTCATCTCATTTATCACTTCACGTCTCTCGGCCCTGAGTCCTTTGAGAACCTCCTTTAAGGAGTTCTTTCTATTTCTGTATTCATTAAACTCCTCTACTACCTTAGAGTACTCTTCACGCAGCGACTTTAGCGCCTCTCTTCTTTCCGCAATAGACTTCCTAAGCTCTCTTATTTTAGCAGAGAGCTCTCTGACTCTATTGTTGTACTCGTCTCTCTCTGCTCTCGTCTCAGCGATTTTTTCCTCAAGCTCTTTAAGCTGACTCATTAGCTTTTCTAGCGCCATGTCGACGCCTACTTTCTCAGTATTACTCTCGCATCTATTACTTTTACTCCTTTCTCAAAAACAAACACAGGGTTTAAGTCTAGCTGATCAATTTCGCTATTCTCAGTAAGCATATTCGATGTCTTCACTATGGCGTCTACTAGCGCCTCTATATCTGCTGGCGTTGTTCCTCGGTAGCCCTTGAGTATTTGAAAGCCCTTTATCTCGTGAATCATCTCCCAGGCATCTTCCTCGTCTATAGGAGCTATCCTAAAGCTAACGTCTCTGAAGATCTCTACAAATATTCCTCCTAGTCCAAACATTACTGCTGGCCCAAACTGAGGATCTCTAATACCACCTATGATTACTTCAGTTGCCTGAGGCACCATTTCCTGTACTAGTACTCCTTTAATTCTAGCGTCAGGCTTTTTCTCTTTCACGCTGCTCATCATTCTATCATACGCCTTCACTAGTTCTTCCTCGCTCTTTATGTTAACAATTACCCCTCCAACATCTGATTTATGTAAGACATCCGGAGAAACTATTTTTAGAACTACGGGATACCCTATTTCACTAGCTATTTTTAATGCTTCCTCCTTACTTTTAGCAACCCTGCTTTTCGCTACTGGAATTCCATAAAGGGAGCATAGCATTTTAGCTTCGTGCTCGTAAAGCCAGGTACGCCCCTCTTTCAAAGCGTGCTCTATGAGTTCTCGGGGAGTCATAGTCAATCCCTCACCTCGACTATTTTCCTTTAAGCTTTTTAAGCATTTTCTTCTTCCATTTAGCCCATCTATATATTGCTGCTAGCGAGGAAACAGCTCTCTCAGGAGTAGGATAAGCTGGTATACCGTTTTGCTCAAGTATTCTCATAGCTTTCTGACACTCCTCGCCTCCAATATAGCATGCTACTATAGGTTTGCAGTGCTTATACTCTCTCACAATATCTGAGATCACTTCAGATAGCTTGGGGGGATCTACTACAGCTGTCTGGCAGAATAACAGAATTATGGAGTGTATCCTATCGTCACTGAATGCTACTTTCAGTGCTCTCGAGTACTCATCGTATGCTGCCTGTCCTGTGAGATCAACAGGGTTCTTCGGGCTTCCAAAAGGCGGCATACACTTTTTGAATTCCTCGATTAAATCTCGAGGGAGCTCCATTAAGTTCAGTCCGTAGTCTGAGCACGCATCTGTAGCCATGACACCGATCCCGCCGCCGTTGGTAATTATAACGACGTTGTCTCCTTTCGGCTCTGGTAGCTCTGTGACCGCTCTAGCCCAGTCAAACGCCTCCTCTACGTTCAGTGCTCTCAGAACTCCACATTGTTTGAAAGCGACGTCGTAGAACACGTCGCTTCCAGCGAGCGATCCAGTGTGAGATGCTACTGCCCTAGCTCCTCGCTCAGATCTTCCAGCTTTAATTACTATAATTGGCTTCTTAAGAGAACAGTGCATAGCAGCCTCCATAAATCTCCTTCCGTTGTTGAGTCCTTCCATGTAGATTAAAACAACTTTAGTATGTTCGTCGTTTACAAAGTATTTGAGAAGATCTGCTTCGTCTACATCGGCTTTATTTCCAAGGCTGACTACAGCTGAAAGCCCTATTCCCGCAAATATAGTCCAGCCCATTAATGCTATTCCGAGGGCTCCGCTCTGCGTAATAAAGGCTATTTTCCCTGCAAGAACTTCAGTAGGCCCAAAGGTGGCATTGAGCTTGGATGGTGCGCTGTAAACTCCGAAGATATTTGGCCCTATAAAGCGTATACCGTATTTTCTCGCTATTTCGACTATTCTTTCCTCTAGTTCAACATTACCTACTTCTTTAAATCCGGAGGAAATTATCGCTGCCGCCTTTACACCTTTTTTTCCGCACTCCTCGAGTACCGCTGGTACGAACTTTGCGGGAATAGATATGACCGCTAAGTCTACTTCATCCGGAACCTCTAGTATCGACTTGTAGCACTTTAGTTCGAGTATTTTGTCTGCTCTGGGGTTTACTGGATAGACTCTTCCTTTAAATCCGTACTCCACTATGTTCCGCAGTATCTCATGCCCTATTTTGCCGGGAGACCGCGACGCGCCTATCACTGCTACACTCTTCGGAAAAAATAGGTACTTAATTCTAGACTCCATGTGCTTTTCTTGAGACATCCTAAGCACACATTATTTCTTAAATAAAAACTTTCCTCTCGATACTGTCGAAACTTTTTTCGACAATAGTTAAATATTCCATCCTCCCGTAAGTAAATATTTTCACTAATATCTTGGAGATAAGAACTATTAAGCTAAACTTCGCGGTGTTTGTTTCCCCAGAGACTTTAAATATCTACAGTGAGGTTTAGCTCAGCCAGTGATGCAGAGTAGCGGAAGATTTATAACCGACTGAAGAGAGGAGAGATGGGTGCTTATAGGAGATGGTAACAGCCTATGATGTCCCAGCACAGCTACTGATAGAAAGAGTAGCGAGGTACTTGAAAGAAAACTTCCCAGAAATAAAACCTCCCTCATGGGCAATGTTCGTTAAAACAGGACCTCATGCAGACAGAGTACCTGAAAATCCTGAATGGTGGTACATAAGGTGCGCCTCTCTGCTACGCAAGCTATACTTTCATGGACCTGTAGGAATAGAAAGACTGAGGACAGCTTATGGTGGTCGAGCAGACCTCGGAATGAAGCGTAAGCACTGTAAAAAAGCTGGAGGCTCTATAATACGAAAGGCACTACAGCAATTAGAGGCAGCAGGTCTCGTAACTAAAGTCGATAGAAAAGGCAGAGCACTGACACCTAAAGGTAGATCCTTACTTGATAGCATAGCACATAAAGTCTTTATAGAACTAGTTAAAGAAAAACCCGAGCTTAAGAAGTATAGTCCTATTAAGTGAGGTGACATTATGGCTAGAGCTAAACCTCTGGGTAAAAAACTGAGGCTGGCTAAAGCTTATAAACAGAATAGATCTCCACCCATATGGGTTGTAGCTCGAACTAAGGGGGAGTTTAGAAGGCATCCTAAGATGAGGCATTGGCGCAGAAAAAGACTAAAATTATAAGGGTGACGAGGCATGAGCTCTCCTGAAGAAGAGATAATAGTAACGCGCACTTATGTGGTACCTTTAGGAAGACTCTATTGGGGTCCTCGGCGAAAGCGTGCTAAAAAGGCTATAAGACTCCTGAGAGAGTTTGTTATTAGGCATTTAAGAAAGTATGATATTAAAGAGATAAAGCTTGATTCTTCCGTAAACGAGTACCTATGGTCAAGAAATATAGAAAAACCCCCTCGAAGGATTAAGGTTAAAGTAGAAGTCGTTAGAGAAGATGAGGAACGATACGCGAGAGTAACCCTAGCTTAACTATGTCACTAGAGCGCCTCTCTCTATTCGGAGTCCCAAGCATCGGAGTTTTCATTTTCGCTAATAATGAAGTAGCAATAATCCCTCCAAGCATACCTGATAACGACGAGGAGACCATAAGAGAAATACTTGGAGTAGACAAAGTTATCAGAACAACTATATGTGGTACGAATCTAGTGGGAGTCTTTATTGCCGGAAATGATAGCGGCATACTTGTTCCAGCAAACATACTTGAAAACGAGCTAAGCCTTCTCAAGAGAGAGTTAAGGGACCTTAATTTAGCTATAGTGAACGACCCTAGAAATGCACTAGGCAACTTGATTTTGGCAAATAATAAGGTAGCACTCGTAAGCCCTTATTTCAAAAAGAATGTAATTAAAGTGCTGAAAGATAACCTAAATGTAGAAATTATAAAAGGCAAGATAGCTGAAAGCGAGCTAGTAGGCACATTAGCTATAGCTAATAACCGAGGAGTACTACTAAGTGCGCTTGCTCAAGAAGAGGATCTAAGATTTCTATCCACTATCTTTAAGTTAGTAGTAGATGTAGGGACTGTTAACAGGGGAAGCCCCTTTTTACGTGCAGGAATGCTAGCAAACGACAAAGGAGCTCTAGTGGGCGACGAAACCACAGGACCTGAAATACTGCGGATACAGCAAATTCTCCTCGCTTAGTCCGCTACATTTAAAAACTTAACTTACCTAATTTGCCTCAAGGTGACCCTATGCCAAAAGTGTATCGGGTATACGGTCAAATGAGAATTAAAGGAGTATGGCAGAAGTTTACTATAGAGTGGCCGGGATTAGACGAAAAGCATGTCATAGAGCGAGTATACTCTGTGCTGGGATCAAGACATAAGTTAAAGCGATCTGAGATAAAAATAATTAAGGTAATAGAAATCTCTCCAGAAGAAGTTGAAGATAGATACGTTAAAGACCTCCTAGAACTAGGCGCTCTTTACGCTTGAGGTAGATAAAATGAGTAAAAGTGAGCTCACTCGAGAAGACATAAGGAGGCTAACTGCAGAATATATACTGCTTCAGAACCTAATCAGAGAAATAGAGCAGAGAATAAACGTCTTAAATACTACCTTAAGCGAACTTATGACAACACGCCAAACAGTAGAAGAAGTCTCTAAGCTCAAAGAAGGACATCAGCTGATAGTATCTATAGGGAGTGACGTATACCTGGAAGTGAAAGTCGATAAAACAAATAAATTCTTAGTTAACTTAGGTGCAGGAACCATTGTCGAGAGACCCGCAGAAGATACCCTTAGAATAATAGACACTCGCATAGAAGACTTGAGAAAAGCTCTTCAAGACTATCAGAAAAACTACAACACTCTTATAGCTAGACTTTCTCAGATAAGAGAGATATTAGAAAGAATTCCTCAAAGTTAATTATGTTCACTGGACTTAAGAAAACTTTAAGTAAAATAGTGGCGAGAGTAGCCCACAGAGGACTCTCATCCTACGAGCTCGAAGAGATCTCAGAAGAGATCCTGTTAATGCTCGTTGAAAATGACGTAGCGTACGAAGTAGCAGAAAAAATTAGTGAACTAATTAAAGAAAGACTTTCAAACGAGAAAATAGGGCTTTTTGAAAACCCCAAAGAAAGAGTACTAAACATATTAAGCCAAATATTAATTGAAATACTAACACCTAAAAAAGAAGTGGATTTAGAGAAATTAATAAAAGAAAAAGCAAGCAGATCTCCCCCCTTCGTGATACTATTTGTGGGACCTAATGGACAGGGCAAGACTACAACTATAGTTAAGATAGCTAGATACTTAAAGAGCCGAGGATACTCCGTAGTCATCGCCGCTGCAGACACCTTTAGAGCAGGAGCTATAGAGCAATTAGAGGCGCTGGTAAAGCGTGTCGGCGCAAAAGTGATTAAACAGAAGTATGGCGCAGACCCTGCTGCCGTCGCATATGACGCAGTTATGCATGCACGCTCTAAGAAGGTGAGCGTAGTGCTGATTGACACAGCAGGCCGTCTTCAAACAGATAAAGACTTAATGGAAGAAATGGCGAAGATAAAGCGTGTAGTCTCACCAGATTTAGTCATTTTTGTGGCAGACGCACTTATGGGTAATGACGCTGTTAACCAGGCGCTAGAATTTGACAGGTATGTCGGAATAGATGCAGTTATTTTGACTAAAGCAGATACTGACGCTAAAGGTGGCGCCGCGCTATCCATAACATATGTTACAGGAAAACCATTGATATTTTTAGGAACAGGGCAGAATCTAGATGACTTAGTGAGGTTTAATGCACAAGCATTTGTAAAAACTCTTTTAGAAGCAGATTGAGATAAGTAAGAAATATAAATTCGCAACTTTAGGTATTTCTGAGTTTTATGAAACATTTGTTATCCCTAAGCGACATAAGCCGAGAGGATTTAAGGAAACTAGTTGAGCTCACTGAATACTTCAAGAAAATAAGGCTGGCGGGAAACAATTGCCCTAAAATACTCTCTGGCAAAAGCATAGGATTGCTATTTGAGAAACCCTCTACGAGAACAAGAGTATCCTTAGAAGTAGCCATTGTTGAGCTAGGAGGTTATCCGGTATACATGGATCCTCGCTCTCTTCAGCTAGCACGCGGAGAACCTATTAAAGATACAGCTAGAGTTCTCTCCCGTTACTTAGATGCGATTGTCACTAGAGTGTATTCTCAGGAGACCTTAATTGAGCTAAAAAGGTACTCTGACATCCCAGTAATAAACGCCCTAAGTGATAAATTTCATCCACTACAGGCTATATCTGACATGTTCACGCTTAAAGAACATTTCGGCTTCATTAAGGGGCTTAAGTTAGCTTTTATAGGAGATGGAGGAAGCAATGTGTGCCACTCTCTGCTACTAGCGTGCTCTATGTTAGGCGTAAGTATGAGCGTAGCATGTCCGCCTGAGTACCAGCCACAAAAAGACGTCTTGGATAAGGCTAAGGAGCATGCCTCTGTTACGGGAGCAAAGATAGAAGTCGTAGAGAACCCTGAAAAAGCCGTTGAGGGCGCAGATGCTGTCTACACAGATGTATTCGTCAGCATGGGCTTTGAAAAAGAAAGAGAAAAGAGACTAAAAATATTCCTACCTAGATATCAGGTTAATCGACAGCTCTTAAAGAAAGCTAAAAACTCAGCAGTATTTATGCACTGCTTACCAGCTAAAAGAGGAGAAGAAGTCACTGAAGACCTCTTAGAGGACCCTGAAATCTCTATCGTATGGACTCAAGCGGAAAATAGGCTACACTCAGCTAAAGCCGTCTTAGCGTACATTTTTGGGAAAAGGTGATAAGGCATGAAGAAGTTCTTTAGTGAGGTAACTAGGATACTAAGGATCACAAAAAAGCCTTCTAAGAGCGTATTTTTAATGACCCTGAGAGTGAGCTTTTTAGGACTTGTTTTGCTCGGATCCGTGGGATTTATTATACAGATAATCGGCTTAACCATAGTCACTGCGAGAATACCTAGACCCCCTCCAGACATAGTTATAATGGCGTTAATATCAGTAGCCATAGTTATACTAGCCGTTATGATGTATTTGAGAAGAGGTAGAGGCACATGAGCTTAGCTAGCAGGTTTTACGCTATAAGAACTGTAGCTGGACAAGAACACAACGTAGCTTTGCTCATTGAAACAAGAGTAAAAACGCTAAATCTTAGCATAAGGGCTATAATGGTGTTTGACGACTTAAAGGGCTTCATCTTCATCGAATCCCCTTCTGTCAGAGACATTGACAGAGCCATTAGTGGACTCAGACACATAAAGGGGAGAGTCAGAGGCTCTATATCGTTCGCTGAGCTCGAGAAATTCATCTACTACAAGCCAGTGATAGAGAGCATTAAAGTAGACGACATTGTCGAGATAGTGCACGGACCGTTTAGAGGAATGAAAGGCAAAGTGCGACACGTAGATAAGAGCAGAGGAGAAGTAGTTTTAGAGATACTAGACGCCACATACCCGTTCCCCGTGACAATAAACGCCGAGGATGTGAAGATAATTGAAAAGGCAGAGAGGAGTGAGCTTTATTAATAGGAGGCTTTTCTATCAAATACCGACATCGGTGAGCAGAAATGGGCACTAAGAAAACCCTACAGTTCCTAGTTCCAGGAGGAAAGGCGACCGCAGGACCACCTATAGGTCCTGCACTAGGCCCTCTCGGAGTAAACGTAATGGCAGTAGTAAACAAGGTCAATGAACTTACTAAGGACTTTGCCGGGATGCAAGTACCTGTTAAAGTCACTGTAGACGTAGATACTAAGGAGTTCGAGGTCGAGGTAGGAGTACCCACGACAAGCGCCCTGATAATTAAGGAAGCTAAGGCGCAGAAAGGGTCAGGAGAGCCTGGACGAAAGTATATAGGCAATTTAACCATGGAGCAAGTGATCAAAATAGCGCTTACAAAGAGGGAGCAGCTTAAGTCGAAAACTCTGAAAGGCGCTGTAAAACAGGTACTGGGTTCATGTCTTAGCATGGGTGTAACAGTGGAGGGTAAGAACCCTAAAGAAGTTATTAAAGAGGTTAATGAGGGTATTTACGACGAGTTATTGAAGAAATATGAAGAAGGTGGTTAAAATGCCAGTAGACTATAAGATTTTTATTAATCCACTTAAAGAAGCTAAGGAGAAAGCTAAGCCGAGAAACTTTAAGCAAAGCTTCGAGCTTATTATTAAGCTAAGAGACGTCGATCTAAAACGCCCTGAAAATAGAGTTAATATGCCAGTCGCATTACCACATCCTCCTAAAGAAAAAATGGCTAAAGTATGCGTCATCGCTGCAGGCGACCTTTATGTAAAAGCAAAGTCTGCGGGAGCAGACGGAGTAATCTCGAGAGAAGATCTTGAGAAAATAGCCAGTGATAAGAAATCAGCTAAGAAATTTGTTAAAAGCTACGACTTCTTTATAGCACAGGCAGACATGATGCCTCTCATAGGCAGACTTCTCGGAAGATATTTAGGCCCCGCTGGGAAAATGCCAAGACCTGTGCCGCCCACAGCAGACATAGCTCTCCTCGTCGATAGTTTGAAGAGATCCGTCCGAATAAGAATAAGAACGCAGCCTCTCGTTATGTGCAGAGTAGGTCTTGAAGACCAGCCTCTAGAAGAAGTAGCTAAAAATATAGCGGCAGTCTTTTCAGCTCTCGAGACAAAGTTTAGAATTCCTCATAATATAGAGAAAGTTTACGTAAAGCTGACTATGGGGCCTGCTGTTAAAGTTCGCCTAAAGTAGGTGTATGAGATATGTCTGTGCAAGCCGCGAAATATGTGAGAGAAAGACCTATTCCCCCTAGGAAAATAAAGATAGTTGAAGAAATGAGCCAACTTTTCACGAAATATCCTACAGTCGCAGTAGTGTCTATAAGAAACGTTGGAGCCCCTGTTTTACATGAAATAAGAGCCTTACTAAAAGAAAAGGGCGATGTACTGAGGGTTTGTAAAAATACTTTAGCCAGAATAGCAATTGACCGTGTTAAAGACAAGAGACCTGGCTTAGAGAAGCTCAAAAACTATCTGAAGGGGGAAAATGCGTTTATCTTCTCTAAGCTAAATCCGTTTGAGCTATACCTCTTCTTGGAGAAGAACAAAATACCTAGAGAAGCACGTCCCGGAGATATAGCCCCCGACGACATAGTTATTCCCTCAGGTAACACAGGCTTTGCTCCCGGACCTATATTAAGCCTCTTTGGCAAACTCAAGATACCGACAAGAATCCAGGAGGGAAGCATATGGATTACTAAAGACACTGTTGTGGCTAAGAAAGGAGATATGATATCAGCTGAGCTCGCAGAACTCCTTAAAAAACTAGATATTAAACCTATACTCTCAGGCCTCGAAATAAAGGTAGCCATTACAGACGGAGTGCTAATAGAAAAACTTGAGCTAAACCTAGACGAATACAGAGAACAGATCACTGAGGCGCATAGAAGAGCCATTCAGCTATCAATAGGCGCTCCCCTATTTGTCTCTGAGGCACTACCGTTAATCATACAGAAAGCCGCGAGAGAAGCGAATAGTCTGCTTCTCAATGCCGTGCTTCCGCTCAAAGACTCTATTGAGGCCGCTCTGAGGAAAGCAGAGAATATAGCTAGGGTAATCTACGAGAAAGTGAAGCCTAAAGTAGAGCAAGAGAAATAATCTGAAAATATTTCTGCCAATTAAACAGCTCTTTTCTCCTAGAGACCCTTATTTAGAAAACGAAATTTATAGAAGAGAGCACTGTCCATTCCTAGTAGAGAAAATGAAGACTCTTTACAACGTTAAGTTATTCAGAGAAAAAGGATTTATCAGAAAGAAATGCCCTATCTGCGGAGACTACTTCTGGACATTAAATCCTGATCAAAATACATGTGGAGAGCCACCCTGCGCAGAATACGAGTTTATAGGCTCGCCCCCGACAGCTAAGTACAGAGACCTCGAGACAATAAGAAAGAAGTACATAGAATTCTTCGCTAAGAGAGGACATACTCCGGTTAAGCGCTATCCGATAGTCGCTCGATGGAGAGAAGACGTGTATTTGGTCGGCGCATCGATTTATTGCTTCCAGCCATGGGTCACAGAAGGAGTAGTAGACCCCCCGGCAAATCCCTTAGTCATATCACAGCCCTGCATAAGGCTGACGGATCTAGACAACATTGGAAGAACAGGACGCCACCTATCGTGCTTCGAGATGATGGCACACCACGCCTTTAACTTCAAAGAAATAACTACTTACTGGAACAACAAGACAGTAGAGCTCTGCTTCAACTTCTTCACGGAAGAGCTCAAGGTTCCTGAAGAAAAAGTGATTTTTAAGGAAGGCATGTGGAGCGGAGGAGGAAATGCTGGAGAGGACTTCGAAGTCTTAATAGATGGGCTAGAAGTAGCGACACTAGTTTTCATGCACTACAGAGTACACGACTCCAAGCTAGTTGAAATGGGAAACTATATAGTCGATACAGGCTACGGTCTGGAGAGAATTTTGTGGCTGTCAACAGGATCCCCCACGCTCTATGACTCGCTTTTCTCGGAAATACTACCAGCTGTGAAGAAAATTGTGTCTGTACCAGAGCCCGATTTTGAAATTATGTCTACGCTTTCAAGATACTTTGGAAAGATCGACGTATCTAAGGCAGATATAGAGAAAAGCTACAGGGAGATAGCGTCCCTTGTAGGAATAAGCGTCGACGAGCTCAGGAGCATAGTTATACCTCTTGAAAACATTTACGCTGTACTAGATCACTGCAGAGCACTCATGTTCATGATAGGAGACGGCGTAGTTCCATCAAACACTGGCGCCGGGTACCTTGCGAGGCTTCTTATACGACGAGCTATCAGAAATCTACTAAAACTCTCCACTGACGTAAAGCTTACTGACATAATGGAAATATCGTTAAAGTACTGGACATCTCTATTCACAGAGTATAGAGAACTGATTGATAACATACTGGAAATCGTAGAGCTAGAGGAGAAAAAATACGCTCAGACTCTCAGAAGAGGTCGTCAGATATGCAGGACATTCATAAAGAAGAAAAGAGAGAAGGAGGAAAAAGTCTCTGCTGAAGACTTAATATACCTTTACGAGTCACATGGCATACCTCCTGATATAGTCAGAGAAGCGGGCAATGAATTAGGCGTAGAAATTACCATTCCTCAAAACTTCTACGAATTACTTGCTAAAAGAGCTAAGCCACAACTAGCTAAAAAGGAGGAAGCGCCACTAGACCCTGCTCTCGTCGAAAACATAGAGAAGACCAGGCTGCTTTACTACGAAGACCCGTACTTATTCGATTTCACTGCAAAGGTCTTAAAAGTAATAAGTGGCAAGTACGTGATCCTGGACAAGACAGCGTTCTATCCTACTGGAGGAGGCCAGCCAAGCGACACAGGAGTCTTAAAAACTCAGTCCGGAGAAGAACTAGAGGTAGTGAACGTATTCAAGGTCGGAAACGTTGTAGTTCATGAAATAAAGGCTAAAGAAGACCTAAGCATTAAAGAAGGAGAAACTGTTATTGGAGAAATCGACAAAGAGATGCGTCTAGCTTTAATGAGAGCCCACACAGCTACACACATACTTTTAGCTTCTCTCCGCAAAGTACTTGGACCTCATGTCTGGCAGGCTGGCGCTCAGAAAGGCGTAGAGAGATCCCGGCTTGACATCACACACTACAGGCACCTAACATTATCTCAAATACATAAGATAGAGGCTTTGGCTAACAGAATAGTACGCGAAAATAGGCGCGTGAAAACATTCTTTGAAGACAGAATTACAGCAGAACAGAGATACGGCTTCACATTATATCAAGGCGGCGTTGTCCCAGGTAGAGAGATTAGAGTCGTTGAAATAGAGGACTGGGACGCAGAGGCATGTGGAGGCACTCACTGCCTCAGTACAGGTGAAGTAGGATTAATTAAAATAATTAGGTCTATGCGCATACAGGACGGAGTCGAGAGAATAGAGTTTGCAGCGGGCAGCAGTGCTCTCAAGTATGTTCAGTCTCTTGAAAAAACTCTGAGAGAAGTATCTGAAAAACTAGGATCTCCACTCGAAGATGTACTACCCTCGGTTACTAAACTTATCGAAGAGTATAGATCACTTAGAAAAGAAAACGAGGCACTGAAAAAGAAATTATTTAGGCTTATTAAAGACACTGTAGTAGCTCAAGCCGAGAAAGTCGGCGTCCTCTCGGTAATCGTCTACGAAGTAGCCGAAGCAGAGGCCCATGACCTCCTCCACTTAGCTGCATTAATTACTAGAGATAACGCTAATGCTGTCGTAGTACTTTATACACGAGAAAACGGAAAAGCAACATACCTCATACTAGTGGGCGCTAATGCCTCTACTATAGTAGACGCCAGGGTACTAGGGCGAAAAATAATGGAGCTAGCTGAAGGCAGAGGAGGAGGAAAACAGGACATGTTTACTGGAAGAGGAAGATACGTACTGCTGGAAACTCTGCGGCAAAGAGTAGTAGAAGAAGTATCTAAGTTAGTAGAGAAGATAAATAAGTAGCTGAGCTGAGTATAGTCGAGAGACTATGCGGCCTCTTTCGCCTCGAGAGCTAAGGCGACTAGCTAAGAGGCTAGGCCTCAGGATCGAGGAATTACATGACGTGGAGAAAGTATCTATAGTTTTGCCTGATAAGATCATAGAGATAGCAAATCCTTCAGTCAGTGTGATGAGAGTCTCAGGTAACACAGTCTTCCAGGTGATGGGGGGAGAAATAAGCGAGATTAAGAGAGAAGAAACCTTAGCGGAGGAAGAGGTTGAAGTAAGTGAGGAAGATATTCAACTAGTGGCTGAGCAGGCGGGAGTAAGCCTTGAAGAGGCCCGAGCAGCACTAATCGAGACTAAAGGCGACTTAGCTAAAGCCATTATACTACTGTCCTCTAAGAAGAGACTACAATAGCGAACAAATAAATATATACAAAATCTGCGACTGAGAAACAGTATGGCGTATGAGCGCCTAGTAAAGAAGCTGACTAAAGAAAACCTCTGGCTCTACATACTGAGGCTCCTTAAAGAGAGACCCATGTATGGATACGAAATAGTCAAAGCGATAAGAGAAAAGTTCAAGTTTTCTCCAGCAACTGTAACAGTCTATGTCGTTCTCTACAGAATGGAAGCAGAGGGCCTGATAAAGAAGGTCAAGGAAGAAAAAAGCGTAAGACGTATCGGGAGAGCTTACTACGCTCCGACAGAAAAGGGGCTTCAAGTATTCGAAAAGGGCAGAGAGTTTATAGAAAATATTTACAAACTGCTATTCTCTTAGAACCATGCTTAATAAATTTAAAAGGTATTTCGAGAAAAAGCTCAGAGTCTTAGCTCTAGCTCTCCTTAAACTAGGTCTTACGCCTAACGCGTGCACTACACTCTCACTACTCGTAGGTGTGCTTTCTTCGATCACCCTTTGTACAGGAAATTACCTTTGCTCAACTGCGCTAATTCTGCTATCAGGTATCTTAGACGCACTAGACGGCACTGTAGCTAGGCTATCGGGCAAAGTAACTAAACTAGGAGCTTTCATAGACTCTATGTTCGATAGGCTAGTGGACTCTGCAGTGATACTCTCACTATGCTTTAACTTAATACAGAGAAACATGCCACTTGAGGGGGCTTTAGCGGCACTATTCGCTGCTTTATCCCTCATGATAAGCTATGCCAGGGCAAGAGCAGAAAGTCTCGGAGTAGAAATCAAGGGCGTCGGGCTCATGGAAAGAGCTGAAAGACTAATCGCTGTAGCTATCTTAGTTCTGCTACTAGACAGAGCCACCTATATGTTCACATGGCTACTTCTCGCAACTGTCGTCTTGTCAGGAGTCACTTTGGCTGAGAGAATATACAGGGTAGTTAAAGCTATCTCCCTCCGTGAAAAATAGCAGTTTTTGTTTGATTTACGTAAACTACTTCACTAATCTAAACCCCTCGCTCTAGCCCTAGGCCCTCAACAGATATCACAGCCCCACTATCTACCCTCTCTACATTGAAATCTACTCCTAACATAATTTTAGCTAACATAATGTTTGTTTCTGCGTGAAGCGTTAACTTAGTAGAAGAAATCGCCGATTCCCCTGACGCGATAGCCATGAAGGGCACTAGCATGTCTGTCATATGCCTGTCTACGGCTCTTCCGGTCTCGAGTTCTTCTATAAGCTTGCTCGCAGCCTCTTGTCCAACAGTCTCCGCGGGCTTGCCTTTGGCTCCTAGAGAATCTGCTCCGAGAATCGATTTCTCACACACTGCCCAGAGAACTATGCCGCTTCCAGGTCCTAGATGAGGGTCCTTATGCGGAGGATATGTCTCTAGGTCAATACTGACCTTCGTTATACCCCTTTTAGCTAGAAATATTTTCGCTGACTCCGCCTGTCTCCTTGCGACATGAGGTGGGAGGCGTACGCAGTGAGAAATCCCCTGCACCTCCAGTAAATCTCCTCTCTCTAGGACTCTAATAGCCTTCAGCTTATCTGCTACTGGGCGACTCTTACAGATAATGTAGCCCCCTCCTTTAGGATAGTGTCCCCTCTTCTTGACAGTGATATCGAAGAAAAAGCCCATTTTTCTCAGCATGGGAGCCAGCACGAAACGTACATAGTCTATTGGAGGACTCCAGGAAACATCCGTGCCTCCAGTAATATGTAGTTCACAAGGATCTGGAGCCAATGCTAGAACTGGAAGAAGCGCCTGCAGAACTAGAGAGACGCTTCCAGCAGTACCCACGTCGAACCTAAATACTCCGGCTCTACGCGCTGTAGGCCGGAACTCTATCTCTCTAGAGCCCACACTGAGACCTTTGACCTCGGCGCCGCAGAGCGCGGCTACAGCCTTTATTCCCGTTATGTGCTGAGGTCTGAGCCCTGGGTTACTTCTTTTAGCCCTTATGTTAATAATCTTCACTGGACGCAACGTTAATGCAGAAAGAGCGATAGCTGTTCTCAAAATCTGTCCTCCTCCTTCTCCCATGCTACCGTCGATAACTATTAAACTCATCAAAGAGACACTCATCGCTTAAATTAATATTTTTCTTAGGAGAGAGGGACACTGTGCTTGAAAGCGCAGTAGTGAAGACCTGCTTTGGCTACGTGGGCTTAGTGCTATCCTCTAGCTACTTAGTCAGAAACACTCCCCCGGTGCCCTCCTATGACCTCGCTGAAGCTCTCTTAACAAAGAAACTGTGCAAAGACTCTGCTGTAATCAAAACTAGCGCCGAAGACCCTAGAGTGGCAATGTTCGTCGAAGCTATACTAAAAGCTGCTCAAGGAGAAAGAGTTCTAGAAGAGCCGCTCCTACTCAAGCTCAGACGCCTCTGCTCGTTTAGCAAGATCACTAGGCTAGTCTACTTAACGCTCGCTACAATACCGCGAGGAAAAGCCACCACTTATCGCGCTCTCGCAAGCGTATTCGGTCTGAGTCCGAGAACAGTAGGCTTTCTCATGTCAAGAAACCCCTATCCTGTACTAATTCCCTGCCATAAAGTCGTTAAGTCCGACAGATCCGTCGGAGGATACATGGGTTCCTTAGAATTCTCTAGTATCAAGATAGAGCTGCTCAGGCTAGAGGGAGTCAGGGTAATTGGACAAAAAGTCGACAGCAGGGATCTTCTAAATACACGAGACCTTATGCAATTTATCGAAAGAGGACTAGAACTCGCCCGCATCTTAGAAACTAAGCTCACCTTCTAGCGGCTAGAAAACAACTACTTTTATATACTATAAACAGTTGAGAAATCCGTGATAGATCCTCTGTTACTTATTCCAGGACCAACTAACATTCATTCAGAAGTAGTAAGAGCCATGGCTCGCCCAGCTATAAGTCACCGAGCAGAAGAATTCAGAAAACTTTTCGAAGACACTATAGAAAAGGCTAGAAAGGTGTTTAAGACTACACACGATATTTTCCTCCTCACCGCTTCTGGTACTGGAGGAGTAGAGTGCGCTATAGTGAATACACTGAGTCTAGGTGATAAAGTCATAGTGCCTGTGTACGGAGAATTCAGCGAAAGAGGACTAGAAATTGCCCGGAGAATCGGCGCCAACTGCGTAGTCGAAAAAATGCCCCTAGGAGAAGGAATATCATTTGAAAAAGCTAAAGAAATAATCGACGCTAACTCAGATGCTACCGCAATATTTCTAGTGTACAACGACACCTCTCCTGGAGTGGAGATAAGAGAGCTAGAGAAAATATGCCGCTACGCCAAATCTAGAAACATTTTGACTATAGTAGATGCAATATCTATCGCTGGAGGAGACTACTTGAACATAGATGAATGGGGCATAGATCTCTGCGTGATAGGTACTCAGAAATGTCTGGCTTCTCCTCCAGGCGTCACGCTGATTACAGTTAGCCCCGATGCCTGGACCACGATATCTAAGAAGAAGTGCCCCAGCTTCTACTTCGACTTAGAAAGATATAAGAAGTACAGCGAGAAAAGGGAAACCCCCTTTACGCCAGCTATACACCTTGTTTATGCTCTCAATGAAGGACTTTCCTTAATACTCTCAGAGGGAGTAGAGAACTGGATAAAGAGACACTACAGGAATAGAAGAGCTCTAGCAGTAGCACTCGAAAAAATAGGCTTCATAGAGTTCGTAAAAGAGCCCTTCAGATCTACAACAGTCATAAGTTTAAACTGTCCTCAAGGCATTTCGCCCTCAGTCCTGGTCTCTCGGCTCTACGGAAAAACAAGAGTCTTAATAGCGAGAGGTCTAGGCGAGCTAAAGGAGAAAATCATCAGAATAGGAAACATGGGCATAACATCACTTAGAGAAATACTGACCCTTATAGCATCCCTCTCCTACGTAATGCTCGACTATGGAGTAACCGTAAATGTAGGCGAAGCCATTAAAGCCGCGCGAGAAGCTTATGAAAGTTAAAGTAGTTTTTTACGGAGTACTCAAAACTCTAAGCAACACTGAATCACTCGAGCTAGAATTTTCACAAGATTCGGTGAAGCTAAAAGACTTAGTTCACAAAATAGTGGAGGTCATCGACGGAGCAGAGTTCTCCGAGAGATTTCTAGACAAGGAGACCCTATTCGTAAAACCAGACATAATAGTTTTGGTAAACGACAGAGATATAGGTCTCCTCGCAGAGGAAGAAACCGTTATTAAGGACAATACAGTAGTCGTGTTCATACCATCTACTCACGGTGGGTAAATGGAGTCTCTAAGCTACTTGCTACTCACACTCAACGACATATACGACATGAGCCTTAAGCTAAGCCACTTGATTAAAAGAAAGCTCTCGAAAGTAGACTCAATAGTAGCTATATCAAAAGGAGGACTTATAGTAGCCAGACTTCTAGCAGACTTTCTTGCAGTCAAGTATCTTTACACAATTCAGATAAGATTCTACCAGGCTACAGGAGAGACAAATAAAAAGCCTGAGCTGCTTCAGCCGCTCTACACCGCCTTAAAACACAGAACAGCCCTTGTAGTCGACGACGTTTCTGACACAGGGTCAACGCTAAAGCTAGCATACAGTCACGTCAGAGAAAGAATCCCCGTAGTCTACACCGCTACCCTCTTCATTAAGCCATGGACTAAGTTCATACCAGACTTCTACCTAAAGACCACAGATAAATGGATAATATTTCCCCACGAGTACGCAGAGTTCGTTAGAGAAGCCATATTCTACTTTAAGAAAAGAGGCTGGAGCCTAAACCGTATCCTTCAGTGGCTTAAAATACACTGCGGATTTAAAGAAGAAACATTAATGAAAGTACTAGAGATAGTAGACTTAGACCATGCAAATATGTAGCACTGCTTATCAGCTCTTCGGCTCGCGAATACACATAGCCTACTGCACAGCAGAAGTCACGGTGAGCAAAGGGCAGTACGAAGAGCTGTTAAGCATAGCCAAAAAGGCAGCTGAGAAGAAAGCGTGCTCAGTGGTCTTCATTAAGCCCAAGGTAGTGTTCTCTGACAAGATCTTAGCATTAGCATTTTACTACGCTGAGAAGTCATTTGAACAAGGCTTCAATATTTCAAGAGATCTAAACCTAGAGACGCTCCTTTACTTAAGCGCCACAAGGCAGATAAGCCGAGTCTTAGAAAAAACCGCTTGGAATCCTGCAGACAAGAAGGCCTTTATATGTTGTTGCTCTTTAGAAGACTCTCCCAGCGAGCTACTCTTAGAAACACTAGAACTACTCAACTCCACATACTGCTCCTGCAGACTTAAGCCAGACCTAAGCTACATTAGAGACCTATACGGCATCACAGAGGAAGAGATAGCTGCTACAAGCTCAAACTCGCTCTTAGACAAAATGTTTAAGCTAGTATCTTCAAGGCTAGCTCTCTTCTTCGCCGAGAACTCTCGAAAAGCGAGCCTTCCTCCTAAGCTTAACTAGAGAAAAAATGTCTTTAGGAGACAGCACGCTTATTCCCGCGTACTCTCCAATAATCTCCACCTGAACTATCTTCATGGGCTCATCTAGGTTAACTTTAAACGGAAGCTGCGAGGCTATTCTATCTATGAGCTCTCTTTTCTTGATAAGACTCCCCCTCTTATTAACTGTGACCCGGTAAGTTTCGTCAGGAGATATTTTCTCCTTAGCTAGCCTAACCGCAGTCTCAGAGATCACATCGATATCTGCTTTCACCACTACCTCTATGGGAACTACTTTAAGCACAGCTCTAAAGTCCCAGGGCCTTTCTCTAACTCTAGCCCTAAAAGCCTCTACGACTTTAAGGGGGTCTAGCCTAGTCTTCGCCACAACGAGCCCCGGAAATGGCGTCTTAGTAGCCTGTATCTTCGGATCTCCCAGCTCCCTCAAATGATACCAGAGCTCTGAAATACACTCATTTTCTCTATTCCGATGAGTAGAAACAAGTAAATTAAAATCTTTAAGCACACTAACCCCGCTAAATACCCAGATCTTCTGCCGTAAGCTCTACCTCAATCCTCGCCTCTTCTCTCTCAATCTGACCATCTCTAATCCAGACAATTCGGTCACTGACATCAATCATCTTTAGGTCGTGTGTAGCGCAGATTACAGTCACTCCGCGCTCTCTGTTCAGCTCTTTGAGCAGATTAACTATTTTGAGACCAGTGTTTAAGTCAAGGTTTCCTGTAGGCTCGTCTGCTAGAATAATGGCTGGGTCGTTTGCAAGAGCCCTCGCTATAGCTACTCTCTGCTGCTGTCCACCTGAGAGCTCTGTAGGTCTGTGGTGAAGTCTGTCTCCCAGCCCCACTCTCTCGAGAAGCCTAGTGGCTTTCTCTATTCTCTTCTCCTTAGGCACACCTGCGAAAATCATGGGCAACGCGACATTGTCAAGAGCAGTCAGAATAGGTATCAGGTTAAATGTCTGGAAGATATATCCTATTTTATGGCATCTCACCCATGCCATCTGCTTAGAAGTCAAGGTCGATATATCACGCCCATCTAGGAAAACTTTTCCCTTCGTGGGCTTGTCTAGTCCTCCTATCATGTTAAACAACGTAGTCTTTCCAGATCCGCTTGGACCTAGAATAGATAGATACTCACCGTACTTTACTTTGAGGTTTATTCCTCTCAGCGCTTTAACGGTCTCTCCCTTTAGGAAGTAATACTTGTGAAGATCTACTGTCTCAACTACATAAGCTGGCTCAGACATAGCACCACTTCTTAAAACTCATAAATATGCTTAAATACGTTTCGCTCTAGACTCTCGTCAAGAAATACTGTCATTTACTACTGTCCAAGAACTTCAACAGTTATTTTTATATATCCCTTAAAGGAAGCTAGAGAAGGACTCGCTATGAGACCCGAGGAAGAGTGGGAAGAAGAATGGGAAGAGGAAGAGGAAGAGTGGGAAGAAGAATGGGAGGAGGAGTGGGAAGAAGAATGGTAGGTGTCTCGAATGGAATTCTGTCCTAAGTGTGGAAAGGTTCTTTACCCTGTCAAAAAAGAGGGAAAAACCCTGCTCACGTGTAGAGCCTGCGGATACACAGTTAATGTTACGCAGTCTAGCATAGAGTCTATGAAAATGGTGTACAGAGTAAGCGATGAAATGCACACACGCACATCTGTAATAGAGAAGAAAGAGGAAGACAGAGAAAAGAAAGAGGCCGAGAGAGAGCTTGTACAGGAGCTATACAAGGAGATATTCTCTGAAACTTATCTTGAGTCTGAAGGGGAAGGCTCAGAAGACTAAAATTATTTAGTTTTATGGTAAGAGTAGCTGTTATTGATAAGTCTCTTTGTAAACCTAAGCGGTGTAATAAAGAGTGTATACGCTTTTGTCCTAGAGTTAGAGCAGGAGACAACACTGTCGAAATGGGAGAAGATGGAAAGCCCGTGATACATGAAGAAATATGCGCTGGATGCGGAATATGCGTCAAGAAATGTCCCTTCAAGGCAATAAAAATAGTCAATCTCCCTGACGAGCTAGAGAAATTCTGCGTACACAGATACGGGGTAAACGGCTTCAAATTATATAGACTTCCCTTGCCCAGACCAGGGAAAGCGCTGGGGCTCATAGGAGCAAACGGAATAGGCAAGACTACAGCCGTAAGAATACTCGCTGGCGAAATAACACCCAACCTAGGCAGAACGGAGACTCCTCCCTCACCTCAAGAAATACTCAAAGCTTTTAGAGGCAGCGAGCTCTTCGAATACTTCACTAAAGTCTTCAATAAGAAACTAAAAGTAGTGCACAAACCACAGTACGTAGACAAGATTCCGAAGTACGTGAAGGGAACAGTAGAAGACGTTCTCGCACAAGTTGACGAGAAAAATAGACTAGATAAAGTAATCTCAGAACTAGGGCTAGACCACATCAAAGACAGGGAGATAAAGTACTTGAGCGGAGGAGAACTCCAGAGACTCGCGATAGCAGCCGCGGTTCTCAGAGAAGCAGACGTCTACATGTTCGACGAGCCCTCCAGCTACCTCGACGTAAGCGAGCGAATCAGAGTAGCGAAAGCTATACGTAGGCTTCTCGCAGAAGAAAAATACGTCATAGTAGTAGAGCACGACTTAGCAGTACTAGACTACGTCGCCGACTACGTCTGCATACTGTACGGCGTCCCAGGAGCCTACGGAATAGTATCACTGCCAAAAGGCGTGAGAACAGGTATCAACGCGTTCCTCCAAGGATACCTCAGAGACGAGAACATGAGAATACGAGAAGAGCCCATAGTATTCCACCTAAGGCCCCCTGTCCGCTCGTTCCCTAAAGAAGACCTGATACTCCAGTGGACAGACCTAGAGATAGGTTTAAACGGATTCAGCCTACACGTAGAGGCTGGAGAAGCCTACAGAGGCGAAGTAATAGGCATACTTGGTCCAAACGGAATCGGCAAAACAACATTCGTCAAAACACTAGTAGGAGACATAAAGCCTAAAGACGGCTCTGTCTTCTCCGTAAATTCCCTTACCCTAAGCTACAAGCCACAGTATCTCACTGAAATAGATTTCGAGGGAACAGTATCAGAGTTCCTCGAACACGCAAAAAACTCTCCTCTGTCTTCAAAAGACCTCTCAACAATAGTCAAGCCCCTGCGCCTAGACCGGCTGCTAGACAGAGAACTATCATCGCTGTCAGGAGGAGAACTGCAAGCAGCAGCGATAGCAGCATGCCTCCTCAGAGACACAGACATATACCTTCTAGACGAACCTATGGCATACCTAGACGTAGAGCAGAGATTCTCAGCAGCAAAAATGATCAGAAAAGCGGCTGAAGACAGGAAAGCAGCCGTATTCGTCGTAGAACACGACATAATAGCACAGGACTTCCTCTCATCCTCAATAATGGTTTTCGAAGGAGAACCGGGGAAAAGAGGCTACGCACACAAGCCAGCAGGACTAAGGGAGGGAATGAACCTCTTCCTCAAAAACCTCGACATAACCTTTAGAAGAGACCTTCAGACAGGACGCCCTCGAATAAACAAAGAAGGCTCGTGGCTCGACAGATACCAGAAGACTGTTCTAAAGGAATACTACTACATTCCCGAGAAAGAGGAAGAAGAGGAGAAAGAAGAATAGGCGGGCCCGGCGGGATTTGAACCCGCTTTGGGCTTAAAGAGACCCCCGGGTCGCCCCGGGCTCCAGCCTTAAGAGCCCGGTGCTCTACCAGGCTAAGCTACGGGCCCAAAACAAACCACCACAACTCTCATTTAAGGTTTTCTATTTTATCCAGCTACAGAGACTCGAGCAACTTCTTAAGCTCCTTTAAGGAAAACTCCCTCTCCTGACCTCCTTGAACAAACACTATTCTCTGTACTTTAAACCGCGAGAGGACTTCACTTGGAGGAAGAGGGCCGAAAGCCCTATTCCAGGAAACCCTGCTCCCAGCTTTATCCTCTGCGTGCAGGTACTTATTAATGGCTAGGTTATATTTCCCCTCTAGCTCAAAGACTATCCTAGCATTGTTTTTCTTAGCCCACGCAGAGAGCTTAATAAGGTCTCTCTGAGAGATCACAGTATTTACTCGAAGAACTCTGTTAAATGCATATCTCCTGTTATCTCATCGAAAGATATTCCGAGAGCCTCCAATATCTGCTCACAGCTTGTCTTAATGTGTGCTAAATACTTTTCCTCGTCTATCTCATCTATCCTGGCGAGCTGAAGCGCCTTAACTCCATCGTGCCCCCTCACCTTGACAAAGCTTATGACATCACCGACATCAATACTCTTCCCGAAAGCCATTAGCTGCCGCGCCGCTTTGACATGTTGAGGAGTGTTCTTAGTGTACTCCCTAGGGTGCTTAGATAGAGTAACCTTTATAGACAGCTCGTTTAAAGGAATCTGCCTCTTCTTAAGCTTAGTGTAAGTCTCCTTAGTCAACGTCTTGACCATACCTATAGCGTCCTCCAGGTCCTCAAGAGTCTCTATTTTAGCTAGAGCCTCCACAATATCACTGAAAAGCTTCTTAATGAACTCAGGAGTGTTCCTCTTTTTACCCACAAGCCCCTTAATATCGACCCTACCGCCCTTCTTCATTACCCCCAAGTAATTCTTCTTTCTCCCGCTGAAAGCAACAAATTTGTACTCCTTATCAATATCCAAGTCGATTCCCAGCTCCTCATCAACCCACTTAAACAACTCTTCTAGCTTCTTCGGATCAGGCTTCCACAGGAAAAGACTATCTGTATCACCGTAAAGCACGGTGAGTCCTAGCTCAAGAGCCTTTAAAATGCTCATAGAGATAGCGTGCCTCCCGAGAGCAGTAGTACTTTCAGCTACTGGCGGACAGTACAGGGGGAACGTCTCTGCACCGAAGACACCGTAGCTAGCGTTAATAAATACTTTGAGGGCACTCTGGATAACCTTGTATTTAACTCGCTCACTTTCCGGGATATTCTCCTTTTTAGAAAGCGGCTTGAACACGTAGACTCTCAAGTCTCTAAGAAAGCCTATAATCTTAGAAGACAGCCCCATCCTCTTCTTACACACCCAGTGATTAGTCCCCGGAATAACGTTTTTCATACACTCTTTATGAGGACAGCGCACAGTCTCGTAAGACAGATTCCACTTCTTGATAGCAGACGGATACAGCGAAGCAAAGTCTACGACAGTCACGTCGAAGAAGATCCCCGGAACAGGAGTAATAACAATAGCGCCTAAGTACTTCTTCCCCTTAATAATAGCCTTAGTCACAACCTGTCCCTTCTGGCTCTGAAGATCCCTCGGCTCCGGGATAAGGTACCCCTTCCTCCTGTGCTCAAAGTACATCATGTTCTTAATCCAGTTAGACACACCACTCCTTGTCAGATCGTCTATAGGAAGCTTAGCGATCCTAGCCAGCAGAATCATCAAATTCATCGCCAGATCATCGTTAAAAGTAGTGAGCCTCAAAGTCAAATCAGCGTCCCTAAAACAGTACTTCGCCAGCTCACTGTAATTAAGCTCACTAATAGGGCGGAGCACGTGGACCTTACCTACACCGAGCAAAGCCTCAGCTATAGCGTCAAGGGTCTTAGACTCCTTGTAAGCACCGCCGAAAGCATAGTTCTGAATAGCCTTATTGAAGAAAAACTTATACAAATCAATATGGATCCCAGGAGAAACTCTGGCCTCATTCTGAGTCAAAGCAATAGGAATCTCATTTTTATTAAAACCCAGCTTAAGAGCCCTGTGGTAAAGATACCTCAAGTCGAAGCTATCGCCGTTAAAAGTAAGCACAACAGGGTAACTCGCAATAACACAGAAAACCTTCTCTAAGAGCTCCCTCTCACTCTCCACTAGCTCTACCTCGTAGTCTCCCGAAGACACAGCCTCCCCAGACCTCTCTCTAGTGAAAAACCTCTTCAGCAAAAACACCTTCCTAAAGCCATCAGTCGCAGCAACAGCAACAGCAATAACCTCATACAAAGCATCCCTAGGGTTAGGAACCCTATCAGGCTGAGGACTAAAAACCTCAATATCTAAAGCAACCCTCTCAACCCTAGGAATATCAGATAACAGCAGCTCACACAACTCCCGAATCTCGTCCCTAAGCTCCACAGGATAATACTTAGCAACAAGATCAACAAGCTCCTCAGAAACCCTGGGACGAACAGCAACAAGCCGCCCATTCCTAACACAGTAAATCATACCCGGAATCAAGCCCCTATCATAAATATAGCAGAGATGATATTTAATACGCCCCTCCCAAACTCTATCACCTAAAATCTCCCTAATAGAGTCCCTACGCCCACCAATAGCCAAAGGATCCTTAGCAACAATCTTCGTCAAAACAACCGGACGATCTCTCAACAAATCATACTTCTTCACAGTTTCAAAGTGATCAAAACCCCTATGCCGAACAACATCAGGATACTTCTCAACAATCTCATCCGGAGGAAGATCAGAAAGACAATAAGGCTTATGCCCAGTACTATCATACCAGTAGTAAATCCTCCTCCCCTCAAAATCATAAAGCTTAAGCAAAGCCCTCCCAGACTCACCATCATAAACAACAGAAAGAAGCAAACAAGGACCAGTATTAATAGCAGTCTCAGCCCTAAACGAAACCCTCTCAACAAACTCCTCCCCAACCTCTTCCACAGACTCCTCCACAGAAAACTCCCCCATCACACCAAATACACCAAACCAACCTATTAACCTAACCCTCGACAAAAATAAACCCCAGAACCACACAAGTAAACACGGGCCCGTAGCTCAGCCAGGAAAGAGCGGTGGCCTCCGGAGCCACAGGACCCGGGTTCAAATCCCGGCGGGCCCGCCACTATAACGCTTGTAATGTAGGAAATAAATGTAGAAGTCGATGAGTATAGGATTATAACTGCTTCTAAAACCTTTAGCGCTTTTCTCAGTGATTCTAATTTATGCGAATGACAACCCTATAATATTGGAGAGAGCTAAGAGGCTCGTAGCCTATTTTGGTCTAAACTAGTTCTAGATCATTAGTCCTGCAACTAATCTAGCAGTATCAATATTATCGATGATATTTACAATAAGTAGCCATTTCTCATTAATGAATTGACTAAAAGTGAATATAGATGTTAGTTGTGTTAACAATATTGATGCTTCATATAATTTAAGACCCTCCATTTTTAAATCCAGCTATTGTTATATTTACTAGGTTTTTTATGAAAACTTCCTCGTTCATATCTTTAGGTCTTCTGAGTATATAGCACATTAATCCTCCGAAGAACGCCCTTAAAGTGACTTTTCCCTTAATCGAAGAACTACCAAATACTCTTTCTGCCACTTTACTAATTTTTTCTTCGCACAAACTGTTTATTTCTTTAGCTATTTCTTCATATAGTGATTCTAAAGCCATTGTATGTAAAAGAAGATTCCGTTGGACTGGATCCCTGTATTTTTCCATGTAACTTTTCCCAATGCACTCAAGTACTTTTTCGCCAGACAATCCCGATTCCAGACATGAGTCAATAATTTCTAGTGGGAGACTCCGTTTAGCAACTTCTATAATTAATTCTCGTTTGCTCTTAAAATACCAAAACACCAGACCCTTAGACACTCCTGCTTCCTTAGCTATGAGATGTATTGGTGCTTTGAAAAAACCATGTCTTGAGAAAACCTTCATTGCAGCTAATATGATCCTTTCCTTCATAAGCTCCTTATTTTTAATCATTGCTCACCGCCTTCTCTCCAAGTATTCTTTTTACATTACGTGCTGCTGAAATATATAGTATTGCTATTAGAGGCTGTATAGCTGGGATCAATACCGCTGGAATGGCCGCAGTTGGACCCATAGTTAGGACAGTCATGGTTGCTGCGACACTTTGATTCTTAGTTAGAGAAATAAATGTCATGGCCATATGATCCCTATACCTTATGCTCAATATCTTACTAGCAATTATGAGACTCAATATAATTACTATGTAAATTACTAACTGTGCCGAGATAATATATAATGCTAGACTTGGGTTTGATATGAGTAATCTAGCTTTATTTGCTATTAGCACCCCTATTAATACTAGCATGAAAGTTACCGTCCATATAGATAGATACGGCTTTATTTCCTTCATTATTTTATTTTCTAAACATCCTTTTACTCCTTTGTCTTCAGCATCTAACACGTTTCCCTTTATATATTCGAGTCCTCCTTTAGACACTCGTGCTAGCTTCTTAGCCCTTCTCTTTATAAAGTAGTACCTTATTATCTGTCCGAGAATTAGTGGGAATAGAAGAGCTATTACAACCGATTCAGCTAGAACTGTTATTGGCGAACTTATGTGAACATTCTGCGCATATAAAGCTACATAAGCTGGCGCGGCAAATAGTGTCATAAGTATGCTTAAAATAACTAGAACTGTTGCAAGCTCTATATTACCTCCAGCAAGCATAATATAAGCTACTGAAGCACTAGATGCGGGCACGGAATTAGCAGTAATGTAGCCAACACCAATAACCTTATTACTCATATGACCTGCAAATAGCATTGCGAGCATTGGCGTAATAATGAATATTATAACTATCGTGACTACTACTTCCTTTAGCTTAAATCGAAGCTCTTCGCCCATCTTCTCGGATCGCAGCTGTATCATCGATGGAAGAAGAGTTCCTATAGCGAGAAAAAGTATTACATTCTTAATAATTTCTTTATGAGTCTTAAAGTAACCTGCATTATAGTATCCAATGGGAAGAGCGATTAAGATTACAAGTATTACGTAAACCACTAGATATTTTTAAGATAAGCAGCTATTTTTACCGCATTCACCACGCTAATCGCGAATCAGTAATGGTTAAACTCTATATAAACTTACCGGTCAGTCAATCCGACTAGTCAATTAAGACCTTCTTGAAAATAACGAAATCTAACAGCTGATTACATTATTAAATCAATAAGAGAATAACCAAAAATGCTCTTAACCTATTTAGCACGTATTTTTAAGTAAATTATTTATAGAATATTAAGAAAAATGAAACACATAAAAACATTATAACTGTAAAATACAATTCAAGCTTGCCTTTCTAGTGGCAGATCCATTACATATATTACTTCGCCTTAGAGGAGGCGCCTTAATATCGGCAACTTTTCTACGGATCATGAGAGAAAAGGTCCTCGATGAAGAAGAACCTATAGGAGCTGATTCTTAAATGTAGTTAAAAGTATGGATTAAATAGATGTGGATTGAGAAATGTTGAAGGTTTAACGTTCAAAGACTAATCAATAATCACTATTACTGATCTGAGACCATTAATTCAGAATTCAAACTGTCTGCCATGACCCGCTAGACATCTACTTCCCGTAGATAAGTACACATTGCTTGGCAAATCCATAAAAACAGTTCATGCCATGGCAAGTAGAGTCCTTCTCTCTAATCCCTTTAATGAATATGAGTCCAGTCATATTTCTTTAATACGTCTTTACGAGTCCCCTCCTCGCTATCACAGACTCTTACTAATTTTCCATACTTAGTAGCAGTTACTTTGCCGTAGCACTTCTTAGACGCTCACCTCTCATCCTCTCATATACTCCTAGCTTCTCCTTAAAACCATCGATAATTGCTACCAGTCTTCGCCTTCTAACCTAATAAAATGTAAATGTAATGGACAACCTATAAGAGCGACTCTGTTGCGATGAGTAATGTTAGACTAAAAACTTTATCTTCATTTAAAGTGGAGATCGAACCCAAAGCAACTAACCCATATATTAAGTTTATGAAAAATATACCATCTATGTTCTCACTAAACTTTAGGGAGAATACAAATCCTGAGGCTCAGAGGCTGGCCCCTAAAGGCCCGCACCACTAAACAATCCTTTCTAAGAAAAATTCTCTATTTTCGGCAAAAAGATTGGTTAAGTTATAAAATCCAGCAGAAATTGTAGCCCGGCCGGGATTCGAACCCGGGATCTGGGGGTCCAAAGCCCCCCATGCTTGACCGCTACACCACCGGGCTAAAACACTACTATTAATACAGTCTAATAAGGTTTACCCAAACAACCACCTCCACAACCACAAGCCTCTGAAATAGCTTACAACAACTCCGGAAACCAAGACTGCAGTGAGTACTGAAACACAAAATAAACATACCCAACCTCACAGAAAATACTAACCAAAAAGAAAAAATAAACCTTACCACTAATCCCACAAACTAGCACAAAACAAAAAGAAAACCCATACAGCAAACAATCAAGCCTCCCACTCAGCACCGTGTAGAGGTGTGGCCTATACGCCCAGGACCAGGATCCAGCAAACACAGCGCCTCGGGCGATTGGGAGTGGCGGGCTGAACGCCTCGGCCCTAACG
>Ga0190367_1000011_pt1 | contig 159735 bp, 178 predicted proteins | sample 4872181011_MG_FD_171838 | JGI IMG/M metagenome (GOLD analysis project Ga0190367, IMG submission 171838) | Hydrothermal vent microbial mat bacterial communities from Southern Trench, Guaymas Basin, Mexico - 4872-18-10-11_MG | ecosystem: Environmental > Aquatic > Marine > Hydrothermal vents >...
CATATACATACTTCTCTGTTTCTATAAGTAAATCAATTTCTTCATTTTCAATAACCCATCCTCTTCTTCTCTTCAATATTTTCTCACCTTTAATTGTAAGTTCCTCCTTCAAGTCTTCCCAAACAAATCTACAAAAAGTAGCCTCAGTTAATGTACCAAGAATAATTTCAATCCTAGATTGACCGATAGATAATTCTTCTAATTTTTGCCATATCTTCTTAATCTCATACCATACCTTCTTTACTTCATTTAAAATTTCGTTAAATTTCTTATCGTGCTCTTCAAGTCTTTTCAATACTTCACTATAACCTAAATAACCAGCAATAGCATATCTAAACTCCTCATCCTCTTTCAACAACTTCAAGAATTCTTCTTTTAACTTACTAGTCACTAATGTTCAAATTATCAAGTGGATAGCTATGTTTTAAATCTTCCTATTTTCAAAAGCTATTAAAGAGATAGTTATGTTATTAATTAAAATTCAATTAGTAATTACTTAGGAAATATTGTTAAATTATCAAGTAAAGTCATGAATATTCTTGATTTGAAAGATTATGATTATATTGAACTTGTTCATAAAGATAAATCAATAATTTCAATTTCATCAGTTCTTCATGAGTGTTCTTTAAGCGATGATTCACGTATGATTAATAACATTATTGCATGAAAATTAGATGCTGATAGTACTGATGGGGTTATTATTAGAGAGGTAATTTGTGCTCACTGTTAAGTACTTTCAACTTCTCTTAAGATTAATCTTGCCTCATTTATTAGAATAACTACTCTACCTAAATCATTCATGGATAAGCTGAATCTACCACTAAGTTCTATAGATAATTTTCTGCCTTTCTCATCGATTATGGCATTGAACTTCACACCTCTAATAGCACCAACATTACCTTTACAGACATAGTAGCTTGGATCGTAGTAGTCTGGTCTACAGTACCAATCTTGAACAAGCTTTTCATCAAAAATTAATGTGTAATTCTTAAATAAACGTTCAATTAGGCTGTTAAAATCATCAATACTGTAAATGTTAGGCTCTAGAACAATCTCATACATAGTTAAGAATTGTACTACATGTTTTATAAAGTATTTCTATGTAAGGTAAGAGGTGGTGCCGCCGCTTGGATTCACCATTGGCGCCGTTCGGCCCCCATCTTAAGGGTCCGCCGGGATTTGAACCCGGGACCTACGGGTTTCTTTAGGGCTCGGGGCGGTTATTTTATTAACTCTAAAATTCCTATTTTTAATACTTTCCTTAAATATGACGTTCTGACTTAGAGAAAGCTTGAATTCTTCAAAATTTAAAGATGTGATAGATATGAAGTTAGTAGTAAATCCTAGTATTAATGTTAGTCCTTTCTGTTACTCTATTTTTCGTGTTGAGCCTTACTCAACTTGTACACATGCTTGTGTTTACTGTTTTGGTCGTTGGTATAGAATTAGGGATTATATACAAAATAAGCCACTTTATGATTTCATAAATGAATTCAAATTAACTATTAAAAAGTTGAAGAGACTGAATCTTAAGTCTATTCCTTTTAGACTTTCTACTCTTGTAGATCCATTTCAACCAATTGAGAAAGAGTATAGATTAAGCAGATATGTTATGAGGCTTTGTCATAAGTTTGATATGCCATTAATCATTAATACAAAGGCAGTTATGCTTATGGAGGATAATTATCTGCAAGTTTTAAAGAAGCTTCATGATAAGGAAATTGTTATTGTTCAAGTATCATTAAGTACAATTAATGAGAAGATTGCTAAAGTTATTGAACCTAACGCTCCCTCACCCTATGAGAGATTGAAAATGTGCGAGAGGTTGAGTAGTGAAGGTGTTCCTGTAATTGTTAGACTTCAACCATTTATTCCAGGAATTACTGACTTTGAAATTGAAGAAATAATAAAACAATGTAAATATGTAGACGTTAAGCAAATAATCGTTGAAGCTTTAAGAGATGAGGTTGAGAATTTGAAAGTATTTAAGGAAGTCGCATATGATAAGTCAATGTATGAAAGTTCGGATAAATGGACATCATACTCACCATCAGTACAATTACCAACAAGAATAGTCAGACCATGTAGTGAGTGGAAATTAAGAATTTTTGAAAAAGTTAAAGAACTATGCATAAAGTATGGTATCGAATTCTCAACATGTAAAGAAGGATTCTACCATCTACATACAGCAAAAAATTGCTGTGGCATGCATTTTATGAGTCAGAATAAGTATGTATTAAGACTTACACTTCAAGAGGTTTGGAACTACTACAACAAGTATGGCAGGTTGCCAAGATTTGAAGAATTAACTCATGAACTTGATGAGATAATGTACATTTATGACAGTAAGTTAAGAAATTATCCCAGAAATTTAAGAAGAGGATTAATACATCATGAGAAAATCCTAAGACGGATCTTAAATGAGAAGGTTAATATGTTCCTAGGTCGATGTTGAGCTCGAGGTTATGGTTGGGGTAAGTACTGATTATGAGATAACATCACACAGTCAGTTCCGCCCCGAGCCCTTTAACAGCCCGCCGCTCCACCTGGCTGAGCTACGGCGGCTTAGAGTCTTGTCTAAATCATTTCTTTTAAATCTTACGCTCAATGACTATGTAATCTTTACTAGCATTCCGTATAGGAAATCTATTAAAGGTTTTACGATCATGTACGCTACCTCCGTTACCTTATACACTACATACCCAACTTTATACATTAGGTCTTTAAGCTGTGGATTTATGCTCTCGTTATTTAATATCCATGCCTTTATAGAATCTTTGTAAGGCTTTATAATGGTATGCAGTAATGCGAGTACTAGAAGGATAAGTACCGCCAGTAATATTCTGGATGCCCAACCCATTGTTAAGAACTTCTTGATTAAGAATTTTAAAACTCTTACTCGATACTTTCTATCTTGGTAGTCTCTTCAATACTATCTGTGTATGCGTTGATAATACACCCTTAATACTTCTAATAGTTTCAATTACTTGATTAAGCATGGCGTGATCCTTAACTTCTACTTTGGCTAAAATATCGTAATCTCCAGTTATCTCGATTACTTCCATAACACCATCAATGTTGATAACTCTTCTAGCAATATTAGTTGTATATACGTTAGATTCACATTTAATCCAAATCATAGCTTGAAGCTTCTCTGGTGGTTTTAAAGATACTTGCCTTCCAGTAACTTCTTCAACAATTTCTAACAGATCTGCATCTCTAAGAATTCTTGCACCAAGTTCTTTAATCTTCATAACAACTTTCATAAGTTCATCATCACTTAGAGAGATTCCTAATTTTTCAAGTCTAGCTCTAACTGCGGCTTTTCCCGTATACTTATCTATAGTCCAATCTCTAGATCTACCTATCCATTCTGGTGGATAAGGCTCATAAGTCTGTGGATTAGCTAGTATACCAGCTACGTGAATACCTGCCTTATGTATAAAGACATTCTCACCAGTTACTGGTGTGTGAGGTGGCATAATTATTCCTGAATACTTTTCAACAATTCTTGAAAGTTCAGGAAGTTTTTTCAAATCAATAACGTCAATACCATAATGAACTTTGAGAGCAATCGCAATCTCTTGAAGACTAGTAATTCCTGCACGTTCACCAAGACCATTAATGGTTGCGTGTATAGCTGTTACTCCTGCCTCGAAAGCTGCTAAGCTATTAGCTACAGCCATACCTAAATCGTTATGTGCATGTATGTCCAGCTCAATGTTAGGTACTTTCTCAAGAACTGTTCTGACTAAATTATAGGTCTTGAAGGGTGTTAATATGCCTACAGTATCTGCAATACTTACACGATCAGCACCTGCATCTCTAGCTGTCTTCACAACTTCAATGAGATAATCTATACTTGCTCTTGAAGCATCTTCAGCAGTAAATCTAACTTTTACACCGTAAGATCTAGCATATTCAATATGTTCAGCAATTATTCTTAAAGCATCCTCCCTACTAATCTTATGCTTATATTCTAGATGAATATCACTAACACCGTAAAAAATAGCTATTCTATCAACATCACACTCTACAGCAACATCAATATCACTCTTAACAGCACGTGAATGAGCAATAATCTCAGCATTCAACCCTTCCTTAGCAATCAACTTCACAGCTCTCTTAACGTCAGGAGAAACTGAGGGATGACCAGCCTCAATCATGTGAATACCAGCCTCATCAAGTTTACGAGCAATCTCTAACTTCTGCTCAACAGTAAATGAAACACCAGGAGTCTGCTCTCCCTCCCTCAACGTACTATCAAGTATAAGCACCTTTCTAAAAGACATAGCACAAAAACGAACACAGAAACCCTTAATAAAACTACCCCAACAAAAACTGAAACAAACAGAAAGAGAACGGTGAAAGTAACTTATAAGGAAAAATGCCAATAACAAAAACAGACAATGAATCTAGAAGACTTGAAAAAGATAAAACAAGAAACAAAAGAAAGAATAGAAAAAGCACTAAAAAGATACGAAAAACAATACAAAAACAAGACGCTTCAAGAATGGATAAGAGAAAGGAATAATATTAAGATGTATAGTGAAAAGATTATTAAGAATTGTGATGAGCTCATATCAATATTACGTAGAGTACAAGATATTGTGAGAGGATTAACGTACAGTACCCTACTTAAATCGAAGTGTTTAGGAAAATTCGAAGATTTACACTTCACTACTGAGAGTAGTTCTAAGTCTGTGATCGCTAAGGCAGTACTTGACGATGTTAAGATTAAGGTATGGAAAGTTAGACAAGATAGGAGAGAAATTTATGTGTATAAGATAGTCTTGAAGAAGAAATTGAGACTTATAATGAATATTAAAGTTAACTTAGTAGAAGCTATGCTTAACTATGACTATAAATCAGCATTAATTGGTTGGAGAGCAAGCGATTTAACAGTAAATAGCAAGAACTTTATTGTACTGAATTCTCCCGAAGTGGAATCTCACGCGTTAGTGACTTGGCTAGTTAATGGGTTAGTGAGAAAATGTTTGAAATTAAAGGTATGCGTAAGAAGAGTATCAATAACAAAGGAAGGAGAGTTAAAACCAGAGATTGAATTAGTATTCCTTAACTCGTCATTAATAATTAATGCTATTGGAGATGTAATCTTTAGTAAAAAGAAATGTATTGAAAGTATAACCAACGTGACATCATTGATGCACTACCTTGCAGGTGATGGTGTAGTTAAGTTAAGAATGAGGAATAAGGAGGGAAAGAAGTACTCAGAACTACACATTGGTTTTGCATGTAGTAGTGCTAACATACCTACTCTAGCTGAAGCATTGTGTAGAGCACTCAATCTAAGTCATAATGATATTAGAATGCATGAACATGGATTAGCAATAGTTGGTCATAGCAGAATGAGGCTTTTGCTTGACTTCAGAATAGAACTAAGTAAAATTCCTGAAAGATTACTTAACAGTAAATTGTTAAAGTTAAAGACATACTTCGAAAATGTTAAATCGAGTAAGTATGCTACAATATCCAATGAATTGATAACTGAGCTTGTTCAGCATCTAAAGTATGTAAGCTACATCACACTATGTAGAAACGGTAAGAGTAGAACTGGAATTAAAATGAGGATATTCTTCATGGACAAGAATATTAGAGATTATCTCTATAACAAGTTGAAGAAGCAGGGTTTTTCTGTACAAGTTAAAGGTAGATACTTGGAGAGTACTAATAGGAATCTTGCAGACCTAGTATTGCCATTTGTCAGTAAGGATAAGGTAAGACTCTGCAATAGTTTGAGTGAAGAAGTGTTAATGAATATTTTGAGAAAGCCCTAACGTACAGTTTTGTACACTATCGATCACTTTCTGGTGGGAAGTAGCCGAAGCTGGCGTATATTGCTGGGAAGTCCATTAGGCGGTGTCCTTTGCATACGTGCATGAATGCTCTTAGGTTTAGCCAGCTTGGTGTTATGATTCTGATTCTATATGGTTTTTCTGTTCCGTCGCTTATGACGTGGTAGTAGTAGGCTCCTCTTCCTCCCTCTGTTATTCCTATGGCTTCTCCTTTTGGTATTCTCATGGTTATGTATTGTGGTAGTTTTACTACTTCTCCAACTCTTGGTCTTAGTTTAGCTGAGATTTTACTGACAATTGCATTGCCAACTAGTGGACCGTCCATTGGTACTTGCTTTATTGCTTGTCTAATTATTCGTGCTGATTGAAAAATCTCATCATATCTATTTAGTAATCTTGCTAGTGAGTCACCTTCATCTCTAACAACCACGTCCCACTCAAATTGATCGTAAATTTCGTATGGAAAGACTCTTCTAATGTCGTAATTAATACCTGAAGCTCTAGCTGCAAAACCTGTAGCTCCTAGACGTGCAGCATCTTCCTTAGTAAGTATACCTACCTCTTTAAGTCTAGCTTTAGCTATGGGATTAGCAAGGACTAGTGTATAGAATTCCTTTAACTTTCTCTCCATAAAGTCTAGAAACTTTAAGGTCTTTTCATAGAAAGCTTTAGGTGGTGCATAACGAACACCACCAGGAATTACATAGGTAGGAGCCGTTCTAGATCCTGTAGCTAAGGCGAAAAGTTGCACTACAAGTTCTCTAAGACCAAAACACCACATGTATCCTGTAGATGATCCTAAGAAGATAGTTCCAATACCTAGATCATACAAGTGACAACTAATTCTACTAAGTTCAGCCATAATGATTCTTAAATACTTAGCTCTTGGAGAAACATCAATACCTGCAAGTTTCTCAACAGCATGAACGTAAGCTAGAGTGACATTTATAGGATCAGGTAGTGAAAGTCTCTCAAAGAGTGGAATGTTCTGAATGTATATCTTATTCTCACAAAGCTTCTCCATAGTTCTATGGACATATCCCGGATCTGGCTCAACATTAACAATAACATCACCATCAACTTCAATAAAGAGTCTCATATGTCCACTAGCTGGATGTTGAGGTCCATACAGAATTTCTAATCTACGTCTCTCACCTACTCTCTCTTCACTAAGAATTTTCATCTCGTAACTCATACCTATCACTTCTCCTCAGCCTCTATTTTAGGTTCAGGTATTTTGAAATCCTTTCTTAATGGAAATTGACCAGGACAGCAATCAGGATCTAGTAGGAATCTTTTGCCCATGTTAGGATTTCCTTCAAACCAAATACCAAACATCTCATAACACTCACGTTCATCATAGTCAGCATTTGGATAAATATCAGCAACACTTGAAACTCTAGGATTATCTCTAGGAATATCTATCTTAACATGGACAATAGCATCCTTAAGTTCGGACTTTGAGTATGACATTAATGTGTACACTATAGTGAACTTCTTCTCTTTAATATAGTCAATAGCGCTTAATGAAAGTATAAAATCATATCCAAATTCTCTCAGCTTGTAGAGAACTGTTCTAATGTGTTCAGATTTCACCTGTATGTGTATGGTCTTATCAATATTTACAGAACTAGAAACTATATAATCTTTAAGATACTCCTTCAACTTATCATGAATAGGGTGTTTAATTTCAGGTTTTGGTGGAACTTTTTCTTCTGGCTTCTTTACTTCTGGTTTTTTAACTTCTGCACCTGCACTCAAGAAGATTCACCCTCCTTCTTCTCCTCCTTAATTTCCGGCTTCTTAGCTTCAGGCTTAGTTGGCTTGGGTGGTGGAGGCGGTGGTAAAATCTTTGTTAAATCAACCTTCTTAGGCAAAATTCTTGGCCCAACCTTACCTTTCAACTTATTTTGAAGCATAATGAAGCCTCTAATAAGTGCGTCAGGTGTTGGTGGGCATCCAGGCACATAAACATCTATAGGTACAACATCACTAACATGAACAACATGATAACTATTCCAGAAAAGTCCACGCTCAGCTGCACATGAGCCCATAGCAATTACAAATTTGGGTTCAGGCATTTGATCATAAACTCTTCTCAATACCTTAGCCATCTTCATAGTTATAGTACCCTCAACAACAATAATGTTTGTTTGTCTCATGGTGTGGAAAGGAAGTACTCCAAGTCTCTCAGCATCGAATCCTGGAGCAGCAGTATGTGCAAATTCAACACCACAACAAGAAGTAACTAAATGTACAGGCCAGAGAGACCACTTAATGGCCCATGTAATGAGCTTTCTAATTCTTAACTTATTGTATATAATGTTTCTTAACCTACCTGTAATCGGTAGTGACATGAGTTATCAGTAATACTGTACAGTATTTGTGGAATTAAATTTTTCCCCACTCTTCAACACCTTAATCAAGCATCCATTCACGTATTGTTATAGAGTACCTATACGCAAAGTAAACGGCAATTATTGATAGTACAATAGCAATACCAATAATTAACCATGCATTAGCAAGACCTAGAGCGCCTACAATAAGTATTGTAGTAATGACGATTATTGGCTCTACAGTGGTTAGTAGTAAAACAAAGCCTAAATACTGCATAGCTAACCTAGTCTTTGGTGGTCCAGTAGGTGGATTGCCAGCTTCAAATCTTCTCTCCTTAACAATACTTGGCCTCTTAGGTGCAATAAAGTAACATGCTATGAAGCCAATTAAACTACCGATAATAGATAGTGCAAGAACGATAAGAACACCTATATATGGTTGCTCAAGTAATGCCTTAACTATCTCCTTGATGGATAAGACGAGCACTTCTTGATTAAACATTACAAGTAATGCTATTGCTGAATGTTTTTAAGTATTATCTAGATAGGCTACACGTGGCTAGACTTATTAAACTCTCATCTCAAAATTTTAATGATGCACTTAATCAAGTAGCTGATGTACTTAAAAACGGTGGCTTGGCAGTAGTTCCTACAGAGACTGTTTATGGACTTGCGGCGTATGTATACAATGACTATGCCGTAGATAAGGTTTATGAAGTTAAGAGAAGACCAAAAACCTCACCAATCATAGTACTTACAGATAGCCTAGAATCTGTATACGAATTAGCAATAGTGCCTAAAGAGTATGAGGAACTTTTAAGACAATTCTGGCCTGGACCTTTAACTGCCATTCTTCATAGAACTGAAAAATCTCCCCGAAAACTATGCAAAGATAATACAATAGCTATCAGAGTATCATCTCACAAGTTCATACTTAAATTAACTGAAAAAATAGGTCCTATTACAGGATCCAGTGCAAATATCTCAGGTAAGCCTAGTCCAACAAAGATCAGTCACGTCATTGAGGATCTCTGGAGTAAGGTTGACATCATGGTAGAGGATGACGACTCTCTTCTAGGAATTGAATCTACAATCATAGACTTTACGAAACAACCACCCATACTTGTGAGACCAGGAATCTTACCTATAGAAGATCTTGTAAGACTTCTAAAAATAGAAATTCCTAAAAGCGTGAAGTTCAGCAGTACCGAGAAATATAGATCACAAACACCGTTAGTGCTAATTGAATGTCAAAACTATGATGAGATGATTAACTTATTAATAAGTGAGTGCTTAAAATGCTTAAGAAATGGTAAAAGTGTTACTTTACTTATAAGTGAAGAGACTTATAATGAGATTAAGCATGATCTTAAAAATCTCGAGAAAGTAAAATTCTTAATACTTGGAAAACGTGAAGAAATGATAAGTATAGCTAAAAATTTATTTCACAACTTAAGAACCCTAGACAAGTTAAATTCTGATTTAGGCATTATTGAAAGTTTTGAAGAGAGAGGTTTAGGATTAGCTATAATGTACAGATTAAGACATGCTTCTACAAGAATTATTAAGTGTTAAGAAGCTTTTTGATAAAGCTCTCTAAATCATTAACTATAAATTCTAGTAGTTCCCTACCCTTACAAACATTCACATCTCTTCTCTTTAGAAGACCAACAATGCCTAATTTGCTTATCTCAATAGTTCTGAATATTTTTAAATCACCTTCTGTGTAAGTATTTTCAACTCTATCAAGCTTAACCAGACTAGGCTTTATACTTAACATCATGCAAGTCTCAACTATGGCTCCATGATTTATAGGTACATCTCCAAAGATTTCCCTCACCCTCACTTTCACTCTCTCATTATAGATATAGTAATGATGAGTCTTTACTTTATTAACATAATTCCAAATTCTTGAAACTAGATTTAAGACATCCACATTACCTCCATGAGCATTTAAAAGTATGATAGCTTTTGGTTTAAAATTACGCTTCAAGCTCTTCAAGATTGACCATAAATACTTCATAAATAATTGATAATCAGTATGAATTGTTCCTGAGAAATCTATATGTTCAAGAGAACATGTATAGTGTAGTGATGGTAAAATCACAACTTCATCTTTAAATTTCTCTTCAATTTTTTGAGCAATATACTCAGCAATTGTGGTATCAGTATTAACAGGTAGATGAGGTCCATGACATTCAGTACTACCTATGGGCAGTATGTAGATCCTCTCTTTATTAAAATCTACATACGTTAAGTCACTTAAGTACATGGTAATACTTATAGTCACTACATACTTAAATATATATGCGTTTTGAATGTATGTATTGTAGTGATTGCTGCTTCTTCACTCAAGAAGACAAAGCACCATTACTCTTTGAGGATGAGTTACATAGAATAAGCCAACTATCTAGAAAGAAAGGTTTCAATTTAAAGTTTAAAGAAATCAAGATCTTAAACATTAGAATGTATAGAATGCTCATTAAAGGTTATTGTCCCTTTCTAGATAGAAAGACTAACTTATGTACTATTCATGAATGTAAACCACTTGTCTGTAAAATGTACCCACTTCTTTACAATCCAATAACTGGACAAGTATTAATATCTAGAGAGTGTAGATGGGTTGATGAAATTTTGAATAAAGGTCTTAAAGTAGATTTAAGTATGTTTCCAAATGAACTCTATGCCTTAAAACTCATAATCAAGAAGATTCACAATCTCGAAGTTACATTTGAAATTAACGATAAAGAGATATAATTCTCATCAGACAAAATTAACAACATGAGAATTAATTTAATAATAACTTTCGGAGGTATAGTACTTGCAGTTTTAGGTTACGGTATTGGCATTACTTTAAAATTACTCATTCCAAGTCTTGCATGCTTCATTATTGGCATCTCAGCCTTAATGTATGGCTTAATCACTATCATTAGAGATTACGAGATCTTAACGTTAAGAGAAGTCCTAGAAAAAACAGAACTATCACCAGAAGACTTGAGGAGAAGACCTTATAGAAAACCAGCAACGTGATATTATGAAGACTATACTGATTACTTCTGGAGGTAAGGGTGGCACAGGAAAAACCACCATAGCACTAAACTTGGCAGTGACCCTCTCATATATGTATAGGAGAGATGTGAAATATCCTGTAATACTTGTAGATTTAGGTTTTGATACAAATACAGCAACTACTATACTTAGTGAAGGAAAATACTCCTACAACTTCTACGTAAATGACTTTCTTGAAGGTAAGGTTAAAGATCTTTCAAAACTTCTATATGTCAAGTCTTGGAGTATAAGTAATGAAATCTTTAACCTCGTTTTTACACCTTCAAAACCATTAACATCAATGTTAGGTTTGGATATGGATAAGCTAAGCATTCTTATTAATAAACTTTCAGCAATAGGACCAAAGTTTATAATTATAGATTCACCTGCAAGTAATGATAAGAAATTCATGTTAGATCTTGCTAGAAGTATAGAGCATGTATTACCTATAGTAACTCCAGACCATAGTTGTATAAATGCTGTTAGTGAGCTTTTGAAATTTCTAAGTGACTCAAGTCCTAGATTAAGTATTCTCAAACCTATTCTTAACATGTTAAATACTAAATATATTAACGATCCTATAACAAGTATGGATTGGTTAAGTCTTGTTAAAAAAGCCATAGGTAGAGAACCTCATGTAGTACCTTTCGATAAGTTACTAATGATTTCAAGGCAGGCTTTAGAAATTGAAGTTCTCAAAATATCTCCATACGAGTCAGAGGCTGTTAAGGCTATTCTCAACTATGTAAGAGAGTTGATAAACGTTTTGCAATAGAACGTGCTAAGGAACTTAATAAATAGTTCTGTGTTTGATATTTTAATTTACCTAAAGTCGCCCTATTTATAGCTTAGATTGTGAATTCAAATTAATGATCAAGCTAGCAATAGCAACAGATGATGGCGAAGTCGTTAGTGAGAAACCCTTCACTGTTGCTAAGAGATTTAAAGTCTATGAGATCAACGAAGCCAAGGCAACCGTAACGTTAATTGATGATCGTGAAAACGCGCTAAATGTCCAAGAAGCAGAATCTGAAGTTGAGTATTGCAGACAACTACTTGAGAAAGTACTTAATGATATAAATGTAATTATAGGTTCAAGTGCTACACATGCAGGTTATAGATTCTTCATGCTAAATGGTGTCCAAGTACTCTTCGTAGATCCTAATACACCAATAAATGCTATCGTTGAATATATTAGAAGAGCTCTTAAAGAAGCTTCAAGTCAAGAAATGTAATCATATTCAACCTTTTAAATCAACAAATAGTCTTTTCAAGATTGTTAATACTTTAAAATCCGCCTTAACTGTCATTAAACTATCGAGAGTGTGTCAAAAGGTTATCCAATAGTCCTAACAGGGGAAGCGGCTTCAATGAGTGATTATTGGGGCTCTACAAGTGTAGGTTTTGCAAGTGCAATACCTGAAAATTACTGGAAATCTTTTCTCAAAAAACTCTTCTTCAGAGTTAAGAGTAACAGTGAAGGTAGAGCTTTAAGAGCACCTTACGGCTTAGCCAAAGTCGAAGCGGCACTTTTAAGAGAAGGCTTCTCAAGAAACGAAGTGATTATTGCCGATCCATACAAGCTTGATAAAGTCATTGGTGAAAGAACAAGAATTTTAGGCATATACACCATGGATCCTCTAGGTCTAAGTTATGGCTCAGGAATACTTTACTGGATTCTTAAACTTGCAGACTTACCCTATGGAGGACTACCATTAATTGCAAGATCATTCCTATACGTAATTAATCATCCAGCTGTGAAGAAGTATAGAAAGAATTTAAAAATCATTGTTGGCGGTCCTGCATCATGGCAGATAGTAGATACTGAATCTCAAGATCTTCTAGGCATAGACTATGTCTTTGAGGGTGAATTTGAGGAGATTGGACCAAGCATTTTTAAGAAGATAATGAATGGTGAGAATTTACCTAGAAGAATCTGTGCAAAACCTGTAAGTCCTGACAAAATACCCATAATTAGAACACCATCAATTGGTGGAATTATTGAAGTTTCTAGAGGTTGTGGTCGTGGTTGTAAATTCTGTACACCAGCTCAAAGTGGATCTTTAAGATCTCTACCCTTTGAAAATCATATTGAGAAGGAAATTAAGATAAACATTGAAATTGGTGGTCATAGAGCTATAACACTACATAGTGAAGAATATTTTAGATATGGTAGTAGAGGAATTGACCCAAACCCTGAAAAAGTAATTGAACTTACTAGAAGGGCATACAAGTTAGTTAAATCTTATGGTGAAGATTATTCAATATCTACGGATTTCACAACAGCTACAGTTGTTGTTCAAGCACCAAAACTCGTTAAGGAAGTTAGTGAGTACATGAATGAAGATGGTAAGTGGAATTTTATAGAGGTAGGTATAGAGACAGGTAGTCCTGAACTTTTAAGAAGACTTATGTTAGGGAAAGTACTACCATTCAAACCAGAACAATATCCTGAAATTGTCGAGCAAGGTATAGGTATTCTTAATGATAATAGATGGATCGTTGTGGGTACTATAATTGTTAACCTTCCAGGAGAAACAGATGATGATGTATTAATGACATTAGAACTGCTTGATAGATTGAAAAAATTGAGAGTATTAACTTTTCCCTTACCCTTCATACCTATGGGTGCTCTTAGAGGAAACGCCTTCACTACACTTGATAAGATACTTGAAGATCCGTTAAGACGAGAACTTATTCTTAAAGCTTTAATTAAGGCATTTCAAGAAGCTATAAATTCAAGTGATTTAATTGTTAGAAAAGTTGAAAATCCAGTAGTAAGATATCTGATCAAGTACATAGCCAATTCATGCTTTCTACTAGTCTTACATAGATACAAGAGAAAGCTTGGCTCATTAACTGAACAATTTCAAGAATTTAGGGCTAAGATTAGAAAAGTCCTACTTAAAGCCTATCCCTCATGAATAACTTTCTTTCAATCCAAGGAAGAACAGAATTCTTGAAGAATGTTATGATGAATGGAATTCTACCTTTAATTAACTCTCTAAAGATAAATGAAGCTCTACCATAAAATTTCAAGTATGCTAACGTTAACATTCTCTTAACTTGAAGTCTATTAAAGAAATATCCTCTCATTACAGGTTTAAGTGTTGTCCAATTATCCCAATTCCAATCCTCGATAAGTCCTTCCTTACTAGCTTGCTTGAAAAGTGGTGTTCCTGGATATGGCGTTACTATAGTGAATTGAGCAAAAGTTGGATTTAACTTAACTGCAAACTTTATAGTTAACTTCATATCCTGAAGAGTCTCCCAAGGAAAGCCAAGCATAAACGTTGCGACAGCTTCCTTCTTCAACTTCTTAATCCATGAGAATACTTTCCTAACCTGATCAAGACTTATCTTCTTACCGATTCTATTTAATGTCTCTTGGCTTCCTGACTCAACTCCAAAATAAAGTGAGACACATCCACTATCATAGATCTTTTTAAGTAATTCTGCATCTACATGATCAACCCTTGCACCACATGTGTATTGAATATCTAACTTTCTTATCTTCAACTCTTTAATGAGATCTTCTATAAACTTTCTGCTTAGTGTCAACTCATCATCTGTAAATACGACGATGTTTGTCTTGTACTTATTTATGCATTCCTCAATCTCGTCAACAACATTCTTAGGACTTCTGAACCTTACATATCTACCCCAGAAGTACGATGATGAACAGAAAGTACATCCATAAGGACAGCCTCTACTAGCCATTACGTGAATGATCTTTATTGGTTTATGCAGGAAAGTGTACTTATCCATAGGTAGCAAGTGCCTTGCAGGATAAGGTAGTTCATCAAGATTTTTAATGACTTCTCTATCTTTAGTCACTATGATCTTATCATTACATTTAAAAGCAATACCTTTAACTCTCTTCAATTTCTCAAAATTAAAGCCATGCCTCTCCAAAGTCTGCACAAGCTCAAGTATTGTATATTCTCCTTCGCCTCTGACAACAATATCGACGTTATGGTTTAAAGCTTCAACATACATGAAAGTTACATGAGGACCACCCATAATTACTGGTATGTTCTTATCATACTCTTTAAGATACCGAACAGCTTCATACGCCTTATTTACTGTGGGTGTTATTGCTGAAATACCTACAATGTCTGGATGCCATGTTTTAACTTCATTCATGAAATCCTTAACGTTAAGTCCTAAAGTTGTTGAGTCAAGAATCCTAACCCTATATCCATGTTCCTCAAGTACAGCTCCAATCCATGCTAAACCTAGTGGTGGTGCTTTAACACCAAGAACTTTATAAATTTCAAGTTTCTCAGTTTCAGGAGGTGTTGCAAGTAATATTCTTATCATACCTTAACCATCTCTTTGTAAAGGTTGATGGTTATTTTAGGTATATGAACTTTCTGCCACAATTCTATCCAGTACTTTCTACAGTATATGCATCCAGGATCAGATTGTAGAGGGTCATTATAGTATGCATATGCTCTAGCTCTACAACCACCACAAACATCTCTAAATTTACATACCCTACACACACCTTTAAGTTTAGTTCTATCTCTTAAACTATTAAGTAGTGAGTGTTCTTTCCAAATTCTACTAAAACCTTCTTCCTTAACATTTCCTAAAGGTATAGGCATGAAAACACAAGGTGTTACTACACCGTTGGGCTCTATTGCAGCATATACTCTACCAGCACCGCAACCACCAATAAATTCAACTACAGCCTTATGAATTATTGAATCTAAAACTGGTGTGAAGTGTGTTGGTGATACATATCTGCCACTACTTTCCTGAACAACAACTCTGCCATATTGTGGTGCTGTAGATACAATTTCAATCTTTCTCTTTAAGGCCTCTCTATACAATAACTTGAGTACTTCTTCACGTTCTTCAGGACTTAAGTCGAGATATATGTTCTCCTTACCTCTACCCACTGGTACGAAGTTGAAAAATACTACTCTCTTAACACTTAAACTCTCCGCTAAATCTAGAATGTTCTCTATATCATCGATATTCATCTTAGTTACTGTTGTTGCAATGGCTGTGGTAATGCCATGCTTTACACAGTTCTCAATACCTTTAACGGCTTTCCTCCACGCACCCTTAACACCTCTAAACTCATCATGAATTTCTGGTTTTGAAGAATCTAGACTTATCTCAACATATTTAATACCAGCCTTTTTAGTTTTTAAAGTGAATTCTTCGCTTGCGAAGGCAATACCATTAGTAGCGACAGCTGCATACATACCTCTACTACTAATCTCATGAACAATAGTTAAGAAGTCTGGATGTATTGTTGGTTCACCGCCACTTAAAGCAATTCCACAAACATACATAGAGTCAAGTTCATCAACAACTTTTAATTTTTCTTTAAGTGTTAATTCGTCTGGTAATGGTTTATCGGCCTTTTGATAACAATGCATACACTTCAAGTTACACATATTTGTGAAATTCCAAACTACAAAGAATGGTGCATGTAGTTTAAATGGTACTTTAAAACCATGTTCAGCTATAGTTTTGAATATGAGTATGATTCCTCTCCTTACAGATGAATCTTTAAGCATATTCTTAACTAGCTCTTCATCGGTCTTCAAGACTGCAAGTGAGAATTTTAACCATAGATTGAAGAATTCACTCATTAAGTGAGCAGCTAGTGAGCATCTCAAGGGTAGACCTGCATATAGTGCAAATAGATCATCTATAAGTACCCTCTTCTCACCATTTATGAAATACTCTCTGGTTAAAGCTTTAAGAATTAGGCTACTTAACTTGTTACTTGTACTTAATCTTAATAAAGCTAGAAAGCTACTTAACCCTCTACTCATAATATCACCTATGTTCTCTTTCTAAATATTCTAAATAATCCTAACGTAATGTTCTGCTACTTAACTGTTTGATGTATCTTGATGTACACTATGTAATTTAATTATCGTCTACTGTTAATTAGATAATCGTTAATTGTTAAAGGGTCTTGATATGCTTTATAAACAGCTTCACCTCACTTAACTTATTTACCTGTAATACGTCTCTTAACACATCATTATACGTTAACATTCCATTAATGACATCATTTAGATTGATCATTACTTGTCCAAAATCAACTTCACCTCTATAGTATTTGACTATCTCTTGAACAAGTCTTACAAGATTATTAACTAACTTTTCATCACCAATATCTATAAGCTTCTTCAATAGATACACCAAGTTTATACGCATATAGTTTAGTCTATCTACATAACCTTCAAGATATGCATAAAGCATATTGGTATTTGTAACACTTACACATTCTACTGAATTACAATCTACATTTGTGACGCCTATTCTGTAACTCTTTGCAATATTTATACTGCCTTTAACTATTCTTAAAAGTATGGCGAATCTTGAAAGCTTATTATCAAAGAAGAACCATCTTCTCTCATAGCCATTTAGAAACTTCTTGATCTTTTTCCAAAACTTTCTAATCAATAATTTATCACTTGTTGGTAAAGTTTTCGAAGTTATTATTGGTGTATCTATACAGTGAAGGTTAAGTTTAGAGCATAATTTAGCCTTCAAGTAAAGTTCCTGTATTAAGTAATCTGGAAGATACTTATCATCAATTATGCACTTCTTAAAGAGTTCGTAACTAGTGCTCATTATTTCATCAATACTTTAAAGAGACAGCCTTAAAGCCTTTACTTCATATTAAAGATCATCGAGAACTCTAGCCATTAGGTACGCATCTTCACCATCATGATAATAGCCCTTAATGACGTTTATAATCTGAAAGTTAAGTTTTTTGTATAAGTTAATTGCAGGCGTATTTGAAACTCTAACTTCCAAATATACCTCATTAGCATCGTAGTGATGTTTTAACGATCTTAAAGTTCTAAGTAATAAGTTATAACCAATACCTATTCTTCTAACTTCGGGGAGCACACCAATAGATATTATATGCCCTTTTCTCACAGGAACCATTTTTTTAAAGTTTGACCATCCGAACTCTACTCTAGACATTACATAACCAACAACTTTACCATCAAGCTCTGCAACAATGAAGGCTTTAGGAAAATTTATATGATGCTCCATGAAGAAGAATTCTGGATAATTTTCAGGAAGTACTGCTCTATTTATATGTACAACGCTTGCTAAATCATGAACACGAAATTCTCTCAAAACATATACCTTACCAGACCTGCTTCTTATCAATTCTTCACCATCAATACTCTTAGTAACTTCTTGAATAGCGTACATGGTTTTAAATCATTGAATGTATTATTTAAGGTTTCTCTCAAGAATAATAAAGACTATATATAGTGTTATACCGACGAGTATTAAGAGAATGAGAGGCAAGGAGCCGTAACCTGTATTTACAAAGATAGACTTTATAATGAGATTTACTAAACCAATATATGGTATAGATATGAAGACTGCGCCTACAATATCATCCGAATTTACATTCCATGGATCAGCTCTTGGATTTGCATCACCTTTAGTAATCACTATGCACTCATTAGAGTTTAGAATTCTCACGACCCTATGAACTATATACTCACTTATAGGTCCTCTATAGATAATAACTTTTCCAAGTAGATCACAATCATTAACATTACCAATGACTACTACATCTCCAAGTCTAAGTATTGGCTCCATACTGTAACTTCCAACTACGGCCCATGGTGTTATTGTCCTCATTTTAAGTGATATTAGCACGATTATGAAGAGTATGATTAACACTGTTAATGTTATAATGTCTGATATCTTCACGATTCAAGATTGTATTTCTCCACTTTTTATAGTATTCTAGAGTATGTTGAGAAGGGTTTTTATAGAAGTGCAGAGCTTCCCATCTTAATGTCTCAGCCTCAACAAAGAGCTGGTGTTCCTGTTCTCATACTCAAGGAGGGTTCACAAAGAACAACAGGTGCTGATGCCAGAAGAAGTAACATAATGGCTGCTAAAGTTATTGGTGAAATCTTATCAACAAGTCTTGGACCTAGAGGTATGGACAAGCTCTTAATTGATGCTTTCGGAGATGTAACAATCACTGGTGATGGTGCAACTATTCTTAAAGAGATGGAAGTACAACATCCAGCTGCTAAACTTCTTGTTGAAGTTGCTAAAGCAATGGATGTAGAGGTTGGTGATGGAACAACAACAGCAGTAGTACTTGCAAGTAAACTACTAGAATATGCAGAACCACTACTTGAGGAAGGTATTCACCCAACCCTCATCATTGACGGCTATAAAAAGGCTATGGAATTTGCTTTAAAGATTGCTGACGAAATTGCACAACCAATAGATGTAACAAAGAGTGAAGAACTTTTAAAAGTTGCATCTAACGCACTTAGCAGTAAAGTTGTTGCTGAAGCTAGAGATTACCTAGCCAAGCTATGTATAGAAGCAGCTCAAACAGCTGTAGAAACAATTGATGGAAAATTTAACCTAGACCTTGACTGGATTAAGATTGAGAAGAAAAAAGGAAAATCACTCTTCGAAACTCAACTCATTAAGGGTGTAGTTCTTGATAAGGAAGTCGTTCACCCAGGAATGCCTAAGAGAATTGTTAATGCTAAGATAGCACTACTAGACTGTCCACTAGAGATCGAGAAGCCAGAATGGTCATCAAAGATATCAGTTACATCACCACAACAGATAAGAGCCTTTCTTGAAGAGGAAGCAAACATTCTTAGAAGCTATGTAGATAGATTAGTACAGATTGGTGCTAACGTAGTAATTACACAGAAGGGCATGGATGAGATAGCACAACACTATCTGGCTAAGAAGGGTATCATGGGTGTTAGAAGAGTTAAGAGAAGTGATATTGAGAAGATAGCTAAAGCGACAGGTGCTAAGATAATTACAAGCCTAAAAGACATTAGACCAGAAGATTTAGGAAGTGCTGGACTTGTTGAAGAGAGAAAAGTTGGTGAAGAGAAAATGATATTCATTGAGCAATGCCCCAATCCAAGAGCAGTAACGATACTAGTTAGAGGTGCAGCTGACAGAATTCTTGATGAAGCTGAGAGAAGTATACAGGATGGACTTCACGTAATTCGTGACCTATATAGAGAGCCAAAAATAGTTCCCGGTGGTGGTGCCTTTGAGATAGAAATTGCTAGAAGAGTCAGAGAATGGGGTAGAAAGTTACCAGGTAAAGAACAACTTGCAGTACTTAAGTTTGCAGAAGCCTTAGAACACGTACCAACAATACTAGCCTTAACAGCTGGTCTAGATCCAGTAGATGCACTTGCTGAACTAAGAAGAAAGCATGATGCAGGTGAAATTGACGTAGGCATCGATGTTCTTGGAGGTAAAATTACAAGAATGACCGAATTGAACGTTCTAGATCCATTATTAGTTAAAAAGCAGGTAATAAAGTCAGCAACTGAAGCTGCCATAATGGTATTAAGAATTGATGATGTGATAGCTGCAGGACAAACAAAAGCTTCAGGCAAAACTAGAGAGACAGGAATACCTAAGAAGGAGGAGGAAGAAGAGAAGAAATAAGCCTAACGTCTCAAAAACACCCTTTACTTTCTAAAAAAATTCTTAAAAACTCTAAAAATTCTCAATCTTATTCCATGTCTTCTCGAGAAGTTTTAGAAAAAGAAATTCAGGTAGCTGAAGATAAATTATCACAGATCATTAAGTTAATAGAAGATTTGAAAAGTAAGAAAGTACCTTATCCACCAAGACTTACAAAATACGAAATTGCTAGAATTGTAGCTGCTAGAGCTAAACAGTTAGCTAATGGTGCAAGACCACTAATAGATACTAGTAAACTAGACTCTAAAGATCCAGTAATCATAGCTCTTCAAGAACTTAAAGAAGGAAAGCTACCGATAATTGTAATTAGAACTCTACCTAACGGTAAGAAAGTTGAAGTTTCTGTTAAAGAATTACTATCAAAGTATGAAATTTTTACGTCTAAAATTCTTGCTTAACTATTTCTATCTTGCCATTACTTAACCTAATCTCAACATAGTCGCCTACATCAATTTTTCCTAAATTTTCAATTTCATCCTCACTTAACCATATGGTAACTCTAGGTATAGGGACTTTACCACTAAATAGTAATCCTGTTATTGGCATGGAACGTAATAGTTGATGTACTAGCGGAACAACCTCTCTAGCAATTCTAGCAATTTCATCAGAGCCCGTAACTACGGGTCCCGGCATTTCTCTCTCTTCAACAATATCAAGTTTAATTAACTTATTACCCAATGGGTCGTAGACAACAGTTTTACTTGAAATGTATCCCTTAATGCTCATCATTTTTATCAAACTAAGACTTACTTAAACATATTTATTAACCTTATTTGAGAATTACTAAGTGGATTGTGAGGTAGTCTGGTTTAGCTTTGGAGTGCTATTTCAGGAAAAAAGTTTCAAAACATTTCTATCTTTATTTTTAAATCTCTCCTTCTATTACTTCAAGTTTATGCTCTTTCTAAAACTATCTCTATAGCAGCTACGGTTCTTTCCTTTCCTGCCTGTCCACCTATCTTATCGCTTATTAACTTTACATCAGCTATCTTTACCTGTCCTGGTAAGAATCTATCTCTTACCATTACCGCTGTTGATACTGCTCTTGCAATTGCTGCACCTCTAGCCTTAAGTATTACTCTCTTACTACCAGCATTAAACTGCATCACAGTAGCAATAACATAGTTTGTAGTAGGCTTCTTACCAACAAGTATAGTTGCTTCTGCACTAGCCATACTTTCACCGTCGCATCTTCCTTCTCCAACCTATTTAAAAATATTACCCTAATAGGTCTTATCGTTTCGAAGTTTAATTTAGGAGTTTAGGAGTATATCATTTACTATACTAGGTTAGAAAAAAGTATGTGATGTACATGATCATATTAAGTGAGGTTGCTGGTTCATGACTAGTAGTTGAATTACTGTGTATATAGGGAAATAATCTACAGTAATTCTTGAAATGCATATTAAGGTTACCTCTTTAAAAATCTAAAATCATAATTACTAGATTAGAGTATGTCGAGTCTAAATCATATAGTTAATGAGTGTTTACCTAGTGAAAATACTGATAAACATAGATTTGTGAGATCACTAATGACGTGCATAATTGCTAAATTGAAACTTAAACCGATAGTTATAGATAATGGTTCGAAATTCAACTATGTGATATACATCGAGTCAAGGTCTAAACATGAAGCTGATGAGACTTTTAATAAGATCTTAGAGATTCTCAAAGAAGTTGAAAATAAGGTTGATAAGTATAGAGATTATCTAAGTAATAGAAGAGTAGTTGTGTGGAATGCAGAAAAATTCATAATGTTTGAGAAAGAGTACATTATCGTGAAGGCAGTATGGTAGTGAATGAGGAAACTAGGTACAAGTTAAAGTATGTTTATGGTGAGGATTTTGGAACAGGATACTACAAGTATGGACCCATAACTTTAGGTGATAAACCTGAAATTATTCAAAGTAGAGGACTCCTTCTGAGAGATTTACCTGAAAGTATAAAACTTCTCATTCCTAAAAGTATAATTGAGCGTGGTGTTGTTGTTGGCGAGGACGTGACTAAATATCTAAGCTCTGTTAGAGATGCTATTAGAAATTTAAAATATCCATTAAAAGATGGTATTGTTAGACGTGAAGATGAAGATTCTTGGAAAGTAGTTAAAGAACTTGTAAGATACGGTTTTCAACACTTCTATCATGAAGCTGCTAAACAACCAGACTTTAAAGGATATTATGTGGTAGTTGCCTTGTCAGCCTTAGCACCAGATTACATGCGTGAGAAGATGTTTGAAATTCATAAAGAAGTTGATGCTGAATTTGATAATAAACTAATCAAAGCAATAACCATAATCGAACAACCATTTGCTGTAGCTATTGCTGAAAGAGCAGTTACTTGCTCAGTTATTGAGGCTGGTCACGGAAATATACAGATAGTACCTATAAGTTATGGACCCGTACGTGAAGGAATAGTAGCACTCAATAGAGGTGGCGCTGAGGCAAATGTAATCACTAGAGAAGTACTTAAAGACCTAGGTTATGGAGATTTAGCCAAAGATGAATATGTTATTGAAATTGTTAAAAGAGAAGCTGGCCTTATTCCTAAGAATTTAAAAGAAGCTATAAGAAAAGCCAAAGAAAATCCAGAAAAATTTAGTACAAAGATAAAAATTAGTCCATTAGTTGAAGTTGAGTTTCATGAAAGTTCGTGGATGAGATTTCTTATTGGTGAAGTTATGTTTAATCCAAAACATGAAGAATTTCAAAGCTATATACAGCAGGGGAGATTAATTATTGAAGATGTGACTATTGGTGATATCATCTTTTATGGAGAGATGGATATTGCTGAAGCATTAATTACGAGTGTAAAGAAGACACCAGTAGAAATTCAGGACAAAATCCTCAGCACTATAATACTTAGTGGTGGTGCTTTTAATTGGAAAGTACCTAAAGAACTTGAAGAATATGTTGTAGATAGTGTAACCAAAATCAAAATCATGGTTAGTGAAAAAGTTCCTGACCTTACAGACAAATTAAACGTTAAAATGGTTAAAGATCCACAATTCAGTGTCTGGAAAGGAACTATAGTTTATGGATATGCATTACCAAGCACTATTAAATGGAATCCAAGAACCAGAGAAGGTTGGTATTCTTGGAAGTAGGAAATTTATAACCAAAATTAGAATTAACTCTCGTGAACTTCACAATAATTAGTAAAGTTAAAGAAGCCCTAATTGACTGGTACATGGATAAAGGATTAACAATTAAGAACACTAACGACGATAAGATAGTACTTAATGAAGGTAACAACACCATACTAGTCAAGATCATATATCAAGACATACCAACAGCTGAAGAAATTAATAAAGAGCTTGCATATGTAGCTAGTGAGCGAAAAAACTTTAACAAAGTATATATAGCATTACCAAAACACGCAAGACCATACATTGACGGCAAGATCTTAAAAAAGTTGGGTATAGGATTAATACTATACGATTCAACTAAACTAGGCAATTTTGAAGAAATACTTCCAAGCATACCTATAAGAATTAGCAGGATTGAGCTTGATGAGAATCTTTCAAGTAAGTTAATCTTAATTGATGAACTAGTTAAAGAAATATCATCGATTAAAGAAACAGTTAGAGAATTAATGATCAAGATAAGTAACATACCGTTGAGCAAGATTAGTGATATTGAAGTTGAAATTTCAAAAATATGGAATGTCATAGAAGAATTAAAACGAAATATTATTCTCTGTAAAGAGCTTGAAAGAGAAGAAAAGCGTACATCAGAAACCATAGAGGAAGTTAAGAGTATTGAAGAGGTACCTGAGTTTTTGAAAGATAATCCATGGGTAAGTATACTTAGTAAGAAAAGTGAAACTACATGACCGAGCTGGATAATTTAGTAACTGAACTTTTACGTAAATATCTAAGTAATGATGAAGCTAAATTAGCACTTGAAATATATAGAACATACAAGTTGAGTGGTATTAAAGGTCTTAAACATCTAATAAATAATTTAATTAGAGAGATAGGTATTGATATTAGTTTGGAGTAATGAAGTATCAGTTAAGTGAATTAACTTTGGAAAACTTTAAGGGATTTAAAGGAACATATCAATTAAAATTCAATAAAGGCTTAACAATAATTCATGGACCTGTAGGTTCAGGTAAGTCAAGTATTGTTCAAGCAATACAGTATGCACTCTACGGTACTCAATTAGAGATTAAGGAGAGAATTGCAAGACTTGTCGATCTTGTTAATGATGAATCTTCAACTTCGAAGATAATTCTAAAACTGCAAGGTAATAATAGCATCACCATATGTAGATGTTTAAGAAGAACTACTACAGAGACTGCGAGAGAAACTTCTGAACTCTACATTGATGGTAATGTATTTAAGAAAGATGTTGATTCTAGGATTATTGAATTGCTAAATCTTGATGAGGAAGATTTCAGCAGATTCGTACTAGTTACTCATAGAACACTTGAAGGTCTTGTTTACGGGACAAGTAGTAAAAGAAACATCGTTATCGATAAGCTTTTTGGAATTGAAGTATTAGAGAACATATACAAGACAATACCTGTAAGAAGTATTGAAGAAATACTTAATAGAGAAAGAGAGAAACTTGTAAAAATGAAAGAAATTCCACAAATTATCGCTAAGTACGGCAGTATTGATAAAGCTAGACAAGCCTTAAATGAGCTTAAGAGTAGAGTCGAACTTCTAAAAAGACAAGAAGATGAATTGTCAAGAACCTACACGGAACTGCTTAAAAGAAGAGTTGAATTTCTTGAAAAAATTAGAGGTCAAGAAGAAGTCTATAGGAACTACATTGAGATTAAATTAAAAATTGAAGATTTAGAGAAGGAACTTCAAGAGAAAGTTGAAGAGGTCTCGGAAACAACATTAAAAATAGAGCTTGAGATGCTAAGACAAGCATTGATATCTAAACTTGACGAAAACTTATTAACAACAGAATCTGATGAACTCAATAATCTAGTAATCACTACAGACAATCTTGATCAAGCAATTCTAAAGATATATGAGTGCTTTAAAAAACTTGAAGAATTAATTCCTCGACTTGAAGAAGAAAGAGAGAACTTGATGAAGACTGAGGAAGAGTTGAAAATAAATTATGAAAGATTAAGAACTATCAAAAAGGAGTTAGAGAGGAGAATTGAAGAACTTGAACCTAGCGTTAAGGAGTATAGAGAATTAGTTAGTAAGTATGGTTTTGAAGATGAGATTAAAAAGAAGATTGAACTTCTTAAGGAAGAGCTTGAACGTAAACACTTAAATGAACTTCTAATAGACAACATCATTCAAATTCTACATTATGTATGTGAAAGGAAGTTGGATAAATGCCCAATATGTGGTAAAGATATTCAAGTCCAGGAATTAGATAATCTTCAATCGAGATTAAGAGAATTAAGAAAGTCTAAAGATAAAACCAAAGAAGTTGATGAAATTAAAGGCGAAATTTATGAACTTGAGAAAGTACTTGCTAAAATGGAGAGTATTAAAGGTATTGTAAATGAGCATGAAGTACTAATCGATAGATTACAAGAAGTTAAACGAGAACTTGAAATCGTAGTCACAAAACTTGATCAAATTGAAAAGAGTAAAAAGAGCCTTGAAAAAAGGATTTTTACATTAAGAAGATTCATCGATGAGTTTAGAGATAAGATTGATATCATAGATAACAAACTCCAACTTCTTAGAAAAATGAAACTACTAAATGAACTTAAGGATAGAGAAAGTGAGCTAACAAACCAGATTAGAAGTTTAGGCATTGAGCCTCATGATATTGAAATTCTTGAGAAGTCTCTTTTCGAACTTGCTAAGAAGTTAGAAAACATTAGATCTAGAATTAATCAAGATCTTACAGAGCTCACGCATCTAGAACTAACTTTAGAAAAGATCAGTGTTGAGGGTATTGACATTGATGAACTTAGAAGAAGAGTTGAAAAGTTAGAACAACTATACAATGCTTTGGTTAAGATTAGAAATGTATTTAGGAAAATTCAATTTGAAGTTAGAGAGCAGATTATAAGTAAGGTTAAATCATCGCTCAATAGTTTCTTCAAACAGTTATACCCATATAGTGATCTCAAAGGTTGTTCAATAAGTATTGTTAGTAAAGAAAGATTTGGAGTGACTATTAGTGAATATAATCTTTATGCTGAGAGAGATGGTAGGAAAGTACCCATTTCTAGGCTAAGTGATGGTCAAAGACTAACTTTAGCTCTCTCATTCCTACTTTCAGTTTACGAAACGGCTAATCATAACTTAGACTTCTTGATTATGGATGAGCCAATACCTTATGTCGATATTGAGGTTAGAAGAGCTTTCGCAAAACTTTTAATTAAACTTTTAAGTGATGGCATGGTTAGTCAGCTCATCATTACTACACAGAGCAAAGAACTTACTCAAGAACTTATAAGTGAGGCAAAAAACATAAAAATTCCTATAACACTAATCGAGTTGTCAAAAGATATTGAAAAGATTAGCATTAAAGTTTTATAGAAAAGTCGTAAATTCTATTTTTCAAGAAAATTGCAAATCTGTCAGAATTTCCATACCATGAGACAGCTCTACCCACAATTATGACATGATCATTAATTTCAAAATAATTATCGAGGATACATTCAACCACTAATGAAGCTTCAGGTAGGGAGTAACAATTTATATTCTCACATTTCTTTCTATTGTCCCATAATTTCAGCTTCTCACTTACCTTAGATGCAAATACCTGTATTGCCTTGTCAGTAATACTATATGGTATAAAGTTAAGTGAGAATTGTTTTTCCTCAAGTATGAACCTTAAACTTCTTCTTGACTTATGTAAAGCAACAGCTACTTTTGGTCTCTTACCAGGCATTACTAATGGCCAACCAACGATAAGTCCTGTATTCTTAACTAAGAGTACAATGATGAAAGTTGGTATAGGTGGTGCTTGTAAGCATTCAGGGCTAGGAAAGATCTCGTCACTACTCATACATCACATTTAACTTCACTTAAAGCTTTAATCAGTTCTGAAGCTTCGACCTTCTTCTCAAATTTTCTAGTTTTTAAGTTCTCAATTATCTGTTCAAGCTTACTTTCAATTTCTTTAACCTTCTTTTCAACATAGTTAATGAAGTAATTTAATGCCAGTCTCACAGGTAAATATATAGGGCTAGAGAGGTAGAAATGATTGACAATATCTTTAGCCCAGTAGATGCTGTGTTTAAAAATTACTCTCAATAATTCTATATGCTCAGGAATTAAGTTATACTTAACTATCCAGCCAGTCTTATCAGCCTTTATGTGACTCATAGGCACATAGAACATAGGCACTATGAGGCTTCTATATGGCTTTAATCTTTCAATGAGCTCTATTGTCTCCATGACATCACTTGATTCTTCTCCCGGTAATCCTACAATTAACGTTAAGGCTGGTATTAGCTTTACTTCATGCATTATTGCTAAGGATTCCTCAACAACTTCCCACCAATCTTCAATCTTAAAAGGTGCAGCTTTAGCTGGCATTATGATTTTAGCAAGTCTTCTAGAACCTGTCTCTAAGCCTATCTGCGCACCCCACCATGGCTGTTCATCACTGGTAATAATTTCGCCTAGCCTAGTCATCAGCTTACCTTCCTTCTCACATAGAAGTACTGCTGCTAATGTTGCATGACTCCACGATACTGTCTTATAATATTTCTTAACAAGTTCATGAAGCTTAAGTAATTTCTCAGGTTTAGGATAAACACTTGTAGAGCCATATAGTGGTACATCTTCTGCATGTATTAATCCATGAACAACACCGTGCCTAACATTAACTTTTAATTCTTCCTCAATCTTGTCCAGAGAATACCATCTTACTGGTCTTATTAAAGCATTTACAGGGCAGAAAGCACAATTTCTAGGACAACCTCTACCGAGCTCCACAAGACCATTAACTGACGGATATTTAATACTAGGTATCTCACTAAGATCAGGTGCATCCTTAGCACTTACATAGACGTATCTTGGTAATGGCTCATTATTTATAATCTTCTCAGCTAATTCAACGACATGTTTTTCACCCTCACCCATAAAGACAGTATCTATACCAAAGTATTCAATAAGTTCTGGAAAGTACATCCATTGCCATGCAGCAGGCCCACCTACGATAACTTTAAGATTATTCTTCACTTTACACTCCATGACTAGCGGTCTGAGCTTTGTCATGAATTTTCTAAACAGATACGCATTCAAGGGCTCTTTACCAACAATGACTGCCCATGTTGATGATGGTGGATTTAATCCGAAGTAGTCGTGATGACCTATAAGTAGAGCTTTAGCATTTCTTAAATACTTATGTACATGGTCAGGATCTATAATTGCTGCTTTAAAGCCAGCGTCTAATAATGCGGCTTCAATCTTTCTAAGACCGTAAGGTGCTTGCCATGGTCTACCGTACTTGTCTGTCTTCATTTTTGGAGCCGATATGTATATGTGAAATTTTTCACTGAGTTTCTTAAAGGGACCGAAAGAGATGAATATTGGCCCTGTAGTCACAAAGCCTAGAAATTCCTTACCATGATGATTGGTCATCATTGAGCGATCTGTAGTTATTATAAAATCGTAATGTGGTAATTTCATCTATACCACAGGTATAGAGGTACTTTTTAATTTTCACGCAACTATAATTTTTCATGAGAATCATTCTGCAAAATGATCTTGAAGTAGATGCTGATAATCTGAACATGATTGAAAGTTATGTGAAGTATTGGTTGAGAGTTATGAACATATCTACGGATTTAATAATCGTTAAGATAGTGCTCACACATGATGAGGTTAGAAATCTACTGAACTTGTCAGGACCACTATTAAACTATTCTGAAAAACCTGTAAAGTTAATTGTCCACGAAGATGATGTTCCAATACTTTCAATTAGTAAAAATGTGACTCAACTTAGAAGTGATGAGTTGTTTCTTGAAATTGGTAGAGAGCTAACTTTATACAAAGTTCTCACAGATCCTGAATTAATCAATACATGGTCAATACCTGAACCATACATGAGTGATAAGTATGCAAATTTACTATCAATAGCCTTAATGTTAAGATTAACTGATAAGTTAATAGCAGATACTAACCACTCACATGACTTATCTAAACTTTTCAATAAGGAATTGTTTAGAGAAATCTTAAGTCATGGTGATAATGATCACAAGTTAAGAGCTATTGAAGTATTATCGATAGATGTTCCATTAAGTATAGAATTGAGTGGTAATGTAGGTCTAGCTAGAAGTCTATATGATGAATGTGTGAAGCATGTTGATGATAAAGAATTTTTAAAAAGATATGATGACTTTAGAGACTTTGTTAGAAACAATTTCAATTTCGAAAATGCATATAATTATCTAGACCTCATCTTCAAGACAGGATAATTTATGTACATGCAGTATTGAGTATTTAGCTTCTGTAGAATCTATTAATTGTACATAACTCACCTGAAACTCTATCTTACATAAATTTCTCTCTAAAAAGTCAATCACCTCTTTACATACATTATAATCTACTTTGTGTATGAATTTACCAATACTTAAATGCGGATTAAAGTTATGTAAATACTTATCCTCAATACTTATTGACCATTTCTTTAAGGTATTAATGATGATTTCTCTAATCACTCTTAACCTTCTAGATTTATCAAGAATTTTCAAGGCGACAATTTTAGGCTTAGTAATGTTGGGCAAAATCTCTACCTCATTACTAATTATAATTTTAAAGCATGGAAAATCTCTTAATTTGGAATCTAATTCATCAAGTACTCTTCTTGAAACTTTACTCTTACCTATGTACAGTACTGTCACATGTAGTTTATCAATATCTACATACTCTATGGGTAAGTAGTCTATTCTTGGTATGTTCATGGGTATTTTAATTCCATAGAAGTAAGGCATTAATCAATTAATCCTTCCTCAGTAATTTTGAAAGTTATTTCTCTCTCTGGATGCATTGGTGAGTCGAAAATTTTGGCAATCCTAATGTTTTCCTTAGATTTTCTAAGCCAGATTCTGTATGTTGCTCCATGAGCAATTACATTACCGCCTGCAGGTTTTAATGGATTTCCGAAAAATACGTCAGGTTGTGCAACTACCTGATTAGTAACCACTACGGCTAGGTTGTAAATATCCGCAACTCTTAATAATTGTGAAATGTGTTGATTGAGTTTTTGCTGTCTTTCAGCTAGATTTTCACGTCCAGGATACTCAGCTCTGAAGTGAGCTACAAGTGAGTCAATAATTATTAACTTAATGTTTTCCTTATCAATAACTTTCTTAGCCTCATCTATAATCATCATCTGATGATCACTATTATATGCTCTAGCGTAGAGTATATTCTTTAATGCTTCTTGCGGATCGATACCTCTATACTTAGCTATTTGTGCTATTCTTTCAGGTCTGAAAGTATTTTCAGTATCTACATAAAGCGCTTTAGCTTTGAGTCCACCTTTCTCTTCAGGTAACTGCACCATAACTGCGAGTTGATGACATAATTGCGTGTTATGTAGTATTAAACCATTAGCTGCAATAAAGTTATGAGTTTCAGGAATTACTAAATCATATACATAATCATTATATTCAATTTCTTCAACATGCTTAACTTTGTGAAATGAAAGGTTTTTAATAGTTTTTAATAGATTTAAAAACTCTGCAATATACTTTTTAGAGCTCTCCGACAATTCTTTCAATTTGTTTAATAGCATCTCTTCAAATCTTTCTAATATCTTATCACCAAACCAAACTCTATTTCTTCTCACATAACTTAGATATGATTCAAATATGCGATAATCTTTTTCTTTACGTTTAATTGTAATTAAGTTTCTATACTTAGCGTAGTACATATCTAAGATTTCAGATGGATATCTACCTCTACCATAGTGTATACTAATGTCTTTACGTTTAAGTATGCAATATCTTAGTATTTCAGAAAGTACATATCTATCTTGATTGGCTATACGAATTACGTAGCACTTCTTATCTTTGTCTAAATCTTTCTCATGAAGTAATGCATTTATACCAAGATACTTGAGTAAAGTTATAATTTGATTTGCTAAAATATTACTTATAGTATAAATCTCAACATAATTACCATGACCTTTACTAACTTCTACATATCCATCACCATCAATTAATCCTGCAATAAATGATTTAATAACTTCAATATTTGAGTTAAAGATTTCTTCTGGAATAAATTTTGTTTGAGCTTTAAAGTCGTAATGTAAGTTTAGTCTTTCTAATGTTGCCTCTCTAATTAGAATTGTGTATACAGGTTTCTTACTGTTTCTAGTATCTACCTTAATCGTTGGTTTGTAATGATCTTTCTCTTCAATGTATTGGATGATGAAGTTTAATATTTCGGGTGATGTTGTTACTATTGAATATGGATTTGTAGTACCATCAGCAATGAAAAGGCCTAAGAAATATCCATCTTTTATATCTAACTTGGAATTACTCTTACAACTTAATTTTCTAATACCAATAACTATATTATTTGAAGTTACATCTTTTGCTTTAATCCACTTTAAACCATCTTGAGTAAGTATTAGTATTGGATGATTTGGTGTTACTTTAACTTCAATACCATCTTCAGTGACTATTCTTACTAATTTCTTAACCTTCTCTTTATAGATGTATGTAGCATATGTTTCCTTAATGTTAATACCATCAAATGTGTAAACTTTAATGCAATTTTCAGGTAATTTTACGATATATCCATTATCGTATGGTTGTTCTCCATAAATTTTAGCATATTTTTCATACATTTGTTCTATTTGTTGTACATGTACTTTATCATCATTCATATATATTATTAAAGTATCTTTTGAAAAACACTTGCCTGCACCGAATTCACCCACAACTTCCGTTATGGCTCTAGTTTCTACACCACCGCCAAGTAATTCATCTAATGATTTCACGCCTGTAGATATTTTCTTAACATTTCTTCTTCTCTCATATAGTTCAAAAGCTGTTATGAAGGTTTTTAGACCTATAAGTTTCTGAGCTGCTGCTATGATGTTCTTAGCTCTTTCTTCACTACCAATAATTTCTGCAAGTTCTTTAACACTTGCAAAAGCTACATCTCTAGCAGTTAAATAACCGGCATCTCTAAGTTTTTGCGCTGTTACTCTACCAACACCTTCAATTTCCTCAACATCAATGCTTGGATACTCAACACTGGCTTGAATAGTAGTTACGCTTTCTTCACTACCTGTATATGATGTTTGTGTTGAAGTCTCCACCTCAACTCCCTCTTTACTTGCTGATTTTCTTCTTCTAGCAGGCATGCTCTTTATAGATATTTGGGATAATACTTATAAACCTAACTATGAGAAGTTGAGGGTATTTTTAAGAAAGTTTATGAAGAAATCTAAGCAATTACTCTTTCCTTCTTTTTAACACCTTTATAGTTCACAAGTACTAGAGCTACGAATCTGTAAACTACGTGTGCAGCCTTCGTGTATGGTATGGTTATGAATAGTATAGCTACAGCCACTAAATGTGCAGCATACACTACAGCACCTGCAATTTCAGGAGCAGCTGCAAGTCTTACACCTTGTGCTAAGAATCCTGTAATAGCAACTATTAGTAATAGTATTATTAGATACCAATCATAATTCAACGTAGCTTCTCTGGCATCCTTCACAGTTGCTCTTCTAACTATTAATGCTACAGAGCCAAAGAGAAGTAATGCACCACCAACATTGAAAGCTATTTTTATAGGTTCATAGAGATGATGCATTAATGGTTCGCAATAGCCTGGAGCAGTAGGACTACACATATCTATATAGTGATGTAGTTCTAAAGAATCGAGTCCTGTACATATCATGAGTATTGCAAAACCCCAAAGAACAAATTGATGCATTATCCATCTAAAAGTTTCATCTCTACACCTCTTTAGATTTCTATGAACAAATAACTCATCTATCAGAGTTAAGATTATGGCTTTAATGATATTCATTCTTTTTCTTTCACCAAGTAGAGGTCTCACGGTCAGTATCATAGATATCACATTTACAAGCATTATAATGGCAGCAATAGCAACAATTACAAGGCCTGTAAGGAATACTGTCTTAACGATAGGTTGATTAAACATGTAGGCATAATTAATTGCCATATTTAGAAAAAGTTTGGTGCTATTTTAAAGAATTACCTAGATTTCAATGAATTTTAAGGAGAAGAGGAGATTTATAAGAGTCCTCTACCTACAAGCATTCCTCCACCAAATCCAAACCCAGCACCAGCACCAAAGCCTTTAAATGGGTTGGGACCCATCTTCTTGATTTCTTCAACGAAGCTCTTCATGACGTCTATTACCTTATCATAATCTTCAAGTGTTATCTCTACGACTTTAACTCTCTCTACCTCAATAGCCATTCTTGATAAGGTTTCTCTTAAGTTCTCCATTCTAACCTTAGCTAGGTCTGGACCTCTAATGAAGTGGCATTGTTCTGTTGCTGTTGCTTCACCGCTTCTACAACCCATTAGTAAGATACCATCAATGCCAAGTGAGAGTGAGTCTGCAAGCCATCTAACATTTACACTACCAATGCATGGGACCGGAATTACTGCAATAATTTCTTCAGGATAAGTTTGTCCTTTCCTCAGTGCTATATCTAGTGCTGCATATGCATCATTTACACATGCAAATACTATGATATTGAACTTATCAGGCTTAATGTCTAGTGATTTAATCATACCCATAATTAAGTCGGTGTTATGGTATGGTAATGATAATGCAACAGCTGGGCATGCACCAACACAGATACCACATCTTCTACACTTTAATGGATCTGGCTTGGGATATCCCTTCTCATCAAAGGTGTAGGTGTCGAATGGACATTCTTCTGTACATCTCTTGCACTGTGTACACTTTACAGTATCTATAGTTATGATGTTAGGATCGGTTAGATATGAGTATTCTGTTCTTGCTTTACCAAGTAATAGTGATGCTGCTCTCATAGCAGCACCAATACCACTTCTTACAGACCATGAAACATCCATGGGGAAGAGTGCTGAACCTGCAACATATATACCTGTTCTCTTACTTTCAAATGGGAAGCATATGTAGTCCGATTCTGCGAAGTAGTGATAACGCGGTATCTGTAAGAGTTCTTTCTCCCAAGATCTACCAACACCTGACTTTAACCACTCTGGTGGGTGTACTCTTAATGAAGATACCATACCTGTGGCTAGTACAACCATGTCAGCCCTAATTGCTATTCTTTCACCAAGTAAGGTATCATCTGCTATGACAATGAGTTCTCCGGTATTTGGATCTTGCTCAACTTTTCCCGCTCTACCTCTTATGAAGAAGACGTTGGGTAAGGCTTGAGCCTTCTTGTATAGATCTTCATATAGACCAAAAGCTCTGATATCGATGTAGAGTACGTACATCTGTACGTCTGGATGTCTTTCAGCAATTGTAAGTACATGTTTAAGTGTTGCTGCACAACAAATAGTTGAACAGTATGGTAAATGCTTTTCATCTCTAGAACCTGCACATTGAATAAATACTATTCTCCTAGGTACTTTACCGTCAATCATTACCTTACCTTTAGTGGGACCGTTAGGAGCTAATAATCTTTCAAGCATCATGTTGGTAATGACACCTTTGAACTTGCCGAAACCGTATTGATCACTTAGTTTATACGGATCATATGGTTCCCAACCTGTAGCTACAATTATAGCACCAACATTTAATTCTATCTCTTTAGCTTCCTCCTTAAGATTAATAGCATTTGTTGGACATATCTCGGCACATTTAGTACATTTACCCTCCTTAACGCCTATGCATGAGTTGGAATCGATGACATATGCGAAGGGGTGTGCTAAATCGTGTGGTAAGTATATTGCCTTTCTTTTATCCATACCGAAGTTAAATTCGTTAGGTACCTCTATAGGACATACCTCCATACATTTACCACATGCGTTACACTTCTCAACATCTACATATCTTGGATTAATTCTAATCTTTACTTTGAAGTTGCCTGGAGAGCCTGTTACTTCAAGTACTTCAGCATTTGTGTAGATTCTAATTAGTGGGTTGGTTGCAAGTCTTAATCTGCGTAGCATGAATTCTAGACCACAGTAAGGTGGACATAGTTTGGGGAAGTATCTAGCTAGCTGTACGACCTTGCCACCAATATATGGCTTCTTCTCTACCACTATAGTCTCGATATTTAGGTCTGCAAGTTCTAGAGCAGCTGAAAGACCTGCAGGTCCTGCACCAATAACTAGAACTCTCTGCACTCTCTCAACAGCGACTTCTCTAGGTATAGGTTGTGCAGCCTTTACTCTACCAACATATGCTTTGATGAGATTAATAGCCTTATCTTTAGCCACCTGCGGATTATCTCTATGAGCCCATGCTGCATGCTCTCTGATAGGTGCAACTTCAACGAGGTATGGACTAATGTTTGTCTTTGACGATATGACTTCTCTAGCCCTATCAAGTACATATCTTGGTGAACATCCAGCAATGACTACTCGTTCAACTGTTCCTGCCTTGATATCCTCAATAATTTGACTAAAATCGCTTACACACAGATTCGGTATGGTCTTTACAGTTACTACACCATCAATTTTAGAGACAGCATCGACGACTTCATTAACTGGTATGACGTCTGTTACGCTTTTACATGTGCATATGTATACTCCAATCTTCATTAATTAGACACCTCTTAAGGTCTTACTGTTTCAAGTACTTTTTTAATTTTGCGTCTCTTGAACTTTATGGCTAATCTACCAATGCCGAACTTATCGTATTTAAAAGTTGCAAAATCTCTAATAGCTGCAAGTACTTTAGCTGGATTTGCTCTTCTAGGACATACTTGACTACACTTCATACATTGATCGCATATCCATGGATCTAATCTTTTAATTACTTCATCTATAAGTCCTAACTGCACAAGTAGCATATCGATTCTAGGCATTCCCGGACATATATCTGACAGTGGACATGCAGAGACACATGTTGCACATTGCATACATATCTTAACATCTACACCATAACTTGCTAAGAAAGCTTCAAAATCTTCTCTTCTAAACTTCTCAGTAATATCGATAATTTCTGACATCGATTTAGATATACAATAATTGTTTTAAAATTTTATGTTCTACATAAAAAGTTCACTATAAATTTCTAAAACTGTAAAGAAAGGTTGTGAAGTCTGAGAAAAGGTAAGTTTTATTGAGGGAAATACTATTTGGGAAGAGACTCGATTTAAAGATTTAAGGTACTAACTGTATGTATGGTCTTGTAAATACTTTCCACTCTCCAGTCTTAGGATCATAGACTGAGTTTACAAATACTTTCCAGTTAGTATCATCAACATTTGGATAGTCTGATCTTATGTAGTATCCTGGCCATCTAGACTCTTTTCTAAAGAGCATGTGTCTAACATGTGCTTCTGCAGTCCATACTCTATGAACAAGTTCCCAACATCTTAATAAGTCGTGTAGATCTTTTGCACCTAACTTGGCTAAGTCCTCCTTTAGGAGGAGGAGTAGCTCTAGTCCTCTCTGTAGTGCCTTCTCATTAGTTGTATACATAGTTGCTGGGCCACCTGCATACTCATCCATAATCTTCTCTAACCTCTTTAATCCTTGATATGGTAGTATGTATTCAAATGAGAGGTCTGGTCTTGATGTTGTTGCTTTACCTTTCTCGTAAAGTTCTAATGGCTTGAAGATTTCTGTCTTAAGCTTCTCGACGTATGCTTCGTCAACTTCTGGCATTTCTGGATTATCCATTACGAATCTTACAGCTGCCTTAGCAGCTATTCTACCCTCTGTGAAGGATCCGCTTGAGAATTTGTGTGCAGATGCACCTACTGCATCACCTGCCGCGAAGAGTCCTTTAATAGTTGTCATTCTATTATAACCCCATTGATACTCTGATGGTGCTATGTCCTCTGGACCACTGACCCATGCACCTGCACATCCTGCATGTGAACCCATGATGTATGGTTCTGCCATCATGATTTCTGAAGGTCTCTCAGCTGGATCTAGGTTGGTACAACACCATAGTAAAGCTTGTGATGGTGTCATCTGTAGGAAGTCCTCCCAACACCAGTGTAGTGCTTCTTCAGCCTCCTTAGTCTTACCTTCTTGCTTAAGTTTCTGGATAACGGCATCATGCCTCATTAAGAATGGGAATTTACCATCTTTGTAGTCGAGTAGCATTGCTAAGTTTCTCAAACATGTAGGTGTAGGCTTGGCTTCGGCATATTTACCAGCAATTCTCTTAAGATCTTCTGCACGTGTTTGTAGGTAGTTTTCTCCAAAGGCATTCTCTGCCCAAGTCTTTAGGAATAGGAAGTATGCACCTACTGGGCCGTAAGCATCTTTGAATCTCATGGGTATGAATCTGTTCTCCATTTGTGTCATCTCAGCACCAACCATAATTGGCATTGCAAATGAGGAGCCTGCATGTGCTGGACAGTACCACATTCTTCCAGCTCCTTCACCAACGCTTCTTGGCCTATAGATGTGTGTAGCTCCACCACATGCAACAATTACTGCCTTTGCTCTGAAAATGTAGAACTTTCCATCTCTAACACCGAAACCTACAGCGCCCGCAACTCTATTGGGATCTGTCTTTGATGTTAATAAGTGTGTAATACAGACTCTTTCATAAATGGTGTCTGCAGATTTCTTACCTGCTTCGGCAATGATAGGCTTATATGACTCTCCAGAGATTAGTACCTGCCATGGCCCCTCTCTTAAGTATCTGGTTGGGTCTGCTGGATCTTTATAGATCGGTAATCCCCATTCCTCAAATAGGTGTACTGTTGAGTCGACATGTCTAGCTACATCATAAATTAAGTCTTCTCTAACTAGACCCATTAAGTCTCCTCTAACATATCTTACGTAATCTTCTGGAGTTTTTCCATATGTGGGATCTTTCTCCCTGTGCTTCATGCCTAAGTATAGGTTGATGGCTGAGAGACCCATTGCGACTGCTCCTGATCTTTCAATAGCTGCCTTTTCTACTAGGACTACTTTAAGTTTTCTACCCCAGTACTTAGCTTCATATGCTGCTCCACATCCTGCCATTCCACCTCCTAGTATTAGAATATCACATTCTATCTTCTCTACACCTGTTGGGTAGGACATGGTTTTCGAGAAACTAATTACTTTACAGAGTTTTTATACATAGCACTGGGTGTGTTGTATGCATAGTAGCTTAATCTTTAAATTATTGTAAAATCTCTACTAAACCTTGAAGAAGTATGCCACCAGTAGTTAATCCAGAGAAATGTGATGGCTGTAAAGCACTTGCGGTACCAGCATGCAACTACATCTGTCCAATGGACCTCATGCATCTCGATAAAGCTACAGGTAAGGCATACAACATTGAGCCAGACATGTGTTGGGAATGCTTTAGCTGTGCAAAGATGTGTCCACAAGGTGCGATTGAAATTAGAGGATATTCAGATGTGATGCCACTTGGTGGTAGATTAGTACCACTTAGAGGTACTGACTCAATAATGTGGACAGCAGTCATGAGATCAGGAAGGATTTTAAGATTCAAATACGTAATCAGAACAACACCATGGGGCTCAATCAAAGATCCAAGAGAATATCCAGAACCACCTGCAGACCAATTAAAGACTCAAGTACTAAGTCACGAGCCTGACAAACTAGGAATTTCTGAACTACCAACACTTAAGAAGTAACTTCTTTTCCTTTCCTCAAAAATACTTAAACCTTTAACCTAAAATTTTCCTACGTGAGTTTTCAAACTAGGTACTGTAAAGTACTTACTAAAATAATCGAACACTTCACCACTGAAAGAAATGAATTAAAGAGACGAGAATTTAATGAGTATGAGAGGTATGTTTTGGAGGTTCTGGAAAGTGAAGGTGTAGTTGTAAGGGATAATGATATTTATAGACTTAACGTTCCTAAATATGAACTGCTAGTACATGCATTACGTAAAGGTTGCTTTATTGATTTAGAAAAATTTTCGAAAATGATATCTTGGAAAGATTTTGAATATCTCATTAAGGAGATCTTTAAGAACTTTAACTTTAACTCAGTGTGTAGATTAAGATTTTCACTTAGCGGTAGAATATTTGAAATTGATGTAGTGTCTTATAAAAAACCCATGATCATGATTATTGAGGTTAAGAGAAGAAAAAGAATATCCACAGTAGAAATTAAGAAGATAGTTGATCATCACGTATCTAAGGCTGAATTGATTAGTAAGAACATCGATCTCGCATGTAGGAAGTTAGGAATTGATTGGAATTACATTGAGCTGATGCCTTTAATCTTAACTTTACATAAGCATGAATATAGAGTTCTAGATGGTGTTCCTATAGTTTCAATTTCACAGTTATTTAACTTTCTGCAACAGTTTGAGAATTACAAGAACTGCTTCAGAATAATCAGTATTGAGAGATATTGCTTAATTTAGCCATACACCTCTTACATGCATATACTCTGAATGTCATTTCTAACTCGGAAAATCTATACTTGACAATCTTAACCTCACTATAAGGTACTTTTCTAAGACAGAAAAAACATATAACAAATGCTTGACTATGACTCATCCTAATATAGATTAGATAGTTATGTATTTAAAAATCCTTTTATCTGGGACTATTCTAGATATTTATGCATGAGTATCTATACTGACCTTGCATGGTCTAAGATACCTTACTTAAATTATAGATTCGACCATTACGCAGGATTACTTTTGGAAAATCTTTTGAAAGATATGCCAAACGCAATACCTATACGAAGAGTTTTTGGTATGTTTAAATTTAAGAGGGAGGCTTTAATAATCATGCCTGGAGAGAGCATACTTAAAAGAATATACTCACCACTATGTACTTATGATAAAGGGTCATTAATAATTTCAACAGATAGTGCAATCAAACTATGTTTAAAGCTTCTAAGATGCAAACCAGACGTTATAGTCACTGATCTAGATGGTGATGTAGAGTTAATGGTAAAGCTAAACAATGAAAGTAAGTGTCTAGTTGTAGTTCATGCACATGGTGATAATACTGAGAAATTGAAGAGTATCGTACCTAAACTTAAAGGACCTGTAATAGGTACATCACAAGCATTTCAAGGCAAGTACGTGCTTCACAGTCACGGATTCACTGATGGTGATAGAGCTATATATTTATGTAAAGTTGTAGGTATCGATAAGGTAATACTTCTAGGTGCAGATTTTGATAGACCAAGCAAACTTACAGAAAAATATGTAAGTAACATTAAGCATGTCAAGTTAGGTCTTGCTAAGCTTTTCACTAAATGGTTCTCTAAAGATTTACAGGTAATTGCCATTTAAATCTTAAGATTTTTCAACTTCTTCAGTAAGTTCTTCTTCCTCAATTTTGAAGGTGATCTCATCAAGATCATCAATACCTACAGCAACTTCTGTAAGATCTGCTCTTGGACATAATATGAATAGATCAATTGCTAGTAATACTACGGATAATGTGTACACTATGCCTGAAATACTAGAATAGCAATTCGTTATTACTAGCATCTTAAAGTCCTGATCAAGAACCTGTACAGGTAATGGTAAGGTAAGCATGAAGGCTATAACTGCAAATATTAATGCTGAAAATGCAAGATTAGTACCTCTTCTTAAACGTTCTTTAAACTTAGACGTGAAGGTTAGTAAGAACATGGTAGCAATACTTGCTAGCGAAATTGACTGTAAGTATTTACTTAGACTGCTCTCTCTACTAATGAACTCTACTCTTTCAACGTTAGAATCACTAATAGTAACGCTTATGTAGGTGTATGGAGCTATAGCTACCTCTTTATTGCCATTAAAGTTGTTCATTAATGATATTGAAATTACGTAATTTATCGATACGAAGTTTGTTATAACTATAATGCCTAAACCTAGGCATAGAAATAAGAGTAATACAGCCTTAATGTTCACACCACATCTCTGCTTAAAGGGATTTATTAAAATTTATCTTACATGCTGACACTTGATAGCACGTATTGTCTTAAGCCGTATATTACATTAACATCCTTCTCAAACCATCTATTAACCATGTTTAAGATGTTTGAAAATTTCTCTCTTCTTAACTTATCAATTAAGCCACTATAAATGTGAAGTCTCTCAATTACTCTAACTGGTTCTGCATAAATTAATGAGAAATTCTTTACATCATTGTTAATGACAGGGACTGCGATTAATTTTGTAGACCAATGTATAGAAAATGGTACTCTACACATACCAACCTTTAAGGTAGTGTTTGCACCTATAATTAGATCTTTAAGTACATCGTGATTAATTTTGAATTTTTTAAGTATTCTCAAAGCCATATCATTTACGATGCTTACTAGACCCTTAACTATTCTTACTTGACCTAAAGTGTCCTCATTTACATCTTTTAAATCTAGTAGAGTGACTACTTTAAATCCATTCATACCGTCAAACATGGTTAATGTGCTTTCAATACCTGCAAAGTTAAGTATCGAGTTTATCATCTTGATAATGATATCCATCACTAGAGAGCCTCTCTCACTTAACCATAATTGTTTGTTTGCTTTAACGTCGAGAACAATCATATCGATAAGATTAGCTCCTAATGGCTTAACTGAACACATAAAGTCAATACCCCCTCTTTCTACAAGTTTTAGAAAATCTCTCTCATTATTGACAACTATCGGTACTTTAGATCCATCTTTAAGCTTCATTTTTTTAACTATGCCAATTTTAGAATTTCTTTGCCAAATTATTGTCAATTTTCTATTACTTATAAATTTCATCATGTATGGAATAACGAACTTATAGTATTTGCTAGGTCTTACTGATGGTTTAATGATTATTGGCTGATTTCTTCTTAATTTCATGACGATTAGAAAAAGTATCTTACCCTTTATAACTCTTAAGTATCTATTTGAGGTGGTACCCAATACCTAATCTTTCCTTCAATCCAATCTCTAATAATCTTTCTAGCAGCTTCTTCAAGATTTACTTTACCACCTTTTAATAAACATCCTCTTAACTTACCGACAAGCTCAATAATTTTATATGGATCTTTCTCTTCAATACCATATCTCTCCTTAAACGCATCCGGATTATACTTTAATATTCTTTCAATTAGTTTGAGAGTTGGTAATATTGGATCCTCAAGTTTTCCAGGATCTATAGCTCCTTTAATGATTAGTAGAGCTTCATTCTTAATCTCTCTTGGAGGTACTACTCCCGGAGTATCAGTTACAAGCAACCACTGTTTAGCTCTAACTAACTGTTCACCAATAGTCCATCCAGGTACCGGGCTTGTCTCAACTACATGTCTACCTTTGAGATAATTTATAATAGTTGATTTACCAACATTTGGATAACCAACTACGGCAACCTTTACGGGAATTGATGGTGCATGCTTCTTGATGTATACTATTAATTTTCTAGTACCTAACCTATATTTAGCGCTAAGAAAAACTGTTGGATAATTTTTCTCTAGAATCTTCTTCCATGCTTTAAGAACTTCTAAAGGAACTAGATCACACTTATTCATAGCTATTATTACTTTTCTTCCAAGATTTTCAGCTAATCTTTCAATCTCTACACTTCTGGTCTCTATAGGTTCTCTAGCATCTATGACTTCAATGATTAAGTCACAATTTTCTAAAACTCTCTTAACTCTCCTCCATGCTTCACTATACGATACTCTACTCATACTATCTCTCTAATTAACACTCCAAGATGTGTTATATGGCTTTCCGGACAAAGACCATAAACATCTCTTCTAACTAATAGTTTAGTAATACTCTTTCCACAGACTTTACATTTGAGATTTACTTTCTCACTATTATTGATAGTGTATTTCTCATTTTCAAGGTTAACTCTGAATATAGTCTTAACATGATCTTCAAAGTCACAGACTATTAAGTAATGCCGTATATTTCCATCACTATCAATCTGACTAATTATGTAGCTTACTGTAGGTGTCTCCTCTACTTGTTCAATTTCCTTAATGAATTCTCTAATTTCAACTAGGCTCATAAAGGCTCATCTTGAGGTTAGTTTATATTCCATACCGCAGAATTCTTAAACTCTAACCTATTACGGTAAATTGTGGAGTACTTAAGGAAGGTGTGGTATTGTATTGATTTAACAAAGCCCATAGTTACTGCAAGTGTATACTACACATGGCTTTTAACATACATGATTGCTTCTAGAACATTAAGCTTTAACTTAGAGAAGTTTCTCATAAGTTCTCTTGTTGTAATTTTAGGTATTTCTCTTGGTAATGCTCTGAACAATTATTTTGATAGAGACATTGATTCAATTATGAGAAGAACTTGTAGAAGAAGAGTACTCGCTAGAGGTTTAATTAGCTTAAAACTTGCCAGAATCGTAATCATGATAATCTCAGCACTATCAATTTCATTAGTAATATATGCATCAATAATTTACGGTGTTCTCAACATTATACTATATGCAATAGCATTAACCACATATGTGCTCCTTTACACCATCATATTGAAGAGAAGGGCTTGGTGGAGTATTCTCATTGCTGCAACTGCATATAGTGCTGTTATTCTACATGCATGGTATGCAGCCACAGGTGAGCTAAGTGCAATAGCATACGTAATAAGCATTTTAGGCTATGTATGGGTTCTCTCTCATCTATGGGCTATTGCTCTTCATTTTGCTGAAGATTATGCATTAGCAAATGTTCCTGTACTTTCAGTAAGATTTTGGAATAAACCAAACATACCAACAATAGCATTAACAACAAGTACTCTATGTACAGGTTTACTTGCGCTAACACCTGCACTACTCAACTACATAACACCACTCTACATTCCCGTAATTCTCATTATTGTCTTCTCAGAAATAGTCTTTCTGGTGAGGATCTTTAAATGTGATTGGAGATATAGAAGAGACTTAACCTATAAGATCTGGAAAATGACTTATCCAGTATTGGCACTAATATTTACAGTAATGTTCATATTCATGCTAATTCATTAATGTATTGAGAGAATTCTTTAAAAATAAATACATCCTAATTCTCAACAATGGGTGTTGCAGGTTACGTAAAATCAAGATTAACACTATTGAGATTTAGAGTTAGTGAGAGATTATATAAAAGAGTTAGAAAGACCATTGAAGATGCCAGAAATGCAACAATACAGAAGATTAGAGTTCTCATTCCTAAACTTGGAGATATCAGAAAGTTAGTCTTTGCTGATTTAGAAGAAGTTTCAAGTGTTTTAAGATTAGCAATATCCAGAATAGGTATCGATGAGCTAGGCAAACTTGGTGAATTAGTTCCAGCTACAGTTGAGGTAAACTTTGTAACTAAAGAAGTTGAAGGTATGAAATTATCATGTGCTAGTTTTGAAAGAGTAACAAGTCCAAACTATAGTCTCTTTGGAGTACCGCCAGAACTTGACGTAGCTATTAACAGGTTATACAAAAGTTTAGATAAACTTCTAGATCTTATAAATTTTGAAAGTCTCTTCTACACACTACTAGCTAGAGCTAAAGAATATCAAAGAATGATAAATGCTATAGATAATGTACTATTACCAAGAATAAGTGAGGCTATAAGAACATTAACGTTAGCGTTAGATGAGGAAGAAAGAGAAGACTTTATTAGGAGATCAGTTATTCAGAAATTCGTAGCGGTTGGTTGATATGAGCAAGAGTATGAGAGAAATTATTGAGGAAGAATCTAAAAAAATAATTAGTAAATACTTAGAACCTCTAAGTAAGGAACTCGATAAAGTACATTCAGAACTTGTTAGTAAGATAAATCAGTTAAAACAAAGCGTATAACCTTTCACTAAGCATTTAAAATCAATTTTAACCTCAATTTTTCTAACCTCTTTCCAGAAATTAACCAGTTATTCCAAGCATCTTAAGAATTTCATTAACAGCCTCATCAATTACCTTCTCAAGCTTACTCTTAAACTCGTTGAAAGATGCTTCCATCTTCTCTTTGTATTTACTTACCTCTTCCTCAATACTTTTAGCCTTGTCTACCTTATACTTATCGGCTATGCTCTTAACGAGATTTTCAATTTCTTGTCTAAAAGAGTCCTTAACACCACTTAATCTTTTCATTAACTCTACCTCATAGTTATCTCTGGCCTTATATATCTCATCAACTAGTTGGTCAATTTTTCTAATAATCTCATATACACTTTCTAGAGACATATGCTACTACTACGTATAGACTATTTAAGTCTTATCGTGAATATTGAATAATCCTTTTAAATTAGAATATTAAATGTACATCTGCAAGTGATACCTGTAACTACATTAGTATCGAGTGAAGGAACCGTTAGTCTAGAAATTAAAGGTCGTAAATATTTAAAATCTGATCAGGAATTTTCAAGAATAGATAAACCAATAATTTTCTGGAACATAACGAGTAGATGTAATTTAAGGTGTAAGCATTGCTACATTGGCAATTACAATAAAGATCTAAATACATGTTCTCTACTTAACATTGCCTTAAAGATCAAGTATCTAAATCCATCACTAATCATAATTACGGGTGGTGAACCATTAATTAGAGATGATATCTTTAGAATAATTAAGACTTTAAGTCTTGAAAAATTTAAAATAGCCTTAAGTAGTAATGGTACTTTGATAAACGAACATATTGCTGATTTTCTTAAGAAAAGCAACATATGTTATGTAGGTATTAGTATTGAAAGTATAGTTCCTGAACTTCACGATGAGTTTAGAGGTGTTTCAGGTTCATGGATGAAGGCTATTCATGGTATAGAAGTGTTAAAGAGATATGACATAGCTGTAGGCATAAGAACAACTCTGACAAGACAAAATATTGAAAATGCACTAGACGTTGTCAAGTTATGCATTAAGCATAACGTTAAGAGATTGGCATATTACTACTTAGTACCTTCAGGTAGAGGTTTAGATATAGTTGACTTACTACCAACAGCAGAGCAGCATATAGCATTCCTTGAAAAGATTATGAAAATTGCTAAGATGTACTCTAAAGAAGTTGAAATATTGACAGTAGATAATCCTTCTGACGGAATATACTTAGCATTAAGAACTTCAGAGAATGAGGATGAATTTTATGAGAAATTGAAGTTTGTAGGCAGAGTAGGTACATGTAGCGCTGGCAGGAAAGTACTATCAATCTATCCTGATGGTGAAGTATATCCATGTCAATTCTTAAATAATGTGAGTATGGGTAATGCTTTAAGAGATGACTTACTCAAAATATGGCATGAACCTAAAGAGCCTATAGTAAGTAGATTTAGAGAGGCATTTACAAAAGGTAAGTACTTGTGTAGTAATTGTATCTTCGTGAGTTATTGTGGTGGTTGTAGAGTCAGAGCTCAAGTACTTACAGGAGATATTTTAGGACTCGATCCTCATTGTGCTTTAATACATGCAAAACTCGTGAAGCACCATCTCGACTTAAAGTCATGGCAGTGGAAAATCATTAATGAAGTTACTAGTAAGTTGCAGTTCTCATTTCAGGGAGTAAGTTCCTAATGCTATAGATGATTTCATATCTTGAAGCTTTGACTCTTTCTATAATTTTGTGTACAGTATCTTCAATGATTCTTCTATCTACACCATGAACAACAAAGTAGCAGTTATATGGCCACTTACTTGAAACTACTTCTCTTTCAACAACATGAGTTGTCTCTTCAAGATATGCAACCTTCTCACAATTACTACATTGCAATGCAACTACAGCATTCTCTTTGAATCCAATTTTTTCCTGATTAAGGACTGCATAGAAATCTCTAAGTACACCAATATGTATTAACTTCTTTATGGTATTGATTATGTAATCAACGTTCTTACCCATATACTTAGCAATTCTATCAAAAGGTCTAGACTCAATACTTATAGATTTAATCATTCTAAAGAAGTTCATTGAAAGTCCTAAATCTGTAATTGTGGGTACATGCTTAGGCAACACCTTTCCACGAGTTCTTGAAATTCCTTTAAAGAGGTCAAACTTAACATCAAGCTTATATGTTCTTACAGTATGAAGTATTAAGTAATCATTAATGCTAAATCTCCTCATAACCTTACTTACAAGACTATTAATTTCATCTCTACTACTTGCCTTAATCACAAACCAGACATTATATACTGGGTGTTCTCTTAAGAAGTTATGAGAGACATTCACTATGTTGTTAATACTTTCTATAAATTCATTCATTATGCTTTCAGAAACTTTAACTAGTACTAGAGCTGCAACTTTATTATTCGCAACATAGTTTAGTGTTGCTCCTATTCTTTTAATTATGCCTTTATCTTTCAGCTCTCTAATTCTACTTATAATCCAAGTCTCATCATGATTCAATTCTTCACTAATCTTAGCAAAGGGACTACTAGTTAGGGGAAAATCATACTGCAGCTTCATAAGAAGAAGTTTAGTTTTTTCTGAAAACTTTAGCATCTCTCCAATTCTCTCATCTCTGTGATTTTTACTTTAATCCCAATCACCACCTAACATGCTTTAATAAGAAGAAACTTTAAAGAATCGGCTTGACTACTTATATACTACTACTTGTATGTTAGGGTATTCTTCTTCCTATTGCCTCTGCTAATCTTCTAAGTTTATTCATAAGTTCTTGGAATTGTTTTGGTGTTAATTGTTGTTCTTTATCGCTTAATGCTTTATCTGGCTCATTATGTACTTCTATTAACAATCCATCAGCACCTGCTGCTATGGCTGCTAAGGCTAATGGTTCTACAAGCTCTCTATTACCTGCTGAATGACTTGGATCGACAATTACTGGTAGATGTGTTTTCATTTTAATTACGGGTACTGCAGCTATATCTAGTGTAAATCTTGTACTTTTTTCAAAAGTTCTAATACCTCTTTCAACAATAGCTACCTTATCATTACCTTCAAGAATAATGTATTCAGCTGCAAGTATTGTTTCTTCAATAGTCATACCAAAACCTCTCTTTAGGAATATAGGTTTAATGACCTTACCAACTTCTTTAAGAAGTTTGAAGTTTTGAGCATTTCTGGCACCTATTTGTAGTGCATCAGCATACTTAGCTACAAGCTCAACATCTCTAGTGTCCATAACTTCAGTAACTATGGGTAATCCCGTAACTTCATTAACTTTTTTCAATATTTTCAATCCTCTCTCCCCAAGACCTTGAAAACTGTATGGTGATGTTCTAGGTTTAAAAGCACCTCCTCTCAAAGCATGAGCACCGACTTTCTTAACAGCCTCAGCAATAGTGAGCATTTGCTCTTCAGACTCGACTGCGCAGGGTCCTGCGATTATGATTACATCATTACTACCAACCTCAATCTTACCTAGATAGAAACTTGATTTTTCAATGAATTCTTTAGATGTTAACATATATGGTGTTTTCGTGAAGACTATAATGTCAACAACATCTTTGCTAAAATTTACATTTCTTAACTTACTATCAGGCCAAGCAACAATAATATTCCTACCATATACTGATAATATTCTATACTCAACACCAAGTTCAATAAGCTTATTTTCAACTTCTTGAGAACTTTCTAATCTTCTCAAAACAATGATTGCCATAGTGAAGATAATTTGCCTAGATTTTTAAATGATTACTCTAATATTCATTAATTAATAATAATGAAGAGATCCTAATCATGCTTGTAGATTCTTTATGAATTCTCTAAAAGCTAAACATTCATTAAGATTTAATTGACCTTTAGCCGTTGTTTCAATTAGTGAACAGTACATAATTTTTGATCTAAGTATTGGAAAGATTATTCGCCATAACTTACAATTACACATAGGCATAACTGCCAAGTAAATTCTATTTTTAATTCTTTCAGCTTCAATTGTAAAATCTATAAGCAGCTTCAGTTCTTGCAAATTATTTACACTTACTGCGATTTTATAAACATCAATGTATGGATTCACGTCAAGAGTCTTCAATTTAGTTAATAGTTCATTAAGTACTGGTTTATCATTTATATAGTGTTCAGAAATGATTACACCACTATATTTACTAACATCTATACTGTACCTGTTAAAGAAATTGTATTCTAAATCTACATATGTACTCTCCATACTTTGCAGATCACTGATTACTTTCAATTTTACTTGATGAGAAATTTCTCTAAATCCTCCCTCACTAACTTCGCGAATCGTTATAATTTTGGGATGATTAATTCTTAAAATTTCATTAGTGACACTTTCTACATCATCGATATCTTCAAGATAATCTAGCCTAAATTCGACAATATCGATAACATCTCTATACTTACTTATTACTGATTTAACTTTACTAACAGTTTCTACATTTCTTACAGGTATTGGTACAGCTATAATGAATTCTCTCTTTTTTAAAAGTTCTCGAAGTTTCATATTATTGAAATTTGAGCACCAAGTTTCTTTAAGTCGCTCCAATATGTTGACCAACTTTTACATACACACTCAGCTTTATCTATAGTTGAAGTTCCATCACTACATATAGCTAACACGCCTGCCATCATGGCAATTCTATGATCATTTGGACATATTATACTTGCTGCTTTTGTCTTCTCAACACCTTTAATGATTATTGAATTTTCAGTATGAACTGCAAATACGTTGAATTGTCTTAGAGTATCTACGACACTTTTCAATCTATCACTTTCCTTATAGACTAGATGTTTAATCCCTTCAATTCTACTCTCACCTTGAGCATAGGCAAGCATAGCCGCCATAGGCATGACCAAGTCAGGATTATCCGTTAATTTTATACTTATAGCTTTAGGTCTCTGCGACTTCTCAATTATCCAAAGATCGTTATTTATCTCTATGTTCATATCCATACTTCTTAGTAAATCTACGATCTCGATATCAGCCTTATTCAATTCGTAATTGAAACCTTTAAGAACTACGTGATTTCCTGAAAGTAATGTAGCTACTACTATGAAGGCTGATAGTGCATAATCGCCAGGAACTTCACCTACAAATCCTCTAATTCTAGATGGGTATGAATAAACTATGCCTCTATCCTGATCATACTCAATGTCAGCTCCTAATTTTCTTAATAGTTGTACAGTCAGTTTTATGTATGTTTTAGAGACTACAGGTTCTCTTATCTTAACTTCAATTCCATCTCTACTATTAACACCTGCATATATGAGTGCGGATACGTATTGACTGCTTATACTTCCATCAATCTCAACAGTACCACCAACTAATCCACCATATACTTTCACCGGTGGATATCCATGATTCTCAAGATATTCAATTCTAGCTCCAAGCTTTGTTAATGCTTTAACTAGCTCATGTATAGGTCTTCTACGCATAGTAGGATCACAGTCAAGCATTAGTTTGCCTTTTAATGTCGATGAAATTCCTAGAGAGATTCTATAAGTAGTACCACTTGCACCAAGATTAACATAACTATTCCTTAACTCAAAATATCTGCATCTAATTTCTAGAATATTCTTGTCTTCATTAAGATTGATATCGGCGTTGAATATTTTTGCAAAGTTTAATGCTGATTCCACATCATCACATTTTGGTATCTTACTTATCGTGAATTTATCGTTACTCAAAACTGATGCTAATATTAGTCTTTGAGCAATACTTTTAGATTTAGGTGCTTCGAGAATCCCTTCAAGTTTAGATCTTGATATTAAAACTTTCACATATTCACCTTAGGTATCTTCTTATTTCCTTTTCACAGATGGTTCTAAATTCACACTCTTGACAGTAAGTTTCCCACCAATACTTAACTATTTGAGGTATTTTCTCTTCAAGAGCATTCCATTTAATGATGGAGCCGACATTTAGATTAAGTAGTCTTAAAGCGTCATTATCCATAACTCTAATTTCTTCTTCAGCATTTTCAGTAATAGTACATACATTATCTTTAAGATATGGACATGCATGGCATAGATCATCAGCACCTTCAATTATTTTAATATCTTCACCAGACTTAACACGTCTGATAATTTCACTTAATTTGCTTCTAAATTCTTCAGTATGTCCATTTTTGAAGAAGTGCAGACATACTAAATGATGTCCTCTTAAGTTAATCATATATGTTTCTAGAATATATTAACTTAATAACATTTACGTTATTGCGGTCTAAACCTCTAAAATATTCTTCAAATTTCTTCCTTACTAATTCTTATCATTACAGTTATACCACATCTACATCATCATATAAACATGAATTAAATAAGCATGAGGTAATTGAGAAATATTTGAAGAAGATTTAAACATCATGTGAAGAGGTATGTAGATATTTGTAATAGTTAAGACATTGAGTGTAGAGAGAGAACACATATATAATAATATCTCGGAATTAACATTCTTTGTAAAGCTTATGTGTAACCTATACAGAGAAATTAGGGAGGTCGTTGAAAGGTTAAAAATTAAGTTAAGAAAGAGTACTTTCATTAAGGCTGTAGGTAGATCTACGTGTGATGATATTGAATTACTGATAAATTTTGTTGAAAAAGATTTCAGAGAATGTAATGTCAGGATAAGTACTAGGTATATTATTAGTCTCTTTGATAAGTACTTGGTTCTTGAAGGTAAGGTGAAGTTTCTACTTAAGGAATTATTAAGGATAGTGCTTCGTGATTATATTCACGATCTTGAGAAACTTTATCCTCTATTACCTGATGATATGAAGCAAATAGTGGAAAAGTATGTCAATGATGTAAAGTATGGGGTTTCAGACACCTCTTTAATAGACAACATTATTGGACTTGTAATGTCGAGTTTTGACGATTTTAGAGAAGAACTTCAAAGTCTTGTAAAAGTTGTTAGAGATTATGAGAATCTTTGTAAAGAATTTTCATTACATTAACTTATATCCAATTCTTCTAACAAACTCTAATCTCTCTTTTCTATCACTATCACCTTCGATACCTAATGGTGAATGTCCATCAACAACACCAATTATTCCTCTTCTCTCTGGTGCAATTTCAGCAACAATTACTGCTAAAGGATTTGCAGTAGCAGCGTATATATTGACAACCTCTACGACGTGCTTAAGTCTATCGAGAATGTTTATTGGGTACGCATTTCTTATGTAAAGTACAAATGTATGTCCAGCACCTATTCTTTTAGCTACCTCTATTGCAAGTTTTCTAAGCTCTTCATCATTACCTTCATGTCTTATAAGTCTTTTACCTGAAGCTTCACAAAATGCGAGACCAAACTTAATACCTGGTACAGTATTAACTAAGACTTCATAAATATCTTCAACAGTCTTTATGAAATGACTATGACCAATAATGACGTTAGCACCTTCGGGTATTGGTATATCTATAACTTCAAGCTTGATCTCTGCCATAGATTACTTCTCAAATTTAGAACTTTTAAAACAATTACTACTTAACCTTCATTACTTTCAATATCTCTCTAACAGTATCTATGATATTCTTTGGATGATATCCCGTTCTAGTTTTTCTAAACTTCTTAATTACTGAGTCAAGAACTATCTTAACTTTACTCTTATTAATTTCAATCCTAACTCTCTTCATTAAGTCAACGTACGGCTCATATATGAGAGTTCTCGTATTATCTTGAAATTGATACTCACCTAGGAAAGTATAATATCTTGATCTTGTTATTTTTGAAACTTCTCGCATGAGCCCCGTCATTGCTTTAAGAAATCGTATATAGTTTTCAGACTCTAAAGTTATTACCTCTCTATTCCTTGTAATGATGACCGTGTAGCTTGTATTAGCTATATTTTGTGCAATGAAGACACCATTACTTGTAACTAAGCTTACAGCATATACTTTATGATTAATAGTTATTGCCATTAAGCCTTGAATAGTCATGAAGAAGTTCACCTAAACTCCAAGTTTGTACCGTCACATGGACATTTTACAAATACTTTTCTACCACATATTGTACAGTATAAAGCTCCACATTTTGGACAAACATAATAATCGTCATATCTAAATATTTTCTTACCACATCTCCAACATCTACCTATCATTAAACTTTTAGGTACATACATTAGTTTCGAAGAGGAGAGAACTTATTTATAAAGAAAACGCAATCATTTCTCGTGAGTTTTGATAATGTTATTATAGTTGAAGATTCAGTGGAGAATTTCTACCCATTAAGCTTAAGCACACCAATACCAAACATGATTATTGGTGGCTTAAGATATTTCGAACATGTGATTCTTAATTTACTAAGTCTGAATTATGAGATAGATAAGATCTATATAGTCACTAGAGAATACCTAGCTATACCCTGGTTAAAATTAATACCATCACTACTCAACCATCTAGATCTAAAATTCAACGTTAACTATACATTCATAGATAAGGTTCAAGAAATTTATGGAAAATCACTAATAATATCTTCACTACTATTACCTAGCAAAAGTGTTCTCAGAAAACTACTAGAGAAGGTCAAGTATGGTGAAGTAATCGCATGTAAAGATAAACCACTCATGGGCATCCTAGATGATGTTAGTACTTTTTGGAATAGAACTTTATGGAAAGGTTCTGAAGATATTAATGTTATTGAAGGTGTCTGGGATTTAATTAAATACAACACTAACGTTATGGAGGAGAATCTCGAATTAATACTTAAAGTTACTAGTTTAGAGAAAGCACGTAATAATGTATATAAGACACTAAACACAACTATACACTCCTATGCAGATTTTAATGATAAGAAGCCCATAATTATTATTGATTCCGAAATTGATTCTTTCACAAGAATTGAAGGACCTACAATGCTTGGACCTAAAGTCCATATCCACTCATGTACCTTGATAAGGTCAGGCGTATCAATATATTTCAAAGCAAATATTGGTGGTGAGTTAAAGAATGTGATAATTGATGCTTATAGTAACAAGGCACATAATGGGTATATTGGTGATTCATACGTAGGTAGATGGGTAAATATTGGTGCAGGAACTAACGTTTCAAATCTTAAAAATACCAGAGGTATAATTAAGTATAAAGGACACCATACTGGAATGGAAAAACTTGGAACAATAATTTCAGATTGGGTTAAGATTGGAATTGGAACAAACATATACTGTGGACGCTATATAGGTCAGGCAAGTCACGTTCTTGGTTATGTAATTCATGACGTACCTCCCTTTACAATTTATGCAAAACCCCTCAGAAATGATATGTACGAATTGAGTCTTGATAAAGCTATTGAAGTATTTAAGAGATATTGTAGAAGTAAGATTGAGTATAGCAACTATGAGGTTGAGGTCATGAAGTATGTATATGAGTTAAGTCTCTCCGAGAGACAAAATGTACGTAGAGGATACTTTAGTCTTCACTGAAAGATTCTTCTCTTTATCTCTTCCTTCTCATAATAATGTACCTTACGTACAAGCTCATCAAGATCGTGAACTTCATTGAGAATTTTTTCAACAATCTCAATGCTTAATCTCGATGATAAAGCAATAACTCCAAGTCTTCCATATTTAGAAACAATTTCTGAGGCTTTCCATACTCTCTCAACAAGATTTCTCATACTTGATCTAATTCTTCTTTCTCTTAATGATTGAATTAATTGTGGTATCTTATCTTCATCAATCTTAATGACTCCTATTCTTGAAGATTTACATTTTGGACATTTAACATTTTCTTCTAGTTCTTTATTTCTCAACACACCATACCAGTAACAATTAAGACATATAAGTACATTAATATCATTTAATAATCTGTTCTTGATACTTTCAAGAATTAGCTTATCTAATCTTTCAGGTGCTATAAGTTCAAGCTTATGACTTATCTTATCGATAACTTCTCTACCTAGTGGTGATGGTTCGTTAAGTTCTATGGTTATGATTCTATACTCACCTCTTGCGATCCTTGTAAGAACGTAACCTGTAGTGTCTAAGTCTAGATCTTTAGTTAAGAATTCTTTAAGAGCCTCAGTGAATACGGGCGTATTCTTTAAGGTATCTATAAGGTTTGTGAGATTGATACTGTTAAGATCAGCATCTTTATGAATAACATTGAATCTTCTTGAAACATGTATAAATCTTCTCTTGAAGAGTCCGCTCTTCAGCGCTACTTTAAGGATGGTATTAATTATCTTCTTATCACTCATTTCTGCAAGTTCATTTAGTACTTGAGCAATCATATCAATACTTACGTACTTTTTAGGTAATTGAATTATTATTGAATATGCATCTTGCTGAACACCTACTGGATACTCTACAAGATCTGATAATACTTCACTCACAAGTCTAGCTAATGTTCTATTTACAAGTGTTCCAAAATGTGTATGAATTATCACGATATCACCTATCTTTTCAATTACAATATCTATATCTGTAGGTACTGGTATTTTCTGATCATGATGTTCTTTAATCTTGGCAACTACATATCTTAAAGTATCTTCATTGATTAATAATGCTTTTGATAATTTGTTAACAATCTCGGAAGCTGAATATCCATGCCTTAACATCTCGGTAATGATTCTCTTAATACGACCAACTTCTTGAGCTATCTCGAAAGGTACAGGAATCTCCTCACCAACCCATGAAGGAATAGCACCTATAGGATCTTTCGCCTCAATAACGTATACTTTGTCGTCCTCAATTTTCTGTAAATTCCAAACTCTACCTCTAAATACAAACTTAATTCCAGGAACTCCATACTCGGCTATGAAAGCTTCATCAAGGATACCTATTGGCTCATTCTTCTGAACATCAATGACTATGTACTGCTTTTCATCAGGGATCATTGATAAGTTGTTGAAGAAGTACTTAAACATCTCTCTTCTAGCTTTTGTACTTCTTGGCTTTACAACTACATCATCTTCCTCAATATAGTACACTAATCTTGGATTTAATACGTTACTCATGAAGTGTAGTATTCCTCTTAATTCTTCAATACTTAAATCTCTATATGGATATGCATTTCTAAAGATATCATATATCTCTTTAACTTTCCATCTATTCTTAATTAGAAGTAGTGATACTACTTGATGACAAAGTACATCATATGGTTTTTCAGGAATCTTTGTAGGCTCTAGCTCACCTCTTCTAGCTTTGTTAACGATAACTATAGCTTCTAAAGTATCATTAAGGTCTGTAGTAATTACGTAGCCTCTAGGCACCTTATCAAGTCTATGACCACTACGACCAACACGTTGAACTAGTCGAATTACTTGATGTGGCGATAAGTACTGTACTACGAGGTTTACATGACCAATATCGATACCGAGTTCAAGACTTGAAGTTGCAATAACGGCCTTTAACTCTCCTTGCTTGAATGCACGCTCAACGCTTGTTCTAGATATTTTCGATAATGAGCTGTGATGAACAGATATTGGATAGTTATTATCAAGCACGTTAAACCTGAATGCCAGTAATTCAGCCATAGATCTAGTATTAACAAAAACTATAGTTGAGCCATACTTATCGATAAGATCTTTAATCGTTCTTAATCTTGAAATGACTTCAGCGTGAGTTGATATCTTCTCGCTCATCTCTTTATCATAATTACTAACTTTAGGATGTATTACATCGAGTCTCATATCTCTTGAAAAGTAAGTATTAACAATTTCTATCTCTGAATCATTACCAACTAGGAACTTACCAACAACTTCGGGACTACCTACTGTTGCTGAAAGACCTACAATTTGAGGTTTTCTACTGATAAGCCATTTAATTCTCTCTAAAGTTAAGGCTAATTGTGTACCTCTCTTATCTTCAGCTAATTCATGAACTTCATCAATAATGATCCATTTCAACTTTGCTAAGTGCATCCTTAATCTTCTACCTGTGAGTATTGCTTGCAGAGTTTCAGGTGTTGTTATTAGTATATGTGGTGGATCTTTACTTTGTCTAACTCTATCACTTTGTTCAGTATCTCCATGTCTAACATCGATCTTGATACCAAGTTCACTACACCACCAATTCAATCTGTCAAGTAAATCTCTATTGAGTGCTCTTAATGGTGTTATATACAGTATATAGATTCCTTTATCGTTGAGGTTTATCTCACCTTCATCAATATTCTTTAAAAATAATGAGAATATGGGTAAGATTGCTGCTTCAGTTTTACCACTACCTGTAGGTGCTATGATGAGTACATTCTTACCATTGAGTATCTTAGGTATAGCCAATCTTTGTGGTGGTGTTAATTCTTTAAAACCTCTCTTAACAATTGCTGAAATAACTTTAGGATGAAGTTTGCCGATTACTTTCAAATCCTCATTAGATACTCCATCTAACTCTATGTTAAGTGCATTACTTGTCTTCTCAATTACCACCATATTTTAAATCCTTAATGAAGTTTGTTTATGCATGATTACACAGATTTAAATAGGTTTTGTTATGTATTTCTACAGATACGCAAATCTTATTCAAATTCAAATTATGAAAAGTACATATAAATACCCTAACAAAGCTTTACATACAATGAGAGAGTTTGTATGTGCTGTCTGTGGTTCTTCCAAAGTTTCAAGCATAATTAATGGATTACCATACTGTTATAACTGTGGTTCTAAAGTTATTATTTTAAGAATGATTAGATTCCTTGAGAGTCTTAAAAGAGAAGGTTTAATACCATCATCTATAAAAATACCTGAATTGTAGGTTTTTCGCTATGATTTACACAAAAACATTAATTATATTTCTTGTAGTTGTAGTCTCAACGTTCTTAATTACTCAACACGTATATGCCTACTTTGTCTACAATATTGGTTCTCAAAACTTAACCGTGATTGATGATCTAATCGCTAATCATACCTTAAGCATTATTAAAGTTGAACATGTAGTGCGTATAAACTCCTCAATACAGAGTAATGAGACTTATCTAAACTTCACTATTAGCATTGAAACGGTTAATGAAAGTGCTGTGATGAGTATTGAGTATTTAAGAACCATACCAACATTATTAAAATACTCAATAATCAGTGATAATATTAGTAGAGTTGTACATTTAGAATTTATAGATGATTATAAGGTACAGATAGTACGTGAAACAGATAAGTACATTGTTCTAGCTGTTGGTAAAAGATCATGTACAATCCATACAACAGACTCCTCCGTAGAACTTTATTCAAAAGGTGGATGTGCAGACATCATTCTAACACTAGTACCTATTGATTATCTTGCAAGATGCTCATCAGTAGATACTTATGAATTTAAAGATCTAAAGTTTATGCATCTATACCTCTTCAATACTTCAAAACTTGAAGGTATAGTATGTAGTATTGATAGTGTTGAGAAGTATATAACAGTAAATACCTTACTATACTGCATAGCACTTGTGTTAGCAATATCATTAATCATGTATAGTGTTGTAGCATTACATAGAGTTAAGTCTTAATTTTAGAAGCGATATAATTAATGACTTGTATTAAAGCTCTAGCTCTATGAGAGATTCTACATTTCTCTTCAATACTCATTTCAGCAAAAGTCTTCTCATAATTTTCAGGTATAAATATAGGATCATATCCAAACCCTCCTGTACCTCTCACTTCATAACTAATGTATCCACTAACGATACCTGTAAATATCCTTATCTCACCACTAGGTTCACAGAGACCCATGACTGACATGAAGTATGCACTTCTATCCTTAATGTCTTTTAGAAGTTTTAAGATTCCTTCAAGTCCTATAGTCTTATAAACGTATGCTGAATAAGGTCCCGGAAATCCTTTTAGAGCATTTATGAAGAGTCCATCATCTTCAATTACCAGATAGTCTTGACATCTATATTCTTTACATATGATACTGATTGCATATCTAACAATTTCTTCGATAGAATCACTTTGGATTTCAATTTTCTTAATCCTACTTTCTCTCTCAACCTTAATGCCATACTTTTCAGCTATATGTCTTACTTCTCTAAATTTTCCTTCACTTCCTGTGATGAATATTATCTTAGCCATACTACCTTCCATATTCTAAAATTTTCTCAAGTAGGTCATGCTCTGCCGGTACGCCTATAAATTCTAGGGTTCCATACTCTTCACGTTGTCTTTTAATGATGATGGCTGGTACTGCTGTGACTGCATATATGTATGCTATTTCCGGATATATACTCGCGTCTACAATTACTGACGATACTCTACCCTTACTTTCAATTGCAAAGAGATTTGCTAGATAAGCAGCTTCTGGACAGTATGGACATGCAGGTGTGACTAAAGTTATGATTTCAACATTATTATTAAGTTCGTTTAATGCTTCTCTTGTTGAAGGTTTAAGATTTGTTTTTCCTGAAGATATTGTAATTATTGTTTTTATAAATGACTTAACTTCTTCACCAAGAGGTGCACCTACATACTTAACCCAACAATCACCTAGACATACAGTTGGTACCTTAGACTCGTCGATATTGTATTTCTTAAATTCTGAAAGTGAAGATTGTGGCGTATATTTCTCAATAACGATTTTTCCCTCTGGTGCAAGTTCTTTAAGAAGATTTAGAAATTCCTCAGTAGGTACACACCAATTAATGTCCTTATCATCACAGTAGTCACTGGTGAATAATTTTATAATTACGGGCTTTTCCATCTCTGAAAGTAAATCTTTAATGATTTCCTTGGTTTCAGGATCTATCTCAATATGTATTATTCTACCCATTCATACTACTAGATATGACTGTACTTATAAGTACTACTTTTTCCTCTTCCTACTCTTCTTTCTCTTTCTTCTTCTTTTAGACATCTTTTTCTTAGCTTTACTTACCTTTAATTCTTGCTCAGCTTTAGATAAGATTTCACTGAAGTTTAATTTTGATAATTTATCTTTAAGTATATTTAGAAGCTTATCGAGTGCTTCACTGTCAATATCACATACTGAGATAGTATTTACAAGTACTTTTCTAGAATTTATCTCTACGACTTTCCATTCGTCTCCAAGTCTTTCTTGTAGAATCTTTGATAAAGTTTCATATAGCTTAACATCATCTTTAGCATTTTGAAGATGAAGAATAGCTACAATACTTTCAACCTCTTTATCTTTAATTACCGTTAGGTGATATTCTTTATTCTTAATTTCGTTAAGAATCACGAATCTTGAAGAGAAGATTCAGCACTTAAAGGTTTCTTCAACATTCCGCGAGGTGAAGCATCATCATTGAGATACTAGAGATATAACAAAAATATAAAAACTATCCCCTCGCTATAGTAATCTCCCTGCGTATTAATTATTGATGTCTCTTTTCTCGATATAAACTTCTTATTGAAAACTACTCTTAATGACCTAAGTTTGTATGATTTGATAACTTGTAGGAATACTGTTAAGTTAATATCATGCTATTCCGAGGTATAGTTTTCCAAGTTCTCTATGCTCTAGCAATTCTCTTGCCTTACCATTAAAGACAACTTTACCACTAACTAGTAGATATGCTTTATCTCCAATCTCAAGTGCTTTTCTTGCGTTTTGTTCAACAAGTATAATTGTGAGTCCAAGTTTATCTCTAAGTTCAATAATTTTACTAAATATTGTTGTTGCAATTTTTGGTGCTAATTGTCCTGTAGGTTCATCAAGCATTAACACTCTAGAATTTCTTATAAGTGCCATTGCTATAGCGAGCATTTGACGTTCACCACCACTTAAAGTTCCTGCCTTTCTTTTCATGAAGTCTTTAAGAACTGGAAATACTTCAAGTGCAAGATCAATTCTATCTTTTAATTCTTTCTTATTAAGTAAATAACCTGCCATTTTAAGATTTTCTTCAACTGTAAGTGTTGAGAAGATATTATCAGTTTGCGGTACATATGCAAGTCCAAGTTTAGCCTTTTCATGAGGAGGTCTCTTAGTAATATCAACATTCTCATAAATAATTTTTCCTGAATAGATAGTTGCAAGTCCAAAAATTGCTTTAAGTAACGTACTTTTACCACTACCATTAGGTCCAACAATGACTGTTACTTCTTTTTTTGATGCTTCAAAATCAATATCATAAAGTACGTGTAGTTTTCCGTAACCTGCATTTAGTTGCTCTGTACGGATCATACTAACCACCTAGATAAGCCTCTATTACACTTGGATTATTAACTACTTCTTCAGGTTTACCTTCAGCAACGATTTTCCCATGAGCCATAGTGTACACATAATCTACATACTTAAGAGCAATATCTAATCTATGCTCAATTAGTAGGAATGTTACTCCTAGTCTACTTTTAAGATCTTGAATTCTTTGAAAGATTTCGTGTGCAAGTACAGGGTTAACACCAGCTATAGGTTCATCCATAATTATCAATTTTGCATTGGCCATAAGTGCACGTGCAATTTCTAAAAGCTTTAATTGACCACCACTTAACTTATATGCTTCTCTATCCCATAAATGATCGAGTTTAAGAAATTCTAAAATTTTGAAAGCTCTTTCTACAAGTTCTTCCTCCTTCCTAAGCCATTTACGCTTTAGAAAAGCTTTAACAAAATCTTCGCCTGGATGGTGAGCGTCGGCAAGTAGTAAATTTTCAATAACTGTTAATTTCTTAAATGGTTGTGGTATTTGGAAAGTTCTCACAATACCGAGTCTATATATTTCATGAGGTTCTCTACTAGTGATATCCTCATCATAAAAATATACTTTACCATCATCGGCCTTGTAGATGCCCGTAATGGTGTTTATTAGCGTTGTTTTTCCACTACCATTTGGTCCGATAATTAGCGTTACTTCTCTCTCAGGAACTTTAATGTCTACGTGATCAACAGCTACTAATCCTTCAAATCTTTTTACTAATTTTTCAGTACGTAATGCGATTTGCACTGAAGGTTATACATTGTTAAATTTTTATACATTTCCTATATTCCTCATCACTACTAATTTTTCACTAAGCAGATTGTGTAAGATTAGTGTAGTGCTAATGATTTAAAGTTACTGATTCTTAATTAAAAAGGAGAATTTAAAGGGAAGGTATTTAATAGCTTCAGTTTTAGCGAAGATCTACCTCCCTATGTACCAAGTTATTGTATCGTTTTCCCAACTCCAAATACCCGCGCGATCCCATTTACATTCAGGTGTTACGTACCAGATATTGTAGTCTCCGCTTGCACGATCATTCCACTCATCGAGGATTATTAAACCAGTAACGCCCCTCTCTCTACTATACTCTTCTGTAACCTCAGGAATTATCCTAGCCATTTCGTCAGGATCATATTTTCCAAGCCTTTCGGTAACATTAACGTATGAGAGTGCAAGTACCCAAAGTGCATCGTATGCATTTAATGCGTATTGATATGGTGTTCTACCATATCTCTCATAGTATGTCTTGTTCAATCTTTGATATGCTTCAGCACCGAGTGCAATAAATAATGTACTATATAGTTTTACTCTTGCAACTTCAGGTCTTCTAAGACATACATCAATTATTTTACTACTCTTTGCGGTACCATCACAGCCAATCCAGGTGATGTTGAATAATATTGATTCTGGTTTTGTTTGTGCTAACATTGTAGCGACTTCTTCATAACTAAATGCTAAAATTGCAATTTCATTAGAACTATAACCTTCCTCAATTAAAGATTTTACACATGACTCAAGTCTAGTGATGTATGGGCTAAAGTCTGCTGGTGGTGGGTCCGGATATTCAATAACCTCCTTTACCTTAATTCCTAAAGCTTCGAATTTTGATCTACCAACTTCAACGAGTCCTTTACCCCATGCATTACCTATGTTTGTAATACATACTGCTTTAATGCCTAATTCGGCAAGTTCTCTAGCAATAGCCTTTGTCTGATATTCATCAGTTGCTACAAATCTAAATAGATATTTCTTTTCTTCAGGAGTTCTAACACCTATTAACTTAGGTATTGCTGTGGAGCTTGGTGAGATAACTATGATCTTATTCTCTCTAGTATATGGTAGTATCTTAGCAACTTCACCACTACCCATTGGACCAACTATTAATACGATACCTCTAGCGTGTAGGCTTGTAACTTTTTCAAACGTTATTGTTGGATCAACACGCGTATCTTCAACAAATATTCTAACTCTATAGGGTAGGCCTCTCTCTTCAAAGTAAGCATTTATGTCCTCTACGGCTATGTAAAGGGCATCCCTAATATCCTTACCATAAGTTGTTAATGGACCGCTGAGATCAACAAGTACACCAACATCTATATACGTTATTGGTGGTGCTGGAGGTGCCGCAGGTTTTGGTAGTGTGGCGAAGTAAATTCCAACACCTATAGCTATTGCGGCAATTACTACACCAGCAATAATTCCAGCAACTTTCTTTGACACCATAATCACTACCGTTGGATAGGTTTTAAAAGTATTACCTAAAGGTTTTCTGGAGCGTTATGTTTCTCATACCATTCTCAGTAGTTGAAGGAGCTATTGTGTACGCTAATTTATTAACACTACTCTGTCTTGGATTAACAATAACCTATATAACAACTAGAGTACCTAATTTTGCTCAAGGTTCACTTGCCATAATAGGTTCATATATTGCGTGGACATTGCTTCACGTTTGTGGATTACATCCATACTTATCAATCCCTGTTACATTTCTCATAGGTGGTGTCGTTGGATTACTAGCATACACTATAATACTTAAACCATTAGTTCGTAAAGGTGTAAGTACTTTAATGCTCATGATTTCAACACTTGGACTTGACCTTATCTTAATCGGTATTCTTGGCGCATATGCTGACTACATTGGTATTGTTACTCGTAAGATAGCTACTAAGTTTATATTCACATATCTAGATTTCAGTATAGGCACTATTTCTGCAGTACTACTCGTCTCATGTATTATAATTATTATATTATTAATATCACTATTCCTACTACTCTACAAGACCAAGTTTGGTGTTGCGCTTAGAGCTTCTGTTGAAAATTCATTTCTTGCTGAAACGCTTGGCGTGAATACTGAATATGTTAGATTATTCTCCTGGTTTCTTTCAGGTGCATTAGCTGGTGTTGCTGGTTGTTTATTACCATTTAAGCAAGAAATTTACCCAGCAGCTGGACCGATAGTACTTCCCTCAATATTTGCTGCAAGTATTGTTGGTGGTTTTGAGAGTATATATGGTGCGCTTGTTGGAGCTTACTTAATTGGGTTTTCAGAAACTTTAATAACACATGTATTATCGATACCATTTGGTCCTGGAATGCTTGCCTATAGTAGAGCTGTTTCATTAGCTGCGCTGATAATTACACTAGTTGTTGCACCGCAAGGATTGATGGGTATTAATTGGAGAAAAGTTCTCGAAAAATTCTTCAAGGTGAAGTTAATATGATTGCAGTTGAACACTTTTTACTAAGTGTTGCGATGTGGTTTGGACTATACCTAATTGTTACTCTTAGTTTAAATCTTGAATTTGGATATTGTGGTGTTCCAAATTTTGGAAGATCACTTGCAGTACTTATTGGTGGCCTTGCCGTTGGTGCAATTGTTAATAGAATCTTCATTGCACTTTTTGGAGTAACTGGTGATATTATTAGTGCAAGTGCTACAGTAAAGAGTATTCTTGATCCAATGATTATGAAAAATCCACTACTTGGTCTTGGCATATTTATCTTAATGTTAACAGTAGCAGCAGCTATGGGCTACATTGTCGGTATTTTATCAGCACTTCCAAGCGCTAGATTGAGAGAATTTTACCTAGCAATAACCTTCTTCGCGATTGCATGCGTAATATTCGACATATGTAGACGTACCACAAGTATTGCAGGAGGCTATTTCTCAATAAATGTACCAAACGTACTTGCCTACATAGCTGGTGCTCAAAGATTTGTAGTATCTACATTAATTATTCTAGGAACTGCGTTAATAATATACCTCATAGTGCACAAACTAACAGACTCACCATACGGTAGAATGTTAAAAATGATTAGAGAGAATGAATTAGTTGCTAAAACGTTTGGCAGAAATATTATGATGAGTAGAGTAAAAGTTGTTGCAATTGGTTCAAGCATTGCAGCTATTGGAGGCGCACTATACACATCAATGACATTAAGTTTCAGAACAGATGATTTCAGTATAGTACTCTGGACATTCTATCCATGGCTAATAATGCTGCTTGGTGGATTAGGTAATAATTTAGGTATTGCTCTTGGAACACTGATAGTAGTATTAATAAGAACACTACTAACAATTTATAAATACGATATTGTAACCTTGCTGAAAATTCCATTTGATCCAGCATGGTTTGAGTATATACTATTCGGTACAATATTGATATTAATAATCATGTTTAGACCTGAAGGTATAGTACCTGAAAAACCGATACTTACAGAACCATTGAAGAGATTAAAATCTAAGCAACATAGTACAAAATCATCCTCACCTAGTAGTGTAACGTCTAAACGTAGTAAGTAATACTTTTCTTAGACTTTCACACTTAATGTACTTCTCCATATACATATCATCCCGCATTCAGTAATTGAATGTAAGTTGCATTATTAAGATTAATTAGGTACTCTCTAGCTCACTAGATCTACATGTATAGGAGAGTTCTTCTTGGAGAAACTTCACGATGGTTACTAAGGTACACTTCATCTATGAGTGATGATGTTGAAATTGTGAGAGCAACAATAATCACAATGATGGCACACATATATCACTTAACAGAACTTAACGTTATTAGTAAGGAAATTAGTTCTAAAATACTAAGAGAATTGCTGCATCTACTGGAAAGTCCTGAAGTACTTTTTAAGCAAGATTTTGAAGATATTCATGAAGCTCTCGAAGCATACTTAATAGATAAGTTAGGTATTGATGGTGGTTGGATAGGTATTGCTAGAAGTAGAAATGATCATGTAGCTACAGCATTGAGAATAAGAATGAGAGAATACATTATTCAATTACTTGAAGAGATCCTTAAACTTAGATATGTAATTCTCAAAAGAGCTAAGAAGTATATAGACACGTTAATACCTACATTTACACATCAACAACCAGCACAAATAACAACAATAGGACATTACCTATTAAGTATAGATGAGATGCTAAGAACTTACTGGAAAACTATTAAACATATTCTTGAAGAAGTAGTTAACAAATCACCACTAGGTTCAGGAGCAAGTGCAGGAACTATAGTTAATCTTGATAGGTATAGACTTGCAGAACTTTTAGGATTTAATGGAATAGTAGTAAATACACTGTATGCAATAGAAACTAGAAACTTCTTTACAATAACACTATCCATAATTAATAGCATGCTTATAGAATTGAATAGATTTATAAATGATTTAATAACATGGTCAACACCTGAATTTAACTACATAAAGAATCCTAAAGATCATGTAGCAACAAGTAGTATAATGCCTCATAAACAAAATCCAGTAACTCTTGAAATATTTAGAGCAAGAATTGGTGAAGCATATGCTCATTACTCAGCAATTATGAATATATTAAGACCATTATGTAAAGGTTATTTACTAGATATGCAAGAAGCATCAAGACATGCATGGAATGTACTTAAAATAACTTTAGAAGGTATTAAAATACTTAATGACTACTTATCAAAGATAAAATTTAATATTAAAGTCCTTGAAGAAGAAGTAAATAAATATCCATTAATATCTTCAGAAATAGTTGAATACTTAACATTAAGTAGTAGAAGATCTTTCAGAGAAGTATATTTTCAAATTGCTGAAGAAATTAAGAAGAATATTAATATACAGGAAAAGTACGGTATTAAACCTAGAGACATTATTAGATTGAAGAGTATTGCTGGTTCACCTAATCCTAAACTTCTAGAAGTTGAAATTGAAAGTAACGTGAAGGAGTTAAATAACCTTATGAAAGAACTTCAGGAATTTAGAAGTAGAGTTGAAAATAGTATTAACAGACTTATAAAGTCGTGTGAAGAGATTGCTAAATTATCCTAAACTTCCACGTAAAATACCTGCTTCTACAAGAAATTTAACAGCATCTTCTCTACCCATATACTTCTGAAATTGCCTTGTAAGACTTCTATGTCTATCTACCCATTCATCACTTATTGGCTCTACTTTAAACCATTTTTCAATTTCTTCAAGATCTTCATGAATAAGTTTTAACTTCCTTTCACTAAAGTATTTACTTGCAAGATTAAGATCTAGAAGAGCTAAATCAAATTCTAAATCTTTAATAATTATTGGCGATATTTCTTTAACTATAAGTTCAGCAACATCATGACCTAAACTCTTCTCAACACTTGTTAATCCTCTACCAAGACCAATTACTGTTGGTGGTATACCCATTGTGTATAACGCTGCTACAAAATTTATTGCTCTTGGTAAGATGATATTTCTATCTTCAAGAACATTTATTAAATCTTTATCTTCACTGAAGAGGGCACCTTCAAGAAGACTTCTAGAGTATGATGATACTTCAACTCTATCTCTTCTTCTAGGTATAAAGCTATTTATTATGAGTATCTTACTACTAAACTTCAATATTGTAGATACATACTCTCTAGTTAGTACTTTACATGCATTAATGAGCTGTCTCTCCTCATCCTCATCATATGTTCTGGGTTTTCTACCTACCTTATCCTTAATTACTGTTAATACTTTACTTACAGCATTGACGCCCATATCAAATCTTATACCTGACTGTATAGTTACAGTGTAGAACCATCTATACGTATCTGCAAATTCTTCAACAGCGTCTGGTGATAAGTTTCCTCTAAATGGTAACTTACCAACACCAATTATGGGGTATATACTTACTTTAAATTCTTCAGCTATCTTCCATAAACTTGAAAGTGCATATTTTATACTAATAATTGATGTTGCATGTCCATAAACCATAGCGGTATCTGACTTACCGATCATGATTCTTAACTTGTCATTAAGCATTGAGGTCTTTATGAGACTATTTATCCAGTCTCTTGCTAATTCTCTCATTCTAAACATTACGTCAGCACCTTCAATTAATGGTATTAATTGAATTTCTCTCTTAAACTTAACATTCAGCTCATCTTCAAGAAGTTTGGCAATTCTCCAAACTCTTCTTTGAAAAGCAATTACCTCACTGGATGAGGTTGTCATGGGATTAATTATATATTGAACTGCTTCTACATCAACAGTATTAGCCATTATGGCTGAGAGTATAACTATTAGATGTCTATCAATATTTTCAAGTCTAGGATTAGGGACTCTGGGAGTTATTATGTAATCCTTACCTGCTACATATCCAAGTCTTTGAAGTTTTTCAACGGTCCACTTAACCTGATGGTAAGGAGTTAATTTTCCTTCATAATCAATCATTTTTTCATCACAATTAAATCCTCCTCCTTCAAATGGTGTAATGTCATGTATTGTCTCATCAATTTCTTGTTCTGCCGTTATGCACTTACTAGCAACGTCTGGATGTTGTGTAGCCATAGCTAGAGGTATTCCTAATGTACTTAACTGCTTAATCATGATTCTACAAATACGTGACGTACATATCTGAAATTTAAACTTTTATTTTACAGTAAATACAATCATTAATAGTAATAAACTATACAGTTCATAAATAATACTCAAATCTTACCTTCTCAATTCAGAGCTAATGTTTAAGATATTTTCTTAAAATTTCATCAATCTTTCTCTCTATCTCTTCAACATATTCAACATCTTTTGGATATTCTTTACTATCATACTCTTCAGGCAATTTTCTTGTAGCGTCGATACCAACCTTTGAGCCATATCCTGGAATTGAAGTTGATGGGTCAAGCTCTTCTGTAGGATAGTTGGGTATTATGAGTAAGTCTCTCTGTGGATTTACGTGAATTGAAAGTGCATAAATCACTTGGTTCCAGTTCCTAACATCTACATCATGGTCAACAACTATTATTACCTTATTGAGTAGGGGGGCCATACTCCAAAGCATCATCATAACTCTCTTTGCTTGTCCTGGATACTTCTTCCTAATGGAAACGATTGTCAAGTATCCTACACCTTCAGGAGGTATGTGTATATCTACAAGTTCAGGAATTAACTGTTTAAGTAATGGTAAGACAACACGTTCACCAAAGCGTATAATATATCCATCTTCAAGAGTAGGTTTACCAGTAACCGTTACGGGTATTACTGGCTCATCTCTGGATAGTATTTTAGTAACTTTAACTACTGGATAATAAGCACTTATTGAGTACATTCCAGCATGATCACCGAAAGGTCCTTCAAGTGCTGTGATTTTCTCTACATATCCTTCAAGTACAAGCTCAGCGTGTGCTGGATACTCAATGTCGACCATTACACCCTTGACAAGGTCTAATCCTTCACCTCTAACAAATCCTGTAATCAAAACTTTATCTAATGGATGAGGAATTGGTACGCCAGCCATAAGCATAGTTACTGGTTCAGGACCAAAAATAATAGCTACTTCACATTTCTCAAGGTTTTCAGAATATTCTCTACTTCTTCTCCAAGGCATCCAGTGCATGATTAGCCTATCCTTACCAATAATTTGTAATCTATAGTATCCAAAATTGGTGATACCTCTATATCTAGTAAAGGTTATACCAAAAGTTAAGAATCTGCCAGGCTCTAGAGGCCATTGTCTAATGCCTGGAAGTTTTGCTAGATCAACTTCTCTCCACTCTACTTCATGTACAGAGCCTGACTTTACTATTTTAGGAAAGTATTTAACATATTTCTTTAACTCTTTTAAGGATCTTATCATATCTATAACATTTCTTGAAGGTTTTATGTTAAGTAAATTTTCCACTTTAGAAACTCTATATGCAGGGTCTTCACCATCCATTATCAATGCTATTCTCTCATTATTGAACAAATTGCCTACTACTGGTAATGTTTTCTCGATAATATTTTCAAAAACGGCTACAGGTCCTTTAATGTACATCAGTTTTCTTAAGAAGGAAGGTATTTCCAAATCAAGGCTTAATGGTTCTTTAACGTGAATTACCTGACCTTTATCTTCAAGTAGTTTAATGTATTGTCTTAAATCCTTAAAAATCATCACTACGAACTAGGCTTGCTCTTCTCGACTTCAAGATCAACAAATACGGTATCATCACTATACTTCATAACTTTCACTTTCACTTTTCTTGGAGGTTTCTCTATGCTTCTACTCCATACATGCTCATTTAGAGCATTACTTATCTTAACGTTCTTAGGCTCAACCTTTAAATGTCTAGCAATAAATTTTCTAATTAGCCTTATTGCATATGGTGCTCTTTTAGTTCTAGAAACCTCTCTAGTTCTTCTGAGATTTATAACATAACTTCTCTCTAATACGATCTTCTTTTCACTCATATTGAAGATTCGTAAATTTCTGAATTTTTAATCCATACTCAAATCTTAAGCTTTCAACTTAACTCTTCTCCAATGTCTTCTAGCAGGATTAGTAGTTACCTTTCTATTAGTCTTAATGATAACCCATGGAGGAGGTGCTCTGTTTGATTTTAAAGCAGAGGCTAGTCTTAATTTCTTTCCAAGAGGTTTATTGCGAGCCATAGAGATCCTGATAGTGATTTCTCTGAGACTTAAAAGCTTACGCTTAAGATGAGGTGACTGCTTGGTTAGGTAGTTCTATCTAAATCTTATTCTAAATTCTCTACGTGTTCTTCTATATATCTCTTCAAGTATTCTTTTCAATTCTTCATCGGTTATCGGTATCTTCACTCTCCCTGATTGTGCAAGAGTTATTAATTGATTTTCTAATGCTTCTACAAGCTCTGGTCTAACTATTCTTAAATTATCAAGTCTTGCAAGTGCTTCAGGTGTGAGTATCACTCTTAATGTTGCTCTTTTCTGAATTTCAATTTCTCTTCTCTTTCTTTCTTCTTCAATTCTTTTCTGCAACTCTAAAGCTTTTCTTCTTCTTAAAGCTTCAAGTTCAGCCTCGTTAAGTTCTCCTTCTCTTTCATAATCGTAGGTCATAACCACACCTAAAGATTAACTGAATAATTCTCCTTTATAAGTTCTTCATTATGAAGACTTACCTGCAGTTTCAGGGACTATGTACTTCTTTAACTCTGGTCTAGTCTTTGCAAGTTCTTTAAGTATCTGTGTTGCTAGTTTGTCAAGTAGACTCTTGCCTTTAGGAGATAGTACTCTACCTTTGCCTGGTACTTTCTCTACAAGTCCAGCCTTCTCGAGTTGTTGGAGGATCTTTCTAATAATAGCGCCACCGGCTTTTCTAAAATGTTCACGCCTCATTTCAGAACCTATTTTTGCTCTATAACCGTAAGCTGTTCTTAAACGTTCTAGACCTACAGGTCCATGAAGATAAAGTTTTCTGAGAAGTGATGCTGCTCTCCAATACCACCAGTCTTCCTGCATTGGTGGTCTATCCTTATTGGCACCAGTTTTTACAAAGAGGGCCCAATCTGGTGGTTTAACTTCAGATACATTATTCTTTAAATAATTTACAAGTTCCTTAATCAACAATTCTGCAGGTACATCCTTTACTGAAACCACGAGGGGTTCTTAATGTTTTAATATTTATTAACTTAACGCATCTTCTGTCTTGAGAATCAATAGGTAGTAACCTTTTTAAGAGAATTTAATATACGTGTGTCCGTGAAGTTTACTCATAGAGAGATAGCACCTATATACAGTTTTAGAGATGGAAAGATTGGAGAATACGTAATTAGACTTAACGAAGACAGGCCTGGCATTTTAGCAGCGCTTGCAAATATTTTTGCAGATCATGGTGTTAACATTCTACACTCAATAGTTGATAGAGATAACTTGACTATACACTTCATAGTTGATTTCTCAGGAACTGATATAGATTCTGAAGAACTTAGTAAAATATTTAAGAACTTCTCCTTTGTGAAGGAAGTTCATCATAGATTAATTGATCATAAAATATTGATACCAATAACTATACCGACCTTCAAAGGTAGTATTGTAATACCAATATGTAGAGACTTAATACTAAATGTTAATGATGAGCATGTTAAGGTATTGATCGAAATTTTCAAGATATTAGGTAAGAGAGATGGAGAACTAATTAGAGATTTAGCAGAAGTAGCTCCAAAAGCAATAAATGATCTCAGTGAGTTTCTAAAAGTAATTCAATCAAGAGGATTAGGCATACCTAAATATTCAAAACTGAATAATAACAATGTTGAAGTTGAAGTCTGCGATTTTCACGGAAAAATCTTAACTAGGAACTATGTAGATATTGTAAAGACTTACCTTAAAAGTTACATATCGTCAATACTCAACGTGGAGATTGAATGTTATTCTGAGGAACTTCACTCTGATTGTGTAGTTATTAAATTTCTCATACGTAGATGACTTAAGTACGTATCGAAGTATTTAGTGTCTTTAACTAATTGACATGCTCTACATACCTTACCTGAAGATACTTCACCACAGTACATACATCTCTCAATCTTCACTAGATTAGTGACAACCTTATCGTACATAATTTTTGAAATTGAGTCTCCAAAGGACACTATTGAGTATTTTATGTTAGGATTGATCTTCTCCCATAATGCTAAAGTGAATTTTAATCTATATCTTGGATTATCCTTAATGAATGGACATTCAAGTTCCATTAAGGGAATGTTATGATAGTATGCGTAAAGTGCAAGTTCTTCCTCTCTTAAGAATCTTAATGGTTTGATTCTTGGAATAAACTCTTCATATCTTGTTTTCGGTACTACACCAAACCATAGGAATCTCTTTACATCATTATTCATAACGTTTAGAAGTACTGTCTGTGCTTCATCATCAAGGTTATGTGCTGTTGCTATTTTAGTGAGTTTTAATTCCTTACCAATAATGTTCATAGCTTTTCTTCTAAGTACACCACATATGGTACACATATGTAATTGTTTACCTTTATTCCATAACTCTCTAGCTAAGTCTATTGCTTTAAATCCGAAGAGTTCTGTGAATGTGTATGTTTTAAGAGGTATGTCGAATTCTTGACATAACTTCTCAATATACACTTTGAACCTTATCTTGTAATTCTCACTATATGGTGTCTCTTCATTGATAGTGAAAGCTATTAACTCTACACTCTGAGGTATCTTTTTCAATTTTTTAAACTTGCCTAGAAGATAAAGTAGTACTTGAGAATCCTTACCACCACTTACTGCAATTCCAATCTTATCATTTTCCTGAATTAGCCTGTATTTCTTAATGGTTTTAAGCGTAGTATCTTCAATGTAGTTGAAAAGACACTGAAGACAAACTTTTTCACCACTACTTGCTCTATAAAAATTTGCTCTTCTCTTTCCACATCTAGTACATGTTGGTAGTTCTCTCATGACCATCTCCTATATAGTGAGTGTTCTATTCCTAAAAGGTCAAGAACTTTACCGATTATGAAGTTCACCATATCATCTATAGTTTTGGGCTTATGATAGAAGGCTGGTGATGCTGGCATAATCACAGCACCTGCAAGAGATGCTTTGAGCATGTTCAGTATGTGTATGGTGTTTAATGGTGTTTCTCTAACTACAAGAATGACTTTTCTTCTTTCTTTCAAAGCAACATCAACGCATCTAGTGAGTAAATTACTACATATGCCGTTAGCAATAGATGCTAAGGTCTTCATACTACAGGGAATGACTACTACAGCATCAAATCTATATGATCCACTTGCTACTGGTGCATCGATATCATCTTCATCATAGACTTTGTCTGCGAGTTTTAGAATTTCATTAACGTTAAACTCAATTTCATGCTTAATTACTCTCCAGGCACTTCTAGTAATTATTGTGTATATTTCATCACTGTGAGAGTATTGGCGTAGAATTTCTATGAGTTTCAAACCATAGATAACTCCACTAGCACCTGTTATACCAATAACGTACTTCCTCATTATTATGTTTGAAGAATCCTTAATTCTCAGTATTTTAAACCTCCAAAAACGCTGTTAACAATTTCTAGAAACTCTTCATATTCATCTATTGGTCTCTCTCTATACTTTAAGACTTTCATAAGTTGATCAAGCTTTTCAAGCATGATCTTCTTCTCAATTGATGCTATTAAGAGTCTTGTAGATATTACTGCATCTGGATTTACACTAACATAATCAATACCTGCACGTACTAAGAATTCAGTAATCTCTGGATACACTGAGGGTGCTTGTCCACAAATACCAACACTCTTATTGTGTCTATGTGCTTTCTTGATGATTTCATAGATAGCTCTAAGGACTACGGGTTCTCTTTCATCAAAGTATTTGGGATTCTCTTTGACAAGTATCTCATTATCTCTATCAACACCCATAACTAGCTGTGTAAGATCGTTGCTACCTATTGAGAATCCATCAACATATTTTGCAAATTCTTCAACAAGGAGTGCAATACTTGGTACTTCAGCCATAGCATATACTTTAAAGTCTCTACCTCTATGTAGACCTTCATCTTCAAGTAGTCTTATGAAATCTTCAAGTTCCCACGGAGCTCTAACAAAAGGTGCCATTACGTATACGTTCTTTAATCCAAGCTCTTCACGTACCTTCTTGATGGCCCTTAATTCTAGTCTAAACGCTCTCTGATACTTAGGACTGATATATCTAGATACACCTCTCCATCCAAGCATTGGGTTTCTTTCTTCAGGTTCAAATTCTTCACCACCCTTTAATTTCCTATACTCATTACTCTTAAAATCGCTAAATCTAACAATGAGAGGTCTTGGATATATGGCTCTGGCAACATAAGCTATACCTTCAGCAAGTTTATTGATGAATTTTTCCTCATTACCGATACTTATGAGGTACAGTGGATGATTACCAATATAACTTGATATTATGAATTCAATTCTCATAAGTCCAATACCATCGAAAGGTAAGTCTTTATACTCATCGATTTTTTCAGGTACGCCAAGATTCATGTAAACTCCTGTTGCTGTTCTCACAGATCTATAGATGTGAAGTATAATTTCTCTACTAGGTACAGCCTCTACTCTTTCCACTCCTTCAGCTTTAACTTCTTCTGCCTTCTTAGCCAATTCTTCAACAATACCTTCATAAACAACTCCTCTACCACCATCGACAGTATAGTACTCACCATCTTTCATTAATTGTGTAGCATTTCTAGTACCTACAATAGCGGGTATTCCTAACTCTCTAGAAACTATAGCAGCATGTGATGTAATTCCACCTTCATCAGTAACTATGGCTGATGCAAGTCTCATATATGGTACCCAGTCAGGATCTGTCATCTTTGTAACGAGAATATCGCCTTTCTGAATCTTCTTGGCTGCATCCTCAACAGTTAGACATATTTTTGCTCGTCCAATAGCTATTCCAGGACTTGCACCTAAACCTCTAGTAACAACTTTAGCTTCACTAGCACTTACAGTTTTTGCTTCAATTTTTTCACTCCTTCTACTCCATACAGTTTCAAATCTAGATTGAACAATAAAGACATTTTTAGGATATGGTAGGTCTGCATCGATAGCCCACTCAATATCTAGTGGGTTCTTGTAATGTTCTTCAAGTCTTAAGCCATACTTTGCAAGTTCAAGAACTTCTTCATCAGTTAGACTCGGAGTTACAGCTTTATCTTCAGGAAGTTTAACTTCATCTGTAAGTCCCTTCTCATTTCTAACAATTGCTATGTCTTTTCTAGAGATGTATCTATCAACAATTCGTAGAGTTTTCTTATCAACAACCCACTTATCTGGCGTTACTATTCCTTTAACAATAGCTTCACCAAGACCCCATGCAGCTTCAATAACGATCTTATCTCTATCACCAGTCACTGGATCTATGGTAAACATGACGCCTGAGGATCTTGAATTTACAAGCTTTTGAATTACAACGGACATTGCAGCTTTCTCATGAGGTATCTTCATGTTGTCTCTATAGAAGATTGCTCTTGCTGTGTATAGACTTGCCCATACCTTCTTGACATAATACACAACATTATCTTCACCTTTAACATTTAGGTAAGTCTCTTGCTGACCTGCAAAACTTGCTTCTGGAATATCCTCAGCCGTTGCGCTTGATCTGACAGCTACAGCCACATCATCAATACCAACCTTTGCACACAGCTCTCTATAAGCCTTCTTAATAGCTTCTTCAAGATCCTTAGGAATCTCAGCCTTTTCTATAAGTTCTCTAATCTCTTTACTTGCTCTCTCATACTCATCAGGCGTTCTACTCTTTACAATATCTTCAAGAATTTTCTTAATCTTATCCTTAAGACCCGTTACTTCAAGAAAATATCTATAAGCTTGTGCCGTAACTACAAATCCAGGAGGTACTGGAATTCCTATTCTAACCATTTCACCAAGGTTAGCACCTTTACCGCCCACAATTTCAAGCATTGATTTATCAATCTCTTCAAACCATTTAATGAAATCTTTAAGTGATGATGCCATTACTTATAGTATTCATGTAGTATTTTTATACTTTTATCTCAAACTATTTTATCAATTCTTAATGAGAAGATGATGATTGGATTTTTGAGAATGTATAGGGAAGAGTGGAAAAATATAGAGTGTGTATTTATGGTAGGAGAAGGAGACTTGTGAGGAGTGAATTTCTAAACTTTACCTACCTGTGATGAATATTGGTGATTCTCTAGTGATTTGACGTGTAGATCTTGAATTTTCCCTTAGAAGTAAATCGCGAATAGCTATCCTAATGGCTTCACTTCTTGATGGGAATGTTCCTCTTTTTACAAGCTCATCTAACTCTTCAAGCATTTGTTTAGGGATATGAACACTTATAAGAACCATCTTTTCTTTGGCCTTGGTCTTAGGCATGACTAGGCTTATATTTAAATGACTTATTAACATTACGTTACTATGCTTCGGATATTGATGAATATTTAGCTCGGAATTTATTACCATAAACTATTAGTTAATTGTTGAAGATATTTTAAACGTAATACTATGATACTGTTTAAATGTATATATTTTAAAGAAGCACTGTAAGTTCAATTTTAATTACTTCTTAACAACACCTTCATCTTTAATGGTTTCAAAAATTGCATGTCTATAGTATCTTCTTGATAGATCTGGAGGTATTAATGTTAACTCATCATCTGGCAATATACTTAACACGTCCCATGCAAGTTCGAGTGTTTGCTCGAAAGTTCTTCTCTCATAGAATCCTTGTGAGAGGAACTTTCTTTCGAAGAGATCTGCAAATCTTAAGAATCTTCTGTCACGCCATGATAAGTTTGCCTCACCTACTAATAAGGCAAGCTTTCTAGTCTCTACTGCTCTTGCATAAGCAGCTACTAACTGATTAGCTACATACTTATGGTCTTCTCTTGTCTTACCTTCACCTACAGCGTCTTTCATAAGTCTTGATAAGCTTGCAACACCTACAAATTCACCCACAACATCTACTGGTGGGTAAATTCCTTTACCCCAGAGTGCTCTGCTTAGAATTATCTGTCCCTCAGTAATGTATCCTGAGAGGTCAGCTATAGGATGTGTAATGTCGTCATGCGGCATGGTTAGGATTGGGAATTGTGTTAAGCTTCCTTTTCTACCTCTAGCTTTTCCACATCTTTCATATATGGTTGCTAGGTCGGTGTACATGTATCCTGGATAGCCTCTTCTTCCAGGAAGTTCACCTTTACTGCTTGATAATTCTCTAAGAGCTTCACAATAGTTAGTCATGTCTGTCAAGATGGCTAGTACATGATATCCACATTCCCATGCTAGATATTCTGCAATAGTTAATCCAACTCTTGGTGCTAGAATTCTCTCAGCAATAGGATCATTAGCTAAGTTTAGAACCATTACTAGTCTTCTTAAAGCACCTGTCTTTCTAAACTCGTTTAGGAAGAAGAGTGCCTCCTCGGTCTTAAGACCCATGGCTATGAAGACAATAGCGAACTCCTCTTCCTTGCCTGGAACTGTGGCTTGTCTTGCTACTTGTGCAGCCACTAAATTATGTGGTAATCCTGAACCTGAGAAGATTGGTAACTTCTGACCTCTAACCATGGTGAAGGATGCATCAATAGCACTAACACCTGTCTCAATAGGTTCCTCTGGATACAGTCTCATGTAGGGATTTAATGGTTCACCCATTACAGGTCTGAAATCTTCAGCTGGTGGTAATGGTAGGTGATCTCTTGGATATCCCTTACCATCTAAGACTCTACCAATGTATTCCTCAGACACAGGTACTCTGAGTACTTGACCATAAAATCTTACAGTACTACCTTTTGCTGGTAAACCGTAAGTTCCCGTAAGTACTTGGGCAACTGCGAAGTTTTCACCAACCTCAATTACCTGTACTCTTCTAGGTTCACCATCAGGACCAATAACTTCACCTATTTCTCCAAACGATACACCTCTAGTTTTCTCAATAATAATTAAGGGACCCTTAACTTCACGTACCGTCGTGTATTCAACCGTACCTAATGTCTTTATAGGTTCAAGAGTTTTAGCCAAGTTCTACACCTAAATTTGGACTAGTGTTAAAGTTTATTTAAATTTTTTCCTTAACCCATTACTTACACACCTCACTAACATATCTCCAACAAGCGATATATCTATCTTTATCAATTTCTACTAACGGTGGTTCCTTAACTTCACAGATACTTAACTTTAAGGGACATCTAGGGTGAAATCTACAACCACTTGGTGGATCTATTGGATTTGGTGGTTCACCTACAATTTTGATTTTTCTTCTTGTTCTCGAAACTTTAGGGTTAGGTATGGGTGTTGACGATATTAGTGCCTGAGTATATGGATGTAGTGGTTCGTGAATTATTTGTTCGGTCAGACCTATCTCCACAATTTTTCCAAGATACATAACAGCCACTCTATCGCATACTTGATAGGCAACAGCTAAGTTATGAGTTATGAAAATGTAAGTTAAATTGAATTCTCTCTTAAGATTTAAGAGAAGGTCAAGAATTTTTGCTTGAATAGATACATCAAGTGATGATGTTGGTTCATCAGCAACTACAAGCTTAGGTTTGAGTATTAATGCACGTGCAATAGCTACTCTTTGACGTTGACCACCACTAAGTTCATGAGGATACCTATCATAAAATTCTTCAGGAGGTGTTAAGCCAACTTTCTCAAGCATCTCAAGTACCATTTCTTTCTTCTCTTTACCCTTAGCAATATTGTGTATCTCCAATGCTTGACCAATAGCATCGCCAATTTTCATTTTAGGATTTAATGATGTGTATGGATCTTGAAAGATTATCTGCAACTCTTTTCTTAAAGGTCTAAGTTCTCTTTCACTTAGATGAGTAATATCTACATCTCTATACAATATTTTTCCACCAGTAGGTTCTAGAAGTCTGATTACTAATCTTCCAAGTGTTGATTTTCCACAACCACTCTCACCAACAAGTCCAAATACTTCACCTTCAAACACTTGAAAGCTCACGTTATCGATAGCTTTAACGTAGCGTTGTCTTCTTGAAAATATTCTCTCAAGAGCAGATTTCTCTACGGGAAAGTACTTCTTTAAGTTCTCAACTTTGAGGATAACTCTACTTATCATAAGTTTCTCACCTTCTACTATACAACCAACACTTCACATAATGATTTTCACCATACTTAATCATGTTCGGTCTTGCTTTTATGCAGATATCTGTGCAGTATCTACATCTATTATGAAATTTACATCCAGGTATAGGGCTTGTAAGATCAAGTAACTCTCCTGAAATGGTTTCTAGCTTTTTCTTTCTTGCATCAATTGAAGGCACACAGTTGAGTAATAATTTAGTGTAGGGATGTAGTGGTTCATAGAATATTGACTCTACATCTCCTTCTTCAACAATTTCACCACCATACATGATGGCTACTCTATCTGCTAAGTCAGCAACGATGCTTAAATCGTGTGTTATAAAGATGAAAGATGTGTTGTATGTCTGTCTTAATTGTTTGAAAAGTTCAAGAATTTGATCTTGAGTGATAACGTCTAGTGCTGTTGTTGGTTCATCAGCAATGACTATTTTTGGATTGAGTGCGATCGCTAGAGCGATACATACTCTCTGTTTCATACCACCTGAGAGTTGATGTGGATAATCGTATGCACGTTCTTTAGGTATTCCAAGTTTTTCAAAGAGTTGAAAAGTAATATTCCAAGCCTCCTCTCTATCAATTCTTCTATGTGTCATTAATAACTCAACAACATGTTCACCAACTCTCATGACTGGGTTAAGTGTTGATGATGGATCTTGAAAGATCATAGATATCTTAGCACCTCTAATACCTTTCATATCTTTCTCAGAAAGTTTAAGTAAATCCTTATTTTCAAAGTAAATTGAACCTTTAATGATCTTTGCATTTCTTGGTAGAATTCTCATAATGGTGTATCCAAGTGTTGATTTTCCACAACCACTCTCACCAACAAGTGCAACAATTTCACTTTCATGAACTCTTAAATATATATCGTCTAGAGCCTTTAAATATCTACTTTTACCAACTTCGTATACTAGCGATAGATCAACTATTTCAAGTAATGTCTTACCCATAACTACTTAAGTCTTGGACTTACTACAGCACTTAAACCTTCTGCAAGTAGTAGAAATCCCAATGTTGCTGTAAAGATTGCTAAGCCAGGAAATAACGTTGTCCACCAAATACCAAGTACGATATCACCTCTAGCGTATGCGAGATCAACACCCCAATCAGGTTCTGTAGGTGGTAATCCAACACCTAAAAAGCTAAGTCCTGCCTCTGTAATTATGGCGTCTGCAAAATTGAGAGCTAATATGGGTATAACTGTTGGAACTACGTTAGGTGCTATGTAGTATCTAACAATCATGCTTGAAGATGCACCGATGGCGCGAGCAGCCTCTACGTAAAGTTGTTCTTTTATAGATAATGTTGTGCCTCTAGTAACTCTATAATATGTTGGCACATATATTACAGCTAAAGCAAGAGCAGTATTGACTACTCCTGGCCCTAAAATGAAGGCTAATGCTAGGGCAAGGATGATTCCAGGAAATGCATACATACTGTCCATTATTAAAGTTATCACTCTATCAACATAACCACCAATATATCCTGCAAAAAGACCTAAAGGTACACCGACACTTGCTGCAATAAATACTGCAAGCAGAGCAACAAGTAAGCTATTTCTTGCACCCCAAATAAGTCTGCTAAGCACATCATACCCGAGAAAGTTTGTACCTAGAGGATATCTTAAATCCTTAAATGGCGAAATGTAAGGCTTAGCAACAGGTGAGTATGGATCGTGAGGTACTATGTATGGTGCCGAGATAGCTATTACACATGAAAATGAGATTATTATCAAACCAACAACTAGTAACTTATTGCTATACCTGACACCCCATCCACGTAATTTGTTAAGTATATCTACGAGATGCATAGTTCTAATACCTAATTCTTGGATCTATAAAGGCATAAAGTACATCTATGATCGTATTTACAATTGCTACAATGATAGCATACATGACTATAGCTGCCTGTACTGCATTGTAATCACGATACTGTATTGATTCTACTAGAAACGTTCCAAGACCTGGATAACTGAAAGTTGTTTCAGTAAGTACAGCGCCTGCAAGTAGTAATGCAAATTGAAGACCTGTGACGGTGATGATAGGTATTAAAGCATTTCTTAAGCCATATCTAAATAGTACCTTACTTTCAGGTAAACCTCTAGCTTTAGCTGCAGTTATGAAATCCATACTCAAAGTCTCACTTAATGCTTGTCTTGTAGTTCTAGCTATAATGCCTGAAATGATAAATCCAAGAGCTAAACTTGGTAAAGCTAGATGTTGAAGAGTATTTATGAAGACTTCAAAGTTTCCCTGAATTAGAGAATCTATAAGTAAGAGTCCTGTGATAGTTTTCACATTATAGGTTACTATTAGATATTCATCAACTCTACCAGTTATAGGCAACCACTTCAAGTATATTCCAAACACTAGTTGAAGTATCATTCCAAGCCAAAATACAGGTACGGCATATGCAGTTACTGTATGTACTTTAGCAATAACGTCAAATCTCTTAGAGATGGCACCACCAATGCCGAAAATAAATCCTAAAATTATGGCTATAATTATAGCAATAAAGGTCAACTCCACAGTAGCTAAAAATCTAGGCCACAACAACTCCTTCACAGGAATTTTCCAATAATACGATGTTCCAAAATTACCGTGAATGATGTTGTTTAAATATTCGAAGTACTGAATGTAGAGTGGCTTATTTAGTCCTAATGCTTCACGTAGCTTTTCAATAGCTTCTGGTGATGCTTTTGGTCCAAGAATTACAAGTACAGGATCACCTGGTAATACTCTGAGGATTATAAAGACTATGGTCAGTAGTATTATGACCATTATGGGTGTTAATGTGAGACGTGTAATAATGTAGGTTTTAAGAGTCATAAATGAAAAAAGGTCGAGATTGTTTAACTTGCTTTCTCAAGTTTATAGAACCATAATATACCTTCAGGCGTTAGTTCTAAACCTTTAACGTACTTCCATGCAACTGCCGTATATTCATAAATGGGTATCCATAATGGTATTATTGGTACATCTTCAGCCATAATTTCCTGAACACGAGTATAGAGTGTCTTTCTAACTTCAGGATCTGTCTCTCTTGCTGCCTCTTCAAGTAATTCATCAACTTCTGAATTATTATATCTAGTTGTACGTGTGTCATGTTTAGAATGTATGAAGTATGTCAGGTAGTTGTCAGGATCTAGATAGTCTGGATACCAACCCAGTAGATATATGTCAAAGGCTCTAGCCCTTTGTGCATGTTCAAGATACGTACCCCATTCCTCACCTCTAACTTCAACTTCAATGACTTTGCTCTCTTCAAGAGCTTTCTTAATAGTATCAGCAACAAAGGCCTCTAAAGGTCCATAATGATCAACAGTATAGCCTAGAATGATCTTTAACTTATTGTCTTCACTATAGTTAGCTTGTGCTAGTAATTCTCTAGCCTTACTTACAGCCTCATCAGGACTTAACCTATACTTCAAGAATACTGGCTTGTAGTAGTAAGTTAGTGATGGTGTAACCATACTGTAAAGTGGTTTTGCATATCCTTTGAAAATTCTATTAACAATTTCATCAACAGCAATACTGTGTAGTAAGTAGGCTATTGCTTTTCTAACATTAACATCACTTAACTTCTCATTAGCGATCACTAAGTATCTGATGAAGGGTGGTTCACCCTTAACAACTATGAAGTTTGGATTTTCTTCAAGACTTACATAATCTTCAATTCTCAAATGCCTATATACAAGATCAACTTCACCTTTCTCAAGTGCTAGTCTGAGTGCTGTTGAATCTTTAAAGAATCTAATAATTATTCTATCAACCTTAGGTGTTGCATCTCTATTCCAATAATCTTCAAATTTCTCAAGAATTAATCTTTGATCTGGAACAAATTCAACAACTTTAAAAGGTCCTGTACCTACAGGTTTTAAGTCAAATTCGTCTCCAAGAGCTTCAGCAACATCTTTAGGTACAGGAGCTAGTACTGTAAATCCAAGAACTGGAAGTACTAAGCTCGGAATTTTCGCATAGAACTTGACTGTGTACTTATCGACAACCTCAACTTTCTCAAAGACATAATCAACCATCCATGACGGGTCGGTCTTCATTGCTAAAACACTATCGAAAGTGTATTTAACATCCTCAGCAGTCAACTCCTTGCCGTTATGAAACTTCACTCCCTTTCTTAACTTAAAGATCCATATCTTGCCATCCTCCTCAATATCCCAATTTTCAGCAAGCCATGGAATGTATTGTCCGGTTTTTGGATCGTATCTTACAAGTGTGTCGAATATGTTATAAATTACTTCACAGGACATGAACTCGTAAGCTTTTCTGGGATCTAAATGAACAACAGGGTCTGTAGTACCTATAGTTAAAGTTATAATCTCAGGTTTGGCTGGTGGTTTACCAACCTGAGTGATGATAACAGTAGCGGCTGCAACTACTGCAGCGGCAGCAACGACTATGGCGATGATAGCTATCTTTGAGATTCCCTGATTAAGCCTCACGAATTTAGTCGAGTTACAATTCTTTAAAAGTTTTAACATAATGTTCATAAATTACTCTACATCATGTTTAAAAAGTATCTAAGCATATACAGTACCGTATTATGGGATTGAAAAATATTCTCAAGAATAAGATACCCAAAGAACTTCTTAACAAAATTCCATCAAGTTTCGATATTGTTGGTTCTAGAAGTGGTGCTGTAGCAATTATTGAAATACCTGAAGAGTTAGACACATATAAACATATCATTGCAGAAGCCATAGTTAAATTGAATAGACACGTAAAGACAGTACTTAGAAGAGTAGGTCCAAGAACAGGACCGTTTAGACTTTATAGGTACGAAGTGTTAATTCAAGGACCTACAGAAGTTCTTCATAAAGAGCATGGATATTATCTAAAGCTTGATCCTACTAAGGTCTACTTCTCACCACGCGATCAAAATGATAGAATACAAATTGCTAAGATGGTGCGTGAGAATGAGACTATCATGTACATGTTTGCAGGTATTGGGCCTTACGCTGTGGCTATATGTAAATTCTGTCCTAACGTTAGATTAGTAGTAGCTATCGAGTTGAATCCTACTGCTCATGAATACATGATTAGTAATGTAAGGATAAACAAACTGAAAGGTAGGGTAATACCTATACTTGGAGATGTAAGAAAAGTATGTCCTAAATTTTATGAAAAGTTTGATAGAGTCTTAATGACGTTACCTCTAGGTGCTTTTGAGTATCTAGATTTAGGAATTAAATGTTTAAGAAGAGAAGGTGGCTATCTACATTTTTATCATTTAGGCTCAGAGAGAGATCCTTTCAGCGAAGCTGAAAGATTAGTACTTGATTACTGTGAAAAATTTGAAAGAGAGTGTAAAATAATTAATAAGGTTATTGTGAGGGACTATGCACCAAGAGTATACAAGGTTAGACTTGATGTTTATGTCAAAGGTTAAAGTACTCTAGGCATTTCTCTTCTCTCGCCATATTCTCTACCAGTAAGTACTGCCTTATGCTCAAAGTATAATCTTAGAATTTCAGGTATTGATTCTTCAGATTCAAGCTTCTTCAATATTTCAGTATACTTTCCTGTATGTTCGATATCTAACTTGACAAATTCAATAGTTATTCTTCTAAGCTTTTCTTCAAGTTCTTTAAGCATCTCTACAGACATCAATGATGTAATCATTGGGTTACTAAGCCAGGATTCAAAATCTTTGAGAATCTTCTCAATATGGTAAAGTAAAGCTTGTGCTGAGAGTAGTAATGAAAGTCTATCTTGACTTGAAATGTAATCACCATACTTTTCAAGCTCATTCATGAATCTCTTCTGCTCCTTAACCCAATTTTCAAGCCTAGCTATGAGTCCCGAAATATGTGCCTTAATTGCCTGTGTTTTTACATCTCTCTGAGACATACTTATCCTTGTCGTGTAAGTGCTTATTAAACCTTTTCAGTACTATGTATTTTAGACAAGTCTCTAAGTGCTAAACTTATAAGGTAGTATTAAAATCATTACTTTCCACTTCGACATACCTTTTTCAAAGGACAAAGATCACATTTCGGTCTTAAAGCTTTACAATAAATCTTACCGAACATTAATAAGAGTAAGTGAGCCTTCTTGTAGAGCTCTACATTCCTGGGTAACATCCTCATGACCATTTCCTTAGCCTGATTGTAACTCATTTTCTCATCAATGATTCCTAATCTTACTAATAATCTTCTAATATTGGTATCAATAGGGAAAGTTAGATAGTTCATACAGAATAGTAAGAATACATCAATACTTTTCTCACCAAGGCCCTTAATGCTGATCAACTGCTTTTTCAACTCCTCAATATTCTCAAAATCTAAACTCCTAAACTTTTTACAGAGTTCAATTATAGTTCTTGCCTTACGTTCATAAAGACCTGAAACTTTTATTAGATCTTTTAGTTTCTCGAAACCTAAACTTAAAATCTTCTCTGGAATTAATTCTTCAACTTCTCTAACAAGATTCATATATGCTCTGTAGGCTAGTTCGTCATTAGTATTTTGAGAGAGTATTGTCAATATCAAAACATCTAGAAACTTACCTTCACGACAAAGTTCAATTACTTTAAATTCCTCCAAGTTAAGACTTAAACATCTCGATATAGTGTTAATGATGTTAAGCATCTATAATAAGCTCATAAAGTGAATAGCTATTAAAGTTGTAGTAGTCAACGTTACTGGTAAAATGAACATCACAAGTACGAATATCGGTATGGCCTTAACACTCTTCATTGCAATTTTTCTTAATCTTTCAAAACCTTCCTCACCTAAAACCTTAACATTCTTAATTACGATCTTTCTATAGTTTGTTTTTGGTGCTTGTAATTTCTTTAACGTTTTCTCAACATAGTTAGCGATGGTGTTAAGTATATGTTCATGAGGTATAGACTCACCAACCAGTCTATAACCTCTACCTCTACCTACTCCTGTGAGTTCATGATTATCTGTTGTCAGTACTTCAATAATGTTGAAAGTATTTTTAAATTTCTCTTTAATCTTCTCTACCAACTCATCTACTATGTTATTTCCATCGAAGATGACTATTAGTTCCTTAATGTCATCGCATTGAACTATGATTACATCTACACCATTACTACCAATTTCATATTGATCTCCAAAATTGTCTGCTGGTATTTTACTTATACCCAACTTGTAATCACTACACTTCTCGAACTTTATGTTCTTTAAAATCATCTTTAAATTCTCAATATCATCATTTGTCCATGAGTTATCTTGAGAGTAATGATTTTGTGCATCGACAATTATTAAATTATTATCAATTTCATTCTTAACCTTATTAAAGACATTCAAGGGTATATCATCTGAAGCCTTATTTTCTCTAGAAATTATAGTTATGATCTTGTCATTAATGGGTAATGTTGTTACTCTAATACCATTATTTCTTCTCTGTACAGGTTTATAGAATACTGTATTCACATCTTTATCATTATCTAATAGATCATTCTTGAAAGTACTTACTACACTATCAACTATTCTCTCAAGATCCTGACGAGTAACTACGTCAAGTTCATGACTGCCAACACCATGAAGATACACTAACGGTACTTTAAGTTCGTGATTAAACTTTCTACTTAAATAACTGATTAAAGAACTACTACCTATACTCTTTAAAGGACCTGTATGAATGTTAGGAATAACTATGCTCCAAAGTTCATGACCTATTCTTACTAGAAATTGATGTATCTCTATATCTCTTCTTATTGAGAGTTTTTCAAGAATTTTTTCAAAAACTCTAGAACTACCTAGAGTAACGGTGCGTATAAGACCTGATAATGCTTTAAAGGCATCAGGACCACCTATGTGTGATATTATCTTAAAAAGTACTATTGTTGATAAGATTGAGGAAAGAAGTGCTATCATATCTGCAAGTATTAACTTAGGGTAATGTATTTCTGAGAAGATGCTGTAAGGAAATTGAAGTATAAGTACTAGAGTTAATATCAACAATGGAACTAAGAACTTACTATATTTTCTCTCCTTTTCCTCAATGTACAATGTAATTGAGGGGATTATAAAGGACATTAAAGTTAAGACACCTATCAAGAGATACGATTCACTCAACACGAACTGCACTACCTTATCAATTATAATTGAAAGTGCTACTGTGAAGGTTGATAATGATACTGCAATATTTCGATTATTAATAATTGCTAAGTTAAGTATTGAGAGTATGCCCACAAACCCCATGTAAAAGAGAAGATTATTGAAATACTGAACTATATCTACACAGTTAATTGATGGTAATAGTATTACTAGTATAAAACTAATAACCTTAATTTGAGTATTTCTACGGTTAAATACAATGTTATAACCCTTCTCAAAGACTCTATCCATGCAGTGATAATGAGTTTTTGTGTGATTTATTTTAATTACTATCTCTAAACTACTGTTACAACATCTTCAAATACCTCTTCAGATAAGTGTTTCTTGTAAGTATCGTTATACTCTTATCAAGAAGAATATTAATTCTAGGCCATTTAAGTACGTACAATCTATCAATTTCATCTCTAGGCAATATAACGTATCCACAGGGAAATATATCTAGTCTTGATATTAGAGTAGTTACTAACTTATTATGAAATCCACTATTTATCCATAAATGTACAAGCACCGCTTTATCAAAACCATAATGTAGATATCTTTTAACGCTTGTAAATCCTAAATGTACAGTTCTTGAAGGATCAAGTACTCTATGTGCAATCAAGTCTCTACTAGTGATTGCCAGGGTATCTATAGGTTCCTCAAAACTGTAGTTAAGTTGTGGTAGATATCTTAGGTTACTAATTATCTTCTCAAGTTGTGAACACATATATACTTTCAGTTTTTCAATACACGCTGCATACACTTTCTTGAAATCACCATATTCTAGAAAGTTGACAGTACTATCTAATTTTAATATCATGAAATTGAATCTATCATACTCACTATACTCTTCCTGATACTCAAGATAGGGTAAGTATGGTAGTATGAGATCACTAAGTTTGAAGAAGCCTGGTATGTATACGTAATTATCTATAAGCCTCCCATAACCTATATCGATAAGTCTTTCAAACATTTCATGATTGCTCTTCGTTAATAATGAACCACAAGGGGTAACATAAACGTCATTATTAAGTTTGGGTAAAGTTCCTGTCATTATCCAGTTAAGTATCTGTCTTCTTTCATCTATTCTCATTTTTAAGATCTTCCTAACAACATCTACAATATCTAAATTATGGACTTCTTCACAATCCCTATCATACATCAATTCAACTCTAACCATACCTTGACATTACTTATCAATACTTTTCACTAAATTTTTAAGATATAGAGATAAAAATATAATGTCAAAATCGTGAAAAATATCAATATGATGAAGGCTGAGCTAATGATAAGTGATTGATTATGAGCCTACTGATCAGTGAAGAATCTGGAGCATGCTGATCTGCTTTACTACATGTAATGGTTATAAATGTTTAAGACATTTCTGGAAAAATTTCCTATATATCTTCTCTTCAAGATATATAGGAAAGCCCATGATATTGAACGTATTTACTAATAGACTTAGACATTTTTCAGGAACCTTACCTATAATGTATGTATGTTGATTAGAATTTCTCAAATTTTTACCACAAATTTCAATATAGTAATTACCATTACTGCTATCAAATATTAACTCAATCTTATCTACTCCTCGTGCATGTAGTGTCTTAATTCCATTTATAACAATCTTGTAGAATCTAGTACAGATATTTACCATAATTATCAACCCATTAGCTGTAAGACCTTAACCTGAATGTAGGGTTATAAAAATCTATCTCCAGCACTTTAACTTAAATATATATGACATGATGAGACTATCATTGTGAGCGTTCCTAGCTCTAAATCTATACCCACTTCTCTTAATCTATCTCTAATGTACATCATTATTTCTCTTAAACCAAAGGCATTGTGTATGAATGCATTCTTAAAATCATGAGATCTTAAGTAAGCTATCAAATGTATTTTTCTATCTCTAATAAGTATTTGAATGTGTGTTAGACAGGGAGGTACTTTACTTTTTAGGTCATGATAAGGATCCCATAAAGCCACTAATCCTTGCCTTGTTGAGAGGTCTTGAATTAGCTTGCTTATAAGCTCTTCAAGCTGATCACCAAACTTTATTCTTAATCTTTCACCATAACTATATTCAAAACCTTCAATATGTTCACCTTTAATTAATGCTTCACAATACTTCTGAATATAGTCTTTAGAGGCAAGTGGGTACTTTTCAGGTATTTTATTGTCGTTAGGGTCAAGTATGTGTACTACAACATTCATTAGCTCCTTTGTTGTTCCATAATGTGTATCTACTATATAGCCATAATTTTCAATAAGTGGTAAAATTTCTTCATAAGCTTTAGCTATACTTTTAGTTACAATAACTGTTAAGTATGGACTTAAGGTTTCGATGTATGTTTTATCAGCCTTACTCGTAATGGTTATTATGTATGGCTTTTCATCAAATGCTCCTGGATCGTAAAGTGTGTACTCTTGATTTTTAACTTTAAGTATGATTCTATTTTCTGGCTCTTGTATCGTTCCTCTTATTGCATTTAATACATATTCTAAAACATTTTCTTTAGTTACTTCTTTACCATCTATAAGTAGATCAATTACGTAGATTATTTGTTTTCTAAATCTTTCAATAGCATCTAGAGGTAAATTTGGTACATAGCCTGTAGGTATGTCCATACATGGTTTATCAGAACCACACATTATTCTTCTTGTTCTAGGATCTATACCATACTTCCACAAGTTGATGATTGCTTTACCACTCTTATGGCCAGGATTCTCATTACCTGCAACTATGATGTATCTAATATTTGGATTGGCAAGAATGTTGCAGATAACTTTCTCAATACCTATATTTGCTGTTTTACAAAAACCTGCAATTGCAACACCTACATCTACAGCATGTTTAATAATTTCTTTACCAATATCGTCATCGAGAGGTACTAGAACGGCGCAGGGGTGAAATTTATTGCCAAGAAAATAACTACCAGACTCCACAGTCCAATCATCAGAGATAAAGCATTTACGAACCATTCAAGAATGTAATTAATGTTAAAGAATATTTAAATCATAATTCAAGAAATGTGAGGTAATGTAAGAATACTAAAGTTATCATATACTGTAAGATAAAACTTTTAGTGTACTCTCTATGGATAGGATTTCGTGAAAATTATACTTGGCACACCAATCAATTCAAGACCTAAACCGTGGCTTTACTTTAAGATCAATTCATTAATGGTTAATGCATTCGATATTTTAAAGAATAGAAGATATTTGAACAATAGTTCCTTAAGAATGATTTTAAACTTCGATAATGAGATATGGATTGACAGTGGTGGTTATCAATTTCTAAAACATGGTATTGAGCCTAAAATTGAAGATATTGAGAGAATATATGAAAAATACTGGGATGCTAGGTTTTATCTCAATCTTGATTACCCACCATCACCTAGCGATGATGAGTATACCCTAAAGATTAAGTTAAGAAAATCTTTAGAAAATTATGATAGACTTTTTAAAAAGTTTGAAAATACTATACCAATAATTCATTTTCATCATAAGATAGATATCATTATGAACTTTCTAAAAAAGTACCTAAACTACAATTTCGAAATTCTAGCTGTAGGTGCGCTTGTACCTTACGTACTTATGACTAAAGGTGTTCCTTCAGGATCTAGAAGATTAGCTATAAACTTTCTAAAAGAATTGAGAAGTATCTTTAAAGGTAAAATTCATGTTCTAGGTCTTGGCAGTCCCATAGTCACAGCTATACTTAAAGCTATAGGTATAGACTCTACAGACTCAAGTACGTGGAGAGTAAAGGCTGCATATGGAAAAATAGTGAGTCCTGGAGGTGGTGAAGTGCATGTAACTGATAGAAATATAAACTTTGGCAAAAAGAAGGCTTCAATACAGGATATAAATCGTATATACAACTTCTTAAGAGAAACAAACTTTCCATTAATTGGTGATTTCTGGAAAATATGTACGGACTTTGAATATAGAGCTCTAGTTAATGCGTGGATTGTCATACATAGTGAAGAATTACCGAGATGTAGAAGCTTTCTAAAAATTTATAGAGAAGCCATTTCAGCCAGAGGCAGATAAAGATTAAATAAAGTTAAGAATATGAAGTATCGATACTATGAGAATATACTTGATACTCAATCCGTGTAGAGACTTCAATGTACTTGATAAGTTAGTTATGAATGTTATTAATGAAGCTAGAAAAGAGCGAAGAAAACTCATAATAATATCATTACTATGTAGCGAGCTCAACTACGTCGAGTATTTTAGAAAATTAAATGACGTACTTTCAAACGTGTATGATGTATCGACATATCTTTATGAGGTTTACTCGATCACAGATGCATTAAACATAGTTGAGAAAGAGTACACTACTAATGATAAGATATACAGCACTATGATTATTGAAAATAGTAAGTTTAATTATCAAATATTACGTGTCGACTAAGTCTTCAATTCTTCAATCTTTGCTCCAAGTTTAGTAAGTTCATTCGTTAGAAATTCTGAAACTTTTAAGACTATATCTCTAGCTTTATCTTCATTCTCATCACTAGCATATACGTGTATCTCAAGTAAAGCTTTACCTTTAGGATGACTTTTAATGTACACTCTATCACTCATCTTCAACCCCTTAACTAGTATGTGCACGATATCTGCCTCCATAACACCCTCAACTTTAAATATTTTCTCAGCAAAGTACATTTTTGGTCCAAGATCTCTAAGCTTAGACTCCACATACCTTTCAAACATTTCCATCATCTCTTGAGGAACACCTGGTAGAGCGATTATTATAGTATTACTTCTCTCTATCCATATTCCAGGTGCTGTGCCGTATATGTTAGGTATTGGTTTAGCTCCTTTAGGCATTTTTGCCTGCTTTATTCTTGGTTCTGTTGGTTCAAGGCCTCTAGTTCTTAAAGTTTCCATAACTATTCTATAAGCTTCTTCATTAAGCACCCATTCAGTATTTAATGCCTTAGCTAAGTATTCACTAGTTCTATCATCAAATGTTGGTCCTAAACCTCCAGTAGTAATCAACAGTCTCACTCCTCTTTCAATTGCTGATCTTACGATCTCGATCACATCATTCTCGGAATCAGGTATGCATACTATTCTTAGAACTTTATAACCTAGTAAGGTTAACTTTCTAGCTAACCACGCACCATTAGTGTTCACTGTCTTACCTATAAGTAATTCATTACCAATATTTACAATCCATGCCGTGTAGCTCTCCATATAGAGAGTACTATTATCTTAAAGTTAAAAATTACTACGTAGTAAATCTAGACAATAGCTTTATAATTAATCATTACGATAGTTTAACTGTAAGGTGCGTTCTGTGTATACAGTTACAATTCTGAGATACGCTCTCTATACTTCCATATTCATGTTTCTTATAGATCTCATAGGGGGTCTCATATCTAGATGTAGTTTACTTATTGGCGATTCTTTACAATCACTTTTCGATATAGTGATACTGTTAATGCTTATTGTAGGTTTAACTTATTCAGAAAAACCTGCAGATCTCGATCATCCATATGGTCATGGCAAGATCAAGTACTTAGCTATGTACACAGTAGCATTGATCATAATTTTTGCAAGTATCTTACTAATACTTAATGCGATTGAGAAGCTTAAACATATTGAGAGGATTGAGTATATTGCCTTACCTATAGCTATCACTGCACTAAGTATGAATATTGCTAGATCATCATTACTATACTTAGGATACGTTAAGACTAGAGAGATAGTACTACTCTTAGAGTTTAAACACATGATTACAGATCTTGCAGGCTCAGTACTCATATTCATAGGAATTTGCTTATCACTCAGTCATCCTATAATTGATCCTATCGGTACAATGATGTTAGCAACATACTTAATGTACATAGCATCTAGATACTTAAAAGAATCTATACATCCACTAATTGATACGGTCAGTTTAAGTTACTTTAAAGAAATTATAAGTACATTAAAATCACTAAGCATACCTACAAATATCGAGGTTAGTGAAGTCAAGATTAGAAATATTGGTGGTGAGTATGTTATTGATCTTAAAATTAAAGCACCCAAATCATACACTATAGATTATATGCACAAAATTGCGAAGAATATAGAGTATGGCTTGAAAGCCAGAAAGAAGTTGAAAGTTAGACACGTAAATGTAGTTTCGGAACCATACTAGTAGTATAGCACTACACATGTAATATTTGAGAAAGACTTAAATAACACATTAGGCTGTAATACTCATGGGGTTTGAACTCATGACTAAGAGAGACTATACTAATCAAGCTAACATGGCTCAACATAAGCTTGTAGTTGAATTTAATACATTAATGAACGTAATATATCATGTTTCTGCTAAGTATGGACATGTAATTCTACCTTTCATATACAGGCTTGCACATGCTCATGGCGAAGTCACTTACAAACAGTACTTCAATTACGTTGACAAGCCTATAAGTAAACTTAAACTATTAATGAACATGCTAGTTCTCGCGAGATGGTTTGAAGATTATGGTATTAAGAGAGTTAGTAGAGAATATGTTGAAATTACTATACATAAATTACATGGAAATGATGTAGAATTAACGTACTTTAAAGTATTCATTGCAGATTTCTTATCTAAAATGCTCGATAATGATTACATAGTAAAACATGAGAAGAAAGGAAATAACATTAACATTAAGTTAATACCACAAAATGAGATACTTAAAAACTTTTATGGAAGAAGTTATGAACTATACGTGGCTTATAGAGACTGAATACACCTCTAAATTATGAAGTCATCAGCTTGTAGCGGTCTTCTCATCAAATCATCGTCACGAATACTCATCACTTCATAACTTATGTGTTAAAAGTTTTAAATACATTAACACATATCTGTGACGTAATGAGTATTTATGTCGCTAATAGACAGATAGTTCTTCCAGGAGATAGTATTGCATCTAAACCTCATAACGTCACTGGTTCTATATATTGGGAGAACGAGAGAGCTTTCTCATCAACGATTGGTCTAGTAGATATTAAAAATGAGAGGGAAGTACATGTAATACCACTAACAGGTACTTACAAGCCAAGAGTTGGTGATGTAGTTATTGGTTACGTAACTAACGTTCTCATTACTGGCTGGGAAGTTGATATTAATTCACCCTACACAGCCTACTTACCTGTACAGGAAGCAGCGCTTAAACCCATTGACATAACAACGACAGATTTAAAGACTCTACTAAATGTTGGTGATATCATTTTAGCTAAAATTGTAGACTTTAATTTAACTAGAGAGAACCCTGTAGGTTTAACTATCAAGGAAGCTAAGCTTGGAAAGATCATTGATGGTTTAATCGTTGAGATAAGGCCTGTAAAGGTACCTAGAGTTATTGGTAAAGGTGGCTCTATGATTAGAATCTTTAAAGATGAACTCAACTGCGACGTAACGGTTGGTCAGAATGGTAGAGTATGGATTAAGTGTGCAGATTCTAGTGATGAACCATTCTTAGCGCAAATTATTAAAAAAATTGAAGCTGAAAGTCATATTCCAGGACTCACAGAGAGAGTGAAGGCATTAATAGATAAGTATAAGAAATCCAAAATCCTATGAAAATTAAGACCTTGATCTTAGATATTGATGGAACTTTAACTATAGATAGGAAATCACCGATACTTTCTATCGAAGCACTTTCAGCAATTAGAAAATTAGTGATGAAGAAAAGTCATGTAAATGTAGGATTAGCTACTGGTAATGCTCATATTGTAGCATATGCTTTAGGTAAATATATCGGATTAAAAGTTGAGAAGGGACCTATAATTTCTGAGAATGGATGTATATTATGGTTTGACGGTAAGGAGTACCGTCTAGGCGATGAAAATTACACTAGACAAGTATATGAACTAATTCTTAAAGAATTTTCAAGATATGTGAAGCCAAGTTATCAAAGTGCCTATAGAAAAATTGACCATGCATTCTACATAATACATGATAATCCTGAAGAGATTATTAAAAAGATAATTGAATATCTCGAAGAGAAGAGTTACCTAAAGTATGTGGATATTAAGTTTAGTGGTTATGCAGGTCATGTAATACCTAAAGGCGTTGATAAGGGATTAGCAATTAAGAAGTATTCTGAACTTTCTGGAATATCTTTAGACGAAATCGCAGCTATTGGTGATAGCGAGACAGACATTTCCATGATTAGAATCGCTGGTCTTGGCGTTGCTGTAAGTAATGCATCTGAAGAATTAAAGAAGGTTGCTAAGTATGTTACAAGAGAGCCTAGCGGTAGGGGAGTTGCAGAATTTATTCATTGGCTTTTAAGTAATGATTTAGTCTAAATATTTTGATCTAAATTTTTATCTACCTTCTAAGGATCTCTCTATACATTCTTAACCATGTATATATTGATTCGCCACCAGCAACTACCTTATTCTTCATTAACTTGTATGCAGATACGTAGCCCTTATATACTAAATATGCGTAGTATGAGTTGATCTTAGCTCTAACAACATTTGTTTTGTTAGAATCTGCTTTAAGTAAAGCCATGTGGTATGCAAACTTGTTTCTAGTACTTTCATCAGAACTCCACCACTTCTCATCAAGATCCTCAAGAAACTTCATAAATTCTTGAACGTACTGGTCATAGGGTGATTTCACACTCTTTTTTAATGTGTCTTCAACGTTAACTTTCCAGTCCTTTCTAATCTCGTTCTTGCTCACGCTATTAATGATTGAAAGCATTATTTAAAAACCTTTCTACAACCTCTCCACTATTTTAAGCATTCTACAAGTATTACTCAACTATCACTGTTGAGATTATCTGATCTTCATATCATGAATTTAAAACTTATATATTGAGAGCACTCACTTTACTTTACTTATGAATGATTGGATTTTAGATGCACTAACGCATTATACCATAAACTTGTCATTCAACGATTTGCCAGAAGAGACTATTCTAGAAGTCAAGAAAAGATTGTTAGACTCTATAGGTGTTGCTATAGCTGCATACAATGGTGAACCTGTAAAGATTGCTAGAAAGGTAGCTTTAAACTTTAGAAATGGTACATACTCAGCAACAATTTGGGGTACTCAGGAAAAAGTAAGTATTGATTGGGCAACTTTCACAAATGGTCTAATGATTAGATATCTAGATTTCAACGATACCTACCTCTCTAAGGAACCATTACATCCGAGCGATATGATAGCGCCTATACTAAGTATTGCTGAAATGAGTAACGCATCGGGTAAGGATGTAATCACGGCAATAGCATTAGCTTACGAGATAGGTATCAGATTTTGCGATGCAGGCAGTTTGAGAATTCATGGTTGGGATCATGTGAATTACATAACCATAGGTTCAGTACTTGGTATATGTAAGTTATTAAGATTAGGTGAAAAGAACATTAAAAATGCACTATCCATAGCCATAATTCCTCATTGCGCTATGAGGCAAGCTAGAGTTGGTGAACTCAGTCATTGGAAAGCTGCAGCAGCACCAAATGCGGCTAGGAATGCAGTATTTGCAACATTACTAGCTATGAATGAGTTTACAGGACCTGAAAAACCCTTCGTAGGCGAGATGGCTTTTCTTAAACAATTATTAAGTAATGAATTTGATGAGAAACCCATTAAGGAGTTAGAAAATCTTCCCAGACCTAGAAGAATTCTAAATACCATTATTAAGCCTTATCCTGTAGAGATACATTCACAAACAGCCGTAGAAGCTGCTAGAAGAATTAGAGAAAAGACTTCCATAAAATCTCCAGATGAGATTGATGAGGTAATTATTGACACATTTAAGGTAGGTTATGAAATTATCGTTAAAGATCCTGAAAAATGGAATCCTAAAACTAGAGAGACAGCTGATCATAGTCTGATCTGGATAACAGCTACAGCTTTACTTCATGGTGAAGTATGGCTTGAACACTATGTACCTGAAAAAATAAGAGATCCCAAAATCCTTTCAATTATAAGAAAGTCTAAGGTATATGTTGATCCAGAAATTGATAAGATGTATCCACAAGCAATACCCAATAGAGTTACTATAAAGTTGAGGAGTGGTGAAGTTATTAGTGAAAGAGTTGATTATCCTAAAGGTCATCCAAGAAATCCTATGAGTATTCAGGACGTTGAAGCAAAGTTTAGAAGACTTGTCAGACAATACATGACTGAAAAACAGATAGAGAAGATCATTAATATGATTCTGCATCTTGAGGATCTAGCAAGTATTAGTGAGTTAGTTAAAAATTTAGCCATCTAACACTGAATCTATGGAGGTTATAATTCCTATTACAAAGATCTCAATTAGTAATGTGAAACTTATTGATGCTATACTTATGATTAAAAATTCAATACTATACCTAATAGGTACTGACGAGAATGGTATGTATTCTGAGTATGTATATGCACTACATAGTGACTTCTCTCAAAAGATCTTAGAGAGAATTAAATCAAGGCTGAAAGATATAATTAATGAACTTAACAATCTACTAAAACGTACAGCCTCAATTTTTAATAAAGAACTTGACATAACGCTTAATGATAACATTACTAAGATAGTTAATGATCATTTGAAGTATCTAGACAAGGTTGCAGAGCTGTGGAGAGCTTTTCTTGATTCAGTAAGGCTAGGAAGATTGAGTTTAACTCTAAGAGCAGATAAGCTATACATACCATACATATCACACTCACTAACACTTCACTATGTTAAAGAACCTTTCAGTAATGCATTAGTTGAGATGAACATACTAACCGAACGTAAAGTCTCAGGTAATGTTAGAATTAAAGTTGGTGAAGATATCATAGCTAAGATGGAGATTAGAACTTTAAGTGCTATGTATGTTCTCTCACAAACTGACTTAAGAAACGTGCCTAATCAAATAATTGAAACATTAGCTAAAATTAAAGATGTACTTTATCAACACATAGATAGGTTGAAAGAACTTTTAAATAATATAAGTATAGAGAGTTAACGTCATGGAAAGTATTGAAGAGTTAAGAAGAAGATTAAGAAAGCTATCACTCATATGGCTCTTCTATCCTTCACTTATCTTCTTATCATCAATCCTAACCTCCTTAAATACTTGTAATGATTTTCTCTTAGGTTTAAGGTACGGCTTCTATCTTAATGTGGTATCAATTATAGGCTTTATACCACTCTTAGGTCCAATCATATATTGGTCATTAGTTTATCAAAATCTCAGAACTATAGTGTACTTTTGCTCAACTAACATGTGGTACTTACCTGAGATGTTTGGATTAATTGCCTCAATATCATACACTATCATTAGTCTTAAAATCATTCACGACTATCTTAAACGACGTGTTGAGATAAGAATGAGAAGAAATGTAGAGTAAAGCATTTTTAAAAGATGATTAACTTTCCTCAATGTGAAACGTGTAGATATCTTAGAGAATTTTTTAGAAGAGTTAAGAAGTATTGAAAGGAAGTGGCAAAATGAGTGGTATAGTAAAGGAGTATTCAATGCTAATGCCGACCTTGAAAAACCTAAATTCTTTATAACAGTACCTTATCCATACGTTTCAGGTCCTCTACATATTGGCCATGGTAGAACATTCACAATTGCCGATATTATCGCCAGATTTAAAAGAATGATAGGATACAATGTACTCTTCCCCGTGGCATGGCATATAACTGGAACGCCTATACAGTCAGTAGCTGATAGAATTAGTAAGAATGATGAAGATGCTATAAGTCTATATAAATGGTATGTAAAGCTGTATATAGATGACGAGAATAAGGTTAGTGAGATCGTGAAAACATTTAGTGATGGCTGGAATATTGTGAGCTTTTTCTCATCAGTCGTTGAGAAAGATTTTAGATCTATAGGTTTATCGATGGATTTTACACGACAATTTACAACAGGAGACGCAGACTATAATGCCTTCATTATATGGCAATACTACAAGTTAAGAGAGAAAGGATATATCAAGCAAGGTTCACATGCAATACTCTACTCACCTATTGAAGACCAAGCCGTAGGTGAACATGACATTAAAGGTGGTGATGAATTATCTATAAGCATCCTAGAGTTTAACCTTATCAAGTTTAAAATTGAAGATGATGATAAGTATCTAGTAGCTGCAACACTTAGACCAGAAACTATATACGGAGTAACTAACGTATGGGTCAAACCTGAAGCTACATACGTAATCGCTCTAGTTAATGGTGAGAAGTGGATTGTTTCTGAGAAATGTATTGAAAAGTTGAAATATCAAGATAAGAGGGTTGAAATTCTAAATAAGATAAGAGGTGAAGATCTTATAGGTAAATTCGTAATATCACCATTAATTAATAGAAAGGTACCTATACTACCTGCAGATTTTGTTGATGACGATACAGCTACAGGTGTGGTGTATAGTGTTCCTGCACATGCACCTTACGACTACATAGCATTAATTGATTTAAAGAAGAATGAAGAGTTACTTGAGAAGTATGGCATTTCAAGTATTGTTAAAAATATTGAACCTATAGGCATTATTGAAGTTAAAGGATTTAGTGAACATCCCGCTAAAGACATCATTGAGAAGTTGAACATAAAGTCTCAGAAAGATTATGATAAGTTAAGTGAAGCTACAAGGATCGTGTATAGGGAAGAGTTTTATAATGGCATTATGAAGAGCAACACATTATTTCCAGGTCTTAAAGTTGAAGATGCGAGAATCAAAACAATTGAGAAGTTGATGGAAATTAATGCTTTTGATAGAATGTACGAAACTGAACCTAGAAGAATATATACTAGGGCAGGTAACAGAGTTATTGTTGCTATTATTAAAGATCAATGGTTTATAGATTACAGTGATAATGCTTGGAAGAAGAGCGCACTCGATTGGCTTAGCAAAATGAAGATAATACCTGAAAGGTATAGAAAGCTCTTTGAAACAACTTTCCAATGGCTTGCATATAGACCATGTGCTAGAAAGAGAGGCATAGGTACTAGATTACCGTGGGATCCCGAATGGATAATTGAATCTTTAAGTGATTCTACAATATACATGGCCTTCTACACTATAGTTAAAAAATTGAGAATATATGAGCTAGACAAGATATTAGAGAGACTTAAGAATAGAATTATTGAGAGTAAAGGTGCAGATTCTGATGCTGTTAATAAGTTATTAAGCTTCTTTGATTATATCTTTTTAGGTAAAGGTGATGTTAAGGAAGTAGCTAAAGAGTTAGGTATCGATTCTGAAGTTCTTGAAGATATTAGAAGAGAATTCAATTATTGGTACCCCGTAGATCAAAGACATAGTGGTATAGACTTAATCACTAACCATTTAAGCTTCTTCATATGGCATCATGTAGGTATATTTCCCGAAAAATACTGGCCAAGAGCAATAACCCTTAATGAGTATGTTATTAGAGAAGGTATGAAGATGAGTAGGTCTTTAGGTAACGTGTTACCTCTAGTCGATGTTCCGAGAAAATATAGTGCAGACTTGTTTAGACTATACATAGCATACGCTGCAGATCTTGAATCAGTACTTGACTGGAGAGATGAGGAGGTTTCAAAAACAGCTTTAAGACTTCAAAGATTTTGGAATATTACCAATCAGATAATTAGTATAGGTAAATATGAGAAGCCTCCTGAAGAATTATCTATTGAAAGTAAGTTACTACTCTCAAAGATTAATAGAATAATTAAAGAAATACCTGAACTTGTAGACAATATGAATCTAAGAGTATACGTTGTTAAGGCTTTCTTTGAGTTATTAACCTACGTCGAGAATTATCTAGAAATGATCAAGATCTTACAGACACCTAGTGAGGAAGTCAAATTCACGTTATGGTACGTACTTGATAGATGGTTGAGAATACTACAACCAGTAATACCACACATATGTGAAGAGCTTTGGCATAGAATGGGTAATAGAACATATATATCCCTAGAAAGATGGCCAAAAATTGATGAGGAATTTATAGATGATGAGCTTGAACTTGCTTTTGAAATTCTTGAGAGAACTATTAAGGATATTAGAGAAATTATGAGAGTTAAGCATAAGAAGATAGGTACCATTCATCTATATGTCGGTCCCTCCATAGAGATGTATGATATCGTTAATGAAATATCAAGACTTATAGATAAGGGTGAAGATGTTAGAACCATCATTAAGACTTTGACAAGTAAGTATAAGAACTTCGCTAATAAAATTCCTGAACTCGTTAAGAAATACATTGACGGTACAATACCTAGGAGAATTCCTAGAAGAGATGTAGAGTTAAAAGTATTTAAGAATTTCTCAAAATACATAGCTCATAAGGTTAATGTTGAGGAAGTAATAGTTCAAGAGGCTACAAATCCAACTTATGATCCTAAAAATAAAGCGAAAATAGCGTTGCCAGGAAGGCCAGGAATATACTTAGTAGAGTAATGAAGAGAGTTAATATACATATGCTAGAAGAACACCACCAATCTTTTGCTCTTTTGCCTCTATATGAGACATCACGCCTCTAGATGTAGATAGTATTAGAATTCCGACTTGTCTTGCAGGTAGGTATTTTTCTTCCCATTTAGGTATGTCTCTATACTTTACCGGAAATCTTGGCTTAATAGCACCTACATCATTAATCTTACCTAATAGTTGAACGATAAACTTACCACCTCTACCATCATCAATATATTCAATTTCACCGATATATCCATGTTTTTGCATTACTCTTAAAACATTACCAACAAGTTTAGATACAGGCCAAATAACGACTTGTCTATGACCTCTACTTTCAGCATTCTTAATCATTACTAGAGCATTGGCAAGTACGTCAAGTAGAACCATGATGCACACGCTACTGATCTCTTTATAAATCCTACCTTAAGATTAGGTATTGCATAAATTAGAATTTTATCTAAAAAACGTAATGACTACTGAGTACGTTCTTTTTGAACACATTAAAACATATGTTATGAAGAGATTGGAAACTGACTATAAGATGCCCATAATATTGCCATACATTCCGATATTGCTAATAATTGCAAGTATAATCTTCATAATACTATCATTAACTTACACAATATCTACCTATGAATATGAGTATGAGGTTACTCTTCAAGAGACCGTTATGGAAGAAACTATGCAGGAAGTCTTAATAGTACTGATTATAGTTTTATATATCATTGGTGCAGTCATCAATATATATGTCCTCTATAAATGGATTAAGAGAAGAAATGATCATATAGGTAGGACATACATACTCTATACTTATGTTAAAGATTTCATGTATGAACTTGGTAAAAAGAAAGGTCTTGACTTATCAATAGACGTATTAATGCTTGATAGAGAATTAAAGGAGTGGCATGTGGATTTTAGAGAAAGAAATCCTATACTTTGGGCACTGCTACCATTAGTGCCATACATTGGCATAGTGATACTTCTATATACATACCACTTCTTAAATAAAGATTTTAGAAAACATTGGACTAGAGAGGTGGCGATACTTGATAGAATTAAAGATATGGTTAGAAAGTTTCCAAGAGGTAATGAGTTAAGTATTTATCTAGGTTTCTCACCTGAATATCAATTTCCTGATAGAAGTACAGCATTATACATAGTATTAACCATAATTACTCTAGGACTCTTTAGTCTATACTGGATATATACCTTAACAAGCGATCCAAACAAACATTTTGATGAACATGTTAAGGTTGAAGATCATTTAGTGAAGACTTTAGAAGTATTACTGCATCTTTAATAATATCTTTTGAAACCTAGCTGTGGTGCTACTTCTCTAAAACATCTTCTACAAAGCATAAGTCCATACTTTCTAATAATAGCCTCATGAGTACCACACCTAGTACATCTCATGGAACCTTTACCAAATTTTCTCTGCTTTGGTGGTTTTATCTTAGCCATATGATCTAGAGGGAAAAGATTATACATCATTTATAAAAATTTCTCTAAAGAGAGATGATGAAGACTTCGGCTCTCTGAGTAATGAAGAATGCCACCCTAACTGATTATTAAGTTGCTTCATTTCAATATGCAGGAATGGAGAGAGATTATTAACGATTTTGCTTTACAAATTTAAGACATAGAAAATTTGCTTCATCACATTCGTTGCTTGGTTCCTCAATTTTTGCTTCATCATGTGGTAGGTACTTGATTGTACACTTAACTTCCTGTAACTTCAGACTATGTTTATGACATAGCTCTATCACCTCATCTCCGGTTAAGAAGTTAGCAATTTTGTAGAAAGGTGAGGTCTCTCTTCTCTTCTCATAGTACATACCCCATGGTGAGTTTTTAGGAATTATGCAAATTATTAATTTTCCCTCATTTCTCAATACCTTACACACTTCCTGAATTGCCTTCTCAACATCATCAACAAAACATAAAGTTACAATTATTAATATCAAATCTATGGAGTTCTTTCTTATTGGTAGTTTTTCACTGATAGCTTGGATAGTCTCTATGTTTCTAGATTTAGTTATTTTTAACATATTAAAGGATGGATCTACACCTACACAGTTAAGATTCAATCTACTTGTAAACCAGCCAGTACCACACCCAACATCAAGACATATCTTAATGTCTCTATCAATGAGTTCTCTAATCAATCTCAACTCATTCATAGCTGTAATTTCATTCCTAATAAACCATGAGTCATATCTATGTACGTACATGTCGAAAATTCTCCAAGACATCTCTACACATGAAATTCCTCTATATATAAGACTTATCTTAACGAGAGTTCTCCAAGTTTCTAAACATAATTCGATAATGATTCAGTTGTTGCTAGCCTAATTCTTTCTGTGAACGTTGCGAAATGTACAAGCAATATAATATGTGTCAAGCATAGCAATCATTTCCTTCTCAGTGCTGCAAGGTAATGCCTCCACTTCGCATTTTCTCGTTAGTTGATTAACGTTTTTAGTGCATATAGAGTGATAAAGTCATCGTGTATTACGATTATTACGTTTAGCCTAACTTATATGACATTCAGATATATCATCCGCTAATTCTTTCTTAATCTCCCTAAGGTATTACCCATTATGATCATCACAATCGCCACATATGCTGATAGATTTATTGTGATTATTAGGACTATATTGGTACTCCATGATAGTGTACATACTATAAGCATAGTGCTGCTACAAAGGGAAACTGTACTTTCTTGAAGTGAAGATAAACCATAACTTTAAGTAACGTAAAGTATCACAATATTATTAGATTATGTAAACAATCATCAGACCCATATAAAGCTTTCAGTTAAGGTGAAATTATACGCATCCATTAATATTACTGAAAGTTTTGCAATTAATAATATCTTAAGTCTAAGCCTAATGATTCTAATACCTGAAATGCTAATAGTTAATTCACTCATACTTGATTCATACCTACAAGTTCAGTTCAGTGAAAATTCACGATTTATAATGTATATAAGTCCAAACTTTCTAATCGATACGTTACTGAAACAATGACTTTAACAAATAAAGAAATGTTCACATTTAATGGCTGCTAAGAGTTCTAAAGCATTTACAATAGTTCTATCGATAAGCTTAGTACAATTCCAAGTCAAGTATTGAATCTAAACTCATCACTCCATGGAATCTCTACAGTAACTAGTGCGGGTATTGAGTGGTCGGAAGCTGTTGGAAGTTAGCATCAATTCAGTCACAGACACCTTGTGAAGAACCTTAATCGATGCATCTCCAGTAATGAGCATGGAGTTGGCAAATGGGTATTGAAGTACTACTTCTCACCTCTACGCATTATGATTGAGTTCCACCAACTTGGTGAAACTCTAGCTATTGTTTATCACTATAGCATATACATCACCGTAGTAGTATTTTTCACGCTTAATGGGTATGTATAGAGTAATTCTTGAGTATTTAGGTATGATTAGTGTTGATGGTTCTCTAACCACAAATGTTCTAGAGCCAATGTATGTTCTATGGCAATCTCCACACCAATCCTTACTACAGTACTTGCAGTTATTCACGTAGTGGCAATGGCACTTCCACTTCCACCATCGTCCACACAAGTCACAGCATCTACACTTGAATTCTCCAGGATACTTGACTTCAACATTAATGAAGTACTTATCGGTAGGTAGTGGATAATCACTTCTAAATACGTTTGAAGTGACATAGAGTCTTACCGTCTCGTTGAAGCACTTATCCTCAATACATGATGCATTAATCACTTTGCCAGTGAATGTGAGGTTTAAACTGTTCAGTTCGAACCTTTCCTCACTAATCATTACTAACTTATCCTGAATCAACTCTCCACGCATTGATGGAACTCTAGGACAGTGCTCACCTCTTGGTAATTCATGCTTCTCAACATGTTTACCAGCCTTAACGCTTGAGCCAGCAGTCTCGAGATACTTGCCTCTAAGCGTATTAACAATTACTTGACCCTTACTTGGCATTAAGTTAGTGTCTTCACCGTAGAGCTCACCGTAGGCTGTAACTAACTTGTATGTTGATTCATTACTAAACTCCAACATGTATGTCGAAGTCACGAAGTGAATACCGGGAACCGACAATGCAGTCTCTACATTCTTAACAAGCTCATTAATGCTTAAAACACCTAAAGCATTAACAACCCATAAACCAGCAAAGACAGTGCACGCTAGCAGACAAACCAGTAGTACCAAGTACCCAGTACTCATGAAGTTTAGATTAGAGGATTTAAAAAGGGAGATGAATTAAATAGTTAATTACAGATTTAACCAAGTATTAATCTCGAAGTGTATTAATGCTCCAACTATACTTCCATAACTGGATCACCTACATCAGTATCCACAGTATGAACATTGCCAGTATTATTGATCCTCCCGTGATGGCTATGTAGATCTGCTTCATGTGCGGCATTTCAGGGTCTGTAAATACTTCGTAAAGTTTCTTAATAAACTTACCTATACTCACATACATTTGACTCACTATTACGAATAACGTGCATGCGATAACTATCAGAATAATTTTGTGAATCATCGGTACCTCAACAATTTTAACGTAAGTTTCGAGGAATTGACCAGTTATTATAGAGACTGTTATTGCAAGTATTGAGGTTAAGAAAACACCTTCAACAACTCTAAACCTCTCCTCAAGAAACTTCCTGTAATCCCTAACTTCTTGACAGGCCTTATCATCACCTTTACGACATTTCTCAATAAGCTTATCAATTTGACCTGAAGAGTTCATGAAGAACTTAAAGAGAATTTAAAAGGATAAATAAAAAGCTGATTATCCAAAAACTGGATCACGTACTAGTAGGTACGGCTTTACTGGCACTACTGCCTTGCCCCAAATTTCAGATTCAGGCGTTGGTGATACCGTTACCCAAACCTCAAAGTGCCTACTTGGCTTACTAATCTCGCTGTAAGTTACGTATGCTTCAGCATTCTCATCAAGAAGCTTCTCAAAACTCCACGACTCACTAGTTTCTAAATTAACTACCTTAACTATGGCTTTACCGTAACTTACTGGCTCAACTACTTGATTATTCTTCCAGACCCATGCCTTAACTATGAAGCCGTTAGGACAAGCATCAAGTTCTCTACACTTGATCACAGGTACAGCATATAGTAAATCAACCTCTCTCTCAGTAATGAAGTAGAACTGCTTGGTAGGTACTAGTCTTAACTTACTGCCATTAAAGCTGAAGATTGACGGTACCTTAACAACTACTGTAGGTGTCTCAATGCCGTTAATCACCTTCATGATCGTGTCATTGCTTAACCTTAAATTGACGTCTTCAACAACAGCATCGACGTGCATGTACTTTCTACCCTCTACGAAGTTCTCAACATATGGTCCACTAATCCATTTGAAGTATATTGCGACATAGCCATCGTTTAGAGACTTAACTACAGGCTCTACCAAACCGATATGTATAGGCACATCTACAGTTCCTGAACCTGTATCTCTACCATTCGCCCATTCATAGCTGATTTTTACGAAGGTGCTTAGCGGTAAGTCATTGAGCGTCAAGTAGCCCTTGCCGAACCATCCCTTAGTGTAGTTGTCTAGAATTATGAACTTGCCAGATATTCTAGACTCATTACCTCTGCCTAACCACACCGTTGCATTGGACTTAATAGTTACGCATGCTTCATAGCTCGTCAACTTGAGGTTAACCACCTTGCCGTTCCTAACCTCAGGCAAGGCGTAGCTGTAAAGCTCTGTGCTTGGAACTTTGAAGCAAATCCTTAATGGGTGAATAATCACTCTACCACTACCCTGCTTCTCAACAATGTAGTATGTTGTTTCTACTCTAAGAGCAATTACAAAGAATTCTCTAGGAAGCAGAGCATTAGGCTGGTTAGGAGCTAAAACATTGCCGTAAAGGTCAGTGTAGTAAGTTGTGCCAGATATCTCAGTAGGCACGATGTATATGTGCTTATCTGTAGCATTGCCTGGTGGTGGAGGTACTGCAATATTCATGAAGTGTATAGTAATTATGTATGGGTCTTGACTAACTGTAAAACTTGCAGGTAACGAGTCATACTTAACGCCAGTGCTAGACTCAACATACCTTAGCAATAAGTTGTCAGCAATCGCATCGTTAATAATTATCTTCGAGCCTCTAGGAACCTTGAAACTTATAGGCGTTACACCACTCCTAACAAATTCGTAATCGTTAATGACTACCTTGTAAGTCACTTTAGCCTTAATTTCCCTCTTCTCGGAGTCATCAAGTGCCTTAATGGTTACGGTGTAGCCCTTGTCAAAGATTGTCTTCACGTATATGAAGAGTAGCTGGTTAGGATTGCTGCTAGTGATCTTGAATCCATTCTCAACATTTACTCTTCTGCAAGAAGTTGCTGAAGGACTTGTACAGTACTTTCCGTAAAGTATATCGACAGATACGTCAATGTCTGGGTCAAAGTCTAGAATCTTAACTGTAGAGCCATAACTTACAGAAACAACAATTGGATACTTAGCGTCATAGTGAATAATTCCCTCTAAATCATCGATTTTGTATGTTATGGTTCCGGGAATCTTCTCACCACTACCCTCATCAATGACGTGTATGTAGAGCTTAATGTTGCCAATTCTAGGTACGCAATTTGTCTTGAAGGTGTATGTTCCGTCCCTATCAACAACTGCTCGACTAGGCTCGATACTGCAAGTCTCGTACTTTGAGGAATCGTAGCTCAAGATGAATGCCTTAAGGATGTCGTACATGCCCGAGGCACTGCACAATACTTTAAAGACAACTTCATCACCAGCACTTGCAGACCAACTAGTCGGGTTAATACTGCAAGTGACTTTTAAGTCAGCTTCGTAGGTGAAGGGTCCAAAAATCTTAGAGCCAGAATCCTCAACATTTACTAAGCCTAGAGTGTCTCGTACTCTATACTTTACTCCAAAATTGTCAATTACTTGAACGTTGAAGGTCACGATCTTCCTAACAGTGTAAGAATCAACCCATGCAGAACCAGTATCTGGCGCTTCATAAGTAGCTTCAAAGTAGACATCATTTCTATCTAGTCTAGGCTCACCATCAAGAGCATGAACGTGCCATACAGGCTTAAAAACCTCATCATTATACACCTTGATTGTATATGTGCCAGAGCTACTCTCCTCTTCTCGACAAGTATATGTGAAGGTTACTTCAGAATCACTTGAGATAGAATTAATGGTTTTAGATCTTGAATCAACCTTGCACATGTACTTCTTGCCGTTACGGTTAATGATTAGAGCTTCAGGACTAATCTTGACAATCACTTTACTGTTAGGCTTAACGTAGTAGGCATAGTACTTGTAACTATCTTTTCTAACAACTGGATTATCACGAGTAGATTCTGCATCAACATTAATTGAATACTTGCTAGTACTTAAAGTACTTGAAGAGCTGTCCAGAAACTTCAAAACAGCCTTAACAATAACAACGTAAGTGTAGTAATAGTCAAGCCTAGCTCTTGAAGAAGCGTAGGCTTTATTCACAACCCACTTACATGATGAGCCATATCTTTGCCAGCCACTTGCTGATATTGACTTTACGTTTCCACCTGATTTCTCATCTTCACTCTTAAGTTCACATACATCTGCATATACAGATAAGTCGCCAGCACCTGCATATGCTTTATATGGCTCACTTGCATAGACATGTGCGTGAATATAAAAATCTCCAGCCATGATCATGGATAAGGCATAGAGATAACCGTCAGGTCCTCCAGGAGTTTCCCAGAACGTTGATGCCCAGAACTTGTAAATGATGGTTTTACCACCAACATTTCTCAAAAACTTACTGTATTTACATTCACGTCTTTTCACACCACTTTTATGATCTTTCATTACTAGTTCTTCACATGTATATTTTGTGTCATATATGGTAACTTGGACTTCATCAGCTTTACCCTCAATGTATTTTTCATAAGGCTTATCCTTAGAGATAAACATCTCTATTACTAAATTATACACGAAGTCTCTACAAGTCCAGCACGGGCCGGGTGCGTGAGGTACTTTAATCTCTTTATAGCTTGGTGGTGAATCTGACGCAACAACTATTGATACAGTAATCGCTATGACTAGTAGCGTCGTTATTAAGACTAGTTTTGAAGTACTCATGAAGTAGAGATACTAGAATTTAAAAAGCAGAATCATGAGGGTTTAACATATTCTTGAATTTTAATCAACTTGAAAACACTGTAATCTCCTGTTTCAACATCGACAAGTAGAGCATATTTCTCGCCTTCACCTTTACTTACCTGTACCACTACAGGTCTTAATTTACGTATCTCGTAGCCACAACATACAAGCTCATCATTAACGAATTCCTCACAATTACATCTTCTCTCTAGTATGTACTTTGGTTCGTGATGTATCTCACATAGTTTATAATTAACCTCACTAGCTTCATTACCAAGTACTTCAGACCAACTACCTGCAAGTCTATCTGGATATATTGTGAATCTTGCCTCATAACCAGTATCTAAATGCTTAATCTCGAAGTATATCCTCCTTTCAAACTTCTCAATGATTGTGAAGTTTATAACGTACGTTCCTGGAAAGTCAAGAAATACGGACACCACCTTGTCACCCATTGTGAAGTCAATACTGTAAAAGACAGGAACATGTTTAGCCATGTTGTACATTAGCATGTACTTAACGTACGGTTTAACGACCCACCTACCTCCCCATCCCATCGCTTCCGAACTTTCCTTTGTAAGGTTTACTACATATGTAACTCCCTCCATAAGGTTCAGTGCATAGCCTGAACTAGTTATTACTATTTTTTCTGGTGGTTTCATTAATCCTAGCTTTATCAATATGTCTTGAAGTATTCCGAAGTACCATAAAGCCACTAGTAACAATCCAACAATTACCAACACTGCAATTATTTTCTTCATAATTACGAGATAGTACTTAATTTTTAAAAGTCTTGACTAGCAACTTATGATTAATTACTTGTTAAATTTTGGTGAAAAGAGAGTAAGTGAGTCATTATTTTTGAAAAGGTGATGAGAGAATTGAAGTTTACAGATGAGAAAGAGGCAAATATACGAACTCTCATGGTTGAAGAAGAAAATTAAAAATTTCAGTTAAGAGTATGTACCGCTGGAGATGGTATGAGTATAGTTATTGCTTATGAGTTGCTTAGAGAAGCTTCTACTCCTTTAGTTATTACTATTGGTGAGGATACAAGTGTTGCCTATGTACTTAGTACTATCGAGAAAATCAAAAAGTTTATTGATAGTGAGGTTATTGAAAAGCTTGATAGAGCTTTCAACGAAGCCTTAGAGAATGAAATTCATAAGGCTCTTAACACTGACGAGCTTGAACATGAATTTCCCATGCTTGCCGTAAAGTTCTGGGCTAGAGTAGCATTACCATTGATGGAGTTCTGCGACAAAATCTACGTTCTCGATGTTAATGACCTGAAAGAACTTAGAGATGTTGAGGGGGAATTAGCAAAAGCAGTGGCTAGTGTGATAAAAAACAGTGATTATAGTCGTGCTGATGACCTTATTTACGCTCTCTCAATCCTTATTGATCGTGATTTATGGATACTTGATAAAGTTTCTAAGTTAGGCTTTAACGACTTCATTAAGAAGTTTATTGATAGGGCTAGTAACATTGTATTACAGTTTTCAGGTTATACAGTATATCTAACCTTTGCGTGGATAGCTTCAATAAGCGCTACATTAGGCATAGCTAAAGAATACAAGGAGGAGAATAGAGATACTTTAACTGCATGGTGTCGAGAATATGCTAAAGAGGTTGATAATTACCTAGATACTCTAGATCTACTCTTAGACGATGAGGTATATGAAGATCTTGCCGAGCTTGGCATTATTAAAAGGTGACACATATTGGTATGCACCATCACCTACAGGAGACAAGCCAAGAAATTCCTAAAAGATGCTCCGGAAGACATTGCTGACAGAATTAGAGAAAGGATTCAACAACTTGCAGAAAATCCTAAATGTGATGAGAAGCTTAAACCACCACTTCAAGAACTCTGTAAAACACGTGTAGGCCCTTATAGAATTGCCTATCTTCTAAAGCCATGCAACGTAATTGTTGTAGCTATCGGTGAAAGAGAAAGTTTTTACGACAAGTTAAGACATAGCTTATAGCCTTACCAAAACATGACATCTAATAGTAATTACAGTTTGAACTGTTTTTCAAGTTCTCTGGTCCTGACTATGCTTAATACTGTCTTGTACGCTATGGGGTATCTCTCCTTGAAGGTATTTACGACGTCTTCAAGTTCTTTAACCTTCTCTTCAAGATTCTTAACAATACTTCTAAGCTCGTCATTTTCGTTAACTAACTTGTCAATTATTTCGTAAGCTTTCTTTAACGTTCCCTCAATAGCTTTAACGTTAATTACTGTTGAGACATCCCTACTTAACTGTGCCTTGAGGCTAGTATTCTCTAACCTCAACACTTCAACTTCTCTCCTAGCCTTATCAAGCTCCTTAGCTAGAAAGATGTTGGTCTCCTTCAAATCATCAACAACACTTAAAACCTTAGCATAATTACTAACAAACTCGTCAAACTTAACCTTAAGCTCATCATATCTTCTCTTAAGATTCTCATATTCTTTCCTTGATATTGTTTTTACTGCTTCTTTTCTAGCTTCTAATTCATTATTTATTAACTCTATAGCCTTGGTTATTTCTCTATGAAGAATGTGTCTATATATTTCCTGCAAGGTCTTGTAGCATGGTAATTCATTTACCTTATTTTCAATATCTTTGATACATAAACATCCACTAACTGTTTCGCAAAGTCTTCTCTTACTTATGTAGAATTCAGCATTTTCTCTAAAATCATTAATAACATTCTCAACACCTTTACATAAATTTTCAAAATCAATCCTACCATTCCTGTACTTATCCATGATTTTCAAGATCTTCATTAAGTACTTCTTACAAGTTCTTCTACCCACACTACACCACTGGTAGAAGTAGAGTAGAAGTAGTTTATAAGTTTTCTCTACCTATTCAAGCTTTAAAAAGTTGAGAGAAGTATAGTTGAAGTGTATGAGTAAGTCGATTAAAGTTAGTACTCACACCTATGAGAAGTTGAAAAATCTTATCGATAAGTTTAAGCAATATTCTAGTGAAGATTTAGACTTGAAGTTTAACGATATAATAGAGATATTACTATTAGTATTTAATGAACATTGCAAAACAGATAATGATTATAGAGAAGTATTGAAGAAATACTTCATGTCAAAAATACGTTAATCCTGTCTTTTCTACAAAACTTGTAGAAATGGTGTGACTGTAGATAGTCTAGCCTTAAAGGCATATTATTGTTCTAGTAATTCCTTTTCTACAAGTTTTGTAGAAAAGTATTATAACTGTTGAAGATTTATTTAGAAATACATGTTTGTGAAGGTATTCGTTAATTCAAACCACATTTACGACATGCAGTTTTGCAGATATGACTACGTTTACATTATTGATTATGAGATTTATAAGACTGTAATTGATACTTACATTAATGATTATCTAGACTTGCCTAGTAGTGTTAAGAATTTTTTAGAACTTGTAAATATTTCTAGAGAAGTTCTTTCAAAACTAAGTATTGGTGAGAAAATACAAGTTAAAAGTTACGGTTCAAAGTATAAGAAGCACTACATAACAATACCTTCAAAATATTTAGGTAAAGAAATAGTAATTCTAGACGAAAATGAATATCTAAAACTTGTAGAGAAACTTATCAAAACCATTACAGGAAGAACAATCAAAAAATATGAAGAATATAAAGAAAAAACAAGATTGAAACTTTAAACTTCTTCGAAAATTGAAAGCTACATCTTGTTTGAAGCTTCTTCAATCAATTCCAAATACTTCTGTATGAGTCTTGCCATAAATCTTCTAATCGGTTTCCTTTCAACTACATACATCATTAACTCAAGTATTGGTCTTCTACTCATTATGATGAATTGTAAAACAAAATATATAAGTTTTATGAGTGTAGCTAATCAACTACTTAATGATTATGTTAAGAGTGTGAAAAATTTTTCACACTGTAGTGAAGTTATGACTAGGTGCTAAGATTGTTAAAATGAAGTCTAGAAGAATATATATTGGTCAAGTTAATCAAGACTATGTGTACATTATTAAGAAAGGTCTCATAGATTTAATTAACGATTTAGCTAAGTATAGGGTTGAATTGGAAAAACTATGTCCTGAATGCATTAACGAGATTGAAAAACTTGATATTGATGAAATTATTGACAAGTTAATTCTAAATACAAATGTTAGAGAAAAAGTAAGTACATACAGTACAGGTCGTGGAAAATTCATATACTTAAACAAGAACTATAATATTGGTGAAGAAATTTTTGTAATGGATTATGAAATGTATAGAGAAGTTATTAAGTACTTGATTAAGAACATTATACTTTACGGCATACATAATCTAATTAAGCAAGCCAAAAATATTGAGAAAGTCTTAACATTACTAAACAAAACAAAAGAATCGTTAAGAAATCTTGAATCTTGCAAAACAGATAATGATTATAGAGAAGTATTGAAGAAATTGTTGGTGAAGAACTAGTATATACGTTAGATGTTCTTGACGAGAAAAGATTGAAAGACCATGTAGATAAATTGCTCAATATGGTTTGTAAAAGGTAGGTCTTCATGTGTACTTTTTGAAATGAGTGACTTACAATTTTACTTGGAAGTAATTGGTATTTACTAAATCATTACTTCATGTGTATTTTTTAAAATATAGTGTAGTTTTTAAAATGAGACGTTAGACAAGTAAGTATTTGTGAAGATTTGTAAGGTACCAAGTACGAGAAGAATATACGTTCCTAAAAGCATTGGTAATGAAGTATTTATAGTTAAGAAATTAATCATAGACGTTATTAATGACTTACATAGCAACTTCTTTCTAAAAATTTACAGTAAGTATCCTGAACTTGCTGAATATGTAGTAAATGCTGATTTAAGTGAAGTTAAGGATCTTTTAAATCATTTAAGTGTTGGTAAAAAGGTAAGAACTGTAAAGTCAGGTTATAACTACTACGTATATGCTGATCAGGATTTCAATGTGAATGAGGAAGTAGTGATACTATCAAAAAGTGAGTATGAGGAGCTGATCAAATCGTTAATCAAGGTCTTAATGCTCTACAGCATTTACAGTATTGTTAAGAAGGGTAGAAAGATTGAAGAAACATTAAAAGTAATTGAAAAAACTAAAGAAACATTGAGAAAAATAAAGTGAATGCTGTTGTGTATAGAAAGAGGAGAAGAAGATCATAGTTTTTGAAAAAGAAATGATTAGTTAAAGTTTATGAAAGGGAAAAGAGGTAATATTATATCATTCTACTAGAGTTATAGTTTACAGTTTTAAAATCACGCTAATGTATTTTCAACTTCTTCAATCAGTTCGTAAAGTGATTTGACTGGTTTGTTAAGTTCCCACTTTTCATTAAGTTCTTTTAATAATTTAGACCATTCTTTGATGAGTTTAGAATTACAGTTATCGCACAAGTTTTTCTCCATCATGTTGAAGAATTTCTTAAATATTTGCAGAACATCTTTGAGAAATTCTAAATCATCTAAGTTTAGACCTTTTTCATCAGTTGAAAATGAGTTCATTTTCATCGGTTGAAAATGGTGACCTTTTTCAACAAGTTGAAAAAGGTATTTCTTAACCTCGTTTGGAAGTTTATTAAGTAGTTCTTCACTATTTAGAACTTCTTTAATATTTGCAAATCTTTTCACTCTCGACTTCTCGATGAAGTAAATATTGCCAGACTTAATGAACCATATCTTACCATCACTACACTTTCCAAAGTATCTATACCTATACTTCATAGAAACTGTTAAGTAGATTTTTTAAAACATTTTCAACAGTTGAAAATGGTTACCATTTTCAACTGTTGAAAATGACTGACCTCACATTACCTGAACACTGTTATTTTCATTGCATGAAAATAACATCTTTTTCAACCGTTGAAAAAGGAGTCATTACTGTCCTTTAAAAACTGTTAATATCTCCATTTTCAACCCGTTGAAAAAGGAATTCATTTTCATTGCATGAAAATGACAGTATCATGATGGAGCTACGTATTCTTGAATTTTGACTAGTCTAAACATGCCGTACTCACCACCCTTAACAGCAAAATCTACATAGTAGGGTGTACTTGACTCCTTCCACCTCTCATCATGAGTTACTTGTACACTTATAGGTCTTATTTTTCGATATTCACAACAACCTACTATAGTACCGTTAATTTCCTCATAACATACACATTCCAATACGTATTTTGGTGTCTCGGAGATACTGCATAGTTTGTAGTTAATTTCGTGAACTTCATCACCAATAGGTTCAGCCCAACCAACAACTTTATCTAGATATATTGTGAATCTTGCCTCATACCCTGACTCTAAATGCTTAACTTCAAAGTAAATCTTTACATGCTTTTCAAGTATTGTAAAGTTTATGATATATGTTCCATTAGTTTCAAGAAATAGAGTTAATGCATAACCTAACTTATGTAGTGCAAAAAAGACATCATTATATCCATTTACATTAACTATGAGCATGTACTTCACGTAAGGCTTAACATACCACGCACCTTCCCAAATAGGTTCCCAAGATTCACCTCTAAGATCAACAATGTATGTAGTTCCTTCAAAAAGCTCATTATAAACATATGCCTTGTTAAGCCTAGTTATTACTATCTTCTCTGGTGGTTTCATTAATCCTAGCTTTATCAGTACGTCTTGAAGTATTCCGAAGTACCATAAAGCCACTAATAACAATCCAACAATTACCAACACTGCAACTATCTTCCTCATGAGTCAATTACTGTATTAATTTTTAAAAGCCTTGACTAGTCATTTATGATTAAAAATTCATTAAGCTTGGCGAAAAGAGGAAAAGATAGTCATTACTCTTGAAAGAGTAATGAGGAAATTGAAGTTTATGGTGAGGAAAGAGTTTAATGGTGCTGTGAATTTAAAATTAAGATTTTACTGTTAAGGATTGTGAAGTGGAGTAGTCATAAATTAATAACGTTGAAGATATTGTCAATGATTAATTACAGTTTTGATAAGAATTTTCTTAAAGGTCTTTTTCAAGGAGTTGTTGAACCAGACAAGTTGCTAGACTTTATTAAAGGTGAGAGGTTAGTTCCTGTTAAGCAGCACGACGGTATTAACTATACACTAGTAAAGTACTATCTACACTTAGCACTATACTTCTATAGGAAAGGTGATACTTACAGTTCAGGCCGTGCATTAGGTCGTGCACTACATTATGTACAGGATGGTGTAATTAAGAGGAGGAGATGGTTAAGAGATGTTCATGAAGATATTGAGAACAGTATAGATTTCTTGGTAAGAAATGAACTGCAAAACATAATTAATAATTGCATAAAGGTTAAGGTTAAGGTAAGTAGCAATCCAAGAGAAGCACTATGTAGTGCAGTGGCTGAAAGTTACAACGTACTGTCATGGTTTATTCATGAACTTGAAAACCCATTAGACGCGCGTAAATTATTGAGAAGATTAAAGACTATTAAGTTCCTTAAATACACAGTCTCTACATTTCTAGCATGTCTACTACTTGCCATATATGCTACTTACCTAGTATCTGCATTTCCATTAACACCAATCATAATCGTTGCCATAATTGTAACGTCACTTTATAAACCAAAAACGTACTGGAATGCTTTCAAGATGGGTTTAATAAAGATTAAACTACTAACATACAGAACAGCAATGTAAGTAATGTAGATTACGTTAAGAAGTACTCATTTTAAACTTCAACTAACAATTATGTAAAAGTTTCTTTTATAGAAAAGACTTTTCTGTAGAGGAAAAATTGAAGATTCTCTACTAAACCTCTACCTCTCTTTTCTCTTCACGTCACTAGACTTTGTTGAAGAGGCATTTAGACTCTAACTCACTCTTTTAAAAAGAGTACCTAATAGTATTCATGACTGTTTCAGGTCAATCTATAGAGAAACTTGTTAAGAAGTGTAGAGAAGGTAATAGAGAAGCATGTCAAGAAGTGAAGGATTATAGGAAATGGGTTGAAGGTATCTACAATTGTGTCTTAATGTTTACTTTATGTAATGTTCTTGGTCAAATACTTATACACACATTTAAACCAGTCATTCTAGAGCCGAGAATTTTCGTAACAATGATGCTTAGTGTAGTTATATGCATAGGTGTACTTGTATATTTAGAAAAACTTATTACGAAACTGTACCAAATAATTACTGATCCAGTCATGAATTTCTGGCCAGTGAGGATACTCTACTTAACGGCACTTGCAATATCGATATACTTAATGATACTTACAGTACTTGAAGCATGAATACCTCAATCTTCTGGATAATAACAATAGCAGTAACAGGAGCATCTCTAAACGTTGAGACTACATTTTCCATCTCTAGCTAAGTAGTGATTAAATTTTTACCACAAATTCTTTATCACTTTTAACGATTGCAAACTTCTTAATACTCTCTATAGCGTTTCTTAGAGACTTATTATTTCTCGCAATACTGTAAACAATATAGCATAGAAATGCTCTTACAAGAAATTCTAAATAATTATCAAGCTCCTTCTCATCAAGAATAACTACTCTCCTCGAACGTAACTGCTCATAAACCTTCTTAGATATGTGAATCATTCTCGACGTTGGGTGTTGATAAACCTTGACCTTAATGAAAAATGTCTAAATCATAACTATTCCTTTATAAAACATACCTAAATGAACATGAAGTGCGAAAACTTTAGTAAAACTTGTTTAGACAATAATTGTAATATGCATATCGTGATCAAGAATTTTGGTCCTATCAATTTTGCCGATATGGAAATAAAGCCATTAACAGTGCTTGTCGGTCCGAATGCATCGGGTAAATCTTACCTTCTATACCTGATATGGTCTCTATTAAGTGTAGAACCAAATTGGAACGTATTAGGTACCATATTACAGTCAAAGGTTGAGAATATCGTCAAGAATTTAACAAATAGAGATGTAGTATGTAATGAGTTGAAAAGCGTTATTATAGATTTCCTACGAAGATTTGAAGAAATAATAATTCAGAATCTAGAAATACTTCTGAAAGATACATTTATGATATCTGATGTAGGGGAGTTAGTACGCGAGGATCAGAGAGAATGTGAAATAGGTATTTCTGATCTACACGGCGATTATGCCCTTAAGTTCGTAATAAGTAAGGAGGGTGGTGCAAGGGTACACATATACGATAATTTTCTTTCAAAGATCAATAAAATACTAGACGTTGACTATAGGATAACGGGTATCAGATTGATAGTAACATATTTCAAAATTGAAGGCAATCAAAGACTTGCTTTAGATGAAATTACAGTACCAATGGACGATATTCATGAAAGTACTGCTAGCTTAGCGAGTGCGATTCCTGTAGTGCTTGATGGGATTTTAGGATACTGTCCTTACTTGCCTAGCACCATATTGCCCGACGGGCGCGCAGGTATATTGAGAGTATCCGAACCATTAGCATCGAGTTTACTTGTGACACGGTGGAGAGAAGCACCATTAGTGAATGCCGTTGATAAAGCATTTTTCAAAACCATATTTACATTAACACCTCGCATAAAAAGTACAAAGATCGCTGAGATAGCAGACTTTATAGAAAATAAGCTGCAAGTACGATTTGTATATAGGGTAGAGAAACCTAGAATGGTAATTATGGATGAGATGAAGAAATTTGAGATAAGTCTTGATAAAGCTCCATCAGGTATTCGAGAGCTTGCACCATTAATCTATATTCTTAGGTATGAATTAGATTCAGAGTACTATCTAATAATTGAAGAACCAGAGGCACACCTACATCCTAATGCTCAGAGCATTGTTACGAGAGCTTTAGCCCTACTCTCAAAAGCTAATGTGTATGTTTTATTCTCCACTCATAGCATTCATGTGATAGATGAACTACATGCCCTCATAAGATTATCGAAATTGAGCCCTGAAGATAGAGCCAAAATCGGCTACCACACCAATGAGGGTCTAAGTCCAGAGAATGTTTCAATATATATGATTACGAGAGAAGGAAACGTGGAGAAAATAAATGTGACAGATGAAGGTATTGAGGAAACGTGTCTCGATAAGATTCATAGAGAATTAGCGAGTAAGCACATGGCAATTGAAGAACTAATCGGTAGTTAGGTATGAATCTCTCCGTTAAGAAAAAGGGAATCGAAGGATATTGCGAAATCGTTTGTAAAGATCTAAATCACATAGAGATTTTAAACTACGATAAGATGTTCGGAAAAGGATGTGATGTAATAATAATAAACCATGACAAAAAGGTGGTATATATTATTGAGTGTAAATGCACACCCCTAAAGCCAAGGGATGATGAGCAAATAATAAATCAAATAAATGAGTGTGATAATTATATCAAGAATATCACTAAGAACGAGATGAGGATTAAAAAGATTTTCTTAAAGCAAAGAGGCCAACGAATAGAGTCATGGGTTGTAAAAAATTTGAGGAAGAATAACATAAGTGTCAAAGACTTACCGTTACGGATTGAAGGTTCGTAAGGATGTTGTTTTAAGAATTTTTAAGTCTAAGTAAAGTATTACTAAAAGTGAAAAAGTTTCTTAACTAGGTACCTATTGTTGTATGGCTCAAACTTGAGCATGATTAAGACGTTTCTCAAGTATTGCCTAAATACTGAGTCAGGCTCGTAATTCTCTACATATACTTCCTTAACATTCATTGTCTTGAGCCTATTTAGAACATATTTGAATAGCTTGTAATAGTTTGGTAAGTACTCTTTAATGAATATGTCGAAGTCTAGAATAATAGCTACATTGCCGTAAATATCGACTGCACACTTACCAATCCTCTCATAGGTTGGCTTAAATTGTGGATAACCAACTACACAACCAACACATCCTTTAAAGACTATATTCACGATTTGTTGAAGTTTTAAGACATAGAATAGGAAGGTTAGGCAGTACTTCTCCTTAACATCTTTTGGAACAATTTCGTGAATCTCCTTATCAAGACTTGATACAAATACTTTAGAGGTAATTATCTTTGCAAAAATTGGTGGTTCATAAATAACAAACTCTTGACCTGAACAAAACATGAAGATTTAATGTATAGATTTAAAAGAGGAGAATCTTGATGTACTTAAAAGGGTAAGTGTATAATCATGGAAGTGTTATGTATAATATCTTGCATTTTGGTGTGTTTTGAGTAGGCATTTTTCTGCGAATGTTGAGCATTTTTTGAGAGCATAGATCATGAGGCTTATCGTTATTAATGTGATGAGAATTATTACATTTATGTTGAATCCTATTTCAATAGGATTTAAAACTATAGGCATTATCAGGAGATGATGTGAAAATAATGGTGTAAGTGGCATTAATAGGCATTTCTTAGCTTCTCTACATATTTTTGCAATATCTCTTAGTGGATAAAATACTTCATGAGCTGCCTTGTATAGTATAGTTGGCCCTAAAATCATCAAACTCCACCAGAATAAGTATCTAGCGAGTGAAGGAGCACGAAATATATAACCAGTAAGTAATGTGTATAAGAAACATAATGAACAACCTAGAAAGATGAGTAAAGTAATAGAAACTAAGACTATACTACGATACTTAATCTCGTAAATTTTGGGCTCAATTTTTTCAAAAAGATCAGGAAGTAAGTATGTACCAAGAAGTAATGCATGAAAAGTTGAAAAATAAATTCCCAATCCATCAGCTAAGTAACTCATAACCTCACTATCAAGACTCTCAAGATAAACAATGATAGTTGTAATAAAAGTAATGAAGGAAATATATATCAGAAAAAACTTAACTAATTTAAGTTTAGGAAAAATAAACATAGCACTATCTACATCTTAAACACTCTTTTATTATTGCTTGTAATTTGCCTTTAATTGCTATTCTTAGATAGTTTTGTATTTCAGATATTATTGTCTTGTAAATATCGATGTATGTACGATTTGTTAATGGTTCAATATATGTCTCATTGAGTATGTATGGTGTAATTTTCTCTATAACTTCAAGAATTGCATATGCAGCTACGTAACGTTCATTAGCTATCAACTCTTTGGTACAATTGAGAATTAGAATTAATAATTCTTTAACTTCTAGATCCTTCATACGACATTCATGGCAGTGTTTCTTAATTAGCTTCTCTAACTTCATTAGGACTCTCTTATGAGGTTTTATGAAGACATCATCAGGCGTTTCATTAACAACTTTAATGAAGTATTGTGTATACTTGTAAGCTAAATAGCCAGGAATATAGATTGTAAAGTTCACGGGAACAACTATTGTCTCGTTGTTATATGTCACGTAGATTTTACCTGTATAATTACCAGTTGCGTCTAGTGGTGGTAATGCTAAGAGCTTAATAATTGATACATTTACTATAACACTAGCAGCACTATTAGGTTGTAGGTAAAATTTATTTGGCATTATTAGAATTTCATCAGCGTAGATAGTTATGTTCTTCTCATTTACCAGGTCACTAACGTTTATCAAATTCTCCTTTCATTTCGATGCTCTCCTCTTCAATACGTCAATGTCATATCGATCTTTCTTTTTCATAATGTATTCTTCATAATATATGCATAGTTTCTTAAATCCACATAATGGGCATGATGGATTTGGCTTAATATTTAATTGTAAGTTTATTGGTGGTTCAGAACTATTAATGACCTTGTAGTAGAGACTTAATGCTTCATGTAGATACTTCTCGTCTTGAATCTCCTTAACATTACTTCTATAAATAACTAGTACTCTAGCATCATCAATGTCTAGAATTTCCTTATAGGCTAGTGCTTGAGCGTATGTTCCTTTACCAACATTTTTACTAGACTTTAACTCAATAACATCAAGATAATCACTATTCAAGACAAGAAAATCAATAATGCCTTTAGCGTATTGATTACCTAAATAACCTTCAACCTGTACTTCAGCCTTAACGTTCCTCTTCTTCAAGTTCTTAATCAAGTACTCTCTATAGTATAGTTTGTGAATTAGTTTTCCACGTGCAAGGTAGAGTAATCCCCTTAACGAATATGTGTCAAAGCCTAAAGCGTAAGTCATGTACAGCTTAATCATGCAGTGATCAAGAAGTACATGCAAGTCGTGAGGTCTAGGTAAGGCTTGTTTTCTCTTAATGATGTACATGCCCTTACTAACCTTCTTAACTGGCTCGTTAATGATTTTACAGATAGTGTCGAGGTCTAATAGTGTTAAGATGTTCTCAACATGCTTAACATTAATTATCGAATCTACGGGCTTGTAAGTGATTGCTTTAAGGCTAGGCTTAACGATGGGCATTTCAGGTTAAGAAGTTGCAGGAATTACTTATAAACCAATCCCTGAAAAGTTGAAAGGAAAGAGTTTTTAGAGGAAGAATAGGTGAATTATTAATCCCACAATACCTGCAACAGCAATTACTAAACCCCATGCCTTACTAGCTACGTACATGACTGGATCACCTTCTTTTCTTAAAGTAGTAGTGTTATAATTATTGTTGCTGCTATGTAGATTCCAATGATTGTGAAGATGTATTTACTGTCGTCCATTGGGTCACTCTCAAGACTTAATGTATCTATAAGTCTTATTAATCTTCTTCTATGTAGTGCTAGTACTATTAATGATGTTATTAATGTACATGCAAGCACTGTGAACTCTAACTTACCTACAAGTTTCAAGAATACTAACACTATAGAGACAATATTGATACCACACCAACTCCATAACGCTGTTTCAATAATCTTTAACCTCTCAAACAACTTATCACAATACCATCTACAGAAATCTTTATCCCTTCTACACTTCTCAATAAGTTTCTCAACTACTTGACCTGAAGACTTCATGAAGAAGTTTAAATAAAGTTTTAAAAGAGAGGGGATTTTGAAGGGAGTGGTTTTTAAAGAAGGTTTAAGGTTCTTTTAGCAATTATTGATATTAATAATTTAGCTACAGCTTCATAGTAACCGTAAGTACCAATTACTAAATTGGCTTCTTTTCTACTAATATCGTTAAGGATATCTAAATCTTCATCAATAATAACTTCAACATGCTTATCAACTTCTTCACATGAAGTTTCTACATTAAGTTTTGAAATAACGTTACTGTAAATCATGTTCTTAATACTTCTTAAGTAAGCTTCCTCGCTCGGTGTAAGCTCGATACTACAATTCTCCAAGATGTACTCAATAGCACATAACGTGCAGTAGTTATATCTAGCCTTTACTGACATGACCATTTCATAAAGTTTTCTAGACAGCTTGACCTGAAGCTTCATTAATCTTTACGTTTAACAGTTTTTAAGAAGCCACATTTCAACTTCCCTAAAACAGTACTAATTAGTGAGTAGTATGCACATCTTAGAGACACTGGCGTATAGCAGTCATAATCTTCAGGATAATCAAGCATTGGTGGGTACGTTCCTAAAAATACACACCACTCTTCCCAATCCTCGCTAGTAAATCTCAAGTACTTGCAGTAGAAATTGCATGGCTTGTAGTTGTGACCATCATGTACTAGCCTTAAAAGTTTGAGGAAAAGTTTCTTCAAAATCATGACTTACCACTTACCCATAAGTCGTAAGCTGTCATGAAGTTACTACTAACTCTTCTATAAATAACTACTAGGCATATACCGTATCTGCACGTTGTTAATCTTGTAGATTCATTATCGAGAAAGTAATTACCAATTCTTGAAGGTAACTTACTAATAACTTCCTCAACATCACTAATTTTGACGTATACATTGTCTAGAAGAATTTCAAAAACTACAAAATCATCATTATCGATACATGTAACTTTCCTGTTAATGATTCTCTTAAGCTCCCTAGTTAGAAACTCGCATTGACCTGAAGAACTCATGAAGAATATTTTAAAGAAGTTTTAAAAGGGGGGATGTTTTAAGGAATGTACTATAGTGTTGAGAGTAGTATTACAAGTAACGCACCAATAGTCACTATAATTCCAACAATAAATAGTGGACTAACTTTCTCCATAACTGGATCTATACCTAATTCAGCACTTATGAGTTTATTATACATTTCGTTATACCTTCTCTTAAAGAGCTCTATACATAGTAAGCTACAGAGAATTACAGTAACTACAAGTATTATAGTTATTACCGCAACTACTTGAGTACTTAACAAGTAGAGTAAAGTATTGATTATCTGCACCGTAATGAGGATTATGAACGTATTCTCTAACCTCTCAATTTTCTTTTCAATGAAACTTCTAATACTTCTCAAAACTTCACGATACTTTTCAGGACTTTCTCTAAACTTAGCAGTAACTTCATCAATAAGTTGACCTGAAGAGTTCATGAAGGAGAAGAGAGAATTTTTAAGAGGGTTTTAGGTAGCTTGTAATCATGTTTGTCCCTCTCTTTGGGCAGTATGGGTAGTATGGGCACCTCGTCTTTACGCACTTAAAATCATCACCAACACTCCACTCAGTACTGTTGAAGATTATGTTGTAGACGCTCTCAATGACTTGAAGTACATCGGCTCTACTATATAGTGTAGGCTTCTTAAACCCACTTAAAGTGAGTACTAATGGCTTAACCACCTTGTCACCTATGTAGTTGTTGATTATGTGCATGTATGTACATGCTTGAAAGCTTGATCTTGCCTTAACTTTACCGCTAGTCTTAACTTCAAGAACGGTTAAGAACTTGTCTTCAAGAATTAAAGCATCTACCTTACCAACAACCCTAACCGACTTACCACTTACTTGAAATTCACTTTCAACTCTAACCTCTGTGGGAATATTGAAATTGCTTTCTAAATAGTTTAAGTATTGTTCATGAACTTTTAAGCCAAGTAGGACGTGCTTAATGTTCGGTATTGGTGTAAGTATTGTGTTGCTGTATCCATAATTCTCAGCAAGCCTCTTCCCCAAATACACTTGCCACGGACACTCAACAAAAATTGCCAGTAAAGTAGCGTTAAGCCTATCCTTAACCTTAAGTAGCTTAAAGAACTTACCATCAATCTTCTCAACATCACTCATAGAGTTCAGAACTTCTCTAAAAGCCTCATAATCAGTGAGCTTCTCGATACGGCTTTTTAAGTCATTAACATCAACAACGTGATGAATAAGTGGTAGTCTTTGACCTGAAGACTTCATGAAGAAGTTTTAAGAAAATTTAAAAGCGAGTCGAGTTGAGGATTTAATCTACAACTTTATCAATTTTCTTTCTCAATTCTTCAAATTCTCTAAGTGCTGGTACGCTCACAATCTCTACAATACCTTGCTCTTCAAGTCTCCTAGCTATCTTTAAGGTCAAGGTAGCTAAATCACCTTTACGATAATGTCTATAGTTCTTCTTGAAGACTACAAGTACAAGCTTCATGAAGATTAGCTTTAAGAATTTAAAAAGAGTTGAAGAGAAGATCAGCAACTAGATATAATATACTAATTTAGTATTTACACTCTACTAATTCTCTACTTTCAAGTTCTCTAGCCTTATTAATTGGTAGTTTTATCCACTCACCAATGAAGTGCTTCTCACCATCTATTTCAAACTCCTCCAAGACGTTGCATAAGATGTATTGTTGCTCATCACTAACTGACTTAATGTTCTCTAAGTATTGCTGTAACTTGTGCTCAAATGCTTTACTAGCAATTATTAAAGTACTCTCAATCTCTTCAACAGTACATGAGAAGTATCTTGTTAATGTATGTTTAACTCTTTCTCTCAATTCCTTATTCTCAACTATTACTGAGACTACATCACCTTTCAGCACCTTTTCAAGAACAGGTCTTATAGTCTTTCTCGTCTCGGGTTCTTCATCTTCAATAATTGTCACCTTACCTTCCTTTTCAACTTCTTTAAGAAGTTCATATACGTACTTGTCTGGACTGTATAGCCATATCCAATCATTTGTCTCCCTCAATCCTCTAGCAATTACTTGTAGAAGATTATTCTTACTAAACTCATGATAATACTCGTCAAATAATTTACCTAGTTTTCGTTTTAATACTTGCCAATAATCATCGCTAAGGTCAGGGAATGGGCATTTAGTTAAGACAATACTTCTAAGCTTATCTCCAGGTAAGTCAATACCTCTAAATGCACGTGTAGTTGCTAGTTCCTTAATTTCTCCTTTCCTAAACTTTTCAAGTTTTGAACCATCACAATCAACCTCAATGCCTCTATATTGCTGAATGTACTTGACATGTTCTTCAGAAACTGGAATGATTAGTCTAGGTTCGTAACCATCAATACGTGCTAAATCAATAGTTTCAATTAACTCCTTAACGAACTCATCAATGTGGTCTTTCTTACCAATCTTAAGTAATTTACCAGAAATGTACGTGCTGAAAGTACCGCCAAGGTATATCTTGCCTGGAAGTTTCTTCTCACCAATTATCCACTCATAATCGTTAATTCCGTAGAAGCTTCTAAGTAAGTTTTCAGGTAGTGGTGTTGCTGACATTAAGATTATGCGTGAAGCTGAAAGTTGAAGCAACTTTCTAAACCATCTTCTAGGCTCAGCATTAATAATGACTATCCTGTTCTCACTAAATTTCTGAATAATTTCGTAAGAGTCGAAATTATTAACAACATGTTGAATCTTTCTAGCAATGTTTAGTAGATTTGCTATGTCTGGATCATCAACGTTATCTACAAGTAGTGGCTGTAAAGTACTTACAATACTTGAAAGTTCACTAAACCACCAAGCCCAATCATCCTTCTTAACAATCTTTTTAAGATAGTATCTTAACCTTCTAATCTTTCCTAAAAGTTCAAACTTGATTGAACCTGTTGTTGATTCTTCAATAATGTCTTTAAGAAGTTTCAACTCATCAATACTTATTGAGAATTTAGGATGGTATTGTTGAAAAACAATGTCAAACTCGTCAATTATCTCAACATCAGCCTTCACTTTACGTTCATTTAGTGTCTCTATAAGCCACATCCATGAATTTAAGACGATAACGTTGCATTCAGCATAAGCCTTAAACTGCTTAAAGTATGGGCAGATATGTCCATCTCTAGCATAGAGATGCCAAGTGTGTCCATCACCTTCACTAGAAACGCTAGTCCAAGATGCAACTACCTCACCATTAATTCTGTACTTACTAGTTGTTGGTGGATTATAGTATATACATAACTCACCCCTCTTACCGAGTCCTCTACTCAGTAAGCACTCACACTCTTGACATGTCAAGCTTGGCTTAATGATGCATTTATGATTTTGACGCCCCCAAATAATTCCGAATCTGTAAGGTTCTTCACCAATAATGAACTTACCACCACCATAATCATTAGCGTACTGAACTTGAAGTGCTCTATATGGACCTGAATTGATAATAATCTTCTTAGCATTTAGTAAATAACATGCGTAAAGTGCAATAAGTGACTTACCACTACCTGGTGCACTTTCAAAAATTACAAACTTATGCTTTCTCAAAGCTCTAGCAATATCTTCAGCAAGCTCAATTTGAGACTTACCACCTACAACTCTAGGCTCAACAATGTTGCCATTAACATCATATACGTGCCACATGTTTAGTCACAGTAGCTTCTCTTCAATTCCTTAATCATGAATTCAAGCATGTCGAGAATGCCTTTAAGGATCGAGCACTTATCACCTTCAACACGTTCACTACTTACGAGTCCCAAACCTCTAAGTTTAGTAACTAGTTCCTCAACATCACTAGCTGTTTCTTGAGTAATCTTGAATCTCTCTCTAACTTTCTCAATCTCCTCATCATTAACTATCTTGTCATCCTCATGCTTAACGTTTAGGATAGTGAATAGTAAGCCTTCACAGATAGTGTGAAGAGTAATCAGTACAGTATCTGGACTTGCATCAATAATCTTACCAACCTTCTTAGCAAGTCTGTAAAGTGTTTCAGGAATCTCAATCGTTATGTTCTTCCTCTTTTCCCTCAATTTCCTCTCATTACGGACATATTCACTAACCTTGTCGAGAAGGTACTTAGCACCCTCCTTCTCATCAATCTTCCACTTATTGTAAAGTTCTTCAATTTCTTCTACCTTAAATTTCTCAAGAACAAACTTAAAATACTCATAACCCTTTGACTGTTCTTTAAGCCAATCAATAAATTCGATAGGCAATTCTGCAAATAATCTAGATTTAGATAACGGTAATTTAAGCTCATTAAGAACCTCCTCTTTAGCAAGTTTCTTAATATCCTTAATGTTATCTTTAACAAATCTATAGACTGTACTTAAATGAACATTATATCTACTTGCAATTTCTCGACAGAGCCTTCTAGGTATTTCACCACGTGCAATTCTATCAAGTAAATCTAATTCTTTAGCAATATTAACAACTTCACTTAATTCAATCCTGAATAACTCCTGAGAAGCAGAATGTTGCACAATTTGTGAAGTTGAATGCTCTAATGAACATTCAGGCTTTTGAGATTGAACGTTTATGGATTGAGGAACTGTATGGGAAATACCACATGCACATTTCCCATTGGGTGATGCACTAGTTTGAACGCTAGCTTCAAAAGGCTGTTCATGTCGAGCTTTAGAGGATTGAATAGTCTGTGCACCATACTCTTCCAAATCTTCAGTTTTTGGTTTGAGTCCAAGCTTTTCAATACGTGTATATGCATGCATTAACAAGTTTTGAATATGTCTATCTGAGTATCCTGTAAGTTTAGCAAGTCTTACACGTAAAGACCTAGATACTTTACCTTCAAGTAATTCCTTACGTTCTACTCTACTTGCAGTTTCATTTGCAAGTTTCCAAAGAATATCAGCTATTAAGTCAATATCATATTCCTTATCGCTTGCACCACGTCTATAACGATTAATGAGAAATGCCCTTAACAATGCTTCTTCAGGATTTTTCAAATAATCAACATCTTCAATAACAACAATTGGAACCTGACCAGGAACATCCTTACCTTCATTAATGAGTTTCTTAACAGTGAGATATCTCCTACAACCATCAATAATAACGAAGTTTCTATCAACAATAATTGGCAACTTAACACCAATATTCTCGATGGACTCGATAAGTTCTTCATCAGGTTCTATAGATTTTGCAACTGTTTTAGATGGTAATTTACATTTACTTATAAATTCTCTAGGTGTTAAGTATTGAAGTTTATGTTTCTTAAGTAATTCCTGACTCATGAATAGTTTTAACTAAGTTTTTAAAAGTGCAGGAATGTTACGCTTACTTATTGAAGATTTTTAAAATCGTAGAAACGTGTTAGTAGTGATGGGTAGGAGAAGAATTAAACATGTCGATGTCATAATAATTATTGACGGTAAGGTTCACTATCAAGGAAAAGCAATATTTAAGGAAAATGCACACGCATCGCCATGGTCAAGAACTGTGAATGGTAGGAAATACCCTGCACAAGCATTAATTATTAGTTTAAACAAGGAGATAAATAACAAGATGTACGATGTGATACTTATACCTAAGAATTAACGTTTAACTATTCCTCTAACACCTACCGTTTCAAGAATCTCCTTAATGCAATTTAATGTTCTAACAATCCTAAGAGACAGAGACTTTGTTTAGAAGTTTTAATACCCAATGTATTGGTATTTTGTCTCTATTTGCTGTAAAACCACATTTAGAACACTTCATTATTCTTTCTGTTTTTGTTTTCTTAATCAGTACCATTTTTGTTTCACAAAATGGACATAATGTACTTGAAAAATTCTTAAATTCATAAGGTATTCCATACCATTCAAGCTGTGTAGTTAAGAGTTTAATAAATCTTCTAAGTCCAGCTAGGTAAATCTTCATTAAACCATTTGGATATTTTTCTTCAAGAAGTTCACGTCTAGATTCTTCAAACATATCATCGATAATGACCTTTGTTTTATAGAGTAGGGCTTTTTGAACAACTTCATGTACTCCCTTATTTACAACATTTCTAATTATGGCATAAATTTTACGTCTAATATTCTTAACTTCCTTTCTTAACCTTCTATACTCATCACTATATTTTAAACCAAGTCTTTTCAATTTACCAAGCTTCTTTTCAAGAACTATAGCTTTATCGTATAGAGTTTCTAGTTTTCTCAAATTTGGTCTTACAATGGATTTCTCATGAAGTTTGCATTGATTATTCTCATTAATAGTAATTATGAAGTAATGAATACCATATCTCCAATCATTAACATCTATGAAAGTAATTCTATTAGGTTTAGCTTCAAAGACCGGTTTAACACGTTCAAAAACAACATCGATATTAAAATAATCCTCATAATCTACGTATACCCTAGTAAATTTGACTTTTGCACCTTCATTTAATCTATTGAGAATATACTTAACTTCACTATCTTTGAGTTGTACAGTTAATGCTCTACCTTTGAAGAAACCCCTAACTCGGATAATGTTTTTCGCTAAGTCGATAAAGATTAAGTAACCTCTATCTTTCTCACCTTTCTTAGTTTTTATTTGCACATTCCCAATCGCATGTATTTTACAAAACCATCTCTTAGGTTTCGTAACGTTGTCTTTATTAAAACTTATTTCATTTTTAAAATAGTTAAATTCATACTTAATTCTTGAATCTATATCAGGTGGGTATACCTCATACCCTCTAACAAATAAATTGCCAAGAGCATCAAATCTTCTACATAACTCTTTTACATGTTCAATTTCTTCATTTGACAGACCTAGCTTTGCTAATTTTCTCCTTATTTTCAATGTTCTATATACTAAATTTACTTGATTAGTCTTCTGTATAGACATGGACAATCACTTCTTTACCTTCTTTCCAAAGTTTTTCAAGTAATTCTTCATGTCTTTCAATAACATCTCTAGGAATAATAAAACCATAATAACCAACTTTAGGCCTCATAATTCTAGACCTAAATACTAGCAACAAGGTCATAATTCAAAACATACACAAAGCTTTTTAAAGCTTTGTGTATGCATTTCTTAGTTCCACGGGGGTCTAATTAGGCTCCCGTGGAAGCCAGCCCCTGGGCAATCTGAAAGATGAATGCTTCGACAATGGGGGTTACGACCCGACACGAGATGATAAATGATTAGAGTCATCGGGATGAGAAAACAGGGGCATCTCAAAAATATTTACAAAATTGTTAGTATCGATAATTTTGACATCAATAATCATGATTTTTTAACGGTTTCACTTTTAGGCATGTACTTACTCTTCATTTCATTCAGTTTTTCCATTAATTTTTTGTAAATTGATGTTTCACGTACATGTTTGCAAATATCTTCATCAATAATTTCATTACGATGCTTCTTAAGTATTTGTCTTGTAATCTTTATGTACCTAAATAGTAATCCATCAATACTTCGAGGAGCATCACTTAATGCAAGTTCAAGCTCATTCTTATCAGTATAGTCAATACTTGATTGCTGTACAATATATGTAAGAAGAATATCAAGATTTTCACGAAGAGTTTCAAGAATATAACAGTATACTTCTGGTCTTACACCTATTGTAGTTTTGCTCATATACTCAGTATATACTGAGTATATTTTAAACCTTACTCAACATATACTTGAAATACAGGTATAAGTATACGGTGACTGTATATTATGAATTGTATGTATATTATAGGTATAGTGTAATTTGTGGTATACACATGGTATACACTGGTTAAAATTTTAAATCATGCTTCAAATTCTAGGTAAAATAATGAGTATGGTGAAGATTAGTCCATCAAGAATATTTGGTAGAGAGTTCATGATTACTATCAAGACGCTTCTACTATTACTTGTTCGTGATGAAATTGCAATGTCAGAAACTTACAAGATAACTACAGGCTTCAAGAAAACTATACCTAAACTTGAAGGTCTTGTAAAGATTGAGAATAATAAGATTAAACTTACAGATATTGGTAAAATAATCGCTAATCAACTCTTACATTTAGTGATTAAGACATCAACAGTTATTGATTGGAGTGAAGATGAGATATTACCGTTAGCCTTAGCGAGAAAGTTTAGTGAAATGAGTATTGAAGAAATGATGGAGCTTTTGAAAAGATTCACTAAAGAGTAATAACATAAACTACACAGTACTGAATAACTATATCTCTTAGAGAATAGTATCTACACTTTACCTCTTTATAAAAGAAACAGTTAATTTAACTAATGATGAAAAGAGATAATGACATTGAAGAGATAGCTCAAGCACTTAAGAGCGTTAAGGATATTGAAACACTTACTCGATACATTGAAGAGTTGAAAATTAGTGATGATAGGAAGATAATTGTTAAGCAAATACTTGAGAAACTTAAAAATCTTAAAGAAAATACTCATGAACAAAGAGCAAGTACTGGCAGAACTTAAGTACTATATTGATAAGTATCCTGAAGATGTTCTTGACTGCGTCAAAGCATTAAAGATTCAGGCAAGTAGTGAGAAGGAGTTGGAAGTTTTTGAACTTATTGAAAAGATTTGCCTATTAAAGTTAAAGAAGACTCAATAAGTCCTTAACACTTAATCCAGACTCATCAACAAGTTTAGCAAGTTCTCTCAATAACGTTAATATTCTTCTCTTCCTATCTTCTTCACTTCTAATAACCTCAACTACTGATTCTATTGTAAGTGGATATCCACATCTTGAGCAGTACTTACTGCCTGGTAAGTTTTCAAATCCACATCTTGAACACTTTACAGGTTCTTGCATAGCTTCTTGACCATACATATCTTCAGCTTCAATTCCCAACGTCCTTAAGTAAGCTCTTTTAAGGTCTTCAGGCATTAACTCAATATACACATCTATCATTCTTGGCGTTTTCCAGCCAAGTAATTGACGTACTTCTTTCTCACTAAGTTTGTGATGATGTATCAAGTGCGCATACTCGTAAGCACGTACATGCCTTAAAAGGTGAGGATTAATATAGACTTTACTAATTAACTTGGTAAATTCCTTATCATAACCTAACTTTTTAGCTAAGTTTTGAACAACATTATTAATTGAAGACCTTGTTAATGGTCTAGATGGTTCTCTACCAAATATTAAGTACGTGTTTGGATTATTCCTACCTGGATGATTATCAATCCATGACTTTAAGATATGGTAGTACTGAATTATGAAGACTGCTCTTGGTTTAGACTTTGATTTTCTAAGAACAATCTCGAAACCTTTAACACCATTAACACTTTCAAACTCCTTAACGTCTTGAAGCTTGATTCTTAAAATCTCACCAATACGTGCACCCGTCTCTCTAAGAATGTGGTAAATCACCCTGTACTTGATGGGGAGCTTCTCGATAAATTCATTAATTAGCTTGATGAGTTCAGGCCTAATTACTGGTGGTAAATATTCAACACTCTTAAGCTTCAAGCTCTTGTACACCTTCTCACTAATTACACCCTTTTCAACAAGCATTTTCAGGAACTTCTTAACAGTCTTTGCGTAATTGTGAATTGTTGATTCCTTAAAACCTCTAACTCTCAAATGCTCTAGAAATTCCGCAACAACATCCTCATCAACATCTTTAACATCATTTACACCGTTCTCGTGTAGAAACTTGAGGAAATCTCTAACCTTAGGCAGGTAGGTATATAATGCTATATCCTTAACACCCGTTCTTCTACAGTAAATTATGAACCTCCTAAACCAAGATCTAAAACATTCTGGAACTTCATGTGAATGATTCTCAACCCACTTCTCAACACTGTGATGATATATTGCTAAATCTTCCATAGATTCCAGTTTTGAAGATTTATAAAGAGGCAAAGTACTCTTCACATAATCATTCAGTTGTGTGAGGTCTGACCTTAAGATTTGGAAAAGCACTTCTAGAGACGCTAACTCATTAATAGAATTCATTTATAAAAATCTTTTTAGAAGCTATTGTTAATAATGTCACTTTGGAGAGTGTTTTTTCTATTAATGAATTCGAATACATTGCATGCACACTTCATGTCTTGAAATCTATTACCAAATCCATCCTAAAAATTCAATCAAGATACTTTGCACAATAATAAAGCTCTGAACCGTAAATTTCAGATATTCATAAGTATTTGCATTAGAATTTCTAATGATATGTGAAACCTAAGGTATTGATTCTTGAGTTTAGAGAAAGATTACATAACCATCAATGATACTAACTAGTACCATTGATAACTGACTCTTCATATTAAATCATAAACTTCGGTATATTGTTTGGTGTGTATGCTATTTTAGGTTTAAGATTAAATTTCTTCATTAATTGTACTACGTGTGGATAGAGTATTACGTATTCTGGATCTATAGCTTCTGCAAGTACTGGATGAATACTTCTCAACTTATCTAGAAGTTTTTCTATATTTTCTTCATCACTAAAACTTAACATTACTGCTGGATATACTTGTTCTCCAGGAATCATTCCATAATTTATAAGTTTTTCAATTGCTTTTAATTGATAGTTGAAAGCTTCTGGCATTGCTCCTGTAAGTTTATGAAATTCTTCAGGACATGTACCTTTAAGTGATACTCTAACAATTAATCTTTTAAATCTCGCTAATGTTTTTGCATAATCATCATCATAACCAATAAGTATACCGTTAGTTTCAAGTATGAAATTTATCTTAGTGTTTTCAAACCTTTCAATCACTCTAAGTAGATGTTCTCTACATAGTGTAGGTTCTCCACCACTTATTCTAACATATTTGTACTTCCTCTCAATAGCTATAGAGTAGAGTCTTCTACATACTTCTTCAGGACTACACAAGTAACCTCCGCTCAATTGGTAAGAACCTCTACTCCATGACCAACAAAATCTACACCTTAAGTTACATCCAATACAGTCAGCAGCTGCACAACCTCCATACCATCTACCACCTCTAAACCTATAGTATCTCCTAAATGGAGTATTATTTCTCTCTTCACAAACTTTTCTCTCAACAATTCTCGCTAAAACTATGGGATCGTAACTCATAATCTCTAAGCGATTGCGAGTATTTAAAACTTCAATATTAATTTATAAATTTGAGAAAACTTATAACCTTGCTTAACATACTACGTATATGTCAATCTCACAGTACATGATCTTTATTGACTATACCAAGTGTATGGGCTGTAAATCTTGTGAACTCGCCTGTGCTATCAGACATTCAATTTCTAAAAATATATATGGAATGATGTTTGAAGAACCAAAACCAAGACCAAGAGTGCAGGTTATTAAGATTGAGAATTACAATATAGCTTTGAATTGTAGACACTGTGAGAAAGCTCCCTGTATGAGTATTTGTCCAACAAGAGCACTCTATAGAACTGAGCATGGAGTTGTGAAGATAAACTACAATGCATGTATTGGATGTAGACTATGCGTAATAGCATGCCCAATAGCACATCCAGTATATGATTATTCAAGAAGAACTATAGTTAAGTGCGATATGTGTCTTGGAAGGTATTTAAGAGAGAGAAAACCACCCCCCTGTGTAGAAGCATGTCCTACAGGTGCCTTAATATTTGGAACAGTAGATGAAATATCAAAGATAATAAAATCATCAAGATTTATAGAATATGTGAAAGGAGTTATAGAGACAAGAGAAAACATATTAACAACACATCACAGAATGTACGAGAAGATTAGGTGGTATTGATTAACTTAATTAGAGTACATATAAGCACGTAATTAATTATTTATCAGTGAATTTAATTTCTAAGTGATAATGACATCTCTGTATCTACATTATCATTATCAGTCTTGGTGCCACTCATTCTTTACTCAGAAATACCAGCATTCATCACTAAAAAGAAGCATGTTAAACTATTATTTAAATTCTTTAGTTCTTTCAGTATAGTCTCAAATCCTTTCAGTTTCTCCCTACATACTCTTTCATATTCCTAACAATCTTTCTAGCAATCATTCAGAAATAGGTAGTGAATAATTTAGGTATGTACGGTTAGATTCATCTTCAACTTCTCCATCAAGATTATTATCGATACCTAAATCATTACATAACTTCTGAATAATGGTGATTTACTCTAATAAAAACACTACACATACCAATAACGTAACTTCTGAATACCGATATCAGTACTAACAATACCCACACCCCTTAACTTGCCCTATAGATGTGAAGTATCTATCAATTTTAAAAGTCAATAACCTAACAATACCGTACATGAACTTTACTACTTCTTAAAACACAATCCCAAACCTTAACTTGACCCCAAGTATTTAAAAAGTAATAAAAACATTAAAAACAAACTTGACATTGATACTCTTCAAACCATTACTAGACAAAAATTCTGAACACAATTAAGAAATAATCTATAAATCTCATCCATAAAGAAATAACATTCACGATAAAGAGAAACAACATTAATAAGTTCATTAAGATTTCTTGGTAAGTATTGTATCATATCTCTACACTATATAGTTATTCGGCTACTTCAGTAAAAGTTTCTGTAAGGATACAGTAAAGATTGTATAAAGAATCTTTAATTTTCATACTGAAACTACTTCTCCGTAATGAATATGTATGAGTATATGGCAAATCTAATAACCAATACTGCACTATCGTATTATGAGAAAGCCGTATTAGAACGTACAAGAAAGCTTGGTGATAGAGTATATGGCGTTTTGAAGTTGTCTGAAGAAGTTAGAATGAAACTTTATGAAGAAATTGTGGAAAAGTTAAGTAAATATTCTGAATATGGTGTTAAGATTAAAATTATAGGTTCTAGAATAGAATTTCAGTTTCAGGAAGAAATGCCAAAATTCTATAGAGTTGGACTATACATGAGTGAAGGTACGAAAATAAAGAATTCAAATACCTTAATATTCTCAACATCTATTCCAGAAACTCTTTATTGCATATTAAGAGCTTTTAAAACATCAAGTATATACTTTGAATACTATTTTAAAAGTTTTAAAACGGGCAAGATTTCTCCAATATTTAACATTACAGTGAAAGATTATGAAATATTAGAGTATATCAATAATGTACATCTATTAATCAATGAGTTAAATCGTGTATTACTATTTAAAGCTCAATTTCTTGCAGGTACAATTGATAGCGATGGTGCAATTGATAATGATAGTGTAAGAATATCAACACATCCTGGAGATAAATTATTTGAAGTAATACGTAACATAATACCTGAAGAATACTTGAGATACTACTCAAGTAAGTATATGGTGAGAATTAGTACGGTGTATCTACGTAAATTAGAATTATTAAGATTATTATTGCATTATGTTCTTACTTTCAAGAAGAGAAAGAGACTTGAAGAATTGTTAAGAAGAATGTGATACCATATTCTTGAAAACATGTAGAAAGGTTTAAATTTATTCATTAAATATAGGTACTCGAACAGCAGTAGTTAAGGTGGAAGTGATAAGAAATTGAAACAGCGGGGTGGGGAAGCCAGGTATCCTGCGGGTGTGCGGGGCTCGGCCCCGCACCGCGATGCTCATAACCCCGAGGTCGGTGGTTCAAATCCACCCCCCGCTACCACTTCTTATTCATACTACATTAAGTGGTGGGTAGGGGAGGTTATTAAAAATTTTAAGGTTTATTTTGAATGGTCTTCTTTGTTAGGTGTTTTCACCATCCTCCTATACATCCAATACATGGTTTACGTGTTTTCTCATGAATATACTCTTTCACTTCTCCAGGCTTTGATGGTACGTGTATTTTCCACTTCTTCTTCACTGCTGTTATAGTTTCTGTTATATTTTCAATGCGTGATTTTACATTGCTCACTTCACTTTCTATTCTCTCTCTCATCTTTTTAAATTGTTCTTTAAGCTTCTCTACACCTTCAGGTAAGATTGTTGTTATATTCTTCTCAATTTTGCTTAACTTCTCTTCAATCATAGATTCATATTTTCTCACTTCCTTCAGAGTCTGATTTAAGGTCTCGTTAATTTTGTTAAGTAATTTTTCAACCTCCTCTTTACTTCTCTCTTCGATTTTTCTTAACTTCTCAACTAGCTCCTGAATTTTTTCTTTAGCATGTTCAATCTTTTCTTTAGCTTCATTTCTGAGCTCTTTCACTTCCCTCACAAGTTCTTTAACCACTTTCAATTTATACAATGTTCTATTAACATTGCTTATAGATAAGTTTAATGCAGCTATAGCAGTAGGACTTGCATTAACATGTCTTAAATGTTCTCTAACAATCTGCAAGATCTTGATAACCCTACCTACTCTGTATATGGCATTGTCAATTCCTGTAAGATTGGCCTCAGTGATGTTACTACGTACAATTTCTGAAATAATTTTACCAATACTCAAGTTGAGGTAACTTCTTAATCTCATCTTAGTCTTGTTTATGAACATATTGATTGACATATTCCTAGCTTGAATCATTTCCTTAATCTTCATTCTGAAACAGTTCCTAATACATATACCGAATGGTACCTTACCAATACACTCCTCAATACATGCCTTGATCTTCTCCACAGGAGGTATTGGTATGGTCTTATTCGTCATGTTGCTAATCTTCTCGATGATTTTTCTAGTCCTATTAGCAATTTTTTCACATAGACCTTTAGAAATATTATGCCATAAGTTTGGTTGTGCTTTTAGAACCTCAATGTAGGCTCTGTGGCATAGAACATAAGCATGCGCTAGATTCTTAAAGACAGTACCTTCACATTCACCTCCTTCTATAAGTGCTTTAGTACTGTTTAGTATATCTTTAGCTGTCTCTACATTGATTAGTGCCGTATCTACATTATAAGTTTCTGCAATAGTGTAAACCTTATCGCAGTATGTACTTATTACTTCATACTTAATCTCTGCAACGCTACATACTGTTTCCTCACTCTTAACTACTGATACTAGTACGGCAAGTACTGCTATGAGTGTTAGCATCATTAACGTTGTAACTCTCATATTCATGTGAAGCTACGTAGTAGAGGTAGTTATTAAGGACTATCATTGAAACTTTACATGAAACCTACATGAAACTTTTTGAAACTTGAAGTAAACAAATTCTTTAAGAACGCCGAAATAGTTAGGAAAAATATGGAGACTCTGCTTCTAGTACTCTCATTAATAGTTAACATAACGAGTACTGGTACACCAATAATCACGCTAGAGATTGCACCATACACCGATATGCCTCTTCTAAATGTTACATTACCTATAAATCCCGTGCCAAATACAGTATTAGCAGTGAATGCATGTACAGGCGAACTTATTCCGATACTTGTAGTGAACCAGTATGCATTACTACCATCAAGTAGTTGTAGAACATACATAACATATTATGGTGAAGTTTGTATAAGGAACTACACGTTCACTTTGAGAATTAATAGTAGTAGTAAGATTCATATAGTTAAGTCTGACAATATCATAATCATAGATCCATCTATTAGAGGTAGTGAAGCTATTCTGTCCTCAGGAAGTTACAATATTACATACATTGTATTACCTAAACCAACAATACCACCAATAACTATAAATAGAACAGTGATTGAGGAAAGGGAAGAGAAAACTGTAGTAAGTGAAGAGAAGACTAGAACTACATATGAGGAAGGTGTGTATCTAAACTATCTCTACTACATCGTAATACCAATAGTTATTGGTCTAATAATTATTGCTCTAATCTTACTGAGAAGAAGAAAAACAACGTATATGAGTAAGTTTGGTATTGAATATGAGCACTTAAGAGAAATCGATAAACAGATTATAGACATAATTAAAAATCATGGAGGAACTTTAATGCAGAGTGAGTTACAGAAAATACTAAACATTCCTAAGACAACTCTCTGGAGAGCTGTTAAGAGATTAGAGAAGTTTGGATATCTTAGAATTGAGAAAGTTCATGGATTAAATAAGCTAGTACTTGTAAAAGACTATTCTTGAGCTTCTCTCTTTAATCTTTTAATAAGTGCTTTAAAGCTTATTAAAGTCATGTACTGCTCATCAGTTATCGATATCTCATTATTTATATTGAAGATTTCTTCAAGTGCTTCCTCAACTTCTAAGCCTTTACTATATATCAAGTATGCTGCGAGGACCGTTACTGTTCTACCAATACCTCCATAACAATGAACTAGCACAGGCTTCTTTTTCTGCAAATATTCATCAATAATTTTCACTAAACGTAAAAGCTCAAGATCTGTAGGTGCATACCCATCCTTAACAGGTACTCTAATTAACTCTATGCCATGTCTTTTGAGTTCATTAACATATTCTCTATAATCAATACCTGCCATACTGAATTCCCAATCTTCAACAAGTGATATCACTAATGTAATTCCATGCTTAATCCAGTACTTAATGTCATCTAGACTTTCAGGTATTGGTGAACCTGCAAGTAATTTATTAATAATCCAGTAAACCCTCACCATAATAACTTATCTAGAATCTTAATTACTGGATATAATGTTCTTGAATAAACCACAATATTTGCAGCATTAGATACATCAACACATGTAGGGTTATAAGCAATACTTAATTTTGCTTTTCTAAGTACTGGAATGTCCATCTCGCCATCACCAATAGCTAAAATCTTACTCCAATCAAGATTTAGCACCTTCTCTATAACGTATTCTTTAGATGGTACGTTAACTTCGACGCTAAAGATCTCATTAAAACTATATATTAGGTTGTTAGATACATAGTAATCTACGTACTTATCGATGAGTTCTTTATTATAGTCTAGACCGCCAGTAATTATTACTACGTTTAATCCCTTATTTTTGAGAAGTTTTAACAATTCAAGAGCTCCTGGTCTTAAGTATGGTTTAAGATTTAGAATTTTCTTAGATGATTTATACCAAAGCATAGTATCGATGAAAGCCCAGTCCTTATAGTCAATTAATCCTCTAGAATAGGCCTCCTTATGCATTTTAGCCAAATCTTCAAGATCTAGTAATCCATGTATATATGCCCAGGCAGATCTAGTGTATGTTAATACACCATCAAAATCGATAAGTGCATATTGAAGATTCATGAAGAATTTACGTCTGTTGTTCTTCAATTTTCTCCTCTTTCTTCATAAGTTTTTCCTTCTCTTTAATACCTAGAGGTATTATGGGTCCTTCACTCCAATCTTTTGGATATACTAATACTGCGTTTATTTGAACAATGTGATCAGTAATTACATTACCTCTTACTAATTTTCTACGTCTTTCTCCAGGCTTCTTAAGATGAAAGCCTGGAGGACTTGAAAGTAGTACATACTTCTTTACAGGACCTGAAATAGAGGAGATCATAGGTGCACCTTCAATTCCTGAACCACCAGTAATTCTAATCTTAAAACCTGGAGGGAGATTAAATAATCCTTTAAGAACTGAACCATCAATTTCATCACCAATCTTTAAACCTATGAATCTTTGAGAAAGTGGATCTTTAACTTCCAACTGTACAGCCTTTCCGGATATGGGATCACTAAGCACGAGCTTAAAAGTTGGCATGATATGAAGAGTGTAGTTTAGGGTATTAAAAACTAACTTAACAACTCAGTACCCGCTACTAAAACTAATCACAAATCATTCCATAGGCCCCCTCATCATCATCAAGAAGATGCTAATCTTAATTAAAAACCAAACCCAAAACACCTTAAATACTGACCTATTAAGAAGAAGTATAGTGATGAGAGCTGGTATTACTGACATTGATGAAAGACACCAGAACTGACTATACACAACTATTACACCTCAAAACTATCAATTTTGAACATTAAGCATCACAAGCAACATATACTTAATATTGAAAGTTAGAAAGGTAAGACTTTCTCACTAGTTATGAGTTTTGTATCTAGTAGTAAGCATGAGAGAAGCTTGATGAGAGTATGAAGATTTTGGTATCCCCGACTGCGGCTACGCCGCGGTACGGGGATGCGCCCCGGCCGGGATTTGAACCCGGGTCACGGGCTCGACAGGCCCGCATCCTAGACCGGGCTGAACGACCGGGGCTCTTGATTTGGTTTGTTATTATGCTTTTATAATTTTTTCTTCACATTCCTTACTTTATTTTCTCCCATTTATAGAGGTCTATTATTTTAGCTAGGGTTGTTTTTTCTCTCTTTATCTCTTCTCTTATTCTATCTTCTTTCTCCTTAATATCTAATGCTCTATTTGCAACTTCTTGAGCTATCTCTCTAGGTATTACTATAATTCCTTCATCTTCAGCAACTATGAAGTCTCCTGGTCTTATCTTAACACCATCAATTTCTATAGGTATGTTTATCTCTCCATAACCTTTAGGTTCACCTGCTCTTGCACAGAAATGTTTGGCATATATTGGTAGTCCAATTTCTCTAATATCCTTAATGTCTCTGACACCACCATTAATAATGATACCTGCGACTTTTCTATTCTTGGCACTCCATGTAGCTAATTCACCCCATACAGCCAATTCTTCACCACCTGCGTCGATAACTATGACATGATTTTCAGAGGCTAAGTCTAGTGCTTCTACTGGCTTAGCCCAATCTCCAGGATAAGTTCTTACCGTAAGTGCAATACCTACAATCTTACTTCCTGGAATTACAGGCTTGAAACCAGTTAATACTCTTGCTCTATGCATAGCATCACTAATATTTGGAACAGAAACTTTACGAAGAATTTCAAGAATTTCTTCTTCACTTCTAGCTTTAACGCCTTTCAAAGCCTTAATAGATACTCTTCTCAACATAGCTTCTTTAATTAGTCTTGCAGCTTCAGTAGCATTCTCAGCCTTAGTAATAGCACCACCAACAATAACAATATCAGCACCTTTCTCAACAGCAAGACTTGCAGATTCACTAGTAATTCCACCAGCAATAGCTAATGGAGTACTTACTTTCCCCCTGACTTCTTCAAGAATCTTTATAGGATTCATACCTCTCATCTGCTGATCAATACCTACATGAATACATATGATGTCAACACCAAGCTTCTCCATCTCTAAAGCTCTCTCTATAGGATTAGAAACATTTATGAGATCAACCATGACATAACCACCATAATTTCTTGCAGCTTCGATGGCTTCCCTAATGGTACTATCATCACTTAAACCTAAGATAATCACCACATCAGCTCCTGCTTTTAAAGCCATCTCAACTTCTAATCTACCAGTATCTACAGTCTTCATGTCGGCTACCACAACATGATCTCTAAATCTTCTCTTAATCTCTCTAATAGCGTTCATACCTTCACTCTTAATAAGTGGAGTACCAACTTCAAGCCAATCAACACCACCTTTCAAAGCTTCTTCAGCAACTCTAATCGCTCTATCGAGTTCAGTAAAGTCTAGTGCTAATTGCAGGATAGGCTCTTTACCTAATCTCAACTTAACCATGTCAACTATATATCGTAATATGTGGTATAAATCTCTAATGGTGCCGGGGGTGGGATTTGAACCCACGCAGGCCTACGCCAGCGGATCTTAAGTCCTTAGGGGTAGGGTTATTCCCTACAGCCCCCTTTGACCTGACTCGGGCACCCCGGCTTTGTTGAGTGATAGTATTTCCATAATTTTTAACGTTTTCTCTACATGTTCTAGCTAATCATTTTTTGTAAATTACTTGTTAACTAGATATTTCATGTAAAAGACTAGCAAAAACATATGAGTAAGGTTGTTCATGAAATTATGAATCACCTTTCTGACAGGGATTGGCAAGCTCTTTCAAAAATTCTAAAACAAATAAACATAAAGCTTGACTTTGAAAAAGTCATAAATGAGCTTATGAAGTGTAAAAGTTTAGAATTGATGTACAATGTCATCGATGGTGAGTTTTACATCAGAATTAAGAGGAAGGGTAGAGAGAATAGTAAGACTGGAAATAATGGTTTTAATCTTCAAGTACTTGTCAATGACTTAAAAAATATACTTAAAGAACCCCTACCTAAACCACAATTTCTAGAAATCATCAAGACCTACGTAAATGATAAAGCCAACACAGTATACGATATGTTAATAAGAGATGGAGTGATAGAAGAGGTGGATCTTTCAGGCATGATTTTCGTGAAATTAAGTAATGAAATTTAGAGTTTTAAAGTCCCTTAAAGTTTAGATAGTAATCTGAAGTATGGTATGGAAAATACTCTTCACACCTTGGAGACTTAACTACATAAGATCGACAGTTAAGAGGAGAATAGAATGCTTCATATGTGCATACTTAAATGAAGATAACGATGATAATAATCTCGTAGTTTATAGATCAAAACATAGTGTCGTACTTATGAATAGATATCCATACAGTAGAGGTCACGTATTAGTTGCACCTAAGAAGCACATACCAAATCTTCAAGATTTAAATCTTGAAGAATTACAAGACTATGTACATCTCTTCAAAGTTACTACTCAAGTAATTGAAAAAATATTACAACCAGACTATCTAGATGTTGGTATAAACATTGGTAGAGTTGCAGGTGCCGGTCTTGAAGAACATGTTCACATGCACATCATACCCAGATGGCACAAAATAAACAATACATACCCCGTAAAGTTTAGCGATGAGGATGTCTATCTTGATCTTAAAACTCTGACAAGAATTTTTAGAGAAGAAATTAGAAAAAATATTTAATGTTAAAGCCATTAGTAATCACTAAATTCATACCTATAGGCATACATCACCCATACCTAGCACCTCGACGTGAAGATCTTGAAGAAATTGTTAAAAGAATAGATAATTCCATAAAACTCATCTTTGAAGAACTATGTTTAAAGGTTAATGATAAGGCTATTGAGAAGGCAGGTATGGAGCTTGCACAGATAAGTATTGGTGGTATCTCAGGAATAGTAATTACTGTATGGGTATTAATTAAGGAGTAAACTACTTATCTTTGAGTTTTAAGCCACGACTTAATAGGAATAATTACGGAAATCAATGCAACAACTGCAATGAAAAACCAATATAGTGATAGCATCATTAATGACTTATTATCACTCAAATACACGAGATACTTAATAATTAATGTAGCGACTATGTATGTAAGTGAAAGTAACGTAAAAATCACTATAGCATTTATGTGATTGAAGTATATGTAAATATCTACGAGAATTAGTATCAATGATACAAAAATGGAAGCTAGAGGCAGTGTAATCAGCAGATACAACATTACTATCTTGAATCTAGATGATGACTTAACTCTACATTTAAGAATGTGCATAAGATTTTCAAGATAACCTCTATACCATCTAATTCTCTGTTTAATGAAGTTTATGAGATCTATAGGAGCTTTCTCAAAAACATAAGAATCTAGAAGACCAACTTTATAACCATTTAACTGTAGATTAAATGCTAGTATTGAATCTTCTGCAAGAGTTTCAGGAATTTCCTTAACAATATCTCTTCTAATAAATAAACCTTCACCTGAAAGTGGTATTAATCCGAGTATGTACTTCATGAAGGGTATAGTAATGTTGTGCCAAATATACGATTCTATAAGTGTCAATGTACCCAGAAGACCATTTCTGAAACGATAAACTCTAGTACCTATAGCTACATAGTTCTTGCTCATTAAGAGTAAAACTGCGTTCAACACTTGATCACTTGGAAAGATATTATCAGCATCATAAATACCTACAATCTCAGTATCGGTGTAGTTAAAAGCGTAGTTTATAGCCTTAGCTTTCAACCTTCTACAACCTCTAGGTATTGAATGCTTAATAATCTTAATGTTCAGTGAAGAATATCTTGATAATAACTCATTAACAACATCCTCAGAGTAGTCGTCGGCTTCGACAATTAGAAAAACATTCATTAAATGTTTTGGATAGTTCTGTTTAGATATGCTTTCAAGAGTATTGGTAATTGATGATAAACTTTCCCTATATATTGGGATAATTATTGAAATCTTAGGTAATTGAATACTAGATATATCATTAACCTTCTCATAGATTTGAGTTTTTCTTGAAATGAGGTATTGTGTGAGTAATATTGTGAAACCGAGAGTTATGAGAAGTAGCGTTAATATCATAATCGTTAAATCGTATAGACACTTTATAAGTAATTACTGGACATGACAATACAATTTCTACAAATTCTTAATAAATTCTTTCTAGTACTATCGACTCGACATATAGGTCTTCCACAAACTATACATAGACTTATAGCTAGTCTTTTCTTACATATATAGCATAGTAATTCTCTACATACTTTACATACTTTAAGATTTGTATCATAATCATGCTCGCATACATATCTATGACATAACCTACATACATATTTAGCATTAAATTCTTCGCAGATTTCGCATTTAAACATTTAATGAATTTATCGTATATTAAATTCATCAAGCATAGCTAAGAATTTGAGTATGTCTGTTCTAGTAATTATGCCTATTGGTTTTCCTGTACTATCGATAACTATTAATCTACCAATACCGTGAATAGACATTAATTTGATAGCATCAAAGATGTCATGTTCAGCATTAATTATTGGTACTTCTTTCCTCATATACTCATGTACTTCGGCATTTGTACTACCTTCATAGCATGCCCTAGCTAGATCGCTTGATGTTATCAGTCCAATAATTCTGTCACTATCGTCAAGTACTGGAAGAGCTCTAATTCTTCTTTCAGAAAAAATTTTAGCTACATCCTTTAATGGTGTTCTATAATGTACATATATGATGTTTCTACTCATGACATCACCTACTCTAACTTTAGGAATAGCTATCAGTTTGTTAATAGTTATAGTTAATTCACCTCTAGCATCATTTTTATCAACAACAATACCTTCAATAATGACTCTACTATTAATGGTTGGTCCTATTCTTATAGTATCACCAACTTTAACACTCTTCATATTTCCAAGAACTCTAACAATAGCCTTATTTGCTAGAGGATTAAGGATATCTAAAAGTTCAATTCTAGTCACATAAAGACCTGAAGGTAAGTTATTAACGGTTACTGGTGCTAGATCTAGACTTAATGGTGTTTGAGGAATTTTCATTAGAGTTAGAGCTTTCTGTGTAGGTACGTAACCACCGTAAGGTCCTGTCTTAGACTCTATAAAGCCCATAGCTCTAAGTGCAATCATAGCATTTCTTATAGTGCCTTCATTAATATTCAACCTCTCAGCAATTTCTTTAGACTTGATGGGTCTTTGATATATATTGTACAGCTCAATCAAAGTATTTAATGCTTGAATGTAAGTATAAGGTAACTTCTCCATAAATACTTATTTCACCTAGGGATTTATAAACATTTATATATCTACGTACCTTTACTCAGATCAAGAATATAGTCAATATAGTACTCATTATCTGCGTGATGAATTAATTTGAATATTTTTAACAAACTATTTTTGGAAATTATAAAAATCTCATTTGGTTTACATTTAAGTGAATCTTCAAGAATTATCTTTAGAATACGTTCTTCATTGCTTTTTAACACAAGTTTAAATTCTATCGATAATTGCTGAATAATTAATCGACAATTAATAATATCGTTAATTGACGTATTCTCAATAGGACTATCATCAGTGATTATGATAAGTATACATCTTGGCTTAGTTATCTGTAGAATTTTCATGAACTCTCTTCAAGAAGTTTTAGTAATTTAGGAATAATCTCTCTATAATCACCAACAACACCATAGTCTGAATGTTTAAATATTGGTGCATTCTCATCAATATTTATGGCTATGATTGTCCTTGCACTTCTAACACCAACTATATGTTGAGGAGCACCTGAAATACCAATGGCTATGTACAATTTTGGTCTAATTATCTTTCCAGATTCGCCAATAAGTCTACTTGGAGAGACCCATCCAAGATCTGTAATCTTCTTTGTAGCTCCCAGAGTTCCTTTAAGCTTTAAAGCAAGTCTCTTAATCATCTCTAAATCATTCTTATAAACGCCTCTACCAATACCAATAATCACATCGCAAGCTTCTAAGGATGGCATATCGTCATTACTTTCAATCTTTTTAGAATTTATAAGTTCGATATCTTTAATATCTGGCACAAAATTCTCATAGATAATATGCACCTTTCTGTTAGTCTTTCTTTCAGGACAAGTAAATGATGATTTTACAGTAATTATTTGTGGTCTTCTTTCAGGTATTTTTATCTTAACGATCATGTTCTCACCAAAACCTGACTTAACTGCAACTAGTGAGTTATCCTTATCAAGTTCAAAATCAATACAATCAGCAATAATGCCTGTCTTTAACTTAGCAGCAACGTAAGGTGCAATTTCTTTACACCTTCTTGAAGATGAAAAGATGAGAATTTCAGGTAAGTATTTTAAACATACTTGACATATAGTTTCCGCATAAAGTTTAGGTACATATTTTTGAAAGACTTCATTATCAAGAACAATAATACCATCTAGCTCATAGTTTGATAATTCATTAATAACCTTATTCAATTTATACCCAATCACTAAAGCATATGTCTTTCTATTACTCCTCACTGAGAACTCTAGAACTTTGTTAAGAAGTTCTAAACTTGAAGATGTAATATTTGACTCGTAATGCTCAATATATGTTAAAATGTTTTTGAAATCTTCCTTAGAGCTTCTTAACCATTCTCGACAAGTCATATCTTTAATTCACTTATAATTCTTGTATATAACCATCTAGCAGCTTCATCAGGATTTCCTTTAAAGATTTCTCTTTTACGTTTAGGTTCTGGCATATAATCAATATCGGTAACTATTGTTGGTGAACCTTCAATACCAACACAGTCTTTGCTTAAACCTAATTCTCTATTACTGATAACTTTAATTCTACCTTCAACTCTAGATCTAATCTTTCTCGCAATAGATATATTAATTCTTCTCAGATTATACCTCTTATGTATGCTAAAGATGGCTGGAAGCTTAACTCTATAAGTTTCTACTAGACTCTCATCATCTATAAGCCTCTCTATTAATGCTATATCTTTCTCTACATCAATACTTATTGAAGTTACGTAGTATACGTATGGTATGTCAAGCCATGATGCTACTTGAGCAGGTATGTGTGCTGTCATTCCGTCAATGGATTCTTCACCCGTAAGAATTAATGTGTAGTTTTGAATTACTTTTTCAATAGTTTTAGCAAGCACATATGACGTTGCTAGAGTATCTGAACCTGCGAATAACTTATCACTAACTAAGTATGCCTCGTCAATGCCCATACCTATGACGTCTTCAAGAACTTTCTTACCAGTAAGTGGTGCCATAGATATTGCAATAAGCTTAGCATTGTACTTCTCCTTAAGATGGAGCGCCATAGATATTGCAGGTAAGTCATTAGGATTCAATATTGTGGGCACTCCCTCTCTGATGATAGTCTTAGATTCCAAGTCAAGTCTGATGCTTGAAGGTACTGGTACAGCAGTCTTTAAAAGTAAGACTACATTAATCATTCTACATGTTGGGCTTGATTCGCATTTTTAATCCTTACTTAACCAAACCTGTACCATACACCATATCCACCTCTAGGATAACTCCAAGAGATGGCTTTGAAAGGACATACAACTCTACAGACACCACATTCAAGACATGAATCATAACTATGCATTACTTGAGACTCGGCTTCATAAAAGCATTTACCAGGACATAACCTTATACAAGGCTTATTTTGACACTTTATGCAGTACTTTCTATTAATCTCTATGTGATTCTTATCATCAAGAATCCACACATTAACTTTCAACTTCTCCTCAATTCTCATCTAAATCACTCTTAGAATGTTTAAATAGTCTTTAAAAATTCTCCATAAACTTAAATCATGTCTTTTGGAATGTTCTTTAATCAAATTACTCAATCTCTTACTTTCAACATCTATGTTAAAGTAATCCTTAACTACATCAGTGAGAAAGTTAATGTAGTTTCTATAAAACCTTTCATGACCAAGAGTCTTAACAGCTCTTGAGTATGTTTTTAATTCTTTAAGTAGGATGCTACGTCTTATTAGATTATCATACATGGATAAAGTTTCCTCATTATAACTGTCTAATTCAAACGCTTTAACTACAACTTCACTAGCTAAATATGCACTTGTAATGGCTAGATCAACACCACGAATGATGGGGCCAATGTGTATGGTGAAACCTGCAGCATCACCTATGACTAGATACCCGTCACCGTATGGTTTATTCAGTATTACCTCTGGATGTGTAGGTATTAGATGTGCTGAATATTCTATCAATTCCCCATCTTTAAGAATGCTTCTAATAATCTTATGCTGTTTAAATTTTTCGAAAACTTCGTGAACATCAATACCATACTTCATAGCTGAATCTAGATAAAATACAATGCCTAAGCTGATGGTATCTCTATTTGTGTACAGGAAAGCACCACCAGGTATGTATTGTGTTGGATAACCTATGAGAATCCATGCAACACCTTCCTCATCATTTAGATTAAATCTTTCGTTAATTATCCTTCTATTAAGTTTGTAAGTCTCTTTCAATCCTACGCCTACATGTTTAGGTTTCAATTCAACTTCACGTATCTTCTCAATAAGTAATCTATTCACACCTTCGGCATCAATAACAACATTACTTACGAATTCTTCATTACCACACTTAACACCAATTATTCTTCCCTCTTTCACCATTAGTGAATCTACTTTAGCACTCGTAATGACTAGTCCTCCATGCTCTTCAACTCTATTTTCTAACCAATTTAGTAAATTACACATGTATGTTGTAAAACTGTTCTCAGAATCTTCTAGACTAAGTTCAAGAGTTAAAGCTGAATCTTTACTCAGTAATGAGATTCTTTCTTTACATATCCATCTCTCAATCTTTAAATTTTTAGAGAAATCAGGTAAAAGCTTCTTCAATATACCACTATAGATTCTACCTCCAAATACGCACTTACTACCAACTTCTCTACCTCTCTCTAGTACTAGTACTTTAAATCCACGCTTAGCTAGAAAGTATGCACAAGAGAGACCAGCAGGTCCTGCACCAACAATTATGATATCAAACTTCACAAAATCACTAAGAGATACTTCGAAAATGTTAGAAGTTATAATCTTAACTAGTCTTATCTTAATCTAAGTATTCAGGGCCGGCTCGGTAAACATCATCAATCAACGAGGGCGGATCTCATCACTATTAACTTCTTATCATTTCTCCTAAAAATCCTAACTAAACTATTCTATTCTATATGTGTGGTGTGGACTTCATATAGTAATTATTGAAAGGAGTACGTACTTTATAGCGAATACTACTGTTTCTTGTATAGACAGTGTAGATTGTTCATGAACATAATGGTAAAGCTTAAGTACTTTAGAGTAGTGAGTCAAAGTTTGACTAAATCATGAATGTAGGTAGGTTGTTGGCTGAGAGATGTAGATTTATTAAGTCATCAGAGGTTAGAGAGATTTTGAAGTGGATCACCGATGAAGTTATCTCTTTTGGTGGTGGTATTCCAGATCCTAAAAGCTTTCCCATAAGTGAAATTCAGGAAATTGTAAGTGAGGTATTGAGCTCTAGACCAGAAGCATCGCTGCAGTATAGTGTTACTGAGGGTATTCCTGAACTTAGAAGAGAAATTGTAAAATTTATGAGAAGTAGAGATATAGACATTAAGAGCGAAAATGAAGTACTCATTACTGTTGGTAGTCAAGAAGCTATTGATCTCATAGGTAAGATCTTCATAGAGCCTGGAGATATAATCATTACTGAAAAACCAACATATCTAGCAGCACTTCAAGTGTTTAAGACCTATGAGGCAAGAGTTGTTGGCATATCCATGGATAGTGATGGAATGATCACTCAAGAGCTTGAGGATACTGTCAAGAAACTTGTAAGTAATGGTGAGAAGATAAAGTTCATCTACACAGTACCCACTTGCCAAAACCCTACAGGTATCTCTATGAGTATGGATAGAAGAAAGCATCTACTAGAAATTGCAAGTAAGTATGATTTGCTTATCATCGAAGATGATCCATATAGCTACTTAATTTATGAAAATGTTAACTTTAAACACTTAAAAGCTCTTGATAGTGATGGTAGAGTAATTTACTTATCAACTTTCAGTAAAATTATAGCTCCAGGACTTAGAGTAGGCTGGGTTGTCAGTAATGAGGAGATTACCAAATGGTTAGCACTTGCTAAACAAGAAACAACACTACACGCATCAACGCTTAGCCAATACATTGCTTATGAGTTTTTAAGGAGAGGTTTAGTACATAAGCATGTACCTAGAATTGTAAATCTATACAAGACTAAGAGAGATATTATGCTTAAAGCACTTGAAGAACATATGCCAAATATTGTAGAGTGGACAAGACCTATTGGTGGCATGTTCATATGGTTAACTTTAAGTAAAGATAATATAGATACTGCAAATCTTTTAGAAATAGCTATTAAGAAATATAAAGTAGCTTATGTACCAGGAAAGACCTTTTATCCAGATCATGATGTTAAGAATAGTATGAGACTGAACTTCACTTATCCCAGCATTGATCAGATTTATGATGGTATTAAAAGACTTGGAAAGCTAATTAGAGAAGAGGTTACCGTATAGAATATCTTAAAAGTGCTAATATACCTCCAAGTCCCTTAACTTTCTCACCAATATTTGATGTTGATGGTACGATAGTTACCTTAGCATTAATATTCATAGCCTTTATGACGAGTTGTCTAGCTTTCTCGCCAAGTTCTTTGTATTCAGTATCAAGTATTACTAACTGATCAACAGCTCCTTGATCAAGAGCTCTCTCTACTTCTTTGAGGCCAAGAGCTACAGTATTTGCTTCTTTACTAAGTCTTGAATAGACTTCATTAATGATATCTATACCGTAGAGCTCAGCAATATCTTTAATAAGATCAATCTTTGTATTTTGAAATTCATAAATACCTGCAAGACCACCTTCAAAAGTATTTACAACACTGTATTTACTAATTTTCAACTTCTCAAGCTCATTTATAACAATATCTTTAACAATATCTAGAACAATTGATGGTCCAAGAATTACAGCATAATCGATACCATATGGCTTAATTATGTGTTTTACTTTACTTAAGGCTTCATTTACGAATTTTCTTAACTGTTCATACTTACTTGCAATCTTGCTAATACTTTTCTCACTGCTGTATGGATTCTCAATTGTAGTTATTATCTCTAAACCATACTTCCTCATTAGGGCTATTGCTAGCTCATCATCACTTATTGATAGTAGTAATATTTTGACACTACCTTTTGAAAAAGTTTCAATTATTCTTGATAAGAAGCGAATATTTATTTTCTCAGCCTTGACTATTCTATAAGTTCCACCTTTAATAAGTTCCATAGTGTGATAACTGCCCTTTACACCACTAGTCCATTCAGGTGCTTCGACAACGACACCTCTAACCCTCAAGGTATCTCTAAAAGCATGATATTCCATATCCTCAACTTTCAACCCTATATATATTTTAACTCTATCACCTTTTTCATTCTTACCGGCTCTTAATGTTCTAACAGTCCAACCATAAATAAGATCACCCTTGTCTAAGAGTAGATAAAGTATGTAAAAATCATCATCATTATCAATAGATACTTCCAAAACATTCTTACCAATACTAATCTTCATAAAATCCACAAACCAAAACATTACTAACCTAAACCTTCAAAAACTTAACTACATAGATAGAAATGGATGAGATCTGTATTGTTTAAAATTCAATTACCAATTCTCACCATATTGTAGTACGTTTAGGCTAATAATATCAATTAAGGAATCTGAAATTAATCACTAAACCTCTTTGAAAAATTATTAGAAGTGATGTACCTAATTCAACATAACTTCCTTTACACCTTCATCAATGGTTAAAGGTTGATATTTAGAATTGTTAAGAATTTGCAAAAATGATCATATTTAGGCCGTAATCAAGGTTTATAATCATTAGGTTAAGTATATTCTTAACTAACAGCATGTTATCATAATAAGTTATAAAAAGGTCTTTTAATGTTTAGAAGAATTATGCAGATCAAGATCGGTTGTTGTGGTTTTTGTATAGCTAGATCTAAATATTTTAAGGAATTTAATGTTGTTGAACTTCAAGAGACCTTCTATGATATGCCTAGTGAAGATAGAATGAAAAGTTTAAGAAGTGAGGCTTATCAAGATTTTGAATTTACAGTTAAGGTTTTTCAAGCAATTACTCATTCATCAAATTCACCAACTTGGAAAAAGATGAAGTATAAATTGCAAGGAGAATTGAAGAATTATGGATATTTAAAACCTACTAAAGAGAATTTAAATATCTGGGATGAATTTTTAAGAAGAACTAAACCATTAAATGCTAAAGCATATATTTTTCAAACACCACCATCAATGCCTGTTAATGAAGATTCTTGTAAATGGGTTATTGATTTCTTTAGAACAATTGAAAGTAGGGATTTAATTTTTTGTTGGGAACCTAGAGGTGAATGGTATCGTAGAGAAGATCTTTTAAGAAAAGTGCTAGATTCTACAAACATTGTTCATGTGGTTGATCCTTTAAAGAGAAAACCATTAAAGATTAGCAATGTTATGTACTTCAGACTTCACGGTCTTAATGGTGGTGAAGTTAATTACAGATACAAGTACACTGATGATGATCTTGAAAGACTTTCGAAATATGTCAAGTATGAGTTAAGTAATGTATTACTAATTTACGTTCTTTTTAACAATATCTATATGAGAGATGATACTTCAAGATTTAGAAAGCTTCTTGAAAGTTAAATTATCTCATTATTAAGATTCCAATACTCTCTAAGCTCCATAACTGTCAGTTGACCACCATTCCAATACCAGTTAAGTGCTTTTGAGAGAGCTAAAGCTGTATCTGGATGTAATATCGTTGGTATATTTAGATCAATAGCAAGTCTTCTAACTTTATAGTCCTTTTCTGGAGTATATCCACTAGTTATTACTAGATCTATCTCACCTATTTTCATTAATTCTTCAATCTTACTTCTACTCATACTTTCAAGATATGGTGCTAACTCCGAATCTTCAATGGTAAGCACGTTCAATTTTTTACTTAAAATTTTAGCTATTTGAAGCATGTACTTAACATCTCTATAAACATAAGTATATACTAGTACTGTTCTTTTTGGTAATCTGTTAGGTTGTGCTGAGAGCCAACTTTTTAATAAAGCATCCCATATCGTTAAGCCTAAACAAGCAACTTCACCTGTACTCCTCATTTCTGGTCCTAAGTAAGGATATGCTTTTCTAAGCTTAACCCACGAAAATTGTGGTGACTTAACAGCCCACGCCTTACTTGGTGGTTCCCAAATCTCCTCACTAATACTTAATCCATTACCTAATGTTGCATCTATGGCATATTCCATAAGGTTTACACCTTTAGCTTTACTTGCAAAAGGCATTGATCTACTAGCTCTTAAGTTAAGTTCAATGACATATACTGTACTGTTCTTTACTAGGAACTGTATATTGAAGGGTCCTTTAATTTCAAGTTCTCTAGCAATTGATAATGCTATCTCCTTCATTCTATGTTGTATGTTTTTAGATACTCTTACTGGTATTATCATTGTTGCATCACCACTATGTACACCTGCACGCTCGATATGTTCTATAGGTATTGCTATGACTTTCTTACCATCAGATACAGCATCAATTTCTAATTCTAGAGCGTTATCTATAAATTCACTAACAACTACAGGATATTCTCTAGAGACCACTGCCGCTCTTCTCAAGTATTCGAGAAGTTCATCTTTAGTATAGGCTACAGCCATGGCTGAACCACTAAGTACATAGCTTGGACGTACAATAACTGGATAACCAACCTTATCAGCAAACTTTAATACCTCTTCAATACTTGAAGCTTCAATCCATGGTGGTTGTGGTATGCCTAGGTCGTCAAGAAGCTTACTAAATTTTGCTCTATTTTCAGCTCTATCTACGCTTGAACCTTTAGTTCCTAACAGTCTTACACCTGCATCTTCAAGTTTTTTAGCTAAATTGTTAGCTATTTGACCACCAACAAAGGTGACAATACCTAATGGTCTCTCTTTCTCATATATGTCAAGAATTCTCTCAAGTGTGATTTCGTCAAAGTATAACTTATCACTCATATCCCAATCTGTAGATACTGTTTCTGGATTGTAATTCACCATACCAACTTCAAAGCCTCTCTTCCTAGCAAATAATCCGTAATTGACAGTAGCCCAATCAAACTCTACAGATACGCCAATTCTGAAACCGCCTGCACCAAGAATTATTATCTTCGATTTCTTGCCATTAAATTCGACGTCATCTTCGTCACCACCATAAGTTACATATAGATAGTTTGTACTTGCTGGCCACTCAGCAGCTAGAGTATCTATCTGCTTAATTACGGGTTCACTAATGATCTTTTTTCTATATTCTCTAAATTCTTTAATATCGATCTTTAAAGCCTTAGCTAATTGCTCATCACTAAAACCTAATCTCTTAGCTTCAGCTATCAATCTTGGAAGTTCTTCTTCCCTAAATTCTCCCCTCTTCAACCTCTCATAAAGTTTAACCAATCTTTCAATTGCCATTAGGTAGAATTTGTCAATACCTATAATCTCGTAAAGCTCATCAATACTTACACCATAACTTATAGCTTTAGCAACCCAAAGAGGCCAGTATGGTCTTCTCTCTTTCAAGCATCTCAAGACTTCATCAAGACTGTAATCACTCTCATAAATGGAGCCACCAACAACTCCAGGCTCACCAATATCAAGCATTCTTATAGCCTTCTGTAAGGCCTCCTCGAAAGTTCTTCCAATAGCCATAACTTCACCAACACTCATCATCTCACTACCTATAGATTGATCAACATAGTCAAATTTTTGTAAATCCCATCTAGGTATCTTAACAACGATATAATCCAGACTTGGCTCAAAGCATGCACATGTCTTCATAGTTACTCTGTTTAGAAGTTCGTCAAGCGTATAGCCTAAAGCAAGTTTTGCAGCTATGTAAGCTAATGGATAGCCCGTAGCTTTACTTGCAAGTGCACTTGATCTTGACATTCTTGGATTAGTTTCAATAACGTACATCTCTTCACTGTTTGGATCAATAGCTACCTGTACATTACATTCACCAACAAGTCTTATAGATTCAGCAACTTTTATAGACCAAATTCTGCCAAATTGATATTCTCTATTTGTGAGCGTTTGGCATGGAGCAATAACTATAGATTCTCCTGTATGTACTCCCATAGGATCTGCATTCTCCATACATGCAATAGCCACAGCATTACCCTTATAGTCACGCATAATTTCATATTCAACTTCTTTCCAATGAAATAGGTATTTTTCGATAAGTACCTTCTTAACAAGACCAGCTTGTGCAAAAGCTCTAACTATTTTATCTCTTAAATCATCCTCACTCCAAGCAACAAAAGAACCACTACCACCTAAATTAAAGCTTACTCTAACAATCACTGGATAACCTATCTTTCTAGCTATCTCAAAGGCTTCATCCGGTTTATTAGCTGCAGCACTTGGTGGTATCGGTATTCCACTTCCAATCATGGTTTCTCTAAAAAGTTCTCTATCAAGTGCAGCTTCAATACCCTCAATAGGTGTTCCAAGAACTTTAACGTCGTATTTTTGAAGAATTCCTTGCCTATAGAGGGCAACACCTATAGTTAAAGCTGTCTGACCACCAAAACCAATCAAGATACCATCAGGCCTCTCTTTCTCAATAACTTTTGCTACAAACTCTGGAGTTAAAGGTATGAGGTAAATCTTATCAGCAAAGAGGTGACTTGTCTGAATTGTTGCAACATTAGGATTAACAAGAATAGTCTCTATACCTTCTTCTTTAACGGCCTTTAACGCTTGTGTACCAGAATAATCAAACTCTGCGGCCTCTGCAATTTTAATAGCACCACTACCAACAATTAATACTTTCTTAACTGATTCTTTAATCGTATAGTTACCACCTATCTTGAACGAAACTAAAATTATCTCTTCTTTAAAACCTTTACCTATTTTACATACATTAGATAGAGAATGATATCAGAATAATATATTGATACATCTAGGTAGTCTAAACATCACTCAACTTGAAATACACTTTCAACTACATCATTAGTGAAGTTGTTGTTAAATAATCTTGATGTAAAGGTTCCGTAAGTTTAAAATTAAGCCAATCTCTCTGACTCATGATGTTTGAGGAGATTCGGTTTTGGGAAGATACATACATAATGAGATACTACAAGAGAAGAGATCTAGTCATTGTTAGAGGGCTCATGCAGTATGTCTGGGATGTTAATGATGTTAAATATCTTGACTGCAATACTTGCTATGGTGTTGCCTTTCTTGGTCATAGAAATCCTAAAATAATTGAGGCAGTAAAGCAACAACTAGATAAAATACTCGTCACACCCTTAACCTTCTATAACGATGCTAGAGCACTCTTTCTTGAAAAATTCTCAAAACTTCTACCTGCAAATTTTGGTAAGATTATTCTGCAAAATAGTGGTACAGAAGCTGTAGAAGTAGCATTAAAACTTGCAAGAAAAATAACTAGAAGAAGTAGTTTCTTAGCTTTTGTAAATTCTTTTC